>Ga0180223_1000280_pt1 | contig 77633 bp, 83 predicted proteins | sample eDN5th30CKraftOP_FD_151337 | JGI IMG/M metagenome (GOLD analysis project Ga0180223, IMG submission 151337) | Enriched Organic Plus compost microbial communities from Emeryville, California, USA - eDNA 5th pass 30_C Kraft OP (version 2) (version 2) ...
TAGACCTCCTGCGGGCAGTCGCCCCAGCGCCCGCCACTCTTGAGCGCATGGACGATCCCGGAGAGCACCCGTCGATCATCGACACGCTTCACGCCCCGGACGTCACTCGGCAGCAGCGGTGCGACCCGAGCCCATTGCGCATCCGAAAACCAAAAGAAATCGGCCATTCATCACGCCTCCTCGCCGAAAACCGATGAATCACATCCTAGGCGCTCTGGGAAGCCCATTTATGGGTCCGCACCCTAGCAATCCCTGCCGGTCCGTTTCCCAGAACCAGCCCCGACCGGAGCGTTCATATTCATGAAGCAGTCGGTCGGAACGCTGCGCCCGCAATTCCTGCCGGTAGCGTAGCATGGTCTGATCGCGGTCCACCCTGGCCTGCCGCACCGTGGCGATCAGCATGACCGACACGCAGCTCACCGCCAGCCCGGCCTGCATCCAGCCGCCTTGCTGCATGACCGACACCAGCAGGACGCCCAGGAAATAGGACAGGCCCAGCAGCCTACGGTCGCCGAAGATGCACACCGCCAGCAGCGCCACGGCAAATTCGGGCACGATGAAATGCAGGGATGGGGCGGTGACACTGCACCAAAGGCTGAATGTAAGTCCCGAAAGGAAAGCCATGGGCAGCATAAGCCACATCTGTACATGTGGCATGAGCGCGCGGAATCGGCTCTGGCGCGGCGCGATCATCAGCGCGCCGTCCGCCAACAGCATCGCCGCCAGCAGGATCGATTGCCATGCGCTGGCTATATGATGGAAAGGCGCGCCGTAAAGGGCGGAAATGCAAATCTTCGCCAGCAGAACCAGCGGCCAAAGCGCGGCAATGAGAAGGAAGGCCCGTGAAACCCAGGTCGCAGATACATCTCCACCGCTTTCTGTCAGTCCCAGCGACGTCATGAGGCCGGGACTGGGCGCTGTGGACTCCGGAAAAGCTGGACGCACGGGGTTCATGCCCTGTGCCTAACCCAAACTTCTTGAGAGAAGCTTACCTAGAAGGCTCAAAAACGACGGAATTTAATCACTTCATTCGCGAAGATCGACAATCACACTCGCATCGGCATCAGCACATAGAGCGCCGGGCTGCGATCATTCTCGCGAATCAGCGTGGGCGCCGCCGCATCAGCCAGATGCAGTTCGACGAGGTCGCTGTCGATCTGCCCCAATATGTCGAGCAGATAGCGGGCGTTGAAGCCGATTTCGAAGCCTTCGCCCTGGAACGCGCCGGAGACTTCTTCCGCCGCCGTGCCGTTTTCGGGGCTGGTGACGGATAGTGTGATCTTGTCGCGATCGAGTGCCATCTTGACCGCGCGGGTCTTTTCCGTGGCGATGGTGGCGACGCGGTCCACGCCTTCCTCGAAGCTGCGCGGGTCGATCTTGAGCAACTTGTCGTTCCCCGTCGGAATGACGCGGCTGTAATCGGGGAAAGTGCCGTCGATCAACTTGCTGGTCAGGATCGCGCTGCCAAGGCCGAAACGGATCTTGCTGGCGGACAGCGAAACTGCGACTGATCCTTCGACCTCGTCCAGCAGCTTGCGAAGCTCGCCAATGCATTTGCGCGGGATGATGATGCCCGGCATCCCATCCGCGCCATCGGGCCGGGGAACCGTCACGCGGGCGAGGCGGTGGCCGTCCGTCGCCGCGGCCTTGAGCACCGGTTGGCCTTCATCCGACACATGGAAATAGATGCCGTTGAGATAATAGCGCGTCTCTTCGGTCGAAATCGCGAAGCGCGTCTTGTCGATGATCTGCTTCAGCGTTTCGGCGGGCAGTTCGAAGCTGGTCGGCAGGTCGCCTTCCGCGATCACCGGGAAGTCGTCGCGCGGCAGGGTCGACAGGTTGAAGCGCGCACGGCCCGCCTGGATCAGCATCTTGCCCTCGGCCGCGTGGAGCAGCACTTGGCTGCCTTCGGGCAGCTTGCGCGCGATGTCGAACAGCGTGTGCGCCGAAATGGTGGTGGCCCCGGCCTGTTCGACCTGCGCGGAGATGCTCTCCACGATCTGGAGATCGAGGTCGGTCGCCATCAGCTTGATCGCGCCGTCCGCCGATGCTTCGATCAGCACATTCGACAGGATCGGTATGGTGTTGCGCCGTTCGACCACCGACTGGACGTGGCTCAGACTTTTCAGGAGCGTTGCGCGTTCGATGGTGGCCTTCATGTCCCTGTTCTGTCCGTTTCTTTTTCGCCGATGACCCGGCTTCGGTCGAATCCGGGTGACAATGATGGATGGTCCTTCATAGCCGCTATGACGGCGGCGGCAAGCACTCGCTCATCCTTTCCGTGCAAAGCCAAGGCTTGCAAAAGGAATCGGCTTGGGCTTTGCCCGGGGAATGCGATGCGCCCTTGCCCTGATCCCCATCCTGATGCTGGCTGCCGCGCCAGCGCAGGCGCGCGATTCGCTGGGGATATTCGAAGGTTGGGGCGCTTTCCGCGATCCGGCGACGCCGCGCTGCTACGCCATCGCGCAGCCCGTTAGCATCCGTTCCAGCGCTGCGCTCAATGGATTCGCCTCGGTTGCGAATTGGCCGCGCGAGAAGCTGCGGGGGCAGGTTCATTTTCGCCTGAGTCGGATGCGCGGCGATAAGGCGCCCGTGATCCTGAGCATTGGCGATAGGCGCTTTCCCCTTGTCGCGGGGCAGGTCGATGCCTGGGCCCCTGATGCGCGCGGAGACGCCGCCATCGTCGCGGCGATACGGTCGGCTACCAGCATGAGCGTGCAGTCGGCCGACATGCGCGGGCGGGCTTTTGCCGACACCTATGCTTTGCGCGGGGCGGCGACGGCGATCGACGCGGCGGCGCTGGGATGCGCGAAACTGCGCTAGATCTTTTTGCCGCATTTTTGTGAGCCGTCAGCCGTGCCAGCTGACTTCAAAATGCTCTGGCAAGCCGCACCCTTTCAAAATCCAGGCAAATCGACTATGTGCGCGCCCTATGCAGACAGCCGCCAACCCGCTCATGCCGATTCCCGGCGCTATCGATCCTGTGCCCGTGCCGCGCGCCGTAACACCGCGCGAGGATGGCCGCGTCGACCTGCTAGGCCTGGCGCGCGATCGGATCCGTGCTGTTCTGGAAAGCGCGGGGCTGGAGCCCAAGCAGGCGAAGCTGCGCGCCAAGCAGCTTTTCCACTGGCTCTACCATCGCGGCGAGACCGATTTCGAGAAGATGACCGACCTCGCCAAGCCGATGCGCGGCTGGATGGCGGCGCGCTTCATTGTCGGCCGTCCGCAGGTGGTGGAGGCGCAGGTGTCGAGCGACGGCACGCGGAAATGGTTGCTGCGCTCCGACGACGGGCAGGATTATGAAATGGTGTTCATCCCCGACGCGGATCGGGGGACGCTCTGCGTGTCGAGCCAGGTCGGTTGCACGCTCAACTGCCGCTTCTGTCATACCGGCACGATGCGCCTTGTCCGCAACCTGACGCCGGGCGAGATCGTGGGGCAGGTGATGCTGGCGCGCGACGCGCTGGGCGAATGGCCCAAGGGGAGTATGTCCTCGACCATCGAGGATGAGGATGACGACGCTCCGCAATATGCGCCCGACGGCCGGATGCTGACCAACATCGTTATGATGGGCATGGGCGAGCCGCTCTATAATTTCGACCATGTGCGCGACGCGCTGAAGGTCGTGATGGACGGTGACGGGCTGGCTTTGTCGAAGCGGCGCATCACTCTCTCCACGTCCGGTGTAGTGCCGATGATGGCGCGGGCAGGTGAGGAGATCGGCGTCAATCTTGCCGTGTCGCTCCATGCCGTGACCAAGGACGTGCGCGACGAACTGGTGCCGCTCAACCGGAAATATGGGATCGAGGAGCTGTTGCAGGCCTGCGCCGACTATCCCGGCGCGAACAATGCGCGGCGCATCACCTTCGAATATGTGATGATAAAGGACAAGAATGACAGCGACGCCGACGCGCATGAGCTTGTCCGCCTGCTCCGCCAGTTCAAATTGCCTGCGAAGGTGAACCTGATCCCCTTCAATCCATGGCCGGGCACCGACTATGAATGTTCGACGCCGGAGCGGATCAGGCGCTTTTCCGACATAGTGTTCGAAGGCGGTATTTCCGCTCCGGTCCGCACGCCGCGCGGGCGGGACATCATGGCGGCGTGTGGGCAGCTCAAATCCGCGAGCGAGAAGAAGAGCCGCGCTGAACTCAACCGGCTGGCCGAGGAGAAACAGGCGGCGCTGGGCTGATCGTTCACCAACCTAATATGGCGCAACGAAAAAGGGCGGCCCATGGGACCGCCCTTTCCTATTTGCTGTCCAGGAAGGATCAGAAACGGAAGCCGATGCCGACGACGCCCGCATCACGGCCGCCGAAATTGGCTTCATATTCGGTGCGCTGATACTCAGCCGAAATGTAGATGTTCGGACGGGCTGCAAATTCCAGGCCGCCGCCATAACGCACACCTTCCACCGCGAAGCCCGCACCACCGACGTCGACGCGGGTGTCTGCGTAGCCGACCTTGGCGAAGGCGAGGATCTGCGGGGTGACAATATAACCCAGACGCACCGAAGCAGCGAGGTCGCGGCTGATTTCGACGCCGCCTTCACCGGTGGTGGTGTCGCCGAAGGACACTTCGGGGCCGAAGGTCACGCGGGGAGCGAGCGCCAGGTCATAGCCGGCGGTCACGCCATAGCTGAAGCCATCTTCACCGTCGAACTTGTCATAGCCCATGGTCACGCCGGCGCGCGGACCCGTGAAGGACGCGGCTTCCTGAGCGAAAGCAGGCGCAGACACGGCAAAAGCGGCAGCAGCAGCGGCTGCGAAAATCACAGTCTTCATAAAACCCTCATATTATGGAAGCGGCAACATTGTCGGAATGACAATAGCCGTCATGTATTCATGATTTGGTGTTTCGATTGTTTTCTTTATCACCTTGCAAAAAGACTGCGGTAAGCAGCCTTCAGCCTTCTCATGAGCCGCAATGTTCATCTGCGGTGACGCGCATATGCGTCGCCATGGATCGAGTTGCAACATCGTCATAAACATTATTGAGGATTGATGTTTTTTCGCAACAGTTTGGGCGGCGCAAGCGTAGATGCAAAAAAAAGGGCGGCTCACAAGGGGAGCCGCCCTTCTCCATACACTGGTTCCGTGCTTAGAAGCGGAAGCCGATACCGACGACGCCCGCATTGCGGCCGCCGAAATCATCTTCATATTCGGTGCGCTGATATTCGGCGGAAATATAGGTGCGCGGAGTCACCGAATATTCCAGGCCGCCGCCGAAACGCACGCCTTCCAGCGATTGATGCGCGCCGGCAAATTCGAAGCGGGTGTTGGCATAGCCGACCTTGCCGAACGCCAGAATCTTCGGCGTCACGGCATAACCGAGACGCAGCGAGGCGGCGAGGTCGCGGCTGGCATGGACGCCGCTGTCCTTGGTGGTGGAGTCGCTGAACGACACTTCCGGGCCGGCCGTGATGCGCGGGGCCACCGCGATGTCGTAACCGGCGGAGCCGCCATAGGTGAAGCCATCGCTGCCCTGGATATTGTCATAGCCCAGGATCGCGCCGACGCGCGGACCAGTAAAGGGAGCCGCATCCCGAGCAAAGGCAGGAACGGAAACGGAGGCAGCAGCAATGGCCGCGAGAATCGCAGTCTTCATGATATTCCTCATTTATTCTTTGACACCCTGAACCGGGATGAACTCTATCTAGGCACTCAATCAGTTTTGAAAAGGGACTGATGTATTATTTATTTTGATCAAGCCCCCTCCCTTGAAACATGCAGGGTATCGTTCCGTAGTCGCTTATATGTCCGACGATCTTACTTGCGACGGGAGCGCGCTTATGCTCTCGCCAGATGGCTGCCACATGAACGGCTTCTGTCATCTCCGTCAGGAAACATCCATTTTGACCTGACTGATGCAAAAGAGTAACAGTGCCTGCCATGAAAGAAGGCTTGGTCCCCGCTACGGCGGCGCGCATGGTGCAACGCCATCGGTTGTCCACCCGTCTGTGGCATTGGGCGAACGTGCTGCTGCTCTACACGCTGTTCACCAGCGGCCTTGGCATCTTCAATGCCCACCCCCGGCTCTATTGGGGCCAGTATGGCGCCAATTTCGATCATGCGTGGCTGGAACTGGATCGTTTTCCGGGCTGGATCACCCTGCCGGCACTCTATAATCTCGCCATGTCGCGGCATTGGCACCTGACCGCCGCGCCGATTCTGATCGTCTCGCTCCTCGCTTATATGCTCTGGAGCCTTGGCAACGGGCATATTGGTAAGGATTTGCTTTTCCGCCGGGGCGAGTTGGCGCCTGCTCATCTCTGGCGAGACGTCAAGGATCATGTCCGGCTGCGTTTCCCAAGGGGGGAAGCGGCGCTGCATTATAATGTGTTGCAAAAGACCAGTTACACGGCTGTGATCTTCCTATTGCTGCCGCTGGTCATTCTGACCGGGCTTACCATGTCACCGGGCATGAACGCGGCCTGGCCCTGGCTGATCGATCTGTTTGGCGGTCGCCAATCGGCCCGGTCGCTTCATTTCCTGGCGGCTTTCGCCCTGATGGTCTTTTTTCTCGTTCACATTCTCATGGTCCTGCTGGCAGGGCCGCTGAATGAAATCCGATCGATGATCACCGGCAAATATCGCCTGCCGGAGGAAGGGAGATGACGCTTTTGCTATCCCGCCGCGCACTGGTGCTGGGCGGAGCGGTCACGCTGGCCGGATGCGATCGGCTGGCAAGCAATGAAAGGGTGCGCGACACGCTGTTTTCAGCCGAGAATTTTCATAAATGGGCGCAACGCAGCCTGATGCGCCGCGATGCCCTCGCCCATGAATTCCGGCCCGACCAGATTTCCCCCTTTTTTCGCGCGAACGGCACCGCCAATCCCAACACGCCCGAATATAAGACGCTGTGGCGCAACGGCTTTACCGACTGGCGGCTGCGCGTAAGCGGAATGGTGGACCGGCCCCTGTCGCTTTCCCTCGCGCAACTTCATGCCATGCCCCATCGCGAGCAGATTACGCGCCACGATTGCGTGGAAGGATGGAGTGCGATCGGCAAATGGCGCGGCGTGCCGCTATCGCTGATTCTGAATGCGGCGCGGATGAGCAGCCGCGCGCGCTACATCGTTTTTCGCTGCGCCGACGATATGGGGAACGGTAATGCCTATTATGAAAGCATCGACCTGATCGACGCGTTCCATCCCCAGACCATTCTGGCTTTCGCACTGGGCGACCAACCTTTGCGGGTGGCGAACGGGGCGCCGCTGCGACTGCGGGTGGAACGGCAGCTTGGCTACAAGCACGCCAAATATCTGATGGGAATAGAGGCGGTGGAAAGTCTCTCCGGCATCGGCGCGGGCAAGGGCGGCTACTGGGAAGATCGGGCTGGTTATGACTGGTATGCAGGCATTTGACGCCCGCGTCATGACAGGGCAGGGTGTGGCGCATGAAAATATTCGATCGGGTTCTCAAACGACTGGTTTCGCAAGGCCAGCTTACGGTCATCTATCATGACGGCTCTCGCAGCACGGCGGGAACGGCCGATCCAGCCTTTCCCGTGTTGACCCTTCAATTCCTCGATTCGCGCGTTCCCATCGATATATTGAAGGATCCGCGGCTCGGCATGGCGGAAGCCTATATTGACGGGCGGGTCATCATCGAAGGTGGCGGGATCATGGAACTGATCTCCCTAATTCGCGTCAATAACGCTTGGGAAAACGGCAAATCGATCAGCGCCAAAGGGCCCTTGAAACGCGGTTTCAAGGCGCTTCGACAGACGCTCTGGCGCGCCAACCATCGTTCCCGCGCCAAAGCCAATGTCGCCCATCATTATGATTTGTCGGGCGCGCTTTATGCGCTCTTCCTCGACAAGGACCGGCAATATAGCTGCGCTTACTGGCCCGATGCCGACAATCAGGCGGGCATCACCCTGGAACAGGCGCAGGAAGACAAGAAAGCGCATATCGCTGCCAAGCTGATGCTGGAACCGGGCATGAAGGTGCTGGACATCGGCTGTGGTTGGGGTGGCATGGCGCTCTATCTCCACCGCACCTGCGGCGTCGATGTGACAGGCATCACCCTGTCGGAAGAACAGCTCAAGGTTGCGCGCCAGCGAGCACAGGATGCTGGCGTATCGGACCATGTCCGTTTCGAACTGATCGACTATCGCGATATGGAGGGGCCGTTCGATCGGATTGTGTCCGTCGGCATGTTCGAACATGTGGGCACAGCGCATTACCGCACCTTCTTCAACAAATGCCGTGATCTGCTGACGCCTGAAGGGGTGATGCTGATCCACACCATCGGGCGGGTGGACGGTCCCGGCATCACCGACGCTTTCACGCAAAAATATATCTTCCCTGGCGGATATATCCCAGCTCTGTCTGAAATGTTGAAAGGCAGCGAGGGCACGCGCCTGATGGTGACGGACGTGGAGGTTCTGCGCCTGCATTACGGCCTTACGATCCGCGAATGGTATAAGCGGGCAATGGAGCATAAGGAAGAGATCGTCGCCCTGTATGACGAGCGGTTTTTCCGCCTGTGGACTTTCTATCTGGCGGGTGCCGCGACGGTGTTCGAGCATGGCAGCATGGTGAATTTTCAGGTCCAATATGCGCGTAACCGGCGCACCTTGCCGATCACCCGCGATTATATGGCGCAGGCCGAAGCAGGTCTGCGCGGGCGGTAGGATAAGCCTGAACCCAAACTGACAGGCGCGTTCCCCAACGGTTCAGTCGCCAACGCCCATATTCCTCATCAAGTCCCGCCGGCTGGAGCGGCGGACTGCGTGAGGAGAAGCATCATGACCCTTTTGTGGAAAGGCGTTGCTGCGCTGGGACTGGCGATCGCCAGCCTGGGCGCGACGGCGGTTCCCGCACAGGCGCGCGACCATAGCTATCGCGACGGCTGGCGCGGCGACCGCGATCATCGCTGGAATGACCGGCGTCACTGGAGAGGCGATCGCCGTGACTGGCGCCGTGACCGTCACTATCGGGCGAACTGGCGCGGCTATCGTCAGCGTTGCTGGACCGAATGGCGCTACAGCTATTATGCCGACCGGCGCGTTCGCGTCCGGATCTGTCGCTAAAGCCGGATGGAGGGGAGGGGCGAACAGGCGCGGCTCGCGTCCATTCCTCCTCTTTCTCCGCCGCGCCATGGTTGACGCGCGGCAGGGTGACGGGGTAGGCGCGCCGCACACGTCACAGGAAGCAGAGATATGAGCGACACGCCCCCGGATCGTCTTTCGACCAACCCGCGCAGCCCCCATTTCAACATGGAAGTCCTGCAGCGCGGTATCGGCATCCGCTTCAAAGAGCGTGAACGGAAGGATGTCGAGGAATACTGCATTTCCGAAGGCTGGATTCGCGTCGCGGCGGGCAAGACCCGCGATCGTCATGGCAATCCGTTGACCATCAAACTGTCCGGGCCGGTCGAAGCCTGGTTTGAAACCGCTGCTGAAGACACATCTGAGACAAGCGGGGAATAATCCTCAGCGCATCTGCGCTTCCTGCTTCACGTCGGCGATAATGTCGCCCAGCGAACGCGAGGCGGGCGTCGCATCGGCATATTCCATCACGCGCGGATCACTCTCAAGCCATGGCTCATGGGCGGATTGGCGCCGATCTCGCGTATCGTTCGATGCTGTCCTCTGCAATCGCGCCTCATTCGACGCAGGACGGAAAACCGCGCGCGCCGGCACCTGAACATCCCGCCATGCGTCCTGATCCATGCTGGCCAAACGGATGCTGCTCCCCATGGCCGGATTGGGCGTGAAGGGATGCAGCTTTTCCCTGTCGCCATAGATGAAACCATAGGTCGGATTGATCCGCGCACCCATCCGGCGGGTCGGACTGTGCCATACGCGCACCTCGCTCCAATCCCCGGCGGGGGAAACGTCCACCGCCATCACGTCTTCCTCGATCGCTCCGGGAGCGGACCAGTTGGCATGGCGGATCAAGATACGTCGCGCATCCATCACATGGCTGACCACCGCCACATGCCCCAGTGCCATCGGCCCCGCCGGACGGAAGGCGAGAACTGCGCCTTTGCGCGGCCTATGCCCGCGTTGATATTGGTTTTCCGCCTGTGCCCACCATGTCAGCGCGTCGCCGTAAATCTCCACGCCGGAGACGATGCGCGCATAGGGAACGCATTGAAGAGGCGTTGCTCCCAAAGCGGGCGCAGCCATCGCGCCGGACAGGAGCATCGCCACCGCCCAACGAATCCATCGAAACATCATGCGACCTCAAACAGAGAATCGCCCCACCGGGGGACGATCCTAGGTCGCGACATTTAGGAAGTGGTTAAACGTTCAGTAGGCACCGTGCGCGGATTCGGAGCCTGCAGTGGCGCGATCGGCTGAAGCGAACTGCACGCCCGTCGTATCGTCGCGCGCGGGGCTGGCATAGATGAAACCGCGCGCCGGATTGGAACGCAGGCCCAGCTTGCCGATGGGGCCGTACCATACGCGCACGTCGGACCAGTCATTGTTCGGCGACACGTCGATGGCCCGGACATTGCGTTCGATCCCGCCACGATAGGACCAATTGGCGTGGGTCAGCAGCACTTCCCGATCACTGACGACCTTGCTCACCATCGCAACATGGCCGACAGGCATGGCGCGGCTGGATGAAAAGGCCAGAACCGCGCCTACGCGTGGTTCATGTCCGCGATCATAGCGGCCCTGCGCTTGGGACCACCAGGTGTTGGCATTGCCATAAAGTTGGATACCGGAAATCTGACGGGCATAGGGAACGCACTGAAGCACGCCGGCAGTAGCAGGCGTAACGGTCAGGGCGCCGAGCGCAAGCATCGCTGCTGCGAACAGAGCGCGAAAACCACCGATCATGCGTTGCGACCCCCGAATATATTAAAGGTGTTTCATCCCCGTGACGGCCTTAGGGCAGAGGCCGGACGAATTGAAAAGTGCGGGGCGATGAGTCGTTGCTACCGCGCGTTAGCTGGCGGAAGGAAAGAGCTGACCAGCCGTGATGGACAGCCGTGTGGCTGCGTCAATATCTTGGAAAAGCGCACTTTCCGTCCCGGTCATCCACACCTGCGTGCCCATGCCGCGCAGCCGGTCGAACAAGGCGCTCCGCCGCAACGGATCGAGATGGGCTGCCACTTCGTCGAGCAGCAGCACCGGCGGCTGCCCGCGCGAAGCCGCCACCAAAGCGGCGTGGACAAGCAGAATAGAGAGCAGCAAGGCTTTTTGTTCACCCGTCGAGCAGAGTGCTGCCGCCTGGCCTTTGGCGACGTGCGTGACGGCAAGATCCTGCCGGTGTGGCCCCGACAATGTGCGCCCAGCGGCGGCATCCCGCCGCCGCTCTCGGCCAAGGCGGCGGGCAAGCGAATCGTGGCTTTCTTCTTCCGTCTGGAGCGCGAGTGATGGCCGGGCAAAGGGGGCGTCGGACTGATCCACCAGCAAGGTGTTCAGCCGCGTGATCAGATCGGTGCGCCCGGCGGCCAGCGCGGCGCCATGCTCCTCCATCTGCGCTTCCAGCGCGTCGAGCCAGAGCGGATCGGCGTTTCTAAGATCGCCCAGCAGCCGGTTACGCGCCCGCATCGCCGCTTCATAGCGAGCGCTATGGGCGGCATGACTGGGGTGCAGCGCCAGGGTCAGCCGGTCCAGAAACCGCCGCCGCCCGCCCGGGCTATCCATGAACAGGCGATCCATTGCGGGCGTTAGCCACATGATTGACAAATGATCTGCCAGCGCATTGGCGGAAGAGGCAACCCCGCCGATCCTCACCTGTCGTCGGTCGGGCGTGTCGGCCACGATTCCTGTGCCCAGCATCACGCCATCGACCTCCGCCGCTATGCCGAAGCCTCCCATGCCGTCCTGCTTTGCCATGTCGCGCAGAGCCGCCCCGCGTAGCCCGCGCCCCGGAGCCAGCATCGACACTGCTTCCAGGATGTTCGTCTTGCCCGCGCCATTTTCGCCGGTCAGCAGGATGAATGCATGATCGGGTACGATCAGCGCGTCCGCATGATTGCGGAAATCGCTTAGGGTCAGTCGGCCGATCATCAGGCCGCTCTAGCGGTGCGGAAGCGGTTTAGGAAGCGTACGCCGTGCAGCTCAACCGCAACGCTTGCGCGTGACAGCCACGCCGTCGTTTACCATAGTCAGTTCCTGCCCCTTGGCGGAGGGTTTGAGCGTCAGGCTACGGGTCCAGCTTTGGCCCTCGCCTGTAAAGGACGCGTTTACCTTCATCCGTCCATCCGCCTGCTGTTCGATACTGGTCACGGTGCCGACGCTTTCATGGAAGATCAGTTCCTTCGGCGTGATGGACAGTTCCTGCTCGGCGGCTTTGTCGGTGCAATCGTCGCCTATTCCCGTCCAGCGCCCCTGTAATGCCGTGGGGATTAGTGATCCGGTCTCCTGCGCGCGTGGCGCTGTGGCATTTTCGGGCGGTGGGTTGGCATTGTTCGTGACTATCTTCTCCTGTGGGCTGGAAGACGTCGCATTTTCGATATCGGTGATCATGCCGGATTGCTGATCATGGCCGCCATCGCAGGCGACAAGCAGAAGCGGCAGGGCGAAAGGAAGATAGAAACGCATCCGGAAGGAACTGGCGACGCAGGCAAGAGTTCCGCTGGGGAAGAAGAAGGATGACACTTGCCTTGATTGTGCCAGGAGCGCTTTTTCATGCCTGTATTGGGAATGGGCGGATTTTTCTTCCGAGCGCGTGATCCCGACGCGCTGGCTTCATGGTATCGACAGCATCTGGGCGTTGGCGCTGGTTGCACGAGCGATCCTGCGGCACCGCCTAATGAATGGGTGTGGCAGACGCTAGGGGGACCGATGGTCTTTTCGCCGTTCAATCTGGACAGCGACTATTTCGCCGGTGACAAGAATTTCATGATGAATTTCCGTGTGAGCGATCTCGACGGCCTGCTCGCGCACTTGCGCGCCGCGCGGATAGAGGTCATCACCGAGGATGAGTGGGACGATCCCGCGGTCGGCCGTTTCGCACGAATCCATGATCCGGAAGGTAACGCCATCGAATTGTGGGAGCCGCCCGCATCGTCAGATAAGGACAATTGAACCATGCCAAGCAGATCGATCGCACGGATCGCGGCGCTTTCCCTTGCCGCAGCCGCAATGATGAGCGCGACTGGCGCAACGGCGGCGCTGGCCGTTGGTGTGAAAGCGCCTGATTTCACCACGCGCGGCGCGATGGCGGGCAAGACCTTCACGCTCACTCTATCGCACCAGTTGAAGCGCGGGCCGGTGGTGCTCTATTTCTTCCCCAAGGCGTTCACCCCTGGCTGCTCCGCCGAAGCTCGCGAGTTCGCCGAGCATATCGAGGACTTCAAGAAGGCCGGCGCCACAGTCATTGGCATGTCGACCGATCCGGTCGATGATCTGGTCGCCTTTTCCACCAAGGAGTGCGCTGGCAAATTCGCTGTGGCTTCCGCCGGGCCGGGGATCGTGCAGGGTTATGATGTGGCGCTCAAGATGCGGCCGGGCATGACCGACCGCACATCTTATGTTATCGCGCCGTCGGGCCGCATCGCCTTTGTCCATAGCGAGATGAATTATAGCGGCCATGTGCAAAGCACGCTGGCAGCGGTGAAGGCGATAACGGGGAAATAGTCACTTGCCCTCTTTCACATAGCGGTCGAACCAGCCCAGCGTTGCCTGCCATGCCGCTGTGGCGGCGGCTTCGTCATAGCTGGGACGATAGTCCGCCATGAAGCCATGGTCCGCGCCGGGATGGACGGTGATTTCGTCGGGCGGGGACTTGCCCGCCTGCTTGAGCGCGGCGCGCATGGCATCCACGTCGGCCAACGGTATCCCCTTGTCGAGCGCGCCATATTGACCGAGCACCGGGGCCTTCAGTTTCGTCACTTCCTCGATCACACTTAGCGGCTGAAGTGCTGTTTTCTGGCTGACGAGGCGGCCGTAGAAAGCGACTCCCGCATCCAGATTGGGGCTATGGGCCGCATAGAGCCAGACGATCCGCCCACCCCAGCAAAAGCCGGTGATGCCGCGCCGCGTTCCGTTCGCGCCGTGGCTACCGGCCCAGGCATATGCCGCATCGATGTCGGCCAGCGCCTGTGTATCGGGGGTTTTGGAAACGATGGTGTCCACCAGTTGCTTGATCTCGGGAATCTTCGTCGCATCGCCATGGCGGGCGAAGAGGTCGGGGGCGATCGCATAATAGCCGGCCTTTGCGAAGCGGCGGCATATGTCGCGGACCCATTCGTGGACGCCGAAAACCTCATGAACGACACAGATGACGGGGGCGTTTTCCGTGTCGGCAGGGCGCGCGACGAAGGCGGGCATGGCAAAGTCGTCATCGGTAGAGATCGACACGCTTTCTTCGGCCAACCCTTGCGCGGAGGTCTGGATCGCGCTGCTGGACACGGGGCGGCAGGCCGCGGCGAAACCCGCGGCGAAGGTGCCGCCGATCAGCAGCCGCCGCCGGTCCAGGCCCGTGGAACTGATCCAGTTGCGGTCTTCGGGCAGGCGCTCGCTATGATCATGGGGGTGCTGGCTCATGGCATGCTCTCCTCTGTTCCTGCCCCGGATCGCAGACTAGCGAGGGAGCGTCCCGACGCAAGCATGTCAGGCGGACAGGTCGCCGTTTTCCAGGCGCTCCAGCCCGTCGGTCGGGCATAAACCCAGGCCTGCACCGGCCCGTCCGGCATATCCACCGCCAGCATTTCGCGGCGATATTCATGGGGTGGCGGGAAGTCCGGCGAACATTCCTCATAGATGTCCAGTTTCGCAAGGACTGGGGTGGGATCGAGCAGTTCGAACACATCGCCTGCCACCACGCCATTCGGTCCGGGAACGAAACCCGGATAATCGGCAATGCGATAGAGCGCTCCTTTCGCGCTTCCTTTTCCCTTGTGCCGCGCGACCGTGCCGAACCAGAGCGCCATCGGCCTGCCAAAAGCCGGGCGCAATATTCCATAGACGAAGAGAAGTTGCACAGGCATGGCATCCCTCTTGAAAATTATCCCGATAAACGGTGAATTATTCTAATTTATGGAATTTCACACGTCGCGCTTTCCCTGAAAGCGTGTCCGAAACCCTGCATTTCCGCTGAAAAAGGCAAATGGCACGGCTCCTGCAATCAAGTGGGCATCAAGGCCGGATGGTCCGGCCGCCACAAGTCAAGGGAGTCATTAACATGTCCATCGTCAAGATTCAGAACGTCGCTTTTGCCCTCGCTGGAGCTTTGCTGTTCGCCAGCGTCTTTGTCGGCGCGGCTGTAGGTCCAGTCGTTTCGATCGCCTGAACCAGCACCGAACTGTTCCGCATAGACCAGAATATTTGCATCAGAAGGCCAGAATCATGAACAACAGCTTCACTCTCGACCGCCGCAACGGAAAGATCATGGGCGTGTGCGCGGGTCTTTCCAACCGCACCGGCATGGATGTAACGCTGATCCGCGTCGCTGTGCTGCTGCTGACACTCTGTGCGCTTGGGCCGGTGGGCGTCGTTGCCTATCTGCTTGCAGGCTGGATGGCGGAAGGCTGACGGGTCAGTTCCGCAATATCGTCTGAACTGGGCAAAACAGCAGATAATAAAAGAGCCGCCCTTGGCTGATGCCCGGGGCGGCCTTTTGAGTCCCGACGATAATCGGGAGAGAGGAAAGCGCAGAAGAACTCAGGCAAAAAGCACCGAGTAGAAGGTCAGCACCTGTGCACTGACCGCAACTACCAGCACGACGCCCTGAAAAGCGTGACGCATATTTAACTCCATCAACAGGTTCATTGATCGCCCTGTGGGCTGATGTCGCCGCTATGCGCGTGTCATTGCGCTGCAACAATCGCAAAGCGCGCCTTCGCAGTTGCAGCAAATGCAACAGCCTGTTGCGCGAGAGTGACAGGATGCTGGTTCGCGGAAAAGGAGAGGGAGGAACGCTATTTCCTCATCTAGCCGTCCAAATGCGCGATCATGGCCATCGCAGCCGCCGGATTCCTTGCTTTAGCGCCGCTGATGAAGAAGGCGAACACGTCGCCGCCCCGTGCTCTTTCGCGCAGGATATCGGCCCATCGCGCTATCTCCGCCACGCTATAGCCGGTCACTTCCTCCTCCCGGCTCCGCATCAGGCGCAGATAGGAAAAGTCGACATCATGGCCATGGATCGCGGGATATTCCGGGTGATCGGTCAGCACGACCGCCGCGCCCGCATCCCGCGCCATAGCCAGAAAGGCGGGATCGCCGAAGCTTTCATGCCGCACTTCCAGCGCATGATGCAGCGGGACGCCTTCGACGCTCGCCGGGAGCAGTTTCAGGAAGGCGCTGAAATCACCCGGATCGAATGTCTTGGTCGGCATGAACTGCCAGAGTATCGGACCCAGCCGGTCGCCCAGTTCGACCAGTCCCTGGTTCACGAACTTCGCGACGGATTCGCCTGCCTCTGCCAATACGCGCCGATTGGTGCAGAAACGCGACGCCTTGATCGCGAAATGGAAGCCGTCTGGCACCGACTTGGCCCAGTTGGCGAAGGTCGCGGGCTTCTGGGTGCTGTAATAGGTCGCATTGATCTCGGTTGCGGTCAGATGCTGTCCAACATAGGCCAGTTCGTCCTTTTGCCGTAGCCCCGCAGGATAGAAGGCACCGCGCCATGGTTCAAAGTTCCAGCCACCGATCCCGACCCCGATCCGTCCGCGCATGACTCATTCCTCCTACGCGGCATATTGATCGGTCGAAGCGATCAGAGCCAGCGGGAAAAGATGTTGGCTTTTATTGCGATTGATTCTTAACTGTTGCGGCAGGAGATTTCGCCATGCCGCTCGACCTCATCAAGACCGCCACCTATTTGTCCATTCACCTGACCATCGGCTTTTCCGTGGCTTATGTGCTGACCGGATCGGCCGCCCTGGCGGGCGGCATCGCACTGATCGAGCCGATGGTGAATGCCGTCGCGTTCTTCTTCCACGAACGCGCGTGGAAACGGATCATGGCCCGCCCGCCGCGCGGGGCTGGGCGCGAATGGATGCGCGGACGGGCGAGCTTCGCGTGACGGCGGCAGGGCGGGGCCAGGCGGGTTTCGACCGTGAGCGGACATAGCCCGCAACGGAGAATGAAGAAGCGCACAGTCCGCAATCCACCTATAACTGCCATTCCACTCAACGGTCCTATCGTCCGAACTTCCGCTGCGTCCTGCCGTAGCGCAGTTTCCGCGTTCCCGGCTTGCCTTCGCTCGCGCGGCCTCTGGGGGCGGCGACCTGCTGTTCGGAGGGCAGGCCCAGTTCCTCGGCCTCCAGCTTGCGGATCTCGTCGCGGATGCGGCCGGCTTCCTCGAACTCCAGATCGGCGGCCGCAGCGCGCATCTTCTTTTCCAGATCCTCAATATAGGCGCGCAGATTGTGGCCGACCAGGTGCGGGCGATCGTCGATCCCCGTGTCGATCGTGACTTGATCCTTGCTCGCGACATGGGCGATGATGTCGCCGATGTGACGCTTGATCGTGGTCGGCGTGATGCCATGCTCGACATTATAGGCCTGCTGCTTCTCGCGGCGGCGGGACGTTTCATTGAGCGCCCGCTCCATGGAGCCGGTGATTCGGTCGGCATAGAGGATGACGCGCCCGTCCACATTGCGCGCCGCCCGCCCGATGGTCTGGATCAGCGATGTTTCGGAGCGCAGGAAGCCTTCCTTGTCCGCGTCGAGGATCGCGACCAGCCCACATTCGGGAATGTCCAGCCCCTCGCGCAACAGGTTGATGCCAACCAGCACGTCATAGACGCCGAGCCTGAGGTCGCGGATCAGCTCGATACGCTCCAGCGTCTCGACATCGCTGTGCATGTAGCGGACCTTGATGCCCGCCTCATGCATGAACTCCGTGAGGTCTTCGGCCATGCGCTTGGTGAGCGTGGTGACGAGGGTGCGGTATCCCTTCTTCGCCGTTTCCCGCGCTTCGTGGATCAGGTCGTCCACCTGATCCTCCACCGGCTTGATCTCGACCGGTGGGTCGATGAGGCCGGTAGGGCGGATCACCTGTTCGCTGAACACGCCGCCGGTCTGCTCCATTTCCCACGGACCGGGGGTAGCGGAGACGCTGACGGTCTGCGGGCGCATCGCGTCCCATTCGTTGAAGCGCAGCGGGCGGTTGTCGATGCAGCTCGGCAGGCGGAAGCCATATTCGGCGAGCGTGATCTTGCGTCGGTGGTCGCCCCGCGACATCGCGCCGATCTGCGGCACGGTCTGGTGGCTTTCGTCCACGAACAGCAGCGCGTTTTCCGGCAGATATTCGAACAGCGTCGGCGGCGGTTCGCCGGGCAGGCGGCCGGTAAGGAACCGCGAATAATTCTCGATCCCCGCGCAGGAGCCGGTGGCCGCGATCATCTCCAGGTCGAAATTGGTGCGCTGCTCCAGCCGCTGCGCCTCCAGCAGCTTGCCCTCCGCCTGCAATTCCTTGAGCCGCTCGGCCAGTTCATGTCGGATCGCCTCCATCGCCTGCTTGAGCGTCGGGCCGGGCGTGACGTGGTGGCTGTTGGGAAAGACCTTCACATAGTCCAGCGACGCGACCTTCTTGCCGGTCAGCGGATCGAACTCGACGATCTCTTCGATCTCATTGCCGAAGAAGCTGATGCGCCACGCCGTATCCTCATAGTGCGAGGGAAAGATTTCCAGATTGTCGCCCTTCACCCGAAAATTCCCGCGCGCGAAGGCGGCGTCGTTGCGCTTATATTGCAACGCGACGAGCTTGCGGATGATCTCCCGCTGGTCCTCGATCCCGCCCTTCTGCATGGCGAAGGTCATGGCGGAATAGGTTTCGACCGAGCCGATGCCGTAAAGGCAGGAGACGGACGCGACGATGATGACGTCATCCCGCTCCAGCAGCGCGCGGGTGGCCGAATGGCGCATCCGGTCGATGCTCTCGTTTACCGAGCTTTCCTTCTCGATATAGGTGTCCGACCGGGCGACATAGGCTTCGGGCTGGTAATAGTCGTAATAGCTGACGAAATATTCGACGGCGTTCTCCGGAAAGAAGCTCTTAAACTCGCCATAAAGCTGGGCGGCGAGGATCTTGTTGGGGGCCAGCACCAAAGCCGGGCGCTGCAATGCCTCGATCACCTTGGCCATGGTGAAGGTCTTGCCGGAGCCGGTGACGCCCAGCAGCACCTGATCGCGCTCCCCTTCGTGCGCGGCGGCGACCAGTTCGGCGATGGCGGTCGGCTGGTCGCCCGATGGCTCATAGTCGGACACGAGTTTGAAGGGTTTGCCGCCTTCGCTTTTTTCCGGGCGCGCGGGGCGGTGGGGGACGAAGTCTTCGCCTGTCTCCGGTTCTGCGAGGGATGTGCGGATTTGAATTGTCATCGCTGCTTGATATGGTCCTCCCAAGGACGGGTCGCAACCGCCAAGATCAAACAGGGAACCCATGCCATGAACAAAGCCGCCGTGACCGCCGCTCTCGCCTCCGTCACCCTGCTGCTCGCTGCCTGTGGCGAGAAGGCGGGGGAGAAAGCAGAAGGCGCGGGAGACATTGCCGCGACCGACGGCATGAGCCGGGAAGAGGTGAAGGCGCAGGTCGACAAGGTGCAGCTTAAACCTGGCCAGTGGGAAGGCAGCTTCACGCTGGAGGATATCGACCTGTCGAACATGCCCGGCGCATCGCCGCAGATGAAGGATCGGATGAAGCAGATGATGACGCAGTCCTCGATCAAATATTGCGTCACGCCCGAAGAGGCCGCCAATCCCAGCGGCAAGATGTTCTCCGGTCAGGAGAACAAGGATTGCACCTATAGCGGCTTCGACGCGCGTGGTGGCGCGGTGAAGGGGCAGGTATCGTGCAAGGGGGAGAATGGTACGATGAATGCGGTGATGACGGGCAATTATGCGCCGGAAAACTATGAGATGCAGATGAACATGAAGATGGAGGGCGGCCCCCAGGGTATGACCATGGCGATGAAGGCGCGGACGACCGGAAAGTGGGTCGGAGCCACTTGTTCCTGACCACCTCCTCGCGCCTGCGCCGGCGTGGACGAAGCGCGGGCGGCGTGTTGCTGGCTGTGTGGGCGTTCGCTTGGGCGGCGGGTGGAATGGCATCATCCGCTGCCTAAAAGCAGGGGCGGGCGGGATGTGGTCCCGCTGCATCCGATTTGCCACCGGACCATTCATGCCGTCGCCACCAATGCCGAACTGGTGCGCGTTTATCGGGATGCCGACCGCCTGCGCGCGCATCCTGCCATAACCCGCTTCCTCGACTGGATTGCGGACAAGCCGCCGGATTTCCATGCGCCCACCCGCCGAAGGCATTGAACGGGATCGCGTTTTCGCTTGCACTTTACTGCCAGAGGGGTGAGCCTGCCCTCTGTTCCGTAAGAGAACAGGGGAGAGATGATGCGATACACTGTTCTGGCGGCGATGCCGCTTGTGATGACTCTTGGCCTGACAGGGTGCGGCAGCAGTTCCGCGCCCGAACCCGAAGCAGAAGAGGTGCCGATTCTGATGCAGGCAGGCGAATGGGCGCTGACCCGCAAGACCACCGGTTATAACACGCCTACGGTGACGCCCGCCGAATATCAGGCCGCGCTCAAGGAAGTGAGCGAAGACAAGACGTGCATCGTGGTCGATGCCGCCGGAGTGCCCAATGCCGATGCCTTGGCAGGGACGGAAGGCAAGGATTGCACTTACAAGGACAAGCTGGTCCGCAAGGGGAGGCTTATCGCGACCCTGTCCTGCAAGTCGGGAAGCGGCACATCGGAAATTACGGTGGAAGGCAATTACACAGCTGATACGCTGACACTGGGCACGACGATGACGAAGACGGTGGGCGGCCAGCCCACATTGCGGACAACGCATGATTTGAGCGGCAAGCGCGTCGGCGACTGCCCCAAGGCCTGAACTTGCCTGGACGGTCTGCCGGGCATGGCGGCCCGGCAGCTCCGGGCCGGAATCTCCAATCCGCAATCGTGCACGGCATCATTCCATGGAAAAGGGAATCGGCCACGCTGTTTCATCTTTCGATCGCAGCGCACGATCCGCGCCATCTGGCGGAGGTCATCGCGCAATATTGAGATGGTGCGGCCTTTCCCTTTCCGCCGGTTGCTGAGGGAAGCTGGATCACGCTCGCCAATGACGAACATGGCACCGCGATGGAGGTCTATCCCATAGGCATCATGCTGTATGAGGCGGAGGACGGTGCCGACGGCGAGGGCGAGCGCGCTGGCGAAACCGGATTTGCCGCCACCCATGCCGCCATCGCCACGCGCCTCAGCCAGGAGGATGTGATGGCGATTGCCAGGCGAGAAGGCTGGCCCGCAAAATATCGTAAGCGTGACAGCGGCTTCGGCGTCATCGAACTATGGATTGAAGGCGTCAGATGATCGAACTGCTGACCGCGGAGATGCAGGCCGAATATCTCGCCGCAGTGACGGTGGACAATTATCGCGCCATGATGGCGGTTTGCCCGCCGTCCTGATTGCGCGGTCTATTCCAGTGCCGCGATGGCCCGTCGGTCGCAGCGTTTTGGCCCTCGCGGGACAGGCGCATAATTGGGCACCAGAATCGACTGGCCGATCCTGAGTGGCGCGAAGCGCTTGCGCTCTATCCCCTCGCATTGCAGGAACATTTCCAGCATCCGGGGCGGGGTGTCCCATTTCTCATAAGACAGGCGGAACGTGCCCCAATGGACGGGGATCGCAGTCGATGCCCCCAGCCGCTCAAAGATCTGCACGGCCTGTTCCGGGCCGATATGCGTGCCCGAAGCCATCTGCCCTTTCTGAAAGCGGAAGGCGCCGATGGGGAGGATGGCGAGGCGGACCGGACCGAGTCGCGCGGCTTCGGCTGGCCAGGCCATATCGCCCGCACCGGTATCGCCCGCAAAGAAGATGTTCCCGGCCCGCGTTTCGATCACGAAACTGGACCATAGCGCGCGGTTCCGGTCTGTCGCCCAGCGCGAACTCCAGTGATGGTTTCGCATCACATGGACGCGGTAATCGGGGCAATGTTCATAATTTTCGCACTGGATCACCGTATCGGCACCAAGACCGCCCAGTGCCGCGCCGCTGATTGACTGGCCCCAATCCAACGCGGTGGCGCGAATGCCGGACGCTTTCAGGATCGTGTCATTGCCAAGGCCGGTGACGATCCTGGGCCGGTCGCGTTCCCAGAGCTTTTTAAGGGTGGGGATGTCGAGATGATCGTAATGATTGTGGCTGATGACGATCAGGTCGATCTTTGGCAGGTCGTCGAAGCGGATGCCCGGCTGTGCGACGCGCTTTGGCCCGACCAGATTGAACGGCCCGGCACGATCCGACCAGATCGGATCGGTCAGGATGTTGATGCCGGCCGCCTGCACCAGCACCGTCGCATGACCCACCCATGTCGCCGTCATGCCGCGTGGAGCGGCGAAGGGCGCGGGGCGCGCCGGTCTTACCGCTATCGCGTCCGGCCATTTGGGCCGGTCGTCCCGCCCCAGCAGATAGCGGGCGATGGCATTGTGCATATTGGGGCCGCGTGAGATGAAATCGTCCGTGCCATCGGGATTGAAGAAGTGTGCGCCGTCGAAATGGCGGCTGGCAGGGCCCTGATAATAGATGCGGTCAAGGAAAGGCGGGATGACGGTGACCGTCAGGCATAGGGCGATGACCGCAAACAGTGATGCGATGCCCACGACACCGGCGATTTTCCTGAACAGGCGACCCATGCGCTCTCCGAACCTTTTGCCATCAGCGACATAACGCGGATTGGCGGCGCGGCAAGGGGCATGGCGTCAATGCCGCTCAGCAGGGGTTCTCATAGGCAAGCTGCAATATGCCCCAATGCCGCCCATTCACATGGATGGAAGCAATCACCTGTTTGAGCAGCACGACCTCCATATCGGCCGTCAGGCGGCGATAGGCCTTGATATAGAAGGGCTGGGTGATTTTGCTTTGCTCCCGGGTGTCGGGGAAATCGAAGATCACGCCCTGACGCGAGTGTTCAAGGTTCCACTTGTCCTGCCCCGGCCGCTGCGGCTGGGCGCGTTCAGGCATGGCCACCGCGCCAAAGGCGTTGCGATCGGTGAAGGTCATGCCAAAGAACCCTTTTAAGCCGCGCGCCTTTTCCTGCTGCTCGCGGGCCGCGGGCATCATCACCTGCTGCGCGGGATGCGAGAATTGCAGAGGATTGGTGCCGGCTATCGGTATATAATGTTCGCTGAATATCTCGGCTTCGCTCACACGCCCTTGTGTGATCGCTCGTTCGATGGCCGCACCCACCATATCGGCGGATTCGAGACCGAAGCGGATATAAGGGGAATCGGGAATCTCGACCCCGCTCTCCGCCAGATATTGCAGCAGTTCGTTGGTGTCGTCGCTTGCTGTCGATACGCGGCTGAACAGGCGCTGAAGCCCGTCGGCATTGTCGGTCGATGTGCTGGCCAGCGCCGCCAGCCCTTCCCTGATTTGACCCGCCGATCCCACCATGGAGGCGATGCGGTCGGCCGCGGCGTCGCTCTTGCCGGACAGGTCGCGTATCAGCGCGTCCAGCCTTTCCACCAGCGCTTCGATATTGCGCGTGTCATTGGCCGCGGCGTGGGCCGTCTCCGCGCCATGAATGATGCCCTCCAGCATTTTCCTGGCTTCGTCGGTCAGTGCGCCGATGGAGCGCTCGATCGTCTGGGTGGCGGTCGTCGTTTCCTGCGCCAGCTTCTTGACCTCTGACGCGACTACGGCAAAGCCACGTCCCGCATCGCCTGCGCGTGCCGCCTCGATCGTGGCGTTGAGCGCCAGCAGGTTCGTCTGGCTCGCGATACCGCTGATGACGCCGGTCACATGGGCTACGGTCTTGAGCGCTTCGCGAAAGCTGTCGAGTCGCTCGTGGATGCCGCTGACCTGTGCGATTAGTTCGCTGAAATTCTGGTTGGCCGTTGAAAGCTGCCGCCCCGAATCGTCGATGATAAGCCGGGCGGCGTCGGCTTTCGTTCGCGCTTCCTCCCCCGCGAGCGAGGCGCGGTCGCCATCCTGCGACAATTGGGCTGCCGCTTCGCCGATGGTTTCGATGGTGTGTGCCTGTCGCGTCACCCGGTCCGCCAGTTCGCTGATGTCAGCCTGAAGATCGAGCGTGCGGATGCCAAGATCGCCCGACAGGCGAGCGACTTTCTTGACGGCATGGGCGATGTTTTCAAAGGGTACTATTCTTTCCACGCCGTGTGGCTAGAACAGGATGGTAAATGAAAGGTTAGGTGCGCGACCAATGGAGTCAGAGAGCGCCGGCCAACGCCAGGATGACGCCCAGCGCCACTAGCATGAGGCCCACCGCCTCGCTGCGTTTCATGCGTTCGCCAAGGTAGAAATGCCCGAAGGCGAGCGTGAAGGCGACTTCGACCTGCCCGACGATGCGGACCAGCGCCACCGGTGCGGTGGCGAAGCCGGTGAACCAGCAGGCCGATCCGGCCGCAGACAGAAATCCGACCTGTCCCGAGACCCGCCAACTCGCCAGCACCCGCCGCATTTCGCCCGATTCACGCAGCAGCAGATAACCGCCCTGCATCACCGTCTGAAGCGCCACCGTCACCGCTAGAACGATGAGCCCGGCATGGATTGGGTCGCTGCCGCCCACTTCCTGCGCGGCGCGGCGGATGCCGATGGCGGTCAGGGCGAAGAAAAAGCCGGATGCTATGCCATAGAGCGCGGCGGGCTGGCCCAGGGCCTTCAGGAAATCCAGCGGACCCATGCGGCGTCCGCCCGTGGATAACAACATGATGCCCCCGACGCCGCAACCGATGCCGCAGAGGCTGGGCGCGCTCAGCCTTTCGCCCATCAACAGGAAGGAGAGGATGGCGCTCTGCACCGCCTCCGTTTTCGAATAGGCAGTGCCGACCACGAAATTGCGGTGATGAAAGGCCATCAGCAACAGGTTGGTGGCGATGATCTGCGCTAACCCGCCCGCAAGGCAGAAAAGCAGGAATAGCCCGCCGACAGAAGGAAATGGCGCTGGAAAAGTCAGCTGGTAGGCCGCCAGCATCAACAGTGCGAAGGGAAGGCCGTAAAGATAGCGGACCAGCCCCGCACCGTTGATCGACAGGCTTTTGCCGACTCGGCGTTGCACAGCGGTCCGCCATGCCTGCATTCCGCCTGCCATCAACGTGGCGGGCAACCAGATGGGAGAAGAAATCATGCCCGGCCTATAGCCGAAAAGCGCGGGGTGTCACCTTTAGCTTGCCCTGCTTTGCCCGCCGTCTGGGGAAGCGTTCAGCTTGGCTTGACGCCGTTCGCGGAGGCTTCGCCAGGATGCCAGCCGATGGGAGGCGCGGGGGCATCCGCCAGCGGAAGGCGACCCATGGTCCAGTTTGTCTGGAGCCGCACCAGCGGATTGGGCGCGCACCATATCTCGCCGCTGTCGTTGAGGCCCGTAACCCAGATCAGATTATGTTCTGGTCCATAGTCGATGACCGCGAAGGCATAACCTTTTCCCTTGCCTTGGATATCGATGGGAAGCGGTGGATTGAGCTGAATAAAGGACATGAAGAAACTCCGGCGCAACGTGCCGGAAACAATGCGGCGGCGGCCACAGGGTTCCGCCCATTGCCGCCACCTTGATTTCGATCAGGAGGATTTGCCCTGCGGGAAGTTCACACGCCTTCGAGCAGACGTTCCTTGCGGATTTTCTCCTGCCACACCAGTGGGGCGAGGCGATGGACATTCTGCCCCTCGCTATCGACCGCGACGGTGACGGGCATGTCCTGCACCTCGAATTCGTAGATCGCTTCCATGCCCAGATCCTCGAAGCCCACGACCTTCGCGCCCTTGATCGCGCGCGCGACAAGGTAAGCCGCGCCGCCGACCGCCATCAGATAGGCGCTCTTGTGCTTCGCGATGCTGTCGGTCGCCGCCGGGCCGCGCTCCGCCTTGCCGACGCAGCCGAGCAGGCCCTGTTCCAGCATCATGTCCATGAAGCTGTCCATGCGGGTCGCGGTGGTGGGACCGGCGGGGCCGACCACTTCGTCGCGCACCGGATCGACCGGGCCGACATAATAGATGACGCGGCCCTTGAAATCGACGGGCAGTTGTTCGCCCTTCGCCAGCATGTCCTTGATCCGCTTGTGCGCGGCGTCGCGGCCGGTCAGCATCTTGCCGTTCAGCAGGAGGCGGTCGCCATGCTTCCAGCTTTGCACGACTTCCGGCGTCAGCGTGTCGAGGTCGACGCGGATCGCTTCCTTGCTGGGCTTCCAGTCGACCTGCGGCCATTCGGAAATCTTGGGCGCCTCCAGATAGGCGGGGCCGGAGCCGTCCAGCGTGAAATGGGCGTGACGGGTGGCGGCGCAATTGGGGATCATCGCCACGGGCTTGCCGGCCGCATGGCAGGGATAGTCGTAGATCTTCACATCGAGGATGGTGGACAAGCCGCCCAGCCCTTGCGCGCCGATCCCGAGCGCGTTCACCTTGTCGAAAATCTCGATCCGCATCCGCTCGATGTCGTTCTGCGGGCCACGGGCTTTCAACTCGCCCATGTCGATCGGCTCCATCAGGCTTTCCTTGGCGAGCGCGACGGCCTTTTCCGCCGTGCCGCCGATGCCGATGCCCAGCATCCCCGGCGGGCACCAGCCCGCGCCCATCTGCGGGATCATCTCCAGCACCCAGTCGACGATATTGTCGCTGGGGTTCATCATCTTGAACTTGGTCTTGTTCTCGCTGCCGCCGCCCTTGGCCGCGACATCCACCGTCACCTTGTCGCCCGGCACCATCTCGACGTTGAGGACGCAGGGCGTGTTGTCCTTCGTGTTCTGGCGGCTGAACGCCGGATCGCGCAGGATCGAGGCGCGCAGGCGGTTTTCAGGGTTGAGATAAGCGCGGCGCACGCCTTCATCGACGACCTCCTGCATGGAGCGGCTATTGTCGTCGAGGCGGCAGTCCATGCCCCATTTGACGAAGACGTTGACGATGCCGGTGTCCTGGCAGATCGGGCGGTGCCCTTCGGCGCACATGCGGCTGTTGGTCAGGATCTGAGCGATGGCGTCCTTGGCCGCCGGATTGGCTTCGGCGTCATAGGCTTTGCCCAGCGCGCGGATGTAATCCATCGGATGATAATAGCTGATGAACTGGAGCGCGTCCGCGACGCTCTCGATCAGATCGGCGGTCTTGATGACAGTCATTACCCATGTCCCTTCTGACGCCCCGCCTTTGCACGGCGGATGCATTCGCAGGGCGGCTATAGGACTTTGGCGTGCTGAGTCCAGATAGAGCGGCTATCCGTTGGCGTAGGGGAACATCGCCCAATAAGGCTCCTTCTCCGCCAGCACGCGGGCAAAGCTTTCCCGCGCCTCCAGCCGGTCGAGATAGGCAGTGAGGATAGGGAAGTTTCGCCGCATCGGCTCCACCCTGTCCGCATAAAAGAGGGCGGGGGCGGCCGCGCAATCCGCGAGGGTGAAATCGTCGCCCGCCGCCCATGACTGGCCCGTCATCCGTTCCTCCAGCAGCGCATAGGCCTTGAGCAGCATCTGGCGGGACTGGGCGACGCCCCGCGGGTCGCGCGCGTCTTCCGGGCGGAGGCGGTCGGCGACGATGGCCTGCATCGGCCCCATTACATAATTGTCGAACAGCCGATCCATCAGCCTGACCTCCAGCGCTGCGTTGGCATCTCCCGGAATCGCGCGGAAGGGACCGGGCGCATGGTGGTCCAGATATTCAATGATGATGCTGGCTTCGGCCACGGTACGGCCCCGCGCCTTGTCATGCAGCACCGGAAAGCGGCCGATCGGCCAGAGCGCCACCCACTCTTCCGCAGCCGCTTCGGATACGCCCAGCAGGCGCGGCGTGAAGGGGGTCGCATTCTCGTAAAGCGGGATCAGCACCTTCCAGCAATAGGAGGACAAGGGGTGGTAATAGAGAATCATGGGACAGCCTTTCCAACCTTGGCGACCTCTCCAGCGGTCTCTTATTATCACAATCTGGCGCTTGGCCGATCCAAGCCGTTGAGAGAGACGATTTTCCTGACACGCGCATTTTCGTGGCAAGCCAAATTTATTTTTGCAGATGCATGAACCCTCTTGCCTTTTTTGGACCCGAGGGAAGTCCGTGCGTCGCGCCGATGAAGTGCCTCGAATGTACGGTGGGCCGACTCAAGGCAGCGGTGAACCGAGTCTTCAACCTGTCATTTACCCTCTTGCGCGTGGCGGAGGGTGTGGCACTATCCCTTGTATCGGGATAACTGGGGGCACCCAATAGATTGTGATTGCTTCGCTGGACGGGTTTCCAGCGCGGGGGCGTTTTTGCCCTTGCGATCCGGTCGATTGGGCCCATTTCCGTCCCGGCGCGGTTTGGATCATGCTATGCTCCCCGGTCTGCCGGGTTTTAGCTTGACCGAATCGAACGGAACAGGAGCATTCGGGGGCTCGCATGGATTTTCGAGATAGCGCACAAGGTATTGGCGACGTGGCAACCGTGATGGAAGATTTGGTGGAAACGCAAGCGGTGGAGCAGGCGCCTAAGCCCGTTCCGGCGAAGGAGGCGATTTCATCGTCCAAGATATTGGACCGGCGCTTCGATGTTGTGACCGATCCGTCGCGAGACGCGCTGCTGACCGAGTTCGGCAAGGATACGCTCAAGGACCGCTATCTGCTGCCCGACGAAAGCTATCAGGATCTCTTCGCCCGTGTCGCGGCCGCCTATGCCGACGATCAGGACCATGCCCAACGCGTCTATGACTATATCTCGCGCCTGTGGTTCATGCCCGCGACGCCCGTGCTGTCGAACGGCGGCACCGGACGCGGCCTGCCCATCAGTTGCTACCTCAATTCAGTGGACGACAGCCTGGAAGGCATCGTCAACACCTGGAACGAGAATGTCTGGCTGGCCTCGCGGGGCGGCGGCATCGGCACCTATTGGGGCAGCGTGCGCGGCATCGGCGAGCCGGTCGGCCTTAACGGGAAGACCAGCGGCATCATCCCCTTCGTCCGGGTGATGGACAGCTTGACGCTCGCCATTTCGCAGGGTTCGCTGCGCCGTGGGTCCGCAGCCTGCTATCTCGACGTTTCCCATCCTGAGATCGAGGAGTTCCTCGAAATCCGCAAGCCCAGCGGCGACTTCAACCGCAAGGCGCTCAACCTCCATCATGGCGTGCTGCTGACCGACGAGTTCATGGAAGCGGTGCGCGACGGCGCGGAGTTCAATCTCAAATCGCCCAAGGACGGTTCGGTCCGGGGCAAGGTGGACGCCCGTGCCCTGTTTCAGAAGCTGGTCGAAACCCGCCTTGCGACCGGCGAACCCTATATCGTCTTTTCCGACACGGTAAACGGCACGATGCCCAAGCATCATCGCGATCTGGGCCTCAAGGTCTCCACCTCCAACCTGTGTTCGGAAATCACCTTGCCGACGGGTCGCGACCATCTCGGCAATGACCGCACGGCGGTCTGCTGTCTTTCTTCCCTCAATCTCGAAACATGGGATGAGTGGAAGGAAGACAGACAATTTATCGAGGATGTCATGCGCTTCCTCGACAATGTGCTGCAGGACTATATCGACCGTGCGCCGGATGAGATGGCCCGCGCCAAATATAGTGCGTCGCGCGAACGTTCGGTGGGGCTGGGCGTCATGGGCTTCCACAGCTTCCTGCAGGCGCGCAATCTGCCCTTCGAGGGGGCGATGGCGAAGTCATGGAACCTTCGCATCTTCAAGCATATCAACGAGAAGGTGAACGAAGCCTCGATGCAACTCGCGGTCGAGCGCGGTCCGTGCCCGGATGCCGCCGACATGGGCGTGTTGGAGCGCTTCTCCTGCAAGATGGCGATCGCGCCCACCGCGTCGATCAGCATCATCTGCGGCGGCACGTCGGCCTGCATCGAGCCGATCCCAGCGAACATCTACACCCACAAGACGCTGTCCGGCAGCTTCGTGGTCAAGAACCCGTATCTGGAAAAGATATTGCAGGAGAAATCGAAGGACAGCACGAATGTCTGGAACACGATCCTCGAACGCGGCGGATCGGTCCAGCATCTCGACTTCCTCTCCCAGGAGGAAAAGGACACGTTCAAGACCAGCTTCGAGATCGACCAGCGCTGGCTGCTCGAACTCGCCGCCGACCGCACACCCTATATCGATCAGGCGCAGTCGCTGAACCTGTTCATCCCGGCCGACGTGGAAAAGTGGGATCTGCTGATGCTCCATTTCCGCGCGTGGGAACTGGGCATCAAGTCGCTTTATTATCTCCGTTCCAAATCCGTGCAGCGCGCCGGTTTCGCGGGTGGGGTGGAAGCGGACAACACCATCGACGCGCCGAAATTCGAACTGGCCGGCGGGAGCACTGACTATGACGAGTGCCTTGCCTGCCAGTAAGACGCATCCCGCAGCCCTCTTCCCTTGGGAAGAGGGTGGGGAGAGGGAGCTGTCCCTTCATGGCAAGCGTCTATTCCGTCGTTTCGAACAGGTCCGCCGCATTGGCCGCGGTCGCGGACAGGCGCACGGTGTCGCCTTCGACTTCGGCAATCAGCCCACCGTCGAAATAATGATGCTTCGCCCCTTTGCCGTCCGGCCCCTGCGGGCTATCGGCCTTGGTCAGCTTGATCCGGTTGCCGTCGACATGATCGACGGTGCCCAGATGCACGCCGTCCGCGCCGACGATATTCATATGTTCCTTTATTTGGGACAGATCGGCCATCGCCATTCTCCTTGGTTGGTCCGGTCCCAACGCATGAAACGCCATCCGGTCGCAGGCTCTGCCCGCCGCCCGTCCCACAGTTCGCTCTTTAAGGCCCAAGGATAACAGCCATGCCTCTTCTTCAAGCCAGCAAGGTCTACAAGCCCTTCGAATATCCCTGGGCCTATGAGTTCTGGAAGCGCCAGCAGCAGCTGCATTGGTTGCCGGAGGAAGTGCCGCTGGGTGAGGATTGCCGCGACTGGGCGCAGAAGCTTTCCGACCATGAACGCAACCTGCTGACGCAGATCTTCCGCTTCTTTACCCAGGCGGACGTGGAAGTGCAGGATTGCTACCACGAAAAATATGGCCGCGTGTTCAAGCCGACCGAAGTCAAGATGATGCTGACCGCGTTCAGTAATATGGAGACGGTCCACATCGCCGCCTACAGCCATCTGCTTGACACCATCGGCATGCCCGAAAGCGAATATAGCGCCTTCATGCAATATAAGGAAATGAAGGACAAACACGATTATCTGCAGCAGTTTGGGGTCGACAGCGACGAGGATATTGCCCGCACGCTGGCTATGTTCGGCGGCTTTACCGAAGGGTTGCAGCTTTTCGCGAGCTTCGCGATGCTGATGAACTTCCCGCGCTTCAACAAGATGAAGGGCATGGGACAGATCGTCACTTGGTCCGTCCGCGACGAGACGCTGCACTGCGAAGGCATCATCAAGCTGTTCCATACCTTCGTGAAGGAACGCGACTGCCTGACTCCCTCGGTTAAGGACGACATCGTCGATATGTGCCACAAGACGGTGCGGATCGAGGATGCGTTTATCGACCTGGTGTTCGAAATGGGACCAGTGCCGGGCATGACGCCCAAGGATATCAAGCGTTACGTCCGTTACATCGCCGACTGGCGGCTGGGGCAGTTGGGTTTGAAGCCCATCTATATGATCGACGAGCATCCGCTGCCGTGGCTGACCCCGCTGCTCAACGGCGTGGAGCACGCGAACTTCTTCGAAACCCGCGCGACCGAATATTCGAAGGGCGCGACCCGCGGCCAGTGGACCGAAGTATGGGACGCCTTCGACCGCCGCAAGAAGCTCAAGGGCAGCGACCCCGCCAACAGCGACGAGGCAAGCGACCCGGATATGTTCAAGGCGGCGGGCATCGCGGCGGAGTAAAACGGCAAATGCAAGGGCGGTCCGATGGCAGAGCCACCCTTGGCTTTTTCGAGCATTGCACTTTCCCAGGTGGTGGCTGGTTTCCGCTAGGAACGGGCCTTCGCCTCAGGGTTATTCGCCGGATCTCGCGCGATTGATGCCACCCGATGTCTGCACAGTGATTATCCGATTATCCTGATGCTTGGCTGAACGATCTGTTTTATTCCGTTCATGCAACATTTCCCCTGAGCGCGGGTTCTATGGCCAGAACTGAGTTGAGAAGGGAAGGACATCCCATGAAAATGCATTTCAAACAGCTGCTTGCCGCTTTTTCGCTGGGCGCGATGACGTTGATCGGTGTGGCCGTAACCCCGGCCCGTGCCGATCCGCCGCGCTGGTCGAGCCATGACAAGGGACACCGTGACAACTGGAAGGGCAACCGGCACGACAATGGTCGCCACCAAGGCTGGCGGCGTCCAGGCAAGAGCGTCTACAATTATGATTGGAACCGACCCGACCCGCGCTATGGCAAGCGTTATCGGCCGGATCGTTATTATCGCGGCGGCTATCAGCCCATTCGCGTGACGCGCAACACGCGTATTTATCGCGGTTATGACGACCGCTATTATTGCCGCCGTTCTGATGGCACCACGGGCCTGCTCGTCGGCGCGGCTTTGGGCAGCCTGCTCGGTAGCCAGCTGGATCGCGGCTATTCCAACACGGCGGGCATCTTGATCGGTGGCGGCGCTGGCGCGCTGCTGGGTCGGGAAATCGACCGCGGCAATCTGAACTGCCGCTAGGGCATCGTGCGGAAAATCGGGGACCGGTTTCCGCTGAAGCGATGCGACAGCAAAGAATGAGCGCGCGCGACCTGCCGTCGATTTAACGCACTGCGCTCCAGCTAGGCGAAGGGCGGGGACATGGCCGCCGCCCTTCGCAGCGCCTCACATGAAAAGATAATCCGCTAGCGCCTCGACCGCAGGGGTTTCTGTTGCGCTGGCGCTGATCGCCTGTCGTATCTCGATGGCAGGCAGAGGGGCCTCCAGCGCCAGCCTTTTGATCCCGTCGATCCGTCCCATGTCGCGCGCCATAGGGCCGAAGGCCGGGAACCAGCCCATGCCCTTCCGCAATGCCGTCATGATATCGAACAGATTGTCCGACTCCAGCGTGGGTGGCCCCGGCGTGATGCCGCCATGCCGCAGGGCATCCTCCGTTATGGCGCGCAGCCCGTTGCGCGGCTCCATCGTCAGCATAGGCGCGGCCTCGACCTCCCGGCACGACACGATTTCCTGCTGCGCCAGCGGATGTGCGTTGCCCGCATAGAGGCTGAGCGGCTCCGACCAGCCATAGCGTGAGTGCAGTCCAGCTGGTTCCCCCAGCGCATAGAAATAGGCGATGTCGACCTTTCCCCGGTCCAAGGCCTCGCGCGCTTGCTCCGCAAGCAGGATATGTAGATCCAACATGATTGCCACATCGTCATTGGCTTCTTCGAACGCGGCCAGCGCCTCCTGGAAATGCCCGAAGACAGCCGGCGGTGCGCCCAGCGCGACCAGCTTGCGTGTCGCCTCGGCAGGCGACGGCGAGGTCGGTTGGGCCGGCGGTTCAGTCCCCATGATCGCCTGTTCCGGATTGTGCTGCCCCAGCAATGTCATGGCCTGCGCCGTCTGATGTCCGGCGCGCGTCAGTCGCGCCGCGCCATGCAGGTCGTCGAACAATCTGTAGCCAAGCCGCATTTCCAGCGCGGCGATATTGCGCGCGATTTCATCGATGCCGATGCCCAGATCGCTGGCGCAGCGCGCAATGCTGCCCGCCGCCACCATCTGCGCGAAAAGGTCAAGTTGGCGCAGGGAAGGCTTGGCCATGAACCGGGTGATAGAGCAAAGCATGTCCGGGGTTAAGCGGGAACTTGGCCATGAGCTTCGATGCGATATTGACGAAGCCCATAAAATGATGGCAGGGCGCTTTTCCTGACGGGCGGGTATAGCTCAATGGTAGAGCACTAGCCTTCCAAGCTTGTGATGCGGGTTCGATCCCCGCTACCCGCTCCACCGCAGAAATCTGGGAAAAATTAGCGATTTCCTCCTCCTTTGGAGGCTGCGACAATTGGCTTTAGCAATCACCTAGCAAGCACGACATATGGGATGCTGGGGTAAATTATAGGAAGCGATTCCTCCTCGTCGCGTTTGCTAAGCTCCATCAGCCCTGTTCGTCAGCACAGCATGGCCATGACCGGATTCGAAGAGTCATTGCCAGCAGTTCCGCATTTTCTTGGCTCTGCGGAACAAGGCTCGCAGATACATGCTGCGATCTTCGCGGGAAATGTCGATGAGGATGGGCCGCAAAAATTCCACCTCTGGATGAAACGCGGTGAAGTGGGCGAAGCGGAACGCCCTCTGCAAGGTCTGCTCGCTATGCCATGTGGTCATGACGAGCCTGTTCCAAGGGATGTGGCCGCTGGGAAAATCCTCAATGTTGGCTTGATCGACGTCATCATGCCACAGCACACATTCCACCCCCCACGCCATCATGCACAGGCATCCCTGATCGACGACCCAGCGGCTGATCTTCTTCCGCCATTCATCATCGACCGCTTCAGTGGCCACGAAGATTGCAAGAAAGGCGTCCGATTCCAGCGGCGGGGGTGAGGAACCGGGACTGAGTTGAACATATTTTACCGTCATAATTCGTTCCTTTCATGAATGTGATGGAGGAAGGGGAGCGAGAAGAAGGGAGCGATGGCGAGCGATTAGCTATGAGGGCGCGCCATCGGCGCGAGGCGCGGTCGGGTTCATGCGCTCGCCAAATCCGTTCATGTGGGCGGACTGCCGAATTGGTTACGTGTTACCTGTAAGAAGGCGTGGATGACGCTGAGCCGATCACCCATGCCAGTAGCCTATGACGGGCATGGTGCTGTCGTCCGAATGTGCAATGTTGGCGGCTGAGCCAGCGATACCCGTAGCTATCGAAGAGATGCCAGCGTGTGGGGCTGTAGCCGCATATGACGCTGTAGTGGTCGAGAGGCTTGTCGATGGAGACAAGCACCGGCCTTCCCTTTGCGATTGCCGCCATGACGGCCAGTTCAGCGCTTGTTGCCGATTGCTGCGTCATGGATGGCGGGGCAGCGGGAATGCGCCCCACGTGCAAGGAATGGCGTCTGGCGAGGCTACGAACCAGCGAAGCGAACAGACGGTTCGACATGCCCTCCGTCAGCACAGTCGAAAGCCAGCCCCGCTCATCCAGATATCGGACCCCAGTTTCAAAAAGCATCCGGTCGCGATGCGGCGGCAATGGGGTGGCGAGGCGCAAACCATTGATGGCTGCATAGAGGCCGCAAAGCTTGTCGATCCTTCCCTGCTCTATGGGCTTCCTATGCCGCGCTGCATCGAGTCGGCAGGATTCCGGCAGATCGTCGGCCAGCATCAATATTCCGACGCATAGAGGATGGAGAGGATACGGCTTGTCACCTCGGGATCGGCCGGATCGGGCGAACCATGGCAGCGGTCCCTGTCGTAATAGTCGATCTTCCACATGATCCGTTCGCCCCTGTGGCGGAAAATGCCCAGATCATGCTCGCGATAGGGATCGTTATCGTCGGTGAAATCCTCAAAGCAGCGCACCGCGTCGAGAATGGACCGCACCTCCTCGATGCTGAGCGCTGCGATACCCGCTGACAACGTCACGATGCCGCCGCGCCCGAAGCGGCGCAGATCGTCATTGAGGCAACGAATGCGTCCCTTGCGGTCTGGCGCTGAGGCAAAGGGGGACTGTTCACTGACCGTCATGGCCGTGGCTCCTTGAGTTTGAAAATGGAGAAGGGTTCGGAGAAGCCGGGCAGGATCAGAGCATACGGACGAGCCGCCGCTGGGCATCGCGATCCCCTTCGATATAGCGTTCGGTGGTGGTGAGCGCGCGATGTCCGGCCAGTTCCTGCACATCGCGTAGCGAACCGCCTATTCTGGTCAGCAGCCGCGCCGTGGTCGTGATGAAGGTTCGGCGTCCCGAATGGGAACTGCACCCGATCAGCCCAAGCTGGTCATAAACCTCCGCAAACCAGTTCACGATGCTGCGGGGCGCCATATGCCCACCCCGTTCGGACAGGATGACCGGACCGGCCAGAGGAAATCCCTGTTCTCTGTGCAATGCGCGCAGCGCGGCTTTCAGTTCAGGATGCATGGGCAGATAGCGGCCCGACCCGTTTTTCGCGATACGGGCGGCAATGGCGATCTGGTCGCCCAGCTTGCCATTGGGCTGCAACACCATATGCCAGTCCAGTCCGGCGATTTCACAGGCTCGCAAACCGGCTTTGAAACTCAGCAATATGATCGTTCGATTGCGGATCGCATGGCGATGATGTGCGACATGATTCAACGCACGGCGCACGTCAGTGGCCGTGAGCACCTTGGCGGATGTGCCCATGGGGGAAGTCCTAGCGATGTTGGGGAAACTGCGCTGCTAACGCGGCGCTGTCAGTATAATAGCAGAACATTGGTGAAATGTCAAATTATCATTTATTTTCATATACTTGATAGCATGCCGAGAACCTGCTCGCTCATGCCTCTGCGGTTGCCAGCCATGACAATCATTACGACCGCAGACTGAAAAGAAATCAGTGTCTTGCTCTCCCCGCCATCCCTCGCGTAAAGCGTGATGGCCCTTCGTGAAAGCCGAAGGGTGGGGCGTGGAAACCTCTCTCATCAAGCTCGGTCGCGATTTTATCGGGGCCGGGTGGCATACGCGTATGTCCAGCCGGTAACGGTAAAGGCGTGTGCGCCTATGATGAGTAGGTTTCCAACATCCGGCTCAGGCCGTTGCCCCGAGAGGACATAAGGGCGGCGAAGGTCGAGCGCATCACCGCCCTGCAAGACGGGGGCTGTGTATGTTTCGAGCTTGGTATCGCGTTTTCGATTATTCTGGACGGTCGACGCGCTGGGAATATTGGTCATTCTACATTGGCGCTACGATCCTCATCGCGCTTGTCGCCATCGGCATGGCCAGTGCTCCCGAGGGGGAAATGCAAAACGCCGTTAGCGATGGAACTATCGCTAGCGTCATATTTGTGCTGGCGTTCCTCATCGTCCCACCGCTATTTCCGCTATGCATTCGTCGGTTCCACGACTTCGGTTGGTCGGGATGGTCGATCCTGCTGCTATGTGTGCCGGTCCTGAATTTTATCGTCAGCCTCATGCTGGCCTTTCGTGGCCCTATAGCTACCGCGCCTGAATATGCGCCACAGGCCGCGCCAGCCGCACCGCATCAGATTCATATCCATAATTCCACATCGGCCAACGCAGCCGATAGCATTCACTCGCAAACCATCAATCTCAACCAGATTGAAAGGCTGGCGGAACTGCACGGCAAAGGAATGCTGACCGCTGAGGAATTCGCCGCCGCCAAAACCAACCTGTTGCCCAAAGCCTGACAGGTAAATGTGACCGAGAACGCCATGTGTTTGCTCATGGCAACGGGGGACACATGCGGTTTTGGGGGCAAACCGAGCCAATTCCTGGCTCAGGCGGATATGATCGGATGGGACCATAATGACGCATGGATGTGCACTGGACGAAGATTTGCTGGGGGTTCTCCATGACTGGAACACCGACGCCAGCCTTCATATGGTGATGGCCAAGCTGCGCAGGCGCTTGCCTTGCCCTGATGTCGAGGAAGTCCGCCAGCATCTCGAAGGCATGGCGGCCCAACGTCGCATTGCCAAGATCGGCAGATGCTATCTGCTGCCGGAATCCATCGCCAGTGTCCGGCAAGCGCGCATCCATGACATAGGGCTGTGGCGCAACCTGTTCGACTGGAATGCCCCGCGACGTGCCGAGAGAACTGCTCGCAAACAACGTCTGAAGGATTGGGACGGCTGGAATTGGGACGCCGCATGAGCATTCCGCGCCAGCCGGAACCCTATAGGCGTTCCGCAAACATGGCGTGGTTTAGGCGCCGCCGCTCAAGCGAGCAATCACTCCCAACCCTACCCGTCCTATTTGGCATTCATCGCATGAAGTCATTCGAAAAATTCTGCATGACAGTTTTGATCATAGTATTAGCGATCATTATATCAATTTCTTATAAAATCACCAAGCAGGCGATGAACGAATCAATTGCGGGAGATGAAAATGAATATACGGAATGAGTGCTTGGTATTTTGTATCTCCATCATATTCATAATCATTGCTTGCTACTACAATGGATTAATTAAATTTTCCTATTTGAAAGATCATGTCGAAGTAGACTTTTCCGGTCCTATACTCCATTTCAGGAATGAGCCAAGATGCTCGTCTCTCTTGGACGGACGCAAATGGATTATCTGTTGCAGCAATCCTTTATTGATTACGAATAGTAGGTACGGAAGGCGCGGGTCCGCCTCACGCGTGATTGGGTACTCGTATGGCCTACCCGCACCCACATATTCGGATCAGACAATTACAAGACCTCTCACGAAAGCGGCTCAAGGCAGAACAGAACCGCATACCGTGAATTCTGTTCATCCACTTTAGCAATCGAAGTCCAAGGCGACAGCCGCTTTCCTGATTTCGTCGCTAAGCGAACCGGCTACCTTTGCTGGCAATCCAGTCATCTTTCCCTGAACCGCCCGTTCAGACGATAACTGCTTTTCATAGACGAGCATCGCGCGAAATATGGTTCTGGCCGATTTGTAGGATTCTTCCGATTGCTCCACGCACCTATTATGAGCGTGTTGCAGCGGTGAAACTCAGAACGGCTGGGCTGCATTGGCGCGATCAGGACCAGGAGCCAGAGGCCATCTGCCAGTATGGTGGCGCACCAGTTCGGATCGCAGCGGCGGCATAGGTATGGTGATCAAATAGTAAGGTTTATTGCTGGAACGGCTTGCGGTAGTGCATAAGCGCACCGTTCCTTAGTCAGGGATTCGATCATGGCTACCAAATCCTCCTTTACTGATCTCTCCACTGGAAAAGCGTGTAGCAGTATACAAGCTTACCGCCACCTACAGTTATATTAGGAGGAATTATGACTAATCGTCGTGCTTTCATCGCGGGCTTAGCACTCACGCCGATAAGTTTGGCTGACAGCCGGACAATCAAACAAGCTGGAGAAGGAAAATTTGATGCAACTTTCCGCCAATATGTGTCCGTTAGGGACGCGCCTTTCAATGCGAAGGGTGATGGCATAACAGATGACACAGTGGCATGGAACGCATTTCAGGCATCTGGCGGTCTGAAATTCATTCCTGCAGGACGATACCTTGTGGAGGGAGTCGTCAAACGCTTCGACTGTGGCATTTATGGCAATGGTGTATTTGACGACGAAAGCCGATTTACATGGGTTCAAGGCGACCGGATGCGCGATTCCATCATAGTACATGGTCGTAATATCGATGCCAACTCAACTGTTATCTCGCCGGTCATCAAAACTCAAACCAAAGTCTCCTACAATATTCCGGCGCCGGCAGGGAACGGCCTGTTCGTTCGTGTCGTTGGCCCTTACCATGAGGTTATCGGTTCCGGTGAAATCGTCGGCGGGGTCGAAGGCTCAGTCGGGAACTTCACCACACTAGGCGCTGTAGCGGACAACAGGTTTGCCGGTTTGTTTGGCATGACCGCAATAACCGGCAGGGTCTATGATGCTAAGGAAAGCGAAGTACCGGGTATCAAAACACATGGGGCATCTAAATCTCTTGCGGGATATTTCCCGTTCGAGCGCCGCAGTAAATATTCCAGTGGTGGATATATGCTCGGGCTTGAAACTTATTGCTTCTGGATCGCGGACGAAGACACTGAAATCCCTTACACCAATAATGACTCTCATGCCTTTACGAGCTTCACAGTAGGGTATCACTGCACGGCTTACGGTGTTAGCGCGCCGATCACGGATGGCATCCTTATCGACGGTGCCAGCGGAGCTAATCATGGCTTTTACAATGGCATAACAATCGGCAGCTCCTTCGCGCGGGTGAACAATGTCACGGCAGGTCCTGAAGGGACGGTCGGCATCAACCTGGCTTCATGGAAAACAAATTTCGGCGATATCGGGATTAAATTCCAGAACGCCAATCGCCATCTGCATTTCGTTAATGGAGCGAAAATACGGTCAGGCACAACCCGTTTTTTGAACGATGCGGGATCTGCCGAAGTTCATATTGAAGCTGCTTCCGGGCAAATCCCGACGCTGCGCTTCAAGATTGGTGCAACGACTGCTCCTAACCCAACGACAAACGAAGTAGGCGCAGTGTACGCTAATTCGACCGCAGCGATCCTTCGATCCAGCGGCGGTAATGTCCAGTTGAGCGCAAGCGGGACGATATATGAAGCTAATACGACCAGCTTCGCACCCGCAGTGGCGGACAACACGCTTGCTCTTGGATTTGCGACACGGCGCTGGAGCGAGGTGTTCGCTGGAACCGGCACCATCAATACATCTGACGCTCGCGAAAAGACTGACATCGCACCAATCACGGATAAAGTTCTGGATGCGTGGGGTGATGTCAATCTGGTGACCTTTCGATGGATTGAAAGCGTTGCTGTCAAAGGGGACGATGCACGAATCCATTCTGGTCTAATTGCCCAACAGATCAGGGATGTCTTCGAAGCTTACGGTCTTGACGCCGCTCGTTACGGCTTGCTCTGCTATGACGAATGGGAAGCGCAGCCTGAAAGGATAGATATTCTACGCACCCCCACGAAGGCCGCCGTATATGAGCAAGTGCTTGTCACCCCGGCCTATACCCGCGATGTCGAGAAGGTCATTACCCCTGCTGAGCATGATGAAAACGGCAAAGTCATCAAGGAAGCCGTAACGGAAATTGTGCAAGTCGAGGTGGAGGCCACATACCGAGACGGAAACTTGTTGGCTCCAGAAGAATTTATCGAAGAGCGGATCGTCACTCCTGCGGTTCCTGCAGGTAACCGCTGGGGCATGCGTACTGATCAGTGCCATTTCATAGAAGCAGCCTATCAACGCAGGCGGGCGGATCGCATTGAGGCGCGGCTTGCAGCACTAGAATTGGTAGCATAAAAATTCGCGCGATTTCATTCCAGCTTGCCACGTAATTCGGTGCTCTAGGCTTGTTGATCAGCTTCATGATGTGGCTCCCATTGTTGCGCTGCTTCGACTACAAGTCCGACGCGGGATTCATATCATCGAGCCTATCGGACGTTGTTCTGGTAACTCAGAGAGCGTCATCTGGAGCTTGGCCGCGCCATTCTCGCCAGCGCGACACTGGTAGCAGCGAATGCAGAGCTTCTCATCGAAGAGGCGGGTAATTCGAGGGTCAAAATTGCAAGCGGAGCCGCCCTATTCGCGGCACTTATTGAGCGAACGCAGCCAGTTCGGCAAGACCCTCGAACATAGCTGCCCCTGCTGCACCGGCGACAGCGGCTTTTACCCATACCGATCGCATGGCCGACTGGAGCCAGTTGAAAGGGCTAATTTCGGTAGTCGCATTCGAATGATGAACTGCCTTGCTGATACCCACTTTTGTTTTGGTGGCGCGCAAAGCCAATATCGCGCGCTCTTCGCTCTCTTGTTCCATTAGGTGGCGGATCGCTTTGAGCCGTAAGGGTGGCTGCTTAGCAGACGGCTTCAGACGTAGTGCTTCCTCCATTGCGGCCGCCGCACCTGGCAGATCGCCGTCTTTGAGTAACCATTCACCCAGGCGAACATAAAACTCCTGCTTCTCCGGGGCAATCTTTACAGCTTCTTGCATGGCCTCGACGGCCTTCCGAAAATCTCGCATAGCTGCGTAGACATAGCTTATTCGCACACGCGACTTTGCGTTGTTCGGGGCCATGAGAATAGCGCGCTCCATGGCACGCTCTGCTTCGGCGTAATCACCCTTTTTGAACAGCCACTCGCCTAATCTGAGATGATAATCAGGTTGGGTACTATCCAAGCGGATTGCTTCTCCAACCTCCAAGGCAGCACTCGCAAAGTCGCCGCGCTCGGCATGAACGTAGCTAAGCCTTATATGAGTCAACGAGTCCTTCGGCGAGATAGCTAACTGATCTCGAAACGCTTTCTCAGCTTCAGACAGCTTTTTCCTTTTCAAAAGGAGATTGCCCAGCCTTCGATGAAAACCATCACCTAAAGGTTTTTTTTCTATTGCGGTCCTAATGCCCTCAATGGCCCCATCGATATTACCTCCACCTTCATGAAGGTATGAGGCTCTCAGATAAGGATAATATGTTTCTTTTGATTTCTCGATACATATCGACTGAAATTCGTTAATATCAAAGCGATCTTGCGCAATATTATCAACAAGCCTCTTTAACCCATAGGTTTCGTTGATGAAGAAAGAGCAGGGATGCCCTCCATATTCACATGCTACAATCGTTGCTTCGGTCTTTTGTTTTATCCGTTCCGCATGTTCTTTATCTATAGAGCTCGTGCAGTAAAAAACATATCCACGTGATTTTGCGCAGGCTCCGCCTTTTATAAAGTTGTACTTAAAATCGAGCAGGCGTCCTTCATCTACCCATCTGTCGTCGCCGATCTCATTGCCATCGGTGATATCATAGAGAGGAGAAATTGCAATAAAAATGGCATTGCTAAGAAGATGGGAAAAATTAATTGCAGAAAAACCACCCATACTACTATCATATCCGATGATCTTTGACCCCAATGTTTTCTCATTAATAAGGTTGATGACATCAAATATCTCATCGGTTTGGTACCAATGATTTCGGCTCCTTTTTATTATAAATTCGTTATAGCCTCGTGCGGCGAATATTCCGGTGCCAAATCCATTCCCATAGGGGGATGGCTTCAACGCATCGATATATTTGCTTCGGGATTCGAACGTGACGATAGAAATGGGATTTCCGCCGTCATAGAAATCCAACGCTAGATCCCGCCCAAGATACAAAGATTTATGCACGCTCTAGCCCCGCTTATGCACGTCTCATCGTGCTGTCATAAACGGTTGTAAAATTTTGGCAACGCGCTGGATCGCCAACAGGAAAGGGCCATCCTGCCCGGAGAGGCCGCCGCTGCTGGCAACGAGTTCCTCCACCGTGCCTTGCCTGCGTTACTTCTGGGCCCGCATTATTGGCACGTCATGCACGTCCTTCGCGCCAACCAGTATGCGCAGCTTCCTAAGGGATAAGTGGATGATCTGATAACAAGGCCAGCGATCCCATCGTTAAGCGGAGGGCCACAATGCGATGCGAGATGCGCTTGCGTCCAGTGGCGACGTCACAAATCTGTCGGTTGATGGATGTCCCGGCTTGAGCTAATCGGGGCGTTCAAAACGCCTACGCAGGATTACGACAGAATGGAAGCTCAGACGAAGACGGTTGCTCAATCTGACGACACGTATGACGTTGGAATTCTAGGATGGTGGTACGGTAAGAATTATGGCTCAATCCTCACCTATTATGGCCTGAACAAAGCGGTCAGCAATCTCGGCTATAGCGTGCTCATGGTGCACGAATCGCTGGGCTATAACGGCTGGCGGGTCAAGTGGCCTGCGGATATGTTGTCCATGAAGTTTGCTGAGCGCGTGGGATATAATTACACTGAACAGAGCCATTTTTCCGAACTGCCTGGATTGAACAGCAAGGTAGGAACCTTCATTGTAGGTAGCGATCAATTGTGGAACCCCGTGATCGGTCGCGTGAACGATGATCTGTTTTTAGATTTTGTCGCCCCGGAAAATAAGAGGATCGCCTACGCCACATCGTTCGGCAACGCCAACAGGCAAAAGTTCAACCCAGAATTTGTTGATAAAACAGCGGCCCAACTCCAGAAATTCAACGCGATATCCGTTCGCGAAAAATATGCGATAGATATTGCGAAGGACATTTTTGGAGTTGGTGCGACTCAGGTCGTAGACCCAGTATTTCTGTTGCCGAGAGAGGACTATGACAAGCTCGCGGACGGTGCAACGGTCAAATTCGACGGTAATTATCTCGCAGCATTCTTCCTGGATCCCTCAGCCGAAAAAAAGCGTTTGGCTGAAGTCATTGCGAACAAGTTGGGGATTGATAAAATCGTTATCATTCCGAATCCAGATGATGGAAGGAAGACTACCGCTGAAATCTTTGACGACAACCGCTTTGAGATAATGGCGGAAGATTCACCCGAGAATTTCTTGTCTGCCTATAGAAACGCGAAATATGTACTCACTGACAGCTTTCACGGTTCCGCATTTGCAGCGATATTCAACAAGCCGTTTTCGTCGATTTATAATACCAAGCGGGGGGCTGATCGTTTCAAGAGCTTGATGGGCCTACTGGGTTTCGGCGATAACCGCCGGGTTCGCGAAATTGACACCCCTGAAATGATTGGTGAGAATCCGAACGTTTCATTCAACATAGATTATTCTAATGCCCAGAAACATATCGAGGAGCGAGGAGCAGCATCCATGCGCTGGTTAAAGGAAGCCTTGGCCTTGAAAGCGAACTCCCCGCAACGGGCAAGCATGGCTGCTGCGCTTGCAAAGATCGGTATTCCGAAGCCAAAGGCAGAGGTTTTGAGCCGAACAGAGAAGCCGGATTTCAAAGCTGGCAATGACGCGTGGACCGTAAAGTCGAACGAAAAATTCACTTTGCTTTCGTTAGGGAAAGGGAAATCGGTTAAAGGCAACTTGGTGTGGTGGAATTTGCCCCAACCACTGACCAAAGATGGATGGTATAGGGTGACCATCAAATGGGCACCACGCACTGCATCGAATTCCTTAAACGTGCATCTGCGGAATAGCGCCACAGGCAAATTTGCCGTGATTGGCAAAATTCTGGGTGACAAGATGAACGGTGAAATGCGTACCGACGTCGTAGAATTCCCCTGCCCAGATTCGAGCCTCAATCAACTGATGTTCGGAGCTGTCCACTTCACCGGGGAAAATCCCGGAGCGAACATTGAAAGCATTGTGCTCGAGAAAATAGCAGCCAAGGGCGCGGTACGGGCGAAAAAGCCGGACCCGAAGTCCGATTTGGCAATTCCTAAAAACACGCCAGATCGATCACAAATCATCCATTATATAATGAATGATCCCAAGGTGAAGGCGTGGCGCGCAGACTTAATCTCGCATATGCCTGATCTGACATTCTACGTCGCTCGAGAAATGAAGGAATACACCAACAACAAGGTTGGTGGCCCTGCTGATATCTTGGCATTCCCAAAATCGATCGAAGAAGTTTGCCAGCTGGTTAGGTTTGCGAATGATCGGGAGATCCCTCTCACCATTCTCGGGCGATGCTCGAACGTCATTGTAAGGGACGGTGGCATCCGTGGCATTGTCCTATCCACTGTAAAGGTCGATTACATCAAGATTGAGGGTGATGTGCTCATCACAGGGGCTGGAGCCAGCCTGATCGAGACGGCTTATTATCTGCTGGACCGGGGAAAATCGAGTCTGGAGTGGGCAGCCGGTATTCCGGGAACTGTCGGCGGCGCGGTGTTCATGAACGCAGGTACTAATGTCAGCGACATTCGCCGGACGATCAAGTCTGTGCAGGTGCTGAATCGTGCTGGCGAAATTCTAACATTGAGCAAAAAGGATATCGCTTGGGGCAAACGCTACACGACATTCCAAGATCGCAAAGACTGGATCATTTTGGAAGCCTCATTCCATATAACAGATAGCTCTGCGACGGAGTTGCATCAGGCAATGATTCGGACTGTTCAAGTGAGGGAAAATCACTTTCCTCTCCAGAATCCGAATCATGGTTCCACTTTCAAATGGTGGAGGGCGCCCAGACTCATATCCCAAGCTGGTTTGGTTGGAACAAAAATGGGTGGAGTGCAAATCAGTGATAAGCAGCCCGGTTTTTTCGTCAATGTCAAACAGGCTACGGCCTCTGATTATGAGGCGCTTATCAATTATACGATTGCAAAGGTATATGAATTCTCTGGGTTTCTGCTGGAGCCTGAGGTGGAGATAATTGGGGAGCGGCCTCATCGTTATGAGCGTTACGATGTGGATACACCGAGCGAAAATTTGGACAAGCGGTAAAGGCAAACTGCTCGGATAAACGTAGGTGCTGACAGATAGTTCTGTCAGCACCTTGCAAGCCTCAAATCCGATTACTACTCGGAGCACTCCCCTGCTGAATGGAAGATTTACTCCTTCTAATGGCACCTACTGCCTTGTTATATAGTCGGCTTTTAGCTATGCGCCAAGAATCGGTTTTTGCTACAGGGGACAGCAGTGACCAGCGGAGTAATTATAGATCAGCCGGCAGGCGTGGCTGTCGGTTCAGGTGAGTTGCGTTCTACGGATACACCGCATCAAGCGGCATATCGGACAATCACACTTCAGAATTTTATTCTGACGCAACCAGACATCTGCACGGAAGAAGAACTGTTTTTCCGCCGTCATGGAAATATTGCCTTGGATACAAAGGCTGGGCGCTTGCGGATAGATGCGCAATCGTCAGTGTTGTTCGATACATATTTCAACATGTTCTCTGCAGGTAAATGGCTGAAGAATTGCCACATCAAGAACCTGCGCCTGATCGTGGAGGCAACCGGCGATTTCGAAGTTAGCCTGATCCACAGCAAACCGGGTGTATCTTGGCATGTTCACTCCCAGATATCCGATGGAAGAGGCATCATCGAATTTGATCTGTCGCATATCGATGCGACCGGCATGTTGGCGCTGAAAATCGCGGCGTTCCGCCGATCGGTGTTTCATGGCGCGCGATTCGTGGCGGACATTGAACCGGATCAGGTATTGCCTAAGCTCGCGGTTTCGATGACGACATTCAAGCGAGAGGAGGCCGCTTCAAAAACGATTCGGCGCTTGATGGATTTCCGCAGCCAGTTCCCTTTTAGCGAGAATCTCATCTTGCAGGTAGTGGACAATGGAAACAGCCTGAACGTCGAGTCAGCGGAAGGTCTGAGATATTTCGGCAACAAGAATTTGGGTGGAGCAGGTGGCTTTTCCAGAGGCTTGCTAGAAGCCGAGAAGGCTGGCTTCACCCATGTCCTATTTACCGATGATGACGCCGACTTTCCTACAGAGTCGCTGGTGCGGACTTATGCGTTCTTGGCGCTGGCTAAGGATCCACGGACAGCGATGATCGGAGCCATGATCAACACCGCCCAAAAATGGACGCTTTGGGAGAATGGCGCATTCTTCGATCATAGATGCTTGCCTCAATTCCATGGAATGGACCTGCGCGATGTGGACGAGGTCAGAAGGCTTGAGCAAGAAAGTCTGGCGATGCCTGCCGAGCGTCTTTATGGCGGTTGGTGGTATTTCGCTTTTCCCGTGGCCTATGCGAAGCATAAGCCATTCCCTTTCTTCGTGCGTGGCGATGATGTCAGCTTTTCCTTGGCGAACGATTTTCATCAGGTGACGCTGGCAGGCGTCGTGTCATTTCAAGATGGCTTCACGCAGAAGGAGAGTCCGCTTACCTGGTATCTCGATTTCCGCAGCCATATGGTCCATCATCTAACGGTCCCGTCGATGGAAAGTAGTGCAGAGAAACTGATCGAGATGTTCGATTGGTTCATTGAACGCAGCCTGCTTAACTTCCATTACGAACGTGCGGAGACGGTTCTGCTTGCAATGCAGCATGTGATGGAAGGACCGGAGTTCTTTGCCAATAATGCCGATACAGCGGAGATCAGGACCAATATAAAAGCCATGGTATCGCAAGAGGTGCTCCGACCGATGAAACGTCCGTCGCGCAAGAGGGAGCCTTGGCTGCGGCGTTACAAATATGGCCGCTTCATTGCGCGCCGCTTGAGGAATGGTCAACGCATCCCGTTCTTCGAAAAGCTGGGTGGCGAAGGCGTGGTCGACATTGTGAATCGGCATCATGAAGGACCTATCTGGGGAAATTCACGGCTAACCTATTATGACGCCAAGGACGGAATCGGCTATTCGGTTCAGTTTGATCGCGTCCGTGAGAAGGAAGTGCGGCAAAAGGTGTCGCAAATGAGGGAAATCTTTCGTGAGCGTTACTCCCAGATATTGGCCTCCTACCAAGACGCCTACCCAATGATGACCAGCGAAGAATTTTGGCGCCAACTGTTCTGAAGAATACATATCCGGTGGCATGCGCCTATCAGGGCTGTTGCTGCCGGATCACTGTCTTAACAGCCTCACTGTCTTGTATCCGTTAGTTAGCGATGCGGGCGGCGATGGTTTCCAAGTCGACGCCGTCCAGATCGAAGGCTATCGCCAGTTCGCATTGCGACGTGCGCGGAAGCCTCAGCCCTGTGCTGTTTGATTACCTGTATAGGCCCATACGCTTAATCGGATAGCGCCGCCATGTTTTGCCGGTATATGCTTGCACACTCGTTCTTCTTCCTACCCAACGGGACAGTCCTTCTCTACCGTCATCCATGACAAAAGTGCAATTTTCTCATGAGGGGAGGTATCAACGCAGTATTTTCGAATGCCGCCGCGTTGCTGGCATTTGTTCCATCGCGCCTTCCGCAGCCCGCAACCACCTTGATGGAGTTGTGGACGGCATGGAAAGATGGAACGGATGACGCGGTTTGCTGCGGTTTCGACGTGATTGAAGCCAAGCCCAGGCATCCGCCATATCGTGATCATGCGGCCAAAGCGTTTTATCGAGGCATAGCTGGTGCCAGCTTTGTAGATCATCCAGCCAATCATCCCGCAACTGCTTGCCGTCGCCTACCGCCAAAACCATTTGCGGGAATTCGAGTTGGCACAGAAGTTCCATGAGGCGTACCACTAGATCCACCCGGAGCGTTGTGCGATTGAAACTCCAACCGCTAGGCGTCTCTTCATTGCGCGTAAGATATTTCCCATCGACCGGCGCTTTTAGCATGTAATAGGCCTTCCACGTTAGATGGCGGTGGCTGGCCTTAATCGGATCGATCTTGACGGTTTTTGCACCAAGCCAGTGCGCGAGCGGCGACGTTGCACATAGCCGTTTCTCCACGCAAGCAGCGTCAAACAGGGGGTTATCTGTCCAGCAGATGAAGTGACTGTTGGCCATGATCGTCCGACCATGCCCGTTTTGCGGGAAATTGTTGATGGCCTGAAATTCGGTGGCCCCAATGGCGTGCAATCCCGTTGCTTTGATAATCTGCAACGCGTCTGCCTGAAAGGCGGCTAGATTCATCTCAGGCTGATACTCCAGCATGTTGCCGCTGTCGCCTATGATCGTGACAAACCACCAACGCCGGTTGGGATAGTGCCGGGTTTCCTTCCAGTGGCGGCTGATTACGTCGATCATGGTATGGCTTGCGCGTTCGCGAATAAGAGCATTCGAACACAGCAACTGGGTGGTCATGCCAGTTTTTCCTATCGCTCCTGCCATCATGTATCGCCATATCGGAGGCACACGAGTCCATTTTGCGAACCCTTTTTCAAACAAATTTTTAAACTCGCGTGCATCCTCGCTGGCGGCAGCCTTCGGTAGCCGCCCATAGGCATCGGTGGGCTCGTCCGCCAACGTGATGCCATGATCTTCCGTGTAATGTTCAATCGCTTCAAATCGGATGGAGGACAAAGCTCTGCTCTTGGCATATGATTCAAGTTGCTTCTTGGCCATGATTTTCTCTGGTTAGTATCGCTGCTTCCTAAGCATTTCAACGCATGGAACTGAAGGAAGCAGCGGAAATAGGGGGTTCGGCATGATTTATACTATAGCAATATATGTATATATACGTATAATATATTGCTATATACATACATATATGGATTATAAGTATACTTTGTATAAAGCATTGCCACGGTTGTTGGGGTCTGCCCGTTTGCAAATTACAAACAGGCATCGAGTTTTTAGTCTTTCAGCACTCTTCACAATGGGGCGTGCCGAGGGAGGCTGCCCGGATCGGATGTGTGAAGGCGTCGGGCATCGCGCTCATATTGCTTGATGTCTCGAAGGCGATATCGCACTGCCCCTTCACCTAATTTGTGGAAGGGACATCCACCTCCAGAGGTCCGCAGCTTTTGCAGTAGTTTCACGGAAACATTCCAGCGCTCGGCAAGTTCGCGCTCATTGAGGAAGCGCCTCTTGGCTGGATCGATGATGTGTTTCTTTGCTTTCATTTTGGTTCTCCGCGCAGCGGACATGATGTGCGCTGCTGAGGAGTCTTTACTTTTTTCCAGATTCCACTCTGGGGAGGGTGTTGAAGACTGGACGCGGAATCCATCAAGAAATGGAATTTGAATGGAAGGACAAGGGGATTCGCCCAATTTTGGAGGATTTTCGGCAGTTTCTCAATAATTACGTATTTTTATAAAAATACGCTTTAGGTTGAAATCCTATCCTATCGTATTATTATAACGTTACAGTTTTTGAGGAGTTGGCATGGCCCGAATGAATATGATGGATTTCAGCGAAAGGGCTGAAGAGCTGATTCAGGAATGGTGTGTCGCCAAGTTTGAGGCGAAGCGAGGACCCAATGGCAAGGACAGCTTCCTCAAACGAGAAGCCTATCGGCTGTTGAAGCAATATATCGATGCCGACCGGCAGGATATTTTCCTGCGAGCCATCGAAATGACAAAGCGTAGGGAGGAACGTCAAGGAAGAAAGGGGCGCAGGGCTCCTACTTCCGCTATAATCGATCAGCCGTTCAAGCTGGGATTATATGCCATGTTTTCAGATGATTCGTTGACAAGAAATAAACAAAAGCTTTGGGGAAATCAGATGAATTTGGCTTATGAAAATGATGTAGAACCGGACGATCTGATAGGATTCATTTATTCGAAAGATATGAAATCATTAGATTTGATAAGATTGGGCTAATAATTATTTCAACATGTCATCTATTTTATTATTCCATTTTTCTAATGCGGTTCGTTTTTCTTCTGCCCAGTTATGACGTTGATATACCCCGGCTACGCCGCCCCGAAGGCCCGATCGGTGATTGAGAATGGCTTCGGTGACTTCAAACCGAATGTCCAATCTCTGTAAACCAGTTGCCAACGTCCGGCGTAGATCATGAAATCGCCAAGGCTGAAAGGCGGAAAGGTTGTGATTTTCCTTACCTATTTCTGCGCTGATCCTTTCGTCAAGCTGGCGTTTTGCCACTGAATAACCAGTTACGCCTTTCTTCCCGTTCGCTGTGAACGCAAAGCCGTTTCTGGGCCAAGCGGCCGCCTTTGTCTCGCTGCTTCTTGTGGCAATCGCCGCCAGAATTTTCATGGCCCCGTTGGAGAGGGGAACATCGTGGGCTAAGCCGTTTTTCGTCCGCTTGGCGGGGATCGTCCATAACGCGCTCTTTTGGTCGATTTCGCTCCATTCAAGTTGGGATACCTCTTCCCGGCGCTGGCCAGTCAGAATGAGGAACTTCACGAAATCGCCAAATGGATAGCCGAGGGTATCGGCCGCAAGCCAAACCCATTTCAGTTCATCGTCTGACAGCACCCTGTCGCGCGAAGCGGGCGCGGGTGGGGGCTCCATCTCCTGGAGGGGGGACAATTGAATGTCGCCGCGATTGACTGCCCATCGGAAAAGTCTGCGTACCACCGTGAAGGTGTTCCGGCGGGCGGCGGGACGATCCGCCAGTTTGTCCATGAGGGCCGATATGTCTGCCCTCGTGATGGCGGTGATGGGGCGGTGCCGAAATGTTGGAATGGCGACGCGTCTCAGAAGTCCCGCTGCCAATTCGAAACCGCCCTGCCATTCTGAGCGCAAATACTCATCGATGAAGCGTTCGGCATAGGCGGAAAATCCCAATTCCACCTCTTCACGCTGCTTCCTCGATTTTTCCGTTGCGGGATCTACACCCTGATCGACCAACTGCGCGATTCTGCGGGCTTCCTTCCTTGCGGCATCAGGTGTCCATACTCCGTGAAGTCCAATTGTGTATCGCCTGACTTTAGCGCCTCTCCCTCCCATCCGATATTGATAGAGATAGGTGCGGTTGCCTTTGGGGGTGATCTTTACGCCAAAACCTTTGAGGCCGGTGTCCCATAGGAAATCATCCTTTGGGCCGGGGCGTAGCGCGTCCACGCGCTGTTTGGTGATGAGACCTGTTGCCATAAAAACTCCAGCAATCACTCAGCAATCACAATGGTAAGGGTTGCTGAGTGAGATGTAGCATCGTTTGACTAATTTATCGAGGAAAATTCGTTATTTGAGATAGGGAAACAACTTGTGCAGGCTTGTAATCACGAAACTTCCAAGCTTGTGATGCGGGTTCGATCCCCGCTACCCGCTCCAGTATTACATTGCCCCGTTCAGGTGGCCGCCGGTGCCAGCCAGGTGTGCATAGTCGCGATATCTTCGCGATCCGCAGGGGAATGGTGCACGGTGCTGCTTTGCCACCCTGTTGCCAGCGTGCTGCTATGCTGTCGCGGCTTCGGGCCGGATATCCGAAAGCCGCGAAAAAGCGTCAGGCCTTGGCTGCGACGATGATGATTTCCACCTTATATTCCGGGGCGGCGAGCTTTACTTCGCCGGTGGCGCGGGCGGGCGCGGGGTGTCCCGCGATCCATGCATCCCACACGCCGTTCATTTCGGCGAAGTCGGCCATGTCCGCCAGCCAGATCGTCGCGGTCAAGAGGTGATCCCTGGAACTGCCGGTTTCCTTCAAAAGTTGGTCCACCTGCGCCAGCACGGCGGTGGTCTGCGCGGTGACGTTTTCGCCCGGCGCACCCACCTGCCCGGCTAGATGGACGGTGTTGCCATGCACGACGGCCTGACTCATGCGTGGACCGCATTCGATCCGTTGGATAGTCATGTCTTACATTTCCTTGATGTTGCCGCTGGCGCATGGCGCGCGAAAGGCGTGTCGATAATCCGTCGCCCATTGTCCAATCGCGCGCTTCCTGTCCAGTGCCGCCAGCGCTTTTCGCGATGCGTCAGGATTCGGGAAATACCTAGCCCAGGGTTACGGCTCTGCTTTTATGGATGGCCCGGCGCAAGGTCGGGATGCGCGGCCTTGATGGCCGGATGTTTGCGGGCATGGCTCACGGCTGCCATCAGGGCGGGATAGGCCTTGAGGGGCACTGCGAAGCGTTCCGCCGAATAGACCTGAGGGACGAGATGGCAGTCGGCCATGGTGAGGCTGTCGCCAAAAGCGTAGAGGCCGCCATGACGGATGACCATCTCCTCCAGCGCGACAAAGCCGTCCGCGATCCACCGGCCGGTCCATGCCTTTCGCGCATTTCCATCTGCGCCGAGATCGTCCCTTAGCGCGTTCAGCACCCGTGCATTGTTGAGCGGATGGATATCACAGGCCACCGTCATCGCCATGGCGCGCACGATCGCGCGATCATCGGCCTCTCGCGGGAGCAGAGGAGGATCGGGATAGCGTTCTTCCAGCCATTCTATGATGGCGCTGCTCTGCATGAATATCCGGCCGTCCGCCTCCAGCGTGGGCACCAGGCCTTGCGGGTTGAGCGCCCGATAATTGGCGGCGCGTTGTTCGCCGCTCAGCAGATTGACGGGCACCTGCCGATAATCCAGTCCCTTGACGTTCAGGGCAATGCGCGTGCGATAGCTGGTTCCAGACCGCCAATAGCCATGCAATATGAGGTCCATCATATCACAGCTCCCATTGTGGGGCCGGTGCGATGCGGGCACGGCATTCGCCAAAGCCGATCCGCACGAAGCCTGATGCCTCTGCAAAGGCGGTGATGACGATTTCGTCTCCATCCTCCAGGAAGGTGCGGCTTTCTCCATTGGGCAGGCGGATGGGCACTTTGCCGCCACTGGTGAGTTCGAGCAGGCTGCCCTTGCTCTCGTCTGTCGCACCCGACAGCGTACCCGTGCCCAGCAGGTCGCCGGTGGAGAGATTGCAGCCATTGACGCTGTGATGGGTGAAAAGCTGGGCAACGGTCCAATACATCGCCGTCATTGAACCTTGGCTGAGGCGATGGAGCTGCTGCCCGTCGGCCTGCATCCGCGCAGTGGACAGATAGACTTCCATCGTCACGTTCAACGCTCCGTTCTGCTGGTCGTCGGAGTCGAACAAATAGGGAAGCGGCGCAGGGTCGCTTTCCGGCCGCGCGGGCTGGGCAATGCGATAAGGCCCCAGCGCATCCATCGTGACGATCCAGGGCGACACGCTGCTGTGAAAACTCTTGGCGAGGAAGGGGCCGAGCGGCAGATATTCCCATGCCTGTATGTCCCGTGCCGACCAGTCATTCAGGATGGAAAGCCCGGCCATATGATCCGCCGCCTGCTTAATCGGGATGGGATGGCCCAGCGCATTGCCGCGCCCGACCCAGATCGCCATTTCCAGTTCGTGATCCAGCCTTTTGCAAGGGCCGAACAAGGGCGTCTCCTCTCCCGGCGGCATGGTCTGCCCATAGGGACGAACGACATCCTCGCCTGAAAGCCGAACGGAGGATGCGCGGCCATGATAGCCGATAGGAACATATTTATAGTTGGGTAGCAGTGGATTGTCGGGCCGGAACAGCTTGCCAACGTTCACGGCATGATGGATGCCGGTATAAAAATCCGTATAGTCGCCGATATGAACGGGCAGGTGCAGCTTGCACTGATCCACGGGATAAAGCGCTGGACGAGCGGATTTTTCTGCGGCCGGATCGGTCAGCAGACGGAACAGGCCATGGCGCAGCGCGCGCAATGCATCATTGCCTGCGGCCAACAGATTGTTGAGGGTGGAACTGTCCGCCAGCCGGGCCGCGTCGCCTGCGTCTTGCGGCAGGAGGGGAGCGACCGCCCCTAGGTCGAGAATTTCCGTGCCGATCGCGACACCGCCGCGCGGCCTTTCTGATGATGGCGAGAATAATCCCAAGGGGAGATTCTGGACCGGAAAATCGCTATGTCCGTTCGCGCTCTCAACCCAGCTTCGGGCGGCGGGATCGTGCGTGAAATCGACCCGGGCCATCAAATCTCATCCTCCTTGTGCAGCCAGTCCGCATGGCGGGGCGCTTTCTTGGTTTGTGACCATTCCTCCAGCATCAACGGCGCGAGGCGCGTTAGTTCGGCATATTGTTCCTGCGTCCCGATATTGCAGGCCAGTTCGATGCGATGGCCGCTCGGATCGAAGAAATAGATGGATTTGAAAATGCCGTGATAGGTGGGGCCGAGCACTTCGACGCCCTCTCCCTCGATATGCGCCTTGGCGGCGTGCAGGGCATCCATGTCGGGCACTTCGAAGGCAAGATGCTGGACCCAGGCCGGCGTATTGGGATCACGCCCCATTTCGGGCTGATTAGGCAGTTCGAAAAAGGCCAGTATATTGCCGCCCCCGCAATTCAGGAACACATGCATATAGGGGTCATAAGTTCCGGTCGAAGGCACATGATCCTCGGCAAAGGCCGTGGTGTAGGTCATGCCCAACACCCGCTGATACCATTCCACCGTCTCTTTCGCATCACGGCAGCGATAAGCGACATGATGGATGCGGCTGATCCTGAATGGAGGCATGATCCTCTCCTGGCTGCTGCGCGCTCCGCCGTCCTTGCGACCGGCAAACTGGTATCAGTTGACACTATTTTACGCTTTGCGAAATATAGTGTCAACTGATACCAGTTTGCAATGTCACGAAAGACGCTGCGGCTCGATCAGTTTCTGCCCTATCGCCTGTCGGTCGCGGCCAATCGCGTCAGCAACGCGATTGCCAGCGCCTATGACAGGCTTTTCGCGCTAAGCATCCCGGAATGGCGTTTGATTGCCGTTCTGGCGGAAAGCGAAGAGGCCACGCAGAATGAGATTGGCCAGAAAACCGTCATGGACAAGGTGACAGTCAGTCGCGCCGCCATTTCCCTGACGAAACGGGGATTGATCGAGCGCTCGCCAAATCCTCGCGATGGGCGGTCCCATATGCTTTTCCTGACCGGGGAGGGACGCGATCTCTATCGCCAGATTGCTCCCAAAGCCCTTGAACTGGAGCAATATGTATTCTCTTCCCTGCCCGGCGATGATCTTGCGCGGTTATGCGATATTCTGGATCATGTGGGGCGCAAGGCCGATGAATTGTCCGGCTGAGGGATTGAATCCCGTCGGCATGCCGCACAGCGGACGGAAATAACAGGGACAAGAAAGATCATGGATCTGCGTAGAGATATGGACCGGGGCTTTTCGGCTGGCTATGCGGAGGAGGCATCAATCGCACATGAAAGGAATCGTAATGAATAACAGCGATCTGGCCGACAGCATTGCAGCCGCAAATGGCTTGTCGAAAGCGGATGCGCGCAAGGTTGTCGACGGCGTGTTCGCCGCGATCGCCGACGCGGCGGCCAAGGGGGAGGAAGTATCGCTCAATGGCTTCGGCAAGTTCAAAGTGAAAGATACGCCCGCTCGTGAAGGACGCAATCCTGCGACCGGCGCCACCATTCAGATCGCCGCTTCCAAGAAGCTCGCCTTCGCACCGGCCAAGGCCGTGAAGGACAAGCTGAACGGCTGATCCGGTAAATGAACTTCGACGATCAGCTCTACCGTTATTTCGGGAGTGCTGGACTGGACGGTCTGGCACCTGAAGCCATTGCGGCTGGCGTCGAGAAAATGCGCGTCGACTTCGGACTGGAAACAGACCGAAGTCGACGTTTCGCTCTTTGGTCGCTGTTGTTCCTGCTTGGGGATGCGCCGGACATCGATGTGGCGTTTGCGGATTTCGCCGATCGTGATGCGGCGCGCAATTTCATGGAATTGATCGAGAAGGCGGACTGAAATCGCCGCTTGCCGGTGCTTTTTTAGCCATACTGGGGTGAGATGCCACACCCGATAATAGATGCATCAACAGCATTGATTTACTTCTGCTGAAGAAAACTCCAATAAATGGCATTATCCGATTCGATAGAGAAGGCGGCATATTATGACTGACAGCGTTCATCCAGATCTCAACATGCTGGCGGTTCAACTTCTGAGCGCTTATGTTGCCAACAATATAGTTCCCCGAGAAGATTTGGTGGAACTTATCCGTTCGACGCGAGCGGCATTGGATGAGCCGGTGAGGGAGGCCCCCGCTCCGGTCGAAGAGGCACCTATCGCCGCTGTCTCTGTCCGCAAGAGTCTCGCTTCCGCCGATCATATTCTTAGTATGATTGATGGAAAACCATATAAGACATTGAAGCGTCATCTTGCGACCCATGGTATGACCCCCGATGAATATAGGGGAAAATTTGGCTTGCCCAAAACCTATCCCATGGTCGCGCCAAGCTATTCGGAACGTCGACGGGCGGTTGCCAAGGAAGTGGGTCTGGGCCGGAAGCGGTCCGAAGGGACTGTGCAAAACATTCCGGTGAATGAAGCTCCGAAAGAAAAGGCAAAAGCCGCAATTGCCAGGAAGGCTGCCCCGCGCAAGCCGCGCGCCGCTGCCGCTGACAGCGCCGCTTCGGTTGCAACGGCGCCCAAGGCAAGTATATCGGCTGGCAGGAAGGCGAAAGGCAGGAAGGCCACGACGCCAAGGGCCAAGTCGGTTGGAAAATCCATCGAACGCAAGGCTGAATAGCTTTTTACGCGCGAAGCGGGGAATGAAGCGGGTCGCTCCATTCCCCAAATTTTGCGGGTCTCCAAAAAATTTTCGGTGGCGAGCTTCGATGAACGGCGTCATGAAACCTTCGCGCCTCCGATAGAGGTCGTGCGAGGTGATGGAGGATTTTGGAGAGATGGCGGGAGCCGCATTCATTACTGGAGCGACGGCGGGGATCGGAGCCGCTTCGGCGCGGCGTTTCGTCGATGCAGGCTGGAAAGTGATTGTCGCAGGCCGCCGCGCAGAACGCCTCGCGGCATTGGTGGAGCAGCTTGGGGCGGACAAGGTTCATGCGGTTAGCTTCGACATGCGCGATGATGCCGCGATTGATCATGCCATTGCAACTTTGCCGCCTGCCTTTGCCGACATTGACTTGCTCATCAACAATGCCGGTCTGGCATTGGGAACCGCGCCAGCCCAAAGCGCCGATCTTGCCCAATGGCGGCAGATGATCGACACTAATGTGACGGGCCTGGTGACCATCACGCACAAATTGCTGCCAACCCTCATTGCGCGCAAGGGTGGGATCATCAACCTGAGTTCAGTCGCCGCGACCTATCCTTATGCCGGCGGGAATGTCTATGGTGGGACTAAGGCATTTGTCCATCAATTCAGCCTGGGCCTTCGCTCCGATCTGCATGGTACGGGCGTCCGCGTGACATCCATCGAGCCGGGCATGGTGGAAACCGAATTCACCCTGATCCGTACTGGAAGCCAGGTGGCGTCCGACAGCCTGTATCAGGGTGCCGCACCCATGACGGCAGAGGATATAGCCGAAACGCTTTTTTGGGTCGCAACACAGCCCGCACATCTCAATTTCAATACTATCGAACTCATGCCTGTCAGCCAGTCCTTTGGCGGTTTTCAGGTCGCGCGTGATAGCTGAAAGGCCTACCCGGGATGGGCCGATTGGCGCCGTTCCGGGCAAGCTATGATGAGCTAGCTTCTGTATTTCCTGCTGATCTTGGCGGCTTTGTTGGCCGCTTCGACAAGTTCCGCTGCCTCAATGTCATAAATAGCGGCGGCTGCTTGAAGTAGAGAGGCAGAATAGCCAGATTGACCCTGAGAGCCTGAACGAGATTTATCGTGCATAATACATCCTTTCACGGCGATAATTATCTAACCGGAATGATGTGAATGGTGGGCTGCGAAGATATCGCCCAAATGGCTTGCGCTACATGTGCACATCATCGCAGCCGAACGATTTGGATAGTGCCCAAAGGGGCAGCTTCTCTATCTGTTTGTCATGGTATCGCGCATCATATCATCCCCAGTCTGTGGTGGGGGAACACGACACTGGCGTTATCGCCCTGGCATCGTGCGCTTTAGCCGTTAGTAACGCGGAGCAAGCTGCATCCCGATCAAAAGCCGCGGGTCGAATGCCGATGTTTCCATCCGGCGCGATGACCATCCGCGCCGCTTGAGCAATCTCTACCTAATCAATAGATTGAAAGGAGCAAATCAACTTATACTTGCGGAGGCTATAGCTGTCCTGTGGCGTCCCGCGGTTTGGAGGCGGTGTCAGGGGCGATAGTCCCAGCGCTGCAACTGAATCTGGCCATCAGCAGCGATCACCAGTTCGCCCAGGGCACCCGTCCGCAATTTCAAGGAAGCCAGAGGAAGATTAAGGGCCAATAATGCAAAGCGCGCCGCGCCGTTGCTGGTCACAAGGATGTCCGTGCCTTCCTCACCGTTGGCGAGATAGGCTCGCCAGGCCGCGAGGCGGGTTTCGGCATCGACCCGCCAGCCCGGAGGAGCGATGGCCTGTTCGTCCCAGGCCGCGATGGCCTCCGCGCCGACCCGCGCCCATACCTCCTGTTCTGGAAGTCCTTCGTCCGGGCCATGGTCAATCTCATTGAGCCAGGGCAGGACACCGTCGATTGTCTTAACCAAGGCTGCGCCGATCCTTTCCGCCGTTTCCCTTGCGCGCAGAAGTGGCCCGGAAAAAATATGCCGGACAGAAAAATCCTGCTCCGCAAACCATGCGCCCACGCGATCGGCCTGTATTTGGCCGCTGGTCACAAGAGGAATGTCCGTTGCAGCGCCGATGCGGCGTGGCTGTGCATCGCTTTCGAAGGTGTTCCCATGCCGGACGATGAAAATGCGGCGTTTCATGGGCGCGAGATTAGGGCAGGAGAGGCGTCGGATCGCCATGCATAGCGATCAGCGCCTCCACACGGGCGATGTCCTCTTCCGTATCGATGCCCGAACTGTCGAAAAGGGGTGGCGGCACAGGAATGGTCGTGACGGGGATTCCCAATTCCAGCAGCCGTAATTGCTCCAGTCCCTCCAGCGTTTCCAATGCCGTCGGCGCCGTCTGCTCAAAGAGTTGTAGCGCCTCGATTGAATAGCCATAGAGGCCGACATGGCGCCAGATCGGAGAGAGCGGTTCCGTCCGGCGCAAGGCCGCTTCATCGCGAATGGCGGGAATGATCGCCTTGGAAAACCAGAGCGCGCGGCCATCCGAAGCGCGCGCGCAGGTGGTGCCGCTGAACGGAGATCGCATCTTGTGATCCCGCAGCGAATCGAGCGCTGCCCAATCGAGCGCGATCACTGGCGTTGCGACCCGAGCGCCTTCCCGCAGTGAGGAGATGACGGCTGCCAGTGCGCCTTCAGGCTGAAAAGGGGAATCGCCCTGTAGATTGACGATCAACTGGGGTGGCGCTGGTCGGGCGATAGCCGCCGCAAGAGCGCGTCCGGACCCTGTGGCGATGGCGCTGTCCGTCATCACGGCTTCGCAGCCTGCTGCCCGGGCGTGATCGGCGATCTCGCCATCGTCCGTCGCTACCACGAGTTCCATGTCGGGCAGGCCCCGAATGGCATTGCGCGCCATGGCGATGGTACGATGCAGCAATGTGCGCCCCGCGATCATGTGCAGAGGCTTGCGTGGAAGGCGGGACGATCCTGCCCGCGCCGGAATGACGATCAATATGTTCAGGCAACCCCGGCTTCGAGCAGATCGTGCATATGGACTGCGCCTATCAAACGTTCATCTTCGCAGACGAAGAAGAGCATGACGCTGCTGTCGTGCATCCGGCGCAGCGCTTCCGATGCCAGTTCATCCGGTCCGACGGAAAGCGGCGTGACCGTCATGAACTGTCCGATGGATTCTGTCAGATTCTGCTTGGCAGTCAGCGTCCGGCGCAGGTCGCCATCGGTAAAGGCGCCAATCAGCCGTTCGTGGTTGTCGACGATTGCGGTGCCGCCCAACCTTCCCCGCGTCATTTCGATCGTGGCTTCCAGAAGCGTGGCGTCTCCCCGGACTTTGGGGACGTCGTCGCCCGAGGCCATCAATTCGCGCACTTTGACAAGTTGCGCGCCCAAGCGGCCATTGGGATGGAATTTATGAAAATCATCGGCGGAAAAGCCGCGCATTTCCATGAGCGAAACAGCGAGTGCATCGCCAAATGCCATCTGGACCGTAGTCGATGTGGTAGGGGCCAGCGAATTAGGGCAGGCTTCCTGGACGGGAGGCATCAGGATGCTAATGTCCGCTGCCTGCGCGATCGTGCTGTTGGACTGGGCTGTCATGGCGGCGAGGGGAATGGCGAAACGCTTGCAATATTGGATGATCGGACCGAGTTCGGTGGATTCGCCCGAATGCGAGAGCATCAGCACCAGATCCGCCGGGGTAACCATGCCCAGATCGCCATGACCGGCATCGGCGGGGTGCAGGAAAATCGCGGGCGTGCCCGTGGAGGTCAGCGTGGCCGTCATCTTCCGCGCCACTATGCCGCTTTTGCCTATACCGGTGACGATCAACCGGCCACGCATATTCATGATAAGGCCGATGAGCCGAAGAAATGTGCCGGCAAAGTCGCGTTCCGCAAACTGCGCTTCCAGCGCATTGAGCCCGCTGGCGGCGACGGCAAGACTGCGACAGGCGGTTTCAACGATGTGGCCACCTGATTTGAATGGCACAATATTGGATACTGTAGACACGCATTCGCCCTTTTTCGCGTAACGTCCCGGCCCCATCCGGTTGACGAACACGCCGACGACCCCCTTTAGGCGGATCGCCTGTTATCTTGTTCTGGGCCGGATCTCATTTTGTCCGGATGGGATATGACTTACGATATTTTTGTGGCTTGTTGCAATCTATTATGCTGTTGAGAAATATTGCCGTTCTGGATCATGCAGCGTTAGAATACGGTCAAATGCCGTAAATGCACGATTGATCGAGGAACTTTTTGCTTGATTGAGCGTGCAGCTTATTATCCGATAGCGTGATAATCGCGATACCAGGACACGAATCGCGGCACGCCCACTTCGATCCCGGTGGTTGGCGCGAAGCCCACGTCACGCGCAATCGCGCTGATATCGGCGTAGGTGGCGGGCACGTCGCCGGGCTGCATAGGTTGGAAATCCATTTCCGCCTTTCGTCCGCAGGCGTCCTCCAGCACGGCGATCAGGTGCATCAATTCTTCCGGCCGATTATTGCCGATATTGTACAGACGGTGGGGAGTCCGGCTGCCACCCGCCTTTACAGCGCCGTCGTCGGGGGGCGCATTGTCGAGGCAGGCTATGACGCCAGCGACGATATCGTCGATATAGGTGAAGTCGCGCTGCATCCTGCCATGGTTGAAAACGGGAATCGGCTCACCGGCCAGGATCTTTGAGGTGAAGATCCACATGGCCATGTCGGGCCTGCCCCACGGGCCGTAGACTGTGAAGAACCGCAGTCCGGTCATCGGCACCCGGAAAAGATGGGCATAGGTTTCGCTCATCAACTCGTCGGCGCGCTTGGTGGCGGCATAGAGGGATACGGGATGATCGGCGCGATCCTCCACTCGGAACGGCAATGTGTCATTGCCGCCATAGACGGATGAGGACGATGCATAGACCAGATGGCGCACGCGCCGTTCCCGCGCCAGTTCCAGCATGTTGACATGCCCCGCCAGATTGGAACGCACATAGGCGTGCGGATTGACGAGCGAATAGCGAACACCCGCCTGCGCGCCCAAATGGACGATCGCCTCCACCGGATGATCGGCCAGGGCGCCTTGCAGGGCGGGCATGTCGGCAAAATCCAGCTCGGCAAAGGTGAATAGCTTGCCATGACGTTCGGAAAGGGCTGCTATGCGATCCTGTTTGAGCGACACCGCATAATAATCGTTCATATTATCGATGCCGATTACCGCGCGTCCATCTTCCAGCAGACGGTCGGCGACCTGCATGCCGATAAAGCCGGCCACGCCGGTGACAAGAATGGTCATGCGGATATCCGATGCTGCAATAGGCCGTAATCATGCTGCACGACGCTGTCTCCCTGCTTGCCCGTCAAGACGACGTTCCTTCCACTTTCCCAGTCCACTCCGCGCACGATGTAAAGGGTTCTGCACCCGGTGTCGTCCAGGGAAAAGCCCCATGACGATCAAAGCTTAGCTATTCTCTAATCTTTCCTGCCTATGGGCATGATATGGATATGGCAACGCATCCTTCCGCGTCGGCGGGTCATCCGCATGCGCGCTTGCGCCGTGCTCGCTGGGCCGATCTGGCGAGCGCGGCGGCGGAGGCGAACGCATTTTATGCGCCGGACATGCTGGAGGCGGCTCTGGACCATCTCGCAGCCCATAAGGGCGTGCGGTTGATCGAGGCGCAGGAGGAAGACCGTTCCATAGGCCTTCTACCGGTCATCATGGCGCCGAACCATGGGCGCCTGCCCGTTCCCTGCGTAGTCAACTGGATGCACGACCACTGCTTTTTCGGCGCGCCTCTTGTCCGGCAGGGGCATGAGCTAGCCGCGTGGCGCAGTTTTCTGGCGCAGCTTGACGATGCCGATTGGGCATCGGGTTTCCTGCATCTGGAATCTCTGGATGCGGCGGGTGCCAATGCAGCAGCTCTGGAGGCGCTTTGTGTCGAGCAACGGCGCGGGCGGCGGGAAATCCATCGCTATGACCGCGCCATGCTGCGATCCGACCTGTCAGCCGATGATTATTGGGAAACCCACGTCCGCGCCAAGAAGCGCAAGGAATTGCGTCGTCTGCAAAAGCGGCTGGCGGAATTGGGCCATATGGAGACCCGGCTTTTGGCCAGCACGGCGGACCTGCCGCTATGGTGTCAGGATTTCCTGACGCTGGAAGCATCCGGGTGGAAGGGGCAGCACGGAACCGCACTGGCGTGCAAAAAGGGCGACGAAGCCTTTTTCCGCACGGCCTGCGCTGCGGCCCTTGAAGCTGGACGGCTGCATTTCCTGCGGATGGATCTGGACGGTCGCGCCATCGCCATGCTCGTCAATTTCCGTCATGGCGAAGGCGCCTTTTCCTTCAAGATCGCCTTTGACGAGGCGTTGGGGCGTTTTTCGCCCGGCGTATTGATCGAGATCGCCAATCTCCATGCCGTGCAGGGCGACCCGGGCATGACGTGGATGGATAGCTGCGCCGCTGCCGATCATCCCATGATCGACAGCCTGTGGGCGGAGCGACGGACCATCGTGCAATATCGCATCGCCTTGCACGGGCGCGGCGTCAGGCGCCTGGCTCGCGGAGCGGCCTTCACGCTCGCCAACGGCGTCGAACGGATAAGCCAGATCATGAAAGGACAGGCATGACCGCCCATGGTTCGATCACGCCGGGGAAGGAAACGACCACCCGGATATTCTCCGATAGCGCGCGCGTGGCTTTCACCGCTGCCTATCCCGATCAGGCGGCGCCGCTTACCCATGATCTTGTCGATCATCCGCTGCTGACGCTGGCGGCTCTGGCCGATCTGGCGGAGCGTATGCCGGCGGGGAGCGTCGAATATAATCTGGGAGCATTGCCGCTGGGCGTTCGCCCGGACGAAACGCCCTCCAACGGCCTGACGCTGGGCGAGACGATCCGGACCATAGAGACCAACGGCAGTTGGGCCGTGCTGAAGAATGTGGAGCGGGACGCGATCTATGGCGCGTTACTGGATCAGGCGTTGGCGGAATTGGAACCCATGGTGGCGCGCAGGACAGGGCCGATGTTGCATCGGGAAGCGTTCATCTTCCTGTCCTCTCCCGGCAGCGTCACGCCCTTTCACATGGACCCCGAGCATAATATCCTGCTCCAGATTCGCGGAACCAAGACAATGACAGTCTTTCCGGCGCGCGACGAAGAATTGGTGCCGCCATGCAAGAGCGAGGATTTCCACAATGGCGGCCATCGCAATCTGGAATGGCGGGATGCATTCCTGTCGCGCGGGATTCCTGTTCTGCTGGAGCCGGGCGATGCGATACATGTGCCGGTGAAGGCGCCGCATTTCGTCCAGAATGGTTCTGCCGTTTCGATCAGCCTGTCTATCACATGGCGGTCCGAACGCAGCGTGGCCGAGGGAGAGTTGCACAGCTTCAACGGGCTGCTTCGGCGCTGGAAAATGCCGATCGGGAAAGTCACCCGATGGCCCGAAAAGCAGATCGGGCGCCGGTTCGTCTATCGCATCATGCGGAAATTGGGCGCCTGAGCAGCCGTCGGAGCGTGGCTTCGGCCTCCAGACGGGGAGAGAAGCGTTCCAGCGCCCACCATTGCAGGCGGTCCTCGCAAGTGGCCAGACTCTGCTTGTATCGATCCTTGCCCGCCAGCAGCGAATAGAGGTTGAGGTCGTGCGCCGCATAATCGCCGACAGCCGCCGCATGGCACAGGAGGCCCGGCTTGTCCTTGGCAGAGCGCGGCGCGGTGAAGGCGGACTGATAGTTCATCGCCACGCCGCGATGGATGAAGTTGAGAAGCAGTCCGACTGGATCGGCATCGTCATCGCCGCCGTCTGTGAACCGCAGCAGTTCGACATTTCCCTCCTCCAGTCCGCGTTCGGCGATGATGGCGACGAACCTGCGGAAGGCGGCATCGTCCCAGGCATTGTCCGCATGACGCCCCTGATTGAGCATCCGCATCTTCTCCAGCCATGGTTCGAGATCGGCGCGGCTGGCCCGGGCGACGGTGGGAAGCGCGCCGCCACGTTCCTTCATTGCGCGACGAATCTGACTGCGCGTGTTGGCGCTGAGCAGCGAGAGATAATCCCCTTTGGCAGCGCGCACGGCTTCAAGATCGATCTGATATACCGGGGATTCATCGAGCTTCGTCCTGCGGTGGGCAGGGAAGTCCAGCAGCGGCGATTCCGGCGCGACGCCCGCAAGGTGCAGCACGCGCCAATCCTTGCGCGTGCCGATTGCCGATAGAACGGTGCGGGCAACCGGCAATTCCTGATCCGTCAGGGTGAGCAGGCCGTTATATTCGATGAATGGGCGGTCCGCGCCATCATCGCCCGCCTGATTGAGACAGAGCGTGGCGGCCCTGCCCAGCAGACGTGGCATCATCGCATGGCCGACAAGCGCGAGTGCGATATCATGCCCCTCATCGTTGGTAACGGCCAGGAGTTCGGGCCGCACGTCATAGGCATCAAGCCAAGCGTCGATCCATGTCCAGCCGAGAAAGAAGGAAGCGTCCGACTGCGCCTCCATCGTTCGCCAACGAGCTTCGAGCGTTGTCCTGTCGGGAAGGGGAGAGAAATGCGCGCGAAGGGCCATGTCCCCTTGTGGCAAAGGCGTGGCCCTGGTCAAGCGGATAGGACGACATCAGGGGCGGAGTCGCCGAACCGGATCGATCGAGCCATCCGGCCGCACACCGGCCACCGCCAGATCATGGCCCATCTGGCCCGTAAGGAAGCGATACCACATACGGAAATCGGCGCGCAGGGACCAGAAGGGATAATGGAAGGTCGCCGGCTTATTATGTTCAATCAGGCTATGACCGACCCATGCGAAGCCGTAACCGGCAAAAGGAATGGCGGCCAGCAGCCACCAGCCCTCAACCAGCAGTAGCGCCGCCGTCGCCAATGCGACTACCAGCGTCGTGCCGACATAATGCAGCGCACGCGTGCCTGGGCGCGCATGTTCCTGAAGATAATAGGGCCAGAATTCCCGAAAGCAGGTGAACCTGTCCACGTCGCTCCTCTCTCGGCAGGAGAATAACCGCTGTAAGGGAGCCTGTTAAGCCGGATGCGTCAGGCTGTGCGCCTGGCGGGAGCGAAGAGGAAATAATCATAGGCGGCGCGGGCGGCATGGGCCATGATGCTGTCCCGCGTTTCCCGGCCCTTATAATCCTTCATCACGAAAACGGATATCGTGAACATTCGCCCGTCGGGCAGGGTGACAATGCCGACATCGCCCCCATAGCCGTTCAGCGACCCCGTCTTGTGCGCGATCCGGGTGCCAGGCGGCAGCATGGCCTTCAGGCGCGCCTTGCCCGTGTGACAACGTTCCATCATGTCCAGCAGATAAGCGGTGCTGGCAGGCTTGAGCGCTTTGCCCAGCTGGATATTGGCGAGCAGTGCGTTCATCGCGCGCGGTGTCGAGGTGTCGCGGGGATCGCGCGTGAAGGCGATGTTGGGCATGTCGCGCGCGTCGCGCTCGCGTAGTGACGAATCCGCCTCCAGCGCCGCAGCGACATTGCGACGAAAGCTGCCCGCGGCCGGGCTGATGCCCATGGCGCGATAGAGCAGATGGGCGGTGTCGCTGTCGACGCGCAGCCCCTTGACGCCCAGCGCGCCGACCCATTCGTCTATCGCGGCGGGGCCGCCTGCGCGCGCCACCAGAGCATCGGTCGCATCATTGTCGCTATGGGTCAGCATCAGGTCGATGAGGTCATGTACCGACCGCGATTTCGCGGGCAACGGCGGATCGAGCAAGTCTTGAAGGTTGAGCGCCCCCGCATCCACCATCGAGAGAATCTTGCCCGCCACAGCGACCTTATATGTGCTGGCCATGGGGAACAGCGTATCGCCGTTCAGCGATTGCTCCTCCCCGGTCGACAGATCCTGCACGGCGATGCCGACGGTGCCGTCGGTCAGCACCGCGAAGCTCTGGAACTGGGCGAGGAGCCGCGCTTCGGCGGTTTGCTGCGGGAGGCTTTTGACAGGGCCGAAAGCATCCGCCGCGGGCAGCGGGGCGAGGAACAGGCCAAGGGCGGCAATGATAGCGCCAAAAGTGCGGAAAAGCGGCATGGCCGTTCTCTCCTCTATCCCGCCGTAGGAGGCAAGAGGCTTTGGGGTCGCCCGGTTGACAGGGGTTTGCCGTCCGGTTCATCACCCGAAACATGAGTGACACCATCAAGCTGGACGAAAGTTGGCGGGAGCCGCTGCTGGGCGAGTTCCAGAGTCCCTATATGCAGGCGCTCAAGCGCTTCCTGGAAGGGGAGAAGGTCAGCGGGAAGCGGGTGTTCCCCAAGGGCAGCGAATATTTTCGCGCACTCGACCTGACGCCGCTGGACAGGGTGAAGGTCGTGATCCTGGGGCAGGACCCCTATCATGGCGAGGGGCAGGCGCATGGGCTGTGCTTCAGCGTGAGACCGGGCGTGCGGACGCCGCCTTCGCTGGTCAATATCTACAAGGAATTGAACAGCGATCTGGGCATCGCGCCGCCGCGCCACGGATTCCTGGAGCATTGGGCACGGCAGGGGGTGCTGCTGCTCAACAGCGTGCTGACCGTCGAAATGGGTCGTGCCGCTTCGCATCAGGGCAAGGGATGGGAACAGTTCACCGACGCCATCATCCGGCTGGTCAATCAAAAAGAGGAGCCCGTCGTGTTCCTGTTGTGGGGCGCCTATGCCCAGCGCAAGGCCGGGTTCGTCGATCCATCGAAACATCTGGTGTTGAAGGCCGCGCATCCCTCGCCGTTGTCGGCGCATAATGGCTTTCTGGGCTGCCGCCATTTCTCGCGCGCCAATGCGTTTCTGGAGGAGAAGGGGCGCGGCGCGATCGACTGGGCCTTGCCGGAAGTGGCCGCCGCCTGAAAATCAGACGACTCGACGCGGGGAAGGGAGAGCGATGCAATGGGTAATGTCATTAACCTGCGGCAGGCGCGCAAGGCCAAGATGCGGGACGAGAAGGAACGGCTCGCGCAGGCTAATCGCGCGAAATTCGGCCGCAGCAAGGCGGAGCGGCTGGAAACGGAAGCCGGGGAAGCCCGCCGGGTTCGCGCTCTAGATGGGGCGCGGCGGGAGAAGGATGGGTCGGACGCATCCTAGACTTGCCTTGATCGGATAGTGTCGTGCCGAATCTGCCCATGCAGCATGGATGCGGTTGCGCTCAAGGTCCGTGCCTGATACCGGCGCGCCCAATATCCGCGCCAGTTCCGAAGGAAGGTTGCTTCGCCCATGTCCGCTTCCAATCCCGACAAGATCAATCGCATCGTCCTCGCCTTTTCCGGCGGGCTGGATACGAGCGTGATCCTAAAATGGCTGCAACAGACCTATCAGTGCGAAGTCGTGACCTTCACGGCCGATCTGGGGCAGGGCGAGGAACTGGAGCCTGCGCGCGCCAAGGCTCGGCTGATGGGCGTCAAGGAAGAGCATATCTTCATCGACGACCTGCGCGAAGAATTCGTGAAGGACTATGTGTTCCCGATGATGCGCGCCAATGCGCTTTATGAGGGGCTGTATCTGCTCGGCACCTCCATCGCCCGTCCGCTGATCGCCAAGCGGCAGATCGAGATCGCCAAGCAGGTCGGTGCCGACGCCGTGTCCCATGGCGCGACCGGCAAGGGCAATGATCAGGTGCGCTTCGAGCTGGGCTATTATGCGTTGCAGCCGGACATCAAAGTGATCGCGCCGTGGCGTGAATGGGATTTGACCAGCCGCACGAAGCTGATCGAGTTCGCGGAAAAGCACCAGATCCCAATCCCGCGCGACAAGCGGGGGGAAAGCCCGTTTTCGACCGACGCGAACATGCTCCATACCTCGTCCGAGGGGAAGGTTCTGGAAGATCCGTGGGACGAAACGCCCGATTATGTCTACTCGCGCACGGTGAACCCGGAGGACGCGCCCGACGCGCCGGAATATATCACCATTGATTTCGAGCGCGGCGACGGCGTGGCGATCAATGGCGTGGGCATGACGCCCGCGACTTTGCTCGAAACGCTTAACGAATATGGCCGCAAGCATGGCATCGGGCGGCTCGACCTGGTCGAGAACCGCTTCGTCGGTATGAAGTCGCGCGGCATGTATGAAACGCCGGGCGGCACCATCTATCACCTTGCCCATCGCGGCATCGAACAGGTGACGCTGGATCGCGGCGCGGCGCATCTGAAGGACGAACTCGCGCCCAAATATGCCGAGCTGATCTATAACGGCTTCTGGTTCTCGCCGGAGCGGGAGATGCTGCAGGCCGCCATCGACCACAGCCAGGAGAAGGTGACGGGCACCGTCCGCCTCAAGCTCTACAAGGGCGGAGTCTATGTCGTGGGCCGCAAGTCGCCTTATTCGCTCTACAGCGAAAAGGTCGTGACGTTCGAGGACGATGCGGGCGCCTATGACCAGCGCGACGCGGCGGGCTTCATCAAGCTCAATGCGCTGCGGCTGCGGCTGCTGGGCCGCCGGGATCGCTGAGATTTCGGCGTCTCGCCGTTACACATTGCGACATTTTATTCCGTGACATGACACAGTTGCGGGACAAGTCTTGCCGATAAGCGTTTCCAGGGACGGCCTTCGCCGTTCGTGGCAGACATTTGGAAGGAAGACTGACATGATCCGCAAGTTCATGATGACGGTGGCCGCTGGCGCTTTGTTGACAGGGGGCCTTGCCGCTTCGCACATCGCTGCGGCGCAGGACGGCCCCGGTCGCGGCGGTCCGCGCGGCGGCATGATGATGATGGCCGATGCCAATAAGGACGGCAATCTCACCAAGGCGGAACTGACCGCCTCTCTCGAAGCGCGCTTTGCGAAGATGGACGCCAACAAGGATGGCAAGCTGAGCAAGGAGGACTGGGAACTGCGCCGCCAGCAGCGGCAGGAAGCCCGCTTCGCGCAGCTTGACACCGACAAGAACGGCCAGATCAGCAAGGCCGAATTCACCGCCAAGCCTGATCGCAGCGCCGAGGCGGGCAAGCCCGGCGGGCCGGATGGACGTCATTGGGGCGGCCGCCATCATCGCGGCTTCGGCAAGGGCATGAAAGCTGGACCGGACGGCGCGCAGGCTGGTCCCGTCACGCGTGAGCAGTTCGTGGCGCGCGGCGTGGCGATGTTCGACCGGGCCGACGCGAACAAGGACGGCACTGTCACCGCCGAGGAGATGAAGGCCGCGCATCAGGCCATGCGGAAGGCGTGGCAGGACCGTAAGGGATCGGATTCTGCGCCTGCCGCAGACACGCCCGCCGACTGACACGCACAATATGGGAAGGGCGGGGCAGTTTGCCTTCACCCTTTCCCTCTCTTCCCAGCCGTGACAGAAGCCTGAAACATGAGCGAACGACCCCATTTGCTGCTCGTCGATGACGAGCGTTCGATCCGCGAGCCGCTGGCGCAATATCTGACGCGCAACGGTTTTCGTGTCACCGCCGTCGAAAGCGCGGCGGAAGCGCGGGTGCGGCTCAATGCCAACGCGATCGACCTGGTGGTGCTCGACATCATGATGCCGGGTGAGGACGGCCTCTCGTTGTGCCGCCATATCCGTGAGACGAGCGAGATTCCGGTGATCCTGCTGACCGCCAGGTCGGAGGAGACGGACCGCATCGTAGGGCTGGAAATGGGCGCGGACGACTATGTGCTGAAGCCCTTCTCCCCGCGCGAACTGGTGGCGCGGATCAAGGTGATCTTCCGCCGCGTCGCCACCGGCGGCCAGCGGGTGACGGCTCCCGACGGCGCGACCTATGCTTTTGCCGGATGGCTGCTCAAGACGCAGGAACGCACGCTGGTGGATGCCGAGGGGGTGGGGCTGCCGCTGTCGACCGCGGAGTATAATCTGATGATGGCCTTCGCCACCCGGCCCAACCAGGTGTTGAGCCGCGACCAGTTGCTCGACATCACGCAAGGGCGCGAAGCCAACGCCTTCGATCGCGCCATCGACAACCAGATCAGCCGCCTACGCAAGAAGATCGAACCGGACCCCAAGAACCCGACGCTTATCAAGACGGTTTGGGGCGGCGGCTATACCTTGTCGGCGGAGGTACGCAGGCTGTGAAGCGGTTGCGACTGTGGCCCCAGAGCCTTGTCGGGCAGGTCATCCTGCTGGTCGCCATCGCGCTGTTCGTGGCGCAGGCGATCAATTTCGCGCTCTTGCTGCGGGAACGGAACCGGCTGGAACTTACCGGGCAAACCGCCCCCGCCGTTTATCGCATCGTGGACGCGCTCGACAGTCGCGGCGACCGGCGAGCCGACGACCGGCGGGTGCGGGCGCGCTTTACCGATGCGCCACCGCGTGTCGAAGGACAACGGCGTCCCGATGTCGAAAGCCGGGCGGCGGCGATGTTCGAGGATATCGGGTTGCAGATGCGGTCCATTCGGGCGGTGCAGGACAGCGAAAACCTGCCCATGCGTCGCTGGGAACGCCTTCGTGCCCGGGCGTCGGGTGCAGAACCGGTTATGCACAATGTAGGCCGATTGGTTATGGCGGCCGAATATGAGCCGGGCAAATGGGTCGTGACGCAGACGCGCACGGGTGAGCGGCCGCAACGTTTTGGCGGCTGGCTGATCGGACAGACTGCTATCCTTTATGTCATCGTGCTGTTGCCGTTATTGTGGGTAGGGCGCCGGTTGGCGCGTCCGTTGCGGCAATTGACGGAGTCCGCCGAGCAGTTCGCGCGAACCGGCGCCGCCGATCCGGTGGATGAGCGCGGGCCGGGCGATGTGCGCCAACTCACGACCGCTTTCAACGCGATGCGCGCGCGCATTTTCCTGATGCTGAATGAAAAGGACCGGATGCTGGGTGCGATCGGTCATGATCTGCGTACGCCGCTTGCCTCGCTGCGGGTCCGCACCGAATCGGTGGAGGATGAAGGCGAGCGCGCCCGCATGTCCGAAACCATTGATGAGATGAACCGGATGCTGGAGGACATATTGTCGCTCGCGCGGGCCGGGCGGAGTAGCGAGTCCGCGCAGAAGGTCGATCTTTCGGCTTTGGCGGATGCGGTGGTGGAGGATTTCCTGGAACTGGGATCGCCGGTCGACATGGCCGAGAGCGCTCGCGCCGTGGCCAATGTGCGCCCGCAGCAGATTCGCCGGGCGCTCCGCAACCTTATCGAAAACGCCACGGTCTATGGCGAGCGGGCGCATGTTTCGGTGGCGCGCCGGGATGGCGCCATTCACTTGATCGTGGAAGATGACGGCCCCGGTATCGCTGAAGATCGCATGGAAGAGATGATGGAGCCGTTCACCCGGTTGGAGGGATCGCGCAATCGCGATACCGGCGGCGCGGGCTTGGGCCTGGCGCTGGTACGAGCGATCATGGCCGAGCATGGCGGATCGTTGCACCTCGCCAACCGCGCGGAAGGCGGGTTGGAGGCGAGCTTGATTTTGCCTGCATAGGTATTTGCGGGCGATTGGCGCGATTGAGGGATGGGCGGGTTGTCGCTCCTCACCCCCGTTCGTCCTAAGTGGGGGCTGAGCGAAGACGAAGACCCGTATGGGGCTGACGCGCCACATGTCCTTCGATATGCCTCTTCGACAGGCTCAGGACGAACGGCGCGCTGCCGTTCCGCCCCCCCGAACCGGTACACGGCGCAATACTGCAAAAGTGCGGTATTTCCCGTCAATGCTTACCAGGTTTGCCGGACGCGCCCGGCGCGGCCGGGTTTATCAGTTCCGCGCCCGCCGGCAGGCCCGTGCCACCCATGTTGAGGCGCAGGGCCTGTTCGCGGGCTACGCGGAGGGGATTATCCCGTTCCTTGATCTCAGCTCTGGTTTCCGCATCCATCTCTGCATTGGCATCGGGCGTTTCTGCGCCGCGCGTCCAGCCCAGGACGATCGACATGCGCCGGTTGCGCGGGTCGTAGGCATCGTCCTTCACGAAGGGTTCGCGGTCGGCCACGCCTTCGATCCGGGCGAAGCGGGCATTGCCGATTCCTTCGTCCGACAGCGCCTTGCGTGTTGCTTCGGCGCGGGCGGAGGACAGCATCCAGTTGTTCATCGTCCGCCCTGCCGCATAGGGCAGGCCGTCGGTATGGCCGCGCACGATCAGCGGATTGGGCATGGTTTCGAGCACGTTGGCGACTTCAGCCACCAGCGCGCGCGCCTGCGGCAGTAGCCGGTCGGTGCCCATCGAGAACATGGCGAAATCCGCTTCGTCGATCAGGTCGATGCGAAGCCCTTCGCGCGTTTCGGTAAAGCGCACATTCTCGCGGAGATTCTGCATCCCCCGGCGCGTCATGCGTGCTTCAAGGTCTTTCTTGATCGATTCGAACTTGGCGCGGTCGGCCGCCCGCAACCCCTTGCCGCCCTGATCCGCCGTTCCGCTCGCATCGCGGGGGATGGTCATGGACATGGTGCCCTGACCGCCGGTGGTCGGATAATTTTCCTTGCCCTTGATGCTGTCGCCGCCCAGCAGGCCGTTCGCGCCCGCCGATGCCATCTTCATTTCGATAAGGGTCGGGGTGAAATAGTCGGCCAGCGCCTTGCGCTGTTTTTCGGTCGTCGCGCCGAGCAGCCACATCAGTAGGAAGAACGCCATCATTGCCGTCACGAAGTCGGCATAGGCGACCTTCCATGCGCCGCCATGATGGCCACCATGTCCTTCGACGATGATCTTCTTGACGATGATCGGTCTTGGTTCAGGCTCGTTCGCGCCGCGCTTCTTTTCGGCCATGGTTTATTTGCCCCGCATGCCGTCGAACACTTCGGCGAAGGCTGGCTGGTTCGCATGAGTGAGGCTGGAGCGCGCCGCTTCGATGACGAGCGGCTGGGGATGGCCGTGGAGCGAGGCGATGATGATCTGCTTCACGACATGATACATGGAGCCGTCCGCCTCGATCACGCTGCGGCAGCGGTTGGCGAAGGGATTGACCATGCCATAGGCGAGCAAGACGCCCAGGAAGGTGCCCACCAGCGCCGAACCGATCATCGCGCCAAGGATGGCGGGCGGCTGGTCGATAGCGCCCATGGTCTTGACCACGCCGAGGACCGCCGCGACGATGCCCAGAGCAGGCAGGGCGTCGGCCAGTCCCTGAAGATTGTCGGCGGGTTTCAGTGCCTCATGATGATGGGTCTTGAGCGCATTATCCATAACCTCCTCGACCGCATGGGGATCGAGCGTGCCGGACGACACGACAACCAGCCGCAGCGTGTCGCTGATAAGGTGGATCAGCGTCTTGTCGCCCATCAGGCGCGGATATTCGGTGAAGATGGTGGAACTGCCCGGATCTTCGATATGCGGTTCCAGCGCAACCGGCCCTTCGACGCGGAGCGTCTTCATCAGGCGGCTGACGAGGAAGATGCAGTCTAGGAAATCCTGCTTCTTGTATTTGGGGCCTTTGAATACTTTCCCAACGCCGCCGCCCAGCGCCTTGAGGTCCGCGCCGCTATTACCGATGATCAGCGCGCCGACGGCTGCGCCGCCGATGATCAGCATTTCGTGAGGAAGGGCGTGCAGAACCGGGCCGATGTCGCCGCCGGTGAAGATGAACCCACCAAACACCATGACGAGCAGGACGACGAGGCCGATAATAGCGAACATGAAAATCCCCGAAAATTTTGCCCGAAGGGGCCAACCTCGTCAGCATCCCGTGCAATGCCGTTTCATTGGTTAATACGGTTTGGTTAGCGTTCGGTTTAGGAGCGCGCGCTCTTTTTTCCGATCAGCCGATAAGGTCGAACAGCGTCTGCTTGTTGATGCGCGCGAATGCGGACTGGGCGGCGTTGAGCTGAAGCAGCTTGGCTTGAACCGAAGATATGACCTGCGCGAGATCGGTCGATTCCAGTGTGGAGCGGCGTTCGGTCAGGTCCAGATCAACATCGGTCAGCCGCGCACCGACCACGTCGAGGCGATCGGACCTGACGCCCTGTTTCGCCAACTCGACGATGATATGGCTCTGGCCCGCCTGGATGCTTTCCAGCGCCGTTCCGATGTCGCTGTCACTGCCGCTTGAAACGGCCGTGATGCTCTGATTCAATATGTCGTCGATCGACATTGCCGTGCCGTCCACGTCGATCCCTTCCGAAACCTGCTGGCGTGTCCCGACCACTGCCAGGTTGAGGCCCCGGCTGACCGGCACCAGAACGCTTTGTCCGTCATCGAACACCGACACGCCTTGATAATCCTTCTGGTTCAGCAATTCGCCCACGGTGGTGCGGATGGTCTTGAGTTCCTCGACGATGGCGCCACGGCTCGTGTCGTTGAGCGAACCATTGCGGGCCGAGATCACGAGATCCTGCGCCCGCACCAGCAGGTTGTTGATTTCGTCCAGATTGGATTCGGCATTGGAGGCGCGGGTCGCGCCATAGCTGACATTGGCTTGCCAGGCCGCCTGCTGCGCCTGTGCGCGGCCGATGTCAGAAACCTGCACCCATGCAAGGGCATTGTCGGACGGCCTGGTCAGCGTCACGCCGGAGGAAATGGCGGTTTGGCCCGCGATGATGCTTTGCGACAACTGCTGCTGACGGCGGATTTCGGCGGTAAGGGTCTTGTTGGTGATGCCAACCATCGGTCAGGCCTTTCCCGTTCAGATAAGTTGCAGGATGGAGTCGACGGTTTCCTTGGCGACCTGCAATATCTTCGCGCAGCCCGAAAAGGCCTGCTGAAGGCGCAGCAGATCGGCCGCTTCCATATCGAGGTCCACGCCGCTCACCGCTTCGCGCGCGGCGACGGCCTGATCGGCACGGCCCTGCGCGGTGGTCTGTTCCGCCTTGGTAGCGGTCAGCAGATTGGCATGGGTCGCGATCAACGCGGTCCAGTTCTGCTCCACGCTGCCATTGCCGCGCAGAGCCGATTGCACGGTCAGCAGATTGCCGTTGAGCGTACCGTCGGTCGACCGTGTTGCCAGAGCCGCCGGATCAGTGATGAGGGCCGCCATATTGGCCGCGCCACCGCCATAGGACAGGAGCGCGCCGCCCGCTGCAAGCGCGTCGGTCTCGCCCTGCGCGTGCCAGGCGTTCATGTCGGTCACGAACTGCTGGGCGAGAGTGTCGAGACTTGCGCGCCGGTCGGTGACGGTCTGCGCGGCGGAGAACAGGCCGCCCAACGTTCCGTTAGCGGGCGCGGCGAGCGCGGTGCCGCCGCTGGTCTCGAAGGAGAGCGTGCCATTGGGGTTAGCGCTGACCGCCACCTGCGTCGCGGCGTCGCCCTGCACGAGCGTTTGCCCGTTGAAGCTGATCTGCACCGAATCATGCGCGCCGAAGCTGATGTCGACGTTCAGGTTTTCCGAAAGCTGCTGCAACGCCGCGTCCCGGCTGTCGAGCAACTGGGCATAAGCGGAGGTGCCCGGCTGCGCCCGCAGCAGGCTGCCGTTGATATTGGCGAGCTGGTCGAGGGCGATGTTGATGTTCGCGACCGACGCCTGCGCTTCGGTCGCGATGCCGGTGGAGGCACTGTCAAGTTCCGCGGCGGTCTGGCGGAAGGCTTCGGCCACACGGCTGACGCTGTCCAGCGTCGTCACCCGCAGCGACGTGTCGCCGGGGCTGGCGGCCAGCTTGTCCATGTTCTGGAACATGCCGGTCATCAGCTTGCCGATGCCGGTGTCGGTATCGTTGAGCGCGGTTTCGGTATCGGTCAGCCAGCGCATCCGCGCGGTCGAACTGCCCAGCGCCATGCCGGTCAGGCGCACCGCCGTGTCCAGATAGGGATCGGTGGCGCGATCGACGCCGGCGATCTGCGTGCCGCCGAAATTGGCCCTTGAAATGTACAAGGCCATGGTGGCGGTCGAAGCGCCGGATTCAATAGTCGTCACCGAGCGGCGCGAATAGCCGTCGGAGTTGGCGTTGGCGATATTTTCCGACACGGCCCCCATCGCGGCGCGATAGGCCCGCGTGCCAGACGCGCCGATGACGAAGAGGTCGCTCATGGGCCCTTATCCTGTGTGGGAGTGGCGGGCGGCTGCGCCTTGCCGCCGAACTGGCTCAGCAGCAGCTCGGCAATGCCAAGGCTGCCCTTTTGCGCCATGCTGTCGGCGGTACGGGCGTCGGCCATGTCGCGGAACTGTTCCGACGCGCTGGTGTCGAGCAGGCCATCCCCCATGCTGGAGGAGCGCATCGCGCCAATCATCTGGCGCAGGAAGATCGCCTCGAACTGCTGCGCCGCCTTTTGCAGCGCGGTTTTGTCCGCGGTCCCGCCATTGGAGGCGGAGGTTCCTGTAACGGTCGAAATCTGCATCACAACACCACCAGATCAGCTTTCATGGCGCCCGCCTGTTTCAAGGCTTCGAGGATCGCGACCATGTCGGCGGGGGAAGCCCCGATGGCGTTGACCGCCTTCACTATATCGGCCAGAGACGCGCCACCTTTAAAATTGACCATCGGTTTTTTCTGTTCGTCGATCTGGATCGAGCTGGACTGCTCCACCGCAGTCTGCCCGCGCGAAAAGGGGGCGGGTTGGACGATACGGGGCGCTTCGTTGACGGAGACGGTCAGTTTTCCGTGCGCCACGGCGGCGGGATGGATCTTGACCGCGCCGTTGATGACCACGGTGCCGGTGCGAGCGTTGACGATGACGCGGGCGGGCGCGTCGGCGGGCGAGACTTCGATATTCTCGATCATGCCCATCATCATGATGCGGTCTTCCGCGCCGGGCGCGGCGCTGATGGCGACCGAGACGGCGTCCATGGCGCGGGCGCGCTGGTCGCCGAAGGTGCGGTTGATGCCGTCCGCCACGCGCAGCGCTGTGGTGAGGTCGGCTTCCGCCAGGTTGAAGGTGAGCGTGGGCGCGGTGTCGAAGCCGGTCGCGACCGCGCGCTCGACGGTCGCGCCGCTGGGGATGCGCCCGGCGGAAGGGACGTTGACCGACACCTGGCTGCCGTCCGCGCCGGAGACGC
>Ga0180223_1000281_pt1 | contig 77420 bp, 71 predicted proteins | sample eDN5th30CKraftOP_FD_151337 | JGI IMG/M metagenome (GOLD analysis project Ga0180223, IMG submission 151337) | Enriched Organic Plus compost microbial communities from Emeryville, California, USA - eDNA 5th pass 30_C Kraft OP (version 2) (version 2) ...
GTGAGGCAGGCTGAAAACTTGCCCCTCACCCCGACCCTCTCCCCGCAAGAGCGGGGCGAGGGAGAAGAATTCCAAACACTTTTACGCCCGAGGGCGCACAGCGCTGTCGGGCGTTGACCTCCGGCGTCTCGCACCGGGCGGCGGGTCGAAAAGAAAGCCTTTTCGAGAAGTGGCGCGGTTAAAGCCCGTGAGGCCCGGAAAGTCAAGAAAAGACCGGAAAACGCGGATTTTAGGGCCGAAAGGGGCTGTCGCGGAGCCGTTATTTGCCTTCGGAGGGTGTTTTGGGGCCTATCGCTGCCATGAAACTCTCCCGCCGTGGCTTTTTTGGAACTCTGGCTGGCCTCATCGCTAGCGCAGGCGGGTTCTCGGCATGGGCTTCCGGCATGAAAACCTACGACGGTCCGGTGTCGGACCATTTCGACGGCCTGCACTTTTTCGACCCCGATGGCACGCCGCCCCACACCTTCTCGCAGATCATGCGCTGGCAGACGACCCGGAAGGCTGAGAAATGGCCCGCGCATGCGCCGAGCGGATTTTCCGATGTGCCGCCGCCCAGCGTGGACGGAAAGAAGGTCCGGCTGTCCTTCGTCGGTCACGCAAGCTGGCTGATCCAGACCGCGGGGCTCAACATCCTGATCGATCCGGTGTGGTCGCAGCGCGCCTCGCCGTTCACCTTCGCAGGGCCGAAGCGCGTCAACGGTCCCGGCATCGCTTTCGAATCGCTGCCGCCGATCGATGCCGTGCTGGTGTCGCACGGCCATTACGATCATCTCGATGTGCGCACGCTCTCAAGGCTCGCGGCGAAATTCTCGCCGCGCGTCATCACGCCGCTCGGCAACGACATCACGATGCGCGGGCATGACGCTGCAATCCGCGCGGAAGCCTATGACTGGAACGACCGCGTCGAGATCGGTAATGGCGTCGCGGTGACATTGGTGGCGACGCGGCACTGGAGCGCGCGCGGGCTGTTCGACCGCAACAAGGTGCTGTGGGCGAGCTTCGTGCTGGAAACGCCCGCGGGCAAAATCTACATCGTGTGCGATTCAGGTTATGGCGACGGCAAGCATTTTCGCCGCGTGCGCGAGGAGCACGGTGCGCTGCGGCTCGCGATCCTGCCGATCGGCGCTTACGAGCCGCGCTGGTTCATGCGCGACATGCACATGAACCCGTCCGACGCGGTGAAGGCGCTGGCCGATTGCGAGGCCGGGCAGGCGCTGGCGCACCATCACGGCACGTTCCAGCTCACTGACGAAGCCATCGACGCGCCGGCGAACGCTCTTGCTGTCGCGCTCGATGAGGCGAATCTGCCGCGCGAAAAATTTGTCGCGCTGAAGCCGGGGCAGGTGGTTGAGATTTGATGCTCTTCGCTACGGCGTCTTCGGCTTGATCTCGTAACTCACATGGACCGAGACCCGCAGCGTCTGCTCGCCGGGCGCGATCGGCGTGGGTGCTGCGGCGATGCTGGCCTTCATCGTGCGGAACGCAATCGGCGGCGGCACGCCTGCCTCCGAAATGCTGAGCGGCGCGCCTAAAGTAACGCCCGCGGATTGGGCATAAATCGCAGCCTTGCGGTGGGCGTCCTCGATTGCCTTGACGCGGGCCTCGTCGAGCAGTTTTGACGATTGCGACACCGAGAAGCCGACGCCGCCGATGTCGTTGGCGCCCGATGCGACCAGCGCATCGAGCGTATCGCCGATCTTCTTGATGTCGCGCAGGGTCACGCTGACGCGGTTGGTCGCGCGGTAGCCGGTGATCTGCGGCGGCGCGCTCGAATTGTTGCGGCTTGTCACCTGCGGCTGCAGCGAAATTTGCGAGGTCTGCACATCCTTCGGCGCGATGCCGCCGGATTTCAATGCGGCGAGCACCGCGTTCATGGCCTTGGCGTTGGCCTCGCTCGCGGCGCGCGCGGTTTTCGCTTCGGTGGTGACGCCCGCTTCGATCTCCGCCAGATCCGGCGCGGCCGATACGGTGGCCTCGCCGCTGACCGAGATCGACGGCGGCAGGGCTTCAGCGAGCGCGGGCGATGCGAGCACGATGCAGGCAGCAGCGACAAGGCAACGCATGATGAACTCCTTTTACTTCAGGGGCACGAAGACATTGATGATGAGCTTGTCTTCCTCGGTCTTGAGCGGATCGGTGACGTATTCCTCGATGAAGCTGTCCTTCGCCTCGATCTTCTTGTCGTCGAGATAGTTGGTGATCGCCTCGTAGGTGTTGTCCATGTTGTCGTAGGAGCCGCGATGGACGAACTTCAGCACCTTGCCTTCGGGCGACTGGCCGATGCTCATGTTCTTGGGCAGATTCTTCGGCTCCTGATTGACCGGCATTTCGGCCTGGAAGGTGAAGCCGGCATCATCGGTCGAAGTGTAGACGATCAGCACGGAGCCTGCGGGTTCGATCTTCTGCTTGGCGAGCAGCGTGTTCAGCGCCTTGATCGAATCGGTCAGCGTTTCGAACGCCGAGTCCCACACCGCCTTGCCTTTCAAGATGACGACCTTCTTCGCGGTCAAGGTGGTTTCTTCGCCGAACGGATCGGCGCTCTGCACCTTGGGCGGTGCGGCTTCGGTCGCGGGTGAAGCAGGCGCAGGCGTGGTTGTCGCCGGCGGCGCTGCGGGAGCCGGCGTCGCGGCTGCGGGTGGCGTGGCGGGTGTGGCGGGCGCCGATGATTCGGGCGGCGTTGCCGGAGTTGGAGTGGCCGCCGGAGCCGGGGTGATCGCAGGCGCCGGGGTGGCCGCAGGGGCAGGAGCGGGCGCCGGTGTGGATGACGCAGCAGGTGGCGCGGCCGGTTTCTCGGCCGTCGCGGGCGCGGGTGTCGTGGGCGTTGCGGGCGATTGCGCGGATGCCGGAAGGACCGCCATGGAGGCCGCCGCAAGGGCGATCGGGACCAGCAGGACCAGTCGGGACAGGCGGGACGTCATCCGGAAATCTCCATTCCATCGGGGGTTTGCGAGGGTAAAGCGTAGCATGGCGCGGTGGGGGCGTCAGGTGAGCGGAAGGCGGGTCTTCGGCGGGCTGGTCATTGCCGCCATCCTCGCCATATAAAGCGACTGGATTTTGACCATGACCGTGCTCGCCAACCATAGCTTCGCCAAGATGAACGGAATCGGAAACGAGATCGTCGTTGTCGATCTGCGCCAGTCCGATTCACACATCAGTGCGGCCGAAGCCCGTGCGGTCGCCGCCCCGAATGGTGTGCCTTACGATCAGTTGATGGTGTTGCAGAAGCCCAAGCTCGCCGGCACCAGGGCTTTCATCCGCATCTATAATAATGACGGCTCGGAGGCGGGCGCCTGCGGCAACGGCATGCGCTGCGTGGCCAAGCGCGTGTTCGCCGAAAGCGGCGAGAATGCCGCGACCTTCGAGACCCGCGCGGGACTTCTGAATTGCTGGCAGGGACCGTCACCCGATCTTTACACGGTCGATATGGGCGCGCCGAAGTTCGGCTGGCAGGACATTCCGCTGGCGGAAGAATTTCGCGACACCCGCTATATCGAATTGCAGGTCGGGCCGATCGACGCGCCGGTGCTGCATTCGCCGTCCGTCGTCAGCATGGGCAATCCGCACGCGATCTTCTGGGTCGACGACATCGACGCCTACGACCTCGAACGCTTCGGGCCGCTTCTGGAAAATCATCCGATCTTTCCTGAGCGCGCCAACATCACGCTGGCCCATATCGTCGATCGCGACCACATCCGGATGCGGACATGGGAGCGCGGCGCGGGCCTGACCAAGGCGTGCGGTTCGGCGGCGTGCGCCACGGCGGTGGCGGCGGCGCGGCTCAAGCGCACCAATCGTATCGTGCAGATGAGCCTGCCCGGCGGCGACCTCACCATCGAATGGCGCGAGCGCGACGATCACGTGCTGATGACCGGCGCCGCCGTACTGGAATATGAGGGCGTGTTCGATCCGGCGCTGTTCGCTTCTCTTCCTGCCGCATAACCTGCCATGCTTAAGAGCCCCTCACCCCCGGGATCGCTTGCTGACGCGCGCGATCCCTCTTCCCTCTCCCCGTTTCACGGGGAGAGGGTGGGCGAAGCGAAGCTTCGTCCGGGTGAGGGGCAAAATTCCAGGATCGAACTCGTCACGTTCGGCTGCCGTCTCAATCTCGCTGAATCGGAAACGATGCGCGCCGAGGCGGGCCGCGTGGGACTGCACGATGCGGTCATCGTCAACACCTGCGCGGTGACCAGCGAGGCGGTGGCGCAGGCGCGCCAGACTATCCGCCGCCTGCGGCGCGATCATCCGATGCGAAAAATTATCGTCACCGGCTGCGCGGCACAGACCGATGCCGGCATGTTTGCAGCAATGCCGGAAGTCGATCGCGTGCTTGGCAACGACGACAAGATGCGCACTGAGGCATGGCAGCAAACGCGCCGCGCGTTCGATCTCGATGACGGCGAGAAGGTCGCGGTTGCCGACATCATGGCGGTGCGCGAGATGGCGCCGCATCTGGTGGAAGGATTCCACAACGGCCAGCCGCGCGCTTTCGTGCAGGTGCAGAACGGCTGCGACCATCGCTGCACGTTCTGCATCATCCCCTACGGGCGCGGCAATTCGCGCTCGGTGGCGATGGGGGCTGCGGTCGAGCAGGTGCATCTCTTGGTCGAGAATGGCTGTCCCGAAATCGTGCTGACCGGTGTCGACATCACGAACTACGGCGCGGATCTGCCGGGCGCGCCCAAACTGGGCGCGCTGGTGAAGCAGATCCTCAAGCATGTGCCGGAGTTGAAGCGACTGCGGCTGTCCTCGATCGATTCCGTCGAGGCGGATCGCGATCTGCTCGATGTGATCGCCGATGATGAGCGGCTGATGCCGCATCTGCATCTGTCGTTGCAGGCGGGCGACGATCTCATTCTCAAGCGGATGAAGCGGCGGCATTCGCGCGCCGATGCGATTGCGTTCTGCGATCAGGTACGGCGGCTGCGGCCGGATGTTGCCTTCGGCGCGGACCTCATCGCGGGCTTTCCGACCGAGACGGACGAGAGTTTTGAGCGTTCACTTGATCTGGTCGAGGACTGCGATCTCACCTTCTTGCATGTATTCCCGTATTCGAAGCGGCCCGGCACGCCGGCGGCGAAGATGCCGCAGGTCGAGGGGCGCACGATCAGGGAACGCGCGAAGCGGATGCGCGGCGCGGGCGAGGCGGCGTTGCAGCGTCGGCTTGCCAGTGAGGCAGGCAAGACCCGTCATGTGCTGGTTGAGAGTGGCACGCAGGGACGCACCGAGCATTTTCTGCCCGTCGCGATTGCAGGCGGCGTTGCGGGCGAGGTGCGGGCCATGACCATTGCGGGCCATGACGGCGCGCGGCTAAGCGTGTGACGCGATCTGTTCGACGGCTTCCGTCTCTTCCCCGTTCCACCCACACGCGCGCAGCCGTTCCTGCAAATGCAGCGGCACCGGCGCGACCACGCGCACCGGCGGCTTGTTTTTTGACAGCGGCACGACGATCTCGCGCGAATGCAGATGCAGGCTCGGCTCACCGAAGCGCGGGCCGTTGCCGTAGATGTTGTCGCCGACGATGGGAAAGCCCATCGCCGCGCAATGCACGCGCAACTGATGGGTGCGGCCGGTGACCGGTTCGAGCGCCAGCCATGTCAGGCCATCGCCGCGCCCCATCACACTCCAGCATGATTTCGACGGCAGGCCATTCGGATCGGGCTTCTGCCACCAGCCGCGCTCGGCATCGAGCCGCCCGAGCGGAATGTCGATCTCGCCTTCGTTCTCGGTGGGGCCGCCTTCGACCACGGCCCAGTAGGTCTTGCCGATCTTGCCGTGCTTGAACAGCAGCCCGAGCGAGGCGGTCGCCTTGCGGTGGCGGCCAAGCACGAGACAGCCGGAGGTGTCGCGGTCGAGCCGATGAGCCAGCACAGGCGGGCGCGGCAAACCGTAGCGCAACGCATCGAACGAGGCTTCGAGATTGGGGCCGCCCTTGGGGCCTTTATGCACGGCGATGCCTGCCGGCTTGTCGATCACCAGCATCAGGCCATCGCGGTGAAGCACGCGCGCCAGCATCTGTTCGGCGGTCGGCTGTGGCGTATCCATAATGACGTGCGGCTTTCGTTTTTGGCGTGAACCGGGTAACACACCCCCCGCAATGTTGACAGTCCGCATATGACAGACACGCCGCAGGATAAACCGAAGCAGAGCTGGTGGCAGCGGCTGTCCGCCGGGCTCAAGCGCACGTCCGGCTCGATCGGCGGTGCGCTGACCGATCTTGTCAGCAAGCGCAAGCTCGACCGCGCCATGCTCGAGGATATCGAGGATGTGCTGCTGCGCGCCGACCTTGGAACCGAAGTCGCGGCGCGGATCGCGGCGAAGGTCGGCGAGGGCCGCTACGACAAGGACGTATCGGCGCAGGATGTTCAGGAGATTGTCGCCGCCGAAGTGGAGAAGGTGCTCGCGCCGGTGGCGAAGCCGCTGGTGATCGACGAGAGCCAGAAGCCGTTCGTCATTCTCGTCGTTGGCGTCAACGGCTCGGGCAAGACCACGACCATCGGCAAGCTCGCTGCGAAATTCACGGCGGAAGGCCGCCGCGTGATGCTGGCGGCTGGCGATACATTCCGCGCCGCCGCCATCGAGCAACTGAAAGTCTGGGGCGAGCGCACCAAGGTGCCGGTGGTGGCGCGCGCGCACGGCTCGGATTCGGCAAGCCTTGCGTTCGATGCGGCGAGCGAGGCGAAAACTGACAATCGCGACGTGCTGCTGATCGACACCGCGGGACGGCTGCAGAACAAGGCCGAATTGATGGTCGAGCTGGAGAAGGTCGCGCGCGTCATCAGGAAGGTCGATGCCAGCGCGCCGCATGCGGTGATCTTGGTGCTGGATGCCACCGTGGGGCAGAACGCGCTGTCGCAGGTCGAGGCGTTCCGCAAGACCGCGGGCGTTACCGGCCTTGTGATGACCAAGCTGGACGGCACCGCGCGCGGCGGCATCCTGGTTGCGATTTCCGAAACCTATAAGCTGCCGGTGCATTTCATCGGCGTAGGCGAAGGCATCGACGATCTCGCGCCATTCACCGCGCATGATTTCGCGCTCGCGATCGCAGGCAAGGATGCTGGACAGGGATAATCGGGATCATGGACAAGCGCGCGCCCCATCCATTGTTCAAGCTCGCGACCGAGCTTGGCCCGCTGCTGATCTTCTTTGCCGCCAACGCCAAGTTCAATCTGTTCGTGGCGACGGGCGCGTTCATGGTCGCGATCGTCGCTGCGGTGATCGCGTCCTACGTGGTGGTGCGGCACGTGCCGCTGATGGCGCTGGTGACGGCGGTGATAGTGCTGGTGTTCGGCGGCCTGACGCTCGTCCTGCATGATGAGACGTTCATCAAGATCAAGCCGACCATCATCTACGCGCTGTTCGCGGGAACGCTGTTTATAGGCCTGATGCTGGGCCGCTCGTTCATCGCGGTGCTGTTCGATCAGGTGTTCAACCTGACGCCGCAGGGCTGGCGTCTGTTGACGATCCGCTGGGCGGTATTCTTCGCGGCGATGGCGGTGCTGAATGAAGTCATCTGGCGCACCCAGAGCACGGACTTCTGGGTGGCGTTCAAGGCGTTCGGCGTGGTGCCGCTGACGATGATCTTCGCCATGGCGCAGATGCCGCTCGTCAAACGCTACCACATCGAGGAAGCGACGGCGGAAGCGCCGGACAGCGAGCGCGGCGATCTGACGCCGCGCTGAGTAATCCTCAGCCGAGCTGCTTCAGCAGTTTGATCATGCCCGGCGCGTTGCGGCGGATTTCTGCCATGTGGATGCCCGACAGCGCCTTGAGCGCGGTGTTGGCCTTCGCCGTCAGGTTCAAAAGCACGCGGCGGCGGTCTTCCTTGTCGGTCTTGCGCACCACAAGTTTGGCCCGTACCAGCCGGTCCACCAGTTCGACCGCGGTATGGTGCTTGAGATGGAGGTGTTCGGCGAGGTCTCCGACCGTCACGCCGCCCGCCTCGTCAAATCCGCGAATCGCCAGAATCGCCTGATGCTGCTTGGGCGTCAGGCCGCGATTCTGCGCCGCCTGCTCGCTGAAGTTGAGGAAATTCCGCAACGAACGGCGAAATGAAGCCAGCACCAGATAATCTTTATCCTTAATAGCCACGCTGCGGGGCAGGGCAGATATGCGCTTTTGTGCCGAAATGCGAAGTTGTGCCGATTTTTTGGTTTTTTTTGCCGATTTTGCCATCCCCTGACCCCGTTGCTTTCTATCGTATAGCGATATATTGACGTGACCCGTCGAAAGGCCATACCGCGCGCTTTCGGTAATTTCAATCTTATTTCGGACCCTTACGAATATGTCACGTTCTCCTGATGTGGCGCCGCGGCTTGGTGACTTCACCACCGACAAGCGCGTGCTGGTTCTTGTCGCGATGGCGCTTCTGGTCGGCAGCGGCGGCGCGGCCTCGGCCTGGCTCCTTCTGCATATGATCGCGCTGGTCACAAATCTGGTTTGGTTGCAGACATTTAGTACGGCGAATCTATCACTTGCGGGCCTCAAGCCCAGCCTCTGGATGGTGCTGGCACCGGGTCTGGGCGGCCTCATCATCGGCCTCATGGCACGCTATGGATCGGAGAAAATCCGCGGCCATGGCATCCCCGAAGCCATCGAAGCCATCCTTATCGGCGGCAGTCGCATGCAGCCAAAAGTCGCAGTCTTGAAACCGCTGTCGTCGGCGATTTCGATCGGCAGCGGCGGCCCGTTCGGCGCCGAAGGGCCGATCATCATGACCGGCGGCGCGCTCGGTTCGCTGTTCGCGCAATGTTTCCATATGAGCGCCGCGGAGCGGAAGACGCTGCTGGTGGCGGGTGCGGCCGCCGGCATGACCGCGATTTTCGGCACGCCGATCGCGGCGATGCTGCTGGCTGTCGAACTCCTGCTGTTCGAGATGAAACCGCGCAGCCTTATTCCGGTGATCACCGCCTGCGTGGTGGCGGCAGCCTGGCGTCCGTTCATCATCGGTCACGGACCGCTGTTCCCGTTCTCCGGTCATATCGATCTGCCGTGGTGGGGTGTCTTTCTCTATGTCGCGGTCGGCGTTGTGGGCGGGTTGCAATCGGGATTGCTCACGTTGCTGCTGTACAAGGCAGAAGATCTGTTCGAGCGGCTTCCGGTTCACTGGATGTGGTGGCCGGCGATTGGCGGCCTGCTGGTCGGGTTGGGCGGCCTGATCGAGCCGCGCGCGCTCGGCGTCGGCTACGACATCATCGCGGGTCTGCTGAACGACAAGATCATCCCGTCGCATGTCGTGTCGATCCTTCTCGTGAAGTCGGCGATCTGGATCATCGCGCTGGCCTCCGGCACGTCCGGCGGCGTGCTGGCGCCATTGCTGATCTTCGGCGGCTGTCTGGCCTGGCTGGAAGGCCTGGTTTTGCCGGGCGATGCCGGAGCGTGGGCGCTCCTGGGCATGGCGGCGATGATGGGCGGCACCATGCGCTCGCCGCTGACCGGCATTTTGTTTGCGGTCGAGCTGACGGGTCATTACGGACTGATCGAGCCATTGCTGGTCTGTACCGGCTCCGCCTATGCGCTGACTGTGCTGCTGCTGAAGCGTTCGATCCTGACGGAGAAGATCGCGCGGCGCGGCCAGCATGTCGTGCGCGAATACAGCATCGATCCGTTCGAACTGCTGCGCGTGTCCGACGTCATGGTGAAGAACGTCGATACATTACCCGCGGGAATGCGCGTGGACGAAGCGGTTGCATTCTTCTGCGGCGATACGCCGCCCCTGCACAAATCCTATCCGCTGGTCGATGAAACCGGCGTTGTCGTCGGCGTTGTCGGCCGCCGCGACATTTTGCGCTGGCGTGCGGAAAATCCGGAGACGGACGAAACCCTGTTCGATTGCATCTCCGATTCGTCGGTGGTGGTCGGTTATCCCGATGAACAGGTGGCTGCGCTGGCCGACCGGATGGTGGCGACGGAAGCGGGCCGCGTGCCGATCGTCGACCGCACAACCGGGCGTATCGTCGGCTTGATGACACGCAAGGATCTGATGCGCACGCGCGGCGACGCGCGTTCGGCGGAAAGCGACCGGTTGTCATACTTCTTGCGCAAGCGGAAGGTGTCTGCGACAACGGCATAGCTGAGACGCCGCGACCGTAGACAAAAGATTGCCCGGCCTGATCGACGCCTTCGCCAAGGTGGAATTGCATCAGGGGTTATCTGTCATGGACTTTCGCGTAGCGCTCGGAGACGCCATCCTGTCCTCGGAATCGGACGCCATCATTGCCACCGGCAAGGATGGCGTCATTTCCTTCTGGAATCCGGGCGCGGCCCGGATTTTCGGATTCACGGAAAAGGAGGCTGTCGGGCAATCGCTCGACATCATCATTCCCGAGAATCTCCGGGCACGGCACTGGGAAGGCTACGACAAGGTCATGGAAAGCGGGCAGAGCCGCTATTCACATGGCGATCTTCTGGCGGTGCCTGCGCTGACCAAAGCGGGCACCCGCATCTCCGTCGAATTCACCATGGTGGTGCTGCCTGGGCCGGACGGCAAACCCGCCGGCACCGCGGCGGTGCTGCGCGACGTGACCAAAAAGTTCGAGGAAAACCGGGCGCTGCGCAAAAAACTGGCGGCGGCGCAGAACGCGGCAAAAGAGAATATTTAAGCGGTCGCCGGGGTTTCATTGGTTAAGAGGACTTTGAATCCGGGTTTCGGGCCCAAAATCCAATTTTGTGTGTAACCTTTTCCGTGTGGCTCCATCTAACAGGCAGCATGGAGAACAGGGATGACCGACTCTCATAACCAGGCGCGGCTTCCCGCGCTGGACGAGACCACGAGCGACGAGGTGCTGGTCCGCGCCGCGCAGGGCGGCGACAACCGCGCCTTTCGCGCGATCCTCACCAAGTACAACCGCAGGCTTTACCGGATCGCGCGGGGCATCCTGCGCAACGACACCGAAGCGGAAGACGCGGTGCAGGAAGCTTACGTCAGCGCCTTCACGCATCTCGCGGCCTTCCGCGGCGACTCCAGCCTCTCCACCTGGCTGTCGCGCATCGTCATGAACGAATCGCTGGGTCGCCTGCGCACACGGCGCCCGATGGCCGAGCTGACCGAAGCCGAGACGCCTAACCAGGCCGCCGAGATCATTCAATTCCCGAACACCGCCAGAACCGATCCGGAACGCACCATGGCCCAGCGCGAACTTCTTCGTCTTGTCGAGCGGGTGACCGACGAGTTGCCGGATGTCTATCGCACCGTGTTCGTGACGCGGGTGATCGAGGGCATGAGCGTGGAAGATACCGCCGAACTGCTCGGCATCCGCATCGAGACGGTGAAGACGCGGCTGCATCGCGCGCGCAAGCTGGTGCGCGAGCACCTCGACCGCGAGATCGGCCCGGTGATGCTCGACGCTTTTCCCTTCGCGGGCAAACGCTGCGAGCGCATGACGGAGAACGTCATGCAACGGCTCGGCCTTGTCTGATCCGGGAATGCTTTCGCTATTTCTCAAATGCAACGCGGCGCGATGACGCCGAAGCAGGAGCCGATTGTCATGATGTCCAACGTCAAGGTGCTTGAACGCGAGCGCGATGTGCCCACCTCCGAGCGGCCGGATCGCGCCGAGGTGGAGGATGCGTTCCGCACCATCATCCGCTGGACCGGCGACGATCCGAAGCGCGACGGCCTGATCGAGACGCCGAGCCGCGTCGCCCGCGCCTTCGAGGAATTCTTCATCGGCTACAGCCAGAATCCGGTGACGGTGCTACAAAAGACCTTCGAGGAAATCGAAGGCTATGACGAGATGATCACGCTGCGCGGCGTGCGGTTCGAGAGCCATTGCGAGCATCACATGGCGCCGATCGTCGGCAAGGCCTGGGTCGCCTACATCCCGAACGGCCGGGTCGTCGGCATCAGCAAGCTCGCCCGCGTGGTCGAGATCTACGCCAAGCGCCTGCAGATTCAGGAAAAGATGACGGCGCAGATCGCCAACACCATCAACGACGTGCTCAAGCCGCAGGGCGTTGCGGTACTGATCAAGGCGCAGCATCATTGCATGACGACGCGCGGCATCCACAAGCCCGGCACCGATCTCGTCACCAGCCGGATGCTCGGGTGCTTCCGCGACAACCCGGCGACGCGGCAGGAATTTCTGAGCATGACCGCGGAGCGGGACTAGGGTCGGGAGCGGAGGCAGACGCCATGCAGCAGGATGATGCACCCAAGGGGCCCGATCTCACCGGTGGCGTCGAACTGACACAATTCTCGGACGGGAAGCTGCTGGGCCGTGTCGGCGAGGACGAAGTTTTGCTGGTGCAGTCCGGCGACGCCGTCTTCGCAGTTGGCGCGCACTGCACGCATTATCATGGGCCTTTGGCGGATGGGCTGGTTGTCGGCGAGAGCATTCGCTGCCCGTGGCATCACGCCTGTTTCGATCTGCGCACCGGCGAGGCGACCTGCGCCCCGGCGTTCGATCCGATCGCGCGATACAATGTGGAGCGGCGCGGCGGCAAAATATTCGTCGGCGGCAAGATCGAGGCCCGTCCGGCGAATCCGCACGCGCTGAAGGAGACGCCGGAAAAAATCGTGATCGTCGGCGGCGGTGCGGCGGGATTTGCTGCTGCCGAAATGCTGCGCCGTGAAAAGTTCGCGGGCGAGATCGTCATGCTGTCGGATGAGGCCGCAGCGCCCGTTGACCGTCCCAATCTGTCGAAGGATTATCTCGCCGGCAGCGCGCAGGCGGACTGGATTCCGCTGCGCCCCGACGATTTCTACCGCGATCTGAAAATCGGTCTGCGTCTCGGTGTGGGAGTGGCATCCATCGATGTTGCGGGCCATGCCGTTGTGCTGAAGGACGGCACGCGGCTTAACTATGACAGGCTGCTGCTGGCGACGGGCGCGGAGCCGAACCGGCTGCCCGTTCCCGGCGCGGATCGCCCGAACGTGCATGTGCTGCGCACGCTGGCCGACAGCAACGCGATTATCGCCAATGCAAAGGATACGCGCCGCGCGGTGGTGATCGGCGCGAGCTTCATCGGGCTTGAAGCCGCTGCTTCGTTACGGGCGCGTGACATTGAGGTGCATGTCGTCGGTCCCGAAAAGATTCCGATGGAACGGGTGCTCGGTCCGCAGATGGGGCAGTTCGTGCGCAGCCTTCACGAAGAGCATGGCGTGATCTTCCATCTTGAGGAGGGCGTGAGCGCCATCGATGAGCGCGGCGTCGTGCTCAAGAGCGGTGCGGTGATCGCCGCCGATCTTGTGGTGGTTGGCATCGGCGTCAGGCCGCGCCTTTCGCTTGCGGAGCAGGCCGGGCTTGCGATCGATCGCGGCGTCGTTGTCGATCGTCATTTGCAGACAAGCGTGCCGGGAATCTATGCCGCTGGCGACATCGCGCGCTGGCCGGACTCGCATTCGGGTGCGAACATTCGCGTCGAGCATTGGGTGGTGGCCGAACGCCAGGGGCAGGTGGCGGCGCGCAACATGCTGGGCGCGCGCGAGGCGTTCAACGCCGTGCCATTCTTCTGGAGTCAGCACTACGATATTCCGATCAACTATGTCGGCCATGCGGAAAAATGGGATGAGATCGTCGTCCACGGCGAGATCGTGGCGCACGATTGCCTGCTCGAATACAAGCTCAACGGCAAGACGCTGGCTGTGGCCTCGATCTTCCGCGATGCCGATAGTCTGAAGGCGGCTGTCGCGATGGAAGAGGGCCGCGCGCCGGTATGAGGCGAGGCTGAAAATAATTTCTTAAATTCGTGTAACCTTTGGCGCGCGGCTGCATCCAATGGATAGACGACTTCGTGTCGTTGTCCGCCGTTATTCCACGGCGGCCACAGGAGCAGTATCATGTTCGCCAAGTTCAGCGCGGCTCTCGCCGCCGTTTGCCTGTTGGGCACTCCCGCTTTCGCGCAGAGCGCGAAGCTCACCGATCCGCAGATCGCCCATATCGCGTACACCGCCGGTGTCATCGACGTCACCGCCGCCAAGCAGGCGCTGTCGAAATCCAAGAACAAGGAAGTCATCGCTTTCGCCAAGGACATGGTTCGTGACCATGAGGCGGTGAACAAGCAGGCGCTCGGCCTCGTCAAAAAGCTGAAGGTCACGCCGGAAGACAACGACACCAGCCGCGCGCTGACCAAGCAGGCGGCCGACAAGCAGAAGGAACTCGCCAAGCTGAGCGGCGCGGCTTACGACAAGGCTTATGTCGCCAACGAAGTCGCTTTCCACAAGACGGTCGACAACGCGCTCGAAAAGCAGCTCATTCCCTCGTCCAGCAATGCCGAGCTGAAGAGCCTCTTGGAAACCGGCCTGAAGATTTTCGAGGGCCATCTGCAGCACGCCGAGCACACGCTCGCCGATCTGAAGTAACCGGTGGGCGAAAGGAAGCAACATGTTGTCGAAACATGTCTGGTTCGCGCCCATGATTGTCGCGGCCGTGCTCGGCAGCGCCCCGGCGCATGCCGAGACGGTGCGCGTGACGATCGACAAGCTCATGTTTTCGCCGGCGGTGGTGAAGGCCAAGGTCGGCGACACCATCGAATGGGTCAACAACGACATTCTCGCCCACACCGCGACGGTGAAGGGCGATTGGGATGTCGTGATCCCGCCGAAGAAGTCGGCGACGCTGGTGGTCAAGAAGGCGGGAGAGTTCGCGTATTACTGCCGCTTTCATCCCAACATGCAAGCCAAGCTCGACGTTACGAACTGACGTCGTTCAGGAGACGGGAGATTCGACGCGCTTGAAGCGGGCGCCCTTGGCCAGCATAACGCCATTGGCGCCCGCGATCCCGAGTTCGAGGCTTTCGGCGATGCGCCGCGCGCGCTCCATGAAGTGCTGGGCTGCCTTCGGCGTGCACAGATCGTTCACGGTGGCTTCGAACAGTTGCAGCCAGCGGTCGAAATGCTGCGCATCCACCGGCAGCGGCAGATGCTTGCGCATCGGCTGGCCGTGATATTCGCCGCTCATCAGCGCGACCGAAGACCAGAACGCCTTCATCTGCCGCAGATGCGGACCCCAGTCGGCGATCCGTGTGTTGAAGATCGGGCCGATCAGCTCATCATCGCGGACGCGGGTGTAGAACTCATCGACCACGCGGGCGATCAGGTCCTCGTCGATCCCGGTTTCCGCGCGGATCGCGCTGGTGATCTCGGCGCGCCGCTCGGCCGCTGACATGGCAGATTCGGACATAGATGTACCTTCAATCCAATGATGCATTCTATATGCATCTTTGTGGCGCAAATCAAGTTGCGGCAAATCAAGCCATGTAATCATGTGGCTGGCCAGGGTTCCGCGGTCAGCAGGGCGATGTCGGCGCCGACCCGCAGATCGTCCTCGGCCCCCAGCGTGTGCTTGCGGATATTCCCGGCCCGGTCGATCAGCACCAGGCTCGGGGTGCCGGTCATGCCGTAGGCCGCCATGGTCTTGGGGATCGGCGTGCCTTCGCCCGGCTGGTCCACGGCGACCGGGAAATCGATACGATATTCATGAAGGAAAGCCTCCAGTGAAACCGGCGTCATGGCGGCGTGATGCTCGAACACGGTATGCAGCCCGATCACCGCGACCTGATCCGGCGAGAAGATGTTGGCGATGCGCTGGGCCTGCGGAATCCCGGCCTGCACGCAGCCCGGGCACAACATCTGGAAGCGTGCAGCACGACCACGCGGCCGCGCAGTTTTTCCAGCGTCAGCGGCGCTGCGGCGTTGAACCATTGCGTCACGACAAGTTCGGGAGCTGGGGTCATGGCGGCACCCTTCATCGACAGCCGAACAGAACAGTCAGATGCCGGGTTCGGCCCTATCGGATATGCCCGGCCAGCAAATGATCGTGCAGCATCATACCCGCGACCATGGCGGCTGCAAAAATAAAAGAAGGCACAAGCCCGATTGAGAGAGACGTAACGGCGGGGCCGGGACAGAACCCGGCCAGTCCCCAGCCTGCGCCGAAAATGGCGGCGCCGAGAACGAGCGGCCGGTCGATGACGCACGATGCCGGAAGATAAAAACGATCGTCGAGCGCGGGCCGCGTCAGCCTGCGCTGGAGCGCCACGCCGGGAAGCGCAACCAGCAGCGCGCCGCCAAGCACGAAGGCGAGACTGGGGTCCCAATGACCGCTGGCGAGATCGAGGAAGCCGATCACCCGCGCCGGATCGACCATGCCGGACAGCGACAATCCGAATCCGAACAGCGCGCCTGCGACGAGCGCGACGAGAAGGCGAAGCGAGGCGTTCATCGCAATGTGCCCATGATGGTGGCGACGAGAATTCCCGTCACGAGGAAAATCGAGGTTGCGGCAAATGAACGTTTTGAGAATCGGGCAAGGCCCAAAATGCCGTGGCCCGAGGTGCAGCCCGATCCCATGCGGGTGCCGACGCCGACGAGAAGGCCAGCGAGCACGAGAATCGAAGTGCTGGCGGCAATCGTCACCGGCGGCAGGTGTCCGCTCATAGCCGCGTAAAGCCATGGCCCGAGCAGCAGTCCTGCGACGAAGGCCGCGTTGGGCCCGATCTGGTCGCCGCCGATGAGGCGGCCGACGATGCCGCTGATGCCCGCAATCCTGCCGTTGACGAACAGCAGCAGCATCGCGGACAGGCCGATCAGCATGCCGCCGATCAGCGATGGCCAATAGGACATCATCGCCGCTTTCCTTTCCGGCAATAGATCGTATGCAGGGCTTCGATCAGTTGCGCGGCCTTGGCTTCCGTCAGCCGATAGAAGATCTGCTTGGCCTCGCGCCGCGTCTTCACCACGCCGGCATCGCGCAGGATGCCAAGCTGTTGCGACAGGCTCGGCTGATGGATGCCGACCCGTTCTTCCAGCGCGCCGACGGAATACTCGCCCTCAGTCAGCGCGCAGGCGAGCGCGAGCCGACCCGGATGGCTCAGGGTTTTCAGCAGCGCCGCCGCCTCATTGGCGTTGGCTTCAATGTCCATCGGCCGCGCGAGAAGTCGCGCCGCCGCTCCCGCGCGGCTCACCATGCCGAGCTCTCCAGCGCATCGAGCGGAAATTTCAGATAGCGTTTGCCGTTGGCTTCCGGCTCCGGCAGGCGTCCGCCGTTGATGTTGACTTGCAGCGCATGGAGGATGAGCTTCGGCATCGGCAGGATCTTGTTGCGCGCCTCGCGCAGCCGGATGAAGGCGGCCTCGTCGATGCCGGCGATGTGCGGGTTGGCGCGCTTCTGTTCGCCGACCGTGCTTTCCCATCGCGCATGGCGCCCGTGCGGCTGGTAGTCGTGGCCGGTGAACAGGCGTGTGTCGTCCGGCAGCGCCAGAATCTGCTGCATTGAGGCCCACATGGTTTTCGCGCTGCCGCCGGGAAAATCGGTTCGCGCCGTGCCGGAATCCGGCATGAAGAGCGTGTCGTGCACAAAGGCCGCATCGCCGATCGCATAGGTGATCGAGGCGAGTGTATGACCCGGCGAAAACAGGATGCGCCCCTCGATCGTGCCGATCCGGAACGTGTCGCCATGGTTGAACAGCCGGTCCCATTGCGAGCCGTCGGTTGCAAGCCCGGGCCAGTTGTAGATCGCCTTCCAGAGCTTCTGCACGTCGGTGATGTGCGCACCGATGGCAGTCGGCGCGCCGGTCTTTGTTTTTAGATAATGCGCGGCAGAGAAGTGGTCGGCGTGGGGATGGGTGTCGAGAATCCAATCGACAGTGAGCCCCTCGCTCTCGATATAGCTGAGGATCGCGGCGGCGTGGGTTGTGGCGGTCGCGCCGGACTTCTCGTCGAAATCGTAGACGGGGTCGATGATGGCGCAGCGTTTGGTGGCAGGATCGGACGCGACATATTGGATGCTGCCGGTGCGGGCGTCGTAAAACCCCTTCACCACAGGTTTGTAGGCCGCCTTGCGTGCGAGCCAGCGTGCCGCGCCGGCCAGATCGAAGCCACGCGCCTTGCCGAAAGCCTCGACATCCTCGCGCCGCATGCGCCCGTCGAGAACCTCGCCGAGCGCATAGAGCGTCAGCACCCGCGTGCCGCCCTTGCAATGGGCGTAAACCGGGCCATCGGCTGAATTCATCGCGTGCTGGAAGGCGCGGATGTCAGCCTCGGTGATGGTGGAGCCCGTGACGGGCACGAATGCGTAATCGAGCTTGGCGCCGGTGGCCGCCGCATGTTCGGCGTCGTTGCCGGGCTGGGCCGCGTCCTCGCCATCGGGGCGGAGATTGATCAGGGTGGCGTAATCTTTTGCGAGATCGGCGATGCTGCCGATGTCGGGCTGGCTCGCGACCGTCAGGCGGTCGGTGATCTTCACGGCGCTCATGAAGCCTCGCGGAATTTCTCAGTATACAATCTATTAAATCATATATTGTTGAGCCGCCAGACTTATCTGCGCGCTCACGGGAATGTCAGCTCAAGACAGGGAGGGCTTCGACGCGGCGGGCGGAGGCGGCGATGGCGTCGCGCGACAATGTCCCGCTGGCGATGGCTTCTTCCACCCAGTGCACGGCATGCAGCGGGAAATTGGGGTCGTGGTCGGTGACGTTCTTTACCATGATGAGATCGTTGCCTGCGGCGAGGGCTGCGATAAACGCCGTCTTGCGGTCCATGTCCTTGGCGAGGGCGGCCATGTCGATGTCGTCGGTCATGATGACACCCGCAAAGCGCAATTTTTCGCGCAGCAGCCCGGTGGTGACCCGGCGGGAGAGAGTCGTGGGCAGCAGCGGGTCCAGCGACGCCAGCTTCAGATGCGTGCCCATGATGAGATTGACACGGTCGCTGCTCATTAGCGTCGAGTACGGCTCCAGCTCGCGTGGCGACCACGTTTTCGTGATGTCGGGAAGCTCGTCGTGGTTGTCTTCCTTGACGTTTCCGTAACCGGGGAAATGTTTCAGGGCGCAGACGATGCGGGAAGCATGGAAGCCGTCGATGAAAGCGCGCGCATAGGTGACGATGGTTTCCGGATCGGACGAAAAGGCGCGTCCGAATTTCGCAATCGCCGGATTGCCGGGGGCATAAATATCGGCCACCGGCGCAAGGTTGATGTTGAATCCGGTTGCGGCGAACTCCTTGCCGGCCTGTGTATAGAGATCGAGTGCTTCGGACGGGCTCATGCGGCGAGGGACGTCAAACGGCTTCGGCATGAGCCTGCAGCCGTTCGCAGGTTTCAGCCGCTGGACCGCGCCGCCTTCATGGTCGATGGCGAGACGCAGACCGGGCCGGGCGGCCTTGAAACCTGCAACCAGTTTTTGAAGGTCGCGGTTCGATCCAACATTATCATGGACAAAAAACACCGAACCCACATGGCCATGCCGGATGTGCCTGGCCAGCCGGATGGCGGTGGGCGAAGTGGGACTCGATTCGGCAAACCCGACCATCAGCAGGGACGCGACGTCGGCAGCGAGGGAGGTTGAGGGTTCGGTCGCCTTCGCCGCGAAAGTAGCAACGCCAGCGGCAGATGCTATAAAGGCGCGGCGGCTTATCCGTGAGTTGAAACGCGGCACTCAATCCCCAATCAGGCACATGGTACGCTCTCATATTAAAGCGGAAGCGGTGCAGGCCGTCGATAGCGGCAAGGACACACTGGGCAAAGGACATTGGGGCATTGCGCCATGCCAATCCCCGCGTGCCGCGCAGTAACAGGAGAAGGGCCGATGGAGTCCAGCCGCGACAGGCATGTTGCAGAGGTTCGGGCGGCGGTCGCACGGTTTCTGCATCTTGCGGATGAGCCTCAGCCTGTCGATCTGAGTTTCGTTCTGGGCAGCGCCTCGCCTTTGAGCATCGATCCCGCGGTCGAGCTGTTCAAGGCCGGGCTGACGAAGCGGATATGGATTTCCGGCAAGGGGCCCAAACCCCGGCGATGGCGGCCGTTCAAGAACAACAAGGCCGAGGCGGAAAGCCGGATCTATCGGCGCCTTGCGATCGAGCGCGGCATCCCGGCGGAGGCGATCTGGGTGGAAGATCGCTCCAGCAACACGCTGGAAAATTTTGTTTTCTCTGCGGAGATGATCGAGGCGGCATTCGGATGGACCAATATCCGCACGGTCTCTCTCACCGCGAATCCCTTTCACATGCGGCGCGCGCTGATGACCGCCCTCAAGGTCTGGCCGGCCCATCTGCGCTACGTAATGCGGCCATCCAATGCCGCCGACGATCCGCATCTCGATGAATGGTGGACATCGCCGGCGGGGCGTCGCCTCGTCATGAAGGAATTGCAGTCCATCGGCGCTTATGCCTTGAAAGGGGACATCGAGGGTTTTTAAGTGCGTGACTCTCTCCCCCAGCACATTCACCTGATCGGCATCAACGGCGCCGGGATGACCGGACTTGCCGAATATCTGCTCGGCCTGGGCAAGACAGTGACGGGCAGCGACCTCAATGCGCCGTCCGACGATTCTCTTGCGCTGAGAGGTGCTGCGGTTTTTCACGGCCACCGTTCGGATTACATCAACGGCGCCGGAATGGTGGTCTACAGCGATGCCATCCCGTTCTCGAATCCCGAGCTTGCCGAGGCGCGGCTGCGGGATATTCCGATCGTCAAGCGCGCGCAATGTCTGGGACGGCTGCTTGAACGCTCGCGCGCCGTGGCTGTGTCCGGCTCGCACGGCAAATCGTCCACCACGACGATGATCGCGTGCGTCCTGCGCGCAAGCGGGCAGGACGCCTCGCATGTCGTCGGGGCGCCGTCGGAATGCCTCGGCCATATCCAGGGACGACATGGGGCATCGGACATCTTTGTGGCCGAGGCCTGCGAGGCTTTCCAGAATCTCGCGCCATTGTCGCCGGACATCGCGCTGATCCTCAATATTGATGACGATCACATCGAGCATTACGGTTCGATGGAGAAACTGCACGGCGCGTTCCGGGATTTCGCCGGAGGAATCCGCAATGGCGGCGCGCTGATCGTCAACGGCGAGGATGCACGGGCCCAGGGCATCGCGGCGGCCGCAACCGTGCCGGTCACGACATTCGGGTTCACGGCGGCGTGCGATGTGCAGGCCGCGCACATCGCAATGGACGGCGACGGTTCGACATTCTGCGTCATTGCTCGTGGCGTCGAGCTTGGAACACTGCGGCTGCAGGTGCCAGGGCGGCATATGATCGGCAACGCGCTGGCATGCGTCGCCGCGTGCCTCGCGCTCGATGTGCCGTTTGAAGCGATCCAGCGCGGCTTCGCGCAATTCACCGGCGTGTCGCGGCGATGGCAACTGCACGGAGAGGTGCAGGGCATCCGCGTGATCGATGATTACGCGCATCATCCGGCGGAATTGCGAGCCTGCCTTGAAACCGCGAAGCTGGCTGCTGCTTCCGGTAGCCTTTGCATCGCGTTCCAGCCGCAGCTCTATTCGCGCACGCGGCGCCTGTTCACCGAATATGTCGAGGTGCTGAAAGGGTTCGACCGCATCGGCCTCGTTGAAATCGACGGAGCGGGCGAAAAGAACACATTCGGCGTCAGCGCCCATCATCTGGCGGAAACATTGCGCGAGGCCGGAAAGACAGTATTTGCCTTTTCCGATGTCGGAGAACTGCTGCGGAATGTGTCGAGCCTTGCCGCAAGAGGTGACACGCTGATCTTCGCCGGTGCTGGCAATATCCGGCAGGCGGCGGCTGATCTTGTGACAAGAGGGCTCGTTCCGGCGTCGTCAGCAGATGCGCCACCGGATGTGAAGAGTGAGAATCCACCCGCAAGCGAAAAAGCTCGGCTCGTTTCCAAAGACAGTACCGGGAAGCGCGGCACGGGCTGGCTTGGCCGTGCCCGTTCGAAGACCGTGCTCGATCTTTTCAACCGCCACGTTGCGCGGCGCCCCGATGCGCCTGCCGTGTCCGGCGCGGCCGGAACGCTGAGCTATCGCGAACTGGATCGCTCGGCGGCCCGTCTCGCGGCAACCCTGTTGGCACAAGGCATTGAGCCCGGTGCGACGGTGGGGGTGTCGCTGCCGTCGTCGGTCGAATTGATCGTCGCGATCGTCGCCATCGCGAAAATCGGCGGCGTCTATCTTCCGCTCGATCCCAGCCTGCCGCCCGAGCGGGTGAAATACATGCTCAGGGCCTCGCATGCGTCGCTGCTCTTGACGCGGGCGCAATCCGCGCACGACCTGCCGGCCTTCGGGGTCAGGCGGAGCTATATCGAGCGGTTGTTGCATGAAATCCCGGCTGGAGAGCCAGCCCTAAAGGGTATTGCGCCGCGTGACGGCGATACCGCCTATATCTGCTTCACGTCGGGATCGACCGGCAAGCCGAAGGGCATCGCGGTCTGCCATCGTTCGCTGTTTTTGTTGTGCAAGGACATCACGAGGCGCTTCAAGGTCCAGCCCGGTGCGCGGGTTTCGATGAACACCTCGATCAGCTTCGATGTCTCGCTTGGCGAAATCTGGATGTCGCTTGCAGGCGGCGCGCAGGCTTGCGCGACCGACGGGATCAAGCCGCTGGTCGGCCAGCGCATGGCCGATTTTATTCATGATAACGGCGTGACGCATCTTACAATCACACCGAGCCTGCTAATGAGCGTGCCGGTGCAAAAGCTGCAGTCACTGGAGTGGATTATTTCGGCGGGCGAGGCGTTGCCGGAGACTTTGGTGAGGCGATGGCAGAAGGGCCGGCATTTCGTCAACGCCTACGGCCCGACCGAGGCAACGGTCTACGCTACCGCTGCTTTGTGCCGCAGGAGGCGGCCGGTGACGATCGGACGGCAGCTTGGGCATGTGCGCGCGCTGATCCTCGATCAAAATCTCGCGCCGGTGGCGAAAGGCGAGATCGGCGAACTCTGCCTTGAGGGGCCGGGCGTCGCGCGCGGCTATATCGAAGGCACCGAGGGAGGCTCGAACAATTTCGTTACAAGGCATCGGGCTGGGCGCGAAGCCATTCTTTACCGGACCGGCGACATGGTCCGCAAGGACCGGTGGGGCCGCCTTCTCTATCTTGGCCGCGCCGATAATCAGATCAAGATCAACGGCAACCGGATCGAGCTTGAGGAAGTCGAATCACGGTTGGGAGAAGCGCCGGGCGTGCGCGATGCCGTCGTCTGCGTCCAGACGGTGCGCGAGCAGAAGGATCTGATCGGCTTCGTCGTGCTTGAGGCGGGAGCCGATCTGGCATCGATCCGCGCGCAGCTGTCGGCATGGCTGCCGGAGGCGATGCTGCCGAAGCAGATCATCGACATCCCCGAAATTCGCCTGACGCCGAGCGGCAAGAAAGACCGGAACTGGGCGTTGACGAATTTCGGCAAGCGCGTGGTGAGCCGCGCGGTCTATTCGCCTCCGCAAACCAAGCTTCAAAAGCAACTGCTCGCAATCTGGAAAACCGTACTGGCGCCGGAATTCGATCTGGGCGTATTCGATTCGTTTCACCACCTTGGGGGCGACTCGCTGCAGTTCCTGCTGATGATCGAGGAGGCCGAACGCGCATTCGGCGTCCGCATTCCGTCCGGCGCATTGCACGCCGGCCTCAATGCGACGGAAATGGCGGCTGCCATCGAAACCCTGATGCGGGAGAAGACGGGCGACACGCCCGCCGATGGGTCGTTTGAGAGCGGGCTTGTCTACAGGCGGCTGAGGCAGCTGACGTTCGATTGGGGCGGCGAGCGTAAGACACCCGGCTCTCTCATCATGTCGCATGTCTCGCCGAGTGCCCGCTATCAGCTATTGATTTGCGGACAGCTTGACGAAGAAATTCGGATGGTGTCGGGCGCCCTGGGGCCGGATTTTTCCGTCCACGGCATGCGTTCGGGCGGTCTCGTGATGGACTATAGCGAGGCGCAGGTGGCTGCGCTGGCCGATTATTATCTTCAGGAAGTCCTGCCCCTTCTGGATAACAATAACATCATCGTGATTGCTGGCATTTGCCAGGGCAGCTTGATCATGCGCGAGATGGCGCTGCGGCTGGCGAAGCGCCATCGGCCGCCGAAATTGTTCGCCGTCATCGAGCAGGCGCGGCTGTTCGCCTATCCCGGTCCCATCGCATTCTTCTATTCGGAAGACAGCTTCCTCAATCCGATGCAGCGGTTCGAGAGCAAGCTGGAGCGTTATGATCAGATCTACGGCGAGTCCTACACCATCGATCTGGTGCCCGGTATCCACGGCACTTTCCATCTTGAGCCGAACGTGCATCATTTTGTTCGTATGCTGCGTGCGCGGCTTGATGAGAGGGACCGGGATGAGCCTGCCTCCATGGCAGCGCACAAGTTTTAAAGTTATTTGAGTGCGGGCTTCGGCCGCTCGCCTGACTGTTTGCCGGCGCGATTTATCGCGGTGCGCCAAAATTGTTGGCGTGTTGGTTGCGACTGCTCACAGCAGGCACCCTACGAACTGTGAATTTTTAATCGCGAGCGTGCGTGATTTCATAAACAGCGATTGCGATCTCTTATTGATTGCGAGAAGCTTCCAAAGAAGAATTTGAATACCTAGAACATTCTTGGAAGACATGCCCCCGATAGGGAGTCGTTCCTTGCCGCACGCGCCGACGCAATTTTCCTCGCGTTCGCTTCTGATGGTCGCGGAGCAGCGCGGACAACTTGGGCTGTGGTCCTATAATCTCACAACGGGCGAGGAGATCTGGTCGCCTGGCGTTCACAAGCTTCTTGGCACCGACCCTCTCACCGACAAGCCCTCGACAGACGCTTTCATGCGGAATTTGCATCCCGTGGACCGGGATAATGCCCTTGCCGAACGGGAATTGTTGAAGGAAGGGGTCATTGTCGATCAGAAATTCCGGGTCATCGACTCGGCTGGCGCTCTCCGATGGCTGAGTTGCGTGACGGAAATCCACTACGCCAGGGATGGGAAGCCTTCGCGTGTCACAGGCATGCTTCTCGATATTACGGAGCGCCAGAGCATTACCGAGGCGATACGAGCCCGTAGCGAACGGTTCGGTATTTTAGGCAAGTATTTTAAATTCACGACATGGATCGCTGACGAGTACGGTGCATTCAGGTCAGTCATGCAGTGGAGCTCGCTGGGCGCAAGTTCGCCCGCGCAGTTGCTCGAATGGAAGTGGACTGAACTCATTCCCGATAGCCAGCGTCAGCAATTCACGCAGAGATGGAAGCGATTTATCGCGCAGAAAGCCGCTTTCACCTGTTCGGTCGAGATGCTGCTGGATTCCAAAGCCAAGCGGACGACAATGGCGATTTATGCGGCGCCGACTTCATCCAAGGGCGGCTGGGTGGGGTTCATCGCGCAACGGCTTCAGCTCGACCAGGTCTCTTTTGCAGAAACCGATATTAAAGCCAGGCACATCAGGGCGGCGCGTGCGCTCCTCGATTGGTCGATTGAAGCCTTGTCGGCAAAAAGCGGCGTCTCTGTCTCAAGCATCCGGCGTATGGAAGGCGATGAAAGCGGCCTGCCGCGCCTGAAAACCCTGCGGGCAGTGCGGCATGCTTTCGAGGAGGCCGGAGTATCGTTCGACAATCAGAATGGTTGCGTGACGATCTCGTTATAGGAAGCGTCGGCCTCAGCCATTTCGGGGACGAGCGTGGCGGTTGTGTCCACGAGGACGGCCGGCCGCTCTTTTGAGGCGCAGATCTTCGTCACGTCGCTCCACCGTGCCAGAAATGCATCGACGCAGGCCGGGTCGAACTCCTGGCCGCTTTGCTGCTCCAGATATTCGCGGGCGGCATCTATCGGCATCGCCTCTTTATATGGACGCTTCATCGTCAGCGCGTCGAACACGTCGGCCACCATGACGATGCGTGCGCATAAAGGAATGTCCTCTCCGGCGAGGCCGCTGGGATAGCCCGTTCCGTTCCATCGCTCGTGATGAGCGCAGGCGATAAGAGCGGCGAGCTGAATGAGTTCGCTGCGGCTGTTTGCCAGGATTTCTCCGCCGATCGAAGCGTGTGTCCGCATCACCGCCATTTCATCGGGGCTGAGCCGCCCCGGCTTCAGGAGAATCTGGTCCGGGATGGCGACCTTGCCGACGTCATGCAGCGGGGCGGCGAGATAGATGTTGCGGCAGAACCGATCCGGCTGGCCCAGTTGTTCGGCAATGAGCCGGCTATATTGCGCGACGCGCAAAGTGTGCTCGCCGGTGTCGTTGTCGCGATATTCGACAGCAAGCGCGAGGCGCAGGATGATTTCCTCCTCGCGCTGCTGCAGCTTGTAGGTGGCGGCGGCGACTTCTTTTGCGAGATCTGCGGCGCGATTGCTCAGCTTCCGCGACGCCATTCCGAGATTGACGAGATTTCGCAATCTCACCGAGAACTCCAGGCCTTGCGGCGATTTGGGGAGGAAATCCGTGGCGCCGGCCTCAAGGGCTTCGAGCCGAACGTCATCCGTCTGGATCGAGGTGATCATGACCACCGGGATGTCCGCGAATTTCGGCATCTCGCGGATGCAGCGAATAAACGAAATGCCATCCATGCCGGGCATTTCGTAGTCGACAAGCACGATGTCGAAATCGTGGTTGCGCGCAGCCGCGAGGCCTTGCAGGGGGTTCTGGAATGCCGTGGCTTGCGCCAAGCCATCGCTTTCGATGAGGCGCTTCAAGAAATCGAGTGCGGAGCGGCTGTCATCGACGAGGAGAGCCTGAGCAAACATGATGATTCCCAAATGATGTCCGCCGCGCACGCTAGCTGCGAGCCGCTAACAGACAGAGAAACTGGGGAACTTTCTCGCGGACGATCAAAAGATTGGCCGCATGAACCGGATACGTGATGGCTATGACTCTGACTTCACAGGGCTAATATTCGCGCGCGGAGGAAATCGTCTTGCGCGCCGCGGTCTAATTCGAACGATTTTCGTTCTTTGCTTTTTCGGCATTGGTTCGCTGTTCGCCGGAATGCACAAATTCCATTCTTTCCTCTGCCGGTCGGCGGCCTGTTTCTCAACAACCCGATAACCAAAACCCGAAATAGTGAGCCGGGGCGAGAATTCGCGCTTGCATCGCGTGATGCGGGGAATGTTGGGGCATGGGACAGGTAGAACCGTCTGACCGGCCGGTGTTATTGCCGGCCGACTGCACGATCGGTGCAATACGCCAGGTTTATGAACTGGTGCGCGACGCATTCTTTGGCCGGCAGGGCAAACTCGAGATCGATTGTTCGAGCGTCGATCGTGCCGACGTCACCTCCGTTCAACTGCTCGTCTCGGCCAGCAAAACAGCTTCTCAGGCAGGACGCGCCATCGTTTGGAGCGATCCGTCGCAGGTTCTGCGGCGCACGCTCGAACGTGCCGGCGTGTCCGGGGAGCCTGCTGATCTGACTCATCAATTAAAGGCATCACATGGCGACGATCCTGACCGTCGATGATTCGCCGAGCATCCGACAGATGATCAAGGTCGTGCTCGGGCCGGCCGGCCACAATGTGCTGGAGGCCGGCGATGGCGCGCAGGGCCTCGAGGCGGCGAAGTCCGCGAAACCCGATCTCGTTATCACCGACCTCAACATGCCAGTCATGAACGGGCTGGAGTTGATCAAGGCCTTGCGCAAACAACCTTCGCTTGTCGGCCTGCCGATCGTTTTTCTCACCACAGAGTCAAGCGATGCGACCAAGCAGGAGGCGAAAGCCGCCGGAGCGACAGGCTGGATCACCAAGCCATTCAAACCCGAGCAGCTTCTCGCCGTTGTCAGCAAACTGGTCAGAACATGACGTCACTGGATCCGGCCGATGTCTTCCGCCAGGAAGCAAGCGAACTCTTCGAAGCTCTCGAAGGCGCCCTGCTGGATCTGACGCAACGTCCCGACGACCGCGAGCTCGTCGATACGGCCTTTCGTGCCCTGCATACGATCAAAGGGTCGGGCGCGATGTTCGGCTTCGACAAGGTCGCGGCGTTCACCCATGAATTCGAGACGGCGTTCGATCTTGTCCGGAAGGGCGAGGTCAAGCCGACCGGGGACCTGATTTCTGTGGCTCTTGCCGCGAAGGATTTCATTCGCGCGCTGATCGAGGCGCCGGAGTCCACCGATGCCATCATCGGCGATGCGATTCTGGCCGATCTTCAGCGGTTCGTCGGGAAGGAATCCCCGGCGCCTGTCGTCGCGGCCGACCCAGAGCCCGCCGCACCGGAAGCCAAGTCAGCCGGGTGGCGCCTTCATCTCGAATTTGCCAGCCATATCCTGTGCAACGGCTCCAATCCGCTCGATCTGCTGGATGATTTGCGAAAACTGGGCCCGTGTTTTGCGATCGCTTTGACCGACGGCGTCCCATTGCTCGACGATCTCGAGCCCGAGCTGTGCTTCCTGAAATGGGACGTGACGCTGCATAGCGATTGCGACAGGGCCGCGATCGACGACGTCTTTATGTTCGTCCAAGACGAAATGACGCTGACGCTGACGCCGCTCACGGATTTGGAAGCTGCGGCACCTCTCGCGCCGCCGCCGCAGGAGGCCGTGAATCTTGCCGCGCCGGAGAAACCGGCTGCGGCCGAACAGGCCGCCGTCCGCCCGCCGCCGGGCGTGAAGCGGGAAGAGACCAGACGTGCCGACGACCGGAGCATCGCGACTGTCCGGGTTCAGGCCGAGCGTCTCGACGAACTGATGGATCGCGTCGGTGAGCTTGTGATCGCTCAGGCGCGGCTGACGCAGCTTGCAGCGGCGGGCGACGATCTGTCGATCAAGATCATCGCCGAGGAAATCGAACGCCTCGCCGCAAGCTTGCGCGATACGACGATGGGTGCGCGCATGGTGCCCATCGGATCGGTGTTCGGCCGCTTCCGCCGTCTCGTTCACGACCTGTCGCAGGATTTGGGCAAGCCGGTCGAATTCGTCACCGCGGGCGAGGATACCGAACTCGACAAGACCATGATCGAGAGTCTGGCGGATCCCCTTGTGCATCTCATCCGCAATGCGATCGATCACGGCATCGAGGACACGGCGACGCGCGAAGCTGCCGGCAAGATCGAGCAGGGGCGGATCGAGCTGGTCGCCACCCATGCCGGCGCTCAGGTGCTCGTCACCGTGACCGACAACGGTGCTGGCCTCAACACCGCGAGAATACGCGCAAAAGCCGAGGACCTCGGCCTGATTGCGCCGGGCGCGGTCATGTCCGATTACGACATTCATCAATATCTTTTCCATCCGGGGTTTTCGACGGCGGAGAAAGTCTCGGCCTTGTCCGGGCGCGGCGTCGGGATGGATGTGGTCAAGCGCACCATCGAGGCGATGCGGGGCGCCATCGATCTTACGACCATTCCGGGGCAGGGCACGAAAGTCACGCTGCGCCTGCCGCTGACGCTTGCCATTATCGAAGGGCTGCTGATCCGCGTCGGCGAAGGTCGCTACATCGTGCCGCTGTCGGCGGTCGAGGAATGCGTCGAACTGACCGCGGCGGATGAACGCTCGCGCGGCCGCAATTTCCTCAACGTCCGTGGCGATCTCGTTCCATTCCTGAAATTACGGGACTTGTTCGGGACGTCGAATTCATCCGACCTGCATCAGAAAATCATCATCATCTCGACGGGAGACGCCAGAGTAGGGCTGGTCGCGGACCAGATCATCGGCAACCACCAGACCGTCATCAAGTCGCTCTCGAAGCTGCATGCGGATGTGACGATGTTCTCCGGCGCGACCATTCTCGGCGACGGCAGCGCCGCGCTCATTCTGGACGTGGCGCAGCTTGTGGCATTGGCCCAGGCTCAATCCGAAAAACAGCAGGCGTGCGAGGCGGCGTAATGGATATGAATGGTCATCACGATCCTGTCCCGAACCATGACGATGCCGCAATGCAAGTTGTCATGGTCGGTCTGGCGGATGAGATATTCGCCCTGGATGCCGAACTGGTGCAGGAAATTATCGATCCGATACCTGCGACCCGCGTAGCCGGTGCGCGCCCGTTCCTGCCGAGCGTCATCAATGTCCGGGGCAACGTCATTCCGCTCGCCGATCTGCGAATCCGGTTCGGAATGCCGATTCAGGAAAATTCGGCGGACACCCGCATCGTCGTCATCGAAGTCAAGATCGACGGCGATCCCATTCTCGTCGGCGTCGTTGCCGACAAGGTCTACGAAGTGACCGAAATCTCGCGTGCCGATGCACAGCAGACGCCGCGCGTCGGGATGCACTGGAAAGCCGAGTTCATCAATTCGATCACGAAGTGGCGTGAAGATTTTGTCATCGTTCCGAACATGGAACGCATTCTGAGTTGAATTTTATCCGATACGGATGAGGGGGCTGAAATGAGGTTTACCGTCAAAGCGAAACTGGCCGGTGCCTTTGGCGCGATCATCGCATTGTCGATGGTCACGGGAGCGATCGCATACACCAAACTGACCCTGCTCAATGAAGAGCAGGAGCGCATCGTTGCGCAGGCCGAGCGTGTCAAGAAGGCCGCCGACATCATGAACGAGATTCAGGGGCAGCAACGCGCCGAGTCCCGGATGATCGCGTCGAAATCCGACAAGGATGCGCAGGACAATTACAATGCCATGATTGCCCGCCGCAACAAGGCTCTCAAGCTGCGCGACGACATCTACGCAGAAACGGGAGAGGCGGGCAGGAAAGTGCTCGATCAGGCGGGGGCCTTGATCAAGAAGATGAATGAGCGCGAGGACGAAGCCAGCAAGTTTGCGCTGCTCAATTCCAACAACAAGGCCGCCGAAATCTGGAAAGAGCAGGGTCAGCCTGCGGCGAAGGAATTGGACGCCACGCTTGAGGCGGCGGTTGCCGAATTGAACAAGAACGCTTCGGAGAGCCAGAAGGCCGTGACGGCGCTGCTGGTGGCGCGGCTCGGTGTCTCGCGGCTGTCGCGTGCGGTGATTTCGTCTTACACGAGTTCGAACGCCAAGGAAGTCGAATCGGACGTCAAGGAGGCCTTGCAGCAACTCAAGGAGCTGAAGTCCGAGGTTGCGCAAATCGCAGGCCAGGCCACGCTGGCATCGTCCGCCAACAATGTGAAGGCGGAGCTTGAGCATATTTCCAAGGCGGCGGAAAAGTCGGCAGACCTCGCGATCGAAGCCGGTAACATCAAGGCATCGGCCATCGCGAACGGTGACGGCCGCAAGCTGTTCGATGAGAGCCTCGCCGTGGTCGAGCAATACGTCAATCTGAACGAAAAGCAGATGGCGACCGTTGCGGAAGAGGGCTCCAGTCAGGCGGCTTTCGCCAAGACCCTGTTGATCAGCATTCTGATCGGCTCGCTCCTCATCGCGGTTGTGTCGGCGCTGTGGATCGCGACGAATATCAGCCGCGGCCTCGGCCGCGCGGTCGGTCTGGCTGATGCGGTGGCGACCGGCGATCTGAGCCAGAAAGTCGATGTGACCAGCGACGATGAGATCGGCGATCTCATCAAATCGCTGAACGCGATGACCGTGAACTTCCGCTCCATCGTTGCGGAAGTGTTGACTGCGGCACAGAACGTCTCCGCCGGCAGCCAGGAATTGTCCGCGAGCGCCGAGCAGTTGTCGCAGGGCGCAACCGAGCAGGCATCTTCGGCGGAAGAGGCGTCGTCTTCCATGGAGGAGATGGCGTCCAACGTGAAGCAGAATGCCGAGAACGCCAACCAGACCGAGCGGATAGCCGCGCAATCGGCCAAGGATGCCGAAGCGAGCGGTTCTGCGGTGGGCCGGGCCGTCGAGGCGATGCAGACGATCGCGGAGAAGATCACCATTGTTCAGGAGATCGCCCGGCAGACCGATCTGCTCGCGCTGAATGCGGCCGTCGAGGCCGCGCGTGCGGGTGAACACGGCAAGGGCTTCGCGGTGGTCGCGTCGGAAGTCCGCAAGCTGGCCGAGCGCAGTCAGGCGGCGGCGGCGGAGATCGGCGCGCTGTCGTCGGAAACGGTGAAGGCGGCGCAGGAAGCCGGTGCGATGCTGGCCAAGCTGGTGCCGGACATCAAGAAGACGGCGGAGCTGGTGGAGGAAATCACCTCGGCCTGCCGGGAGCAGGATGTCGGGACATCGCAAATCAATCAGGCGATCCAGCAGCTCGACAAGGTCGGTCAGCAGAACGCCAGCGCGTCCGAACAGGTGTCGTCGACATCGGAAGAACTGGCGTCCCAGGCCGAACAGCTTCAGTCGACGATCGCCTACTTCAAGGTGGATGACACCAAGGAGAAGGACTCGTCGCGCAGTTCAGTGTCCACCGACAAGGCCGTTGGCCAGTTGCGCGCCAAGGCCGCCGCGATGTCGGCCGCGGAGCATGGCACGAGGAAGCCGGCTGCCAAGGCCTCGCGGCCGCTCAAGGTTGCGGGCGGCGGTGGCGGCGGCTTCGCCTTTGCGATGGATGACGGCGGCGACGATCACGATGCTGAATTCCAGCGATGAAACCAACATCCGGCCCTGCAAGCTGCAGGGCCGGATGCTTTTGTCCGATAACCGCCGCGTGTGGAGCGTATCATGTCCGAACTGGCTCAATACCTGACGCTTGGACTTGCCGGGGAGACATTCGGCATCAGTATCCGCAACGTCCGCGAGATCCTGGACATGCGGCCGATCTCGCGGTTTCCCCATGCGCCGGATTTCCTGCTTGGCATGATCGACGTGCGCGGAAGCGGCTACCCGATCGTCGATCTCAGGATAAAGCTCGATCTGCCGAGCGTGGCTGCGACCGAGGCGACACGCATCATCATTCTCGATGTGCCCATGGATGATAAACTCATCGGCGTCGGCTTCGTCGCGGATTGCGTGTTCGAGGTCACGGACATCGACGAAAGCTCGATCGAGCCGCCGCCGATGGTCGGTGGCCGCTGGAAATCCGATTATCTCGCGGGTGTCGGACGCAAGGGCGATAAATTCATCATCATATTCGATCTCGCGCGCCTGATGTCGTCGCCGGAGATGGCGGTTTCTCAAAACCGGGACATGCTCGCATCCGCTGCGGCTTGAAATGGTCATGTCCGAAGCCGTGGGGAGATTGTCGGATCGGTATTTTCGTTCGATCGCGGAGTTGATCGAAGGAGAAGTCGGGATTCGGCTGCCTGCGGTGAAGCGCCTCATGCTTGAAGGCCGATTGCAGAAGCGGGTCCGCGCACTGGATTTCTCCTGCGTCAACGAATACGCGGAACGGCTTTTCAGCGATGGGCTGCTGGAAACTGAATTCGTCCATCTCATCGATTGCGTGACGACGAACAAGACGGACTTTTTCCGGGAGCCGTCGCATTTCGAGTTTTTGCGCAATGTCGCTGTTCGCGAGTTGCTGCGGCATCGGGGACGGGATCGGCTCCTCAAGGTCTGGAGTGCCGCATCGTCCACCGGCATGGAGGCCTACACGGCGGCCATCGTGCTCGATGACATGGTCAGAAACGGCCAGGCTTTCGAGTTCCGGATTCTGGGCACCGATATATCGACCCATGTGTTGCGGCTGGCGCAGGCCGGCATCTATACGCGCGAGATGGTGGAGCCGGTCCCTCCCGAGCTTGCGAGGCGCTATTTCATGCGGTCGAAGGACCCGAGGCGCGCCGAGGTGCGCGTGGTGCCCGAACTGCGGCGGCTGGTGAAGTTCATGCGCATGAACCTCATGGACCCCGTCTATCCGATCGATCACGACGTCGACATCATCTTTTGCCGGAATGTTCTGATCTATTTCGACAAGGCCATCCAGAACAAGGTGGTCGACCGCCTTTGCGACCATTTGCGTCCCGGAGGCTATCTGTTGGTCGGACATTCGGAATCGATGGTTCAGCAAGGGGCGCCGAGGCTGAAACAGGTTCATCCCACGATCTTCAAGGTCGAAGGCCGGAGTTAGGGCGATGGCTCCACCAAAAGTGCGCGTGTTGATTGTGGACGACTCCGCATCGGTCCGTCAGATTCTGACGGCCATTCTGAACGACGATCCCGGCATCGAGGTCATGGCGGCGGCGTCCGATCCGTTCGTAGCCGCGAAACGCCTGCAGGACGAATTGCCGGACGTCATCATTCTCGACATCGAGATGCCGCGCATGGACGGGATGACCTTCCTGCGCAAGATCATGGCGCAGCGGCCGATCCCCGTGATTATTTGCTCGACCATGACGGAGCAGGGCTCGAACCTGATGTTCGAGGCGTTTGAGGCGGGCGCGGTCGATATTCTGCCGAAGCCCCGCGTGGACACGCGGCAGGCGCTGCTGGAATCGTCGGAGCGGTTGCGTGACGCGGTGAAATCCGCAGCCAAGGCGCGCGTGCGCCCGCGCAACAAGCCGAGGCTGATCGAGAAAAAACTGACGGCGGACGCGATCATGCCGCCGCCGGTGCAAAGCCGGATGAGACCGGGCGGCGAACGGATCGTCTGTATCGGGGCCTCGACCGGCGGAACGGAAGCCCTTCGCGATGTTCTGGAAGCGTTGCCGGCGCAATCGCCCGGCATCCTCATCGTGCAGCACATGCCTCAGGGATTTACGGCCGCGTTTGCGCGACGGCTCGACGGTCTTTGCCGGATCACTGTAACCGAAGCGGAAGACGGCGAGCCGGTGCTTCCGAACCACGCCTATATCGCACCGGGAAGCCGCCACATGCTGCTGCAGCGCAGAGGCTCGCGTTTTTACATCGCCATCAAGGACGGGCCGCCGGTGTCGCGGCATCGGCCTTCCGCCGATGTTCTGTTCCGCTCTGCCGCGCAATATGCCGGGCCGAGCGCGCTGGGGATCATCATGACGGGCATGGGCGATGATGGCGCCAAGGGGCTTCTGGAGATGCGCAAACTCGGCGCGACAACGCGCGCGCAGGATGAGGACAGCTGCGTGGTCTTCGGCATGCCGAAGGAGGCGATTGCCTGCGGCGCGGTGGACAAGGTCGTGCCGCTGTCCCAGATCCCGCGGGAAATCATGATGTGGCATAACGCCGGGTCTGAAGCGATAGTCGGTTGATGGTGTGATGGCAGGCGATCTTTCATCGAGCAGCACGGCTGTCGCGTCCATCGAGGACGTCTCCTCGAATATAGAGGCGGCGTTCGCGGAGGTCGGCGGCCATCTCGGCCGTGGCCATGCCATGTTCAACGACCTGAACGACGGTCTTGCGGCGCTGTCGCAGGAATTATCCGGGGCGAAGATAGAAGGTGCGGCGGAGTCGCTGCAAAGCATCGCGACAAAGCTGACGGAACTCTCCGAGGTGCTGCCAGCGGAAAGCGCGCTGCTCAAGACCATCGGCGCGGATGCGTCGCAGACGTCGGCCGTGCTGGAGCCGTTGATCAAGCATATCGAAATGATCCTGATCATCGCGCGCAGCGCCCGCATCGAGGCCGCGTCGTTCGATACAGGCCGCGAGAGTTTTCTCGAATTCACCCAGGAAGCGATCGATCTGGCCAAAGCGGCGAAGAGTTCGGTCGAGGCCTGCAAGCGTGAGCAAAAGCGGCTTTGCGAGGCGGTCGGCATTGCCATGAACAGGCAGCACGCCTTCGAGGCGCGTTATCGTCCGCAGTTGCTGTCGGTCAGCGGCAATTTGACCGACGGCTATTCAAGCATGCAGTCGCATCAGCGCGACAGCGCGCGGCTGGCGGGACTGACAGGCGAAAGCACCAAACAAATGGCCGATGCGGTGGGCACGGCCATTGTGTCCATGCAGGCCGGCGACAGCGTGCGCCAGCGCCTCGAACACATCTGCCGCAGCCTGCGCGTCGCCTCCGGCGCCGAGATTGCGGTTGCGCCGGTTGTGATAAGCGGACTCGAGAAAGTGCCATCGGCTTCGCCGCTGGTGTGCCATTTGCAGGCGGAGCATCTGCAAAGTACATCGGCGCATTTTCTCGAGGATATTGCAGGTATCGACCGTTCGCTTGAGGCGCTTTCGGAAGGGGTTTCGGAGACGATTTCCCGAGGGCAGGCGATATGCGGCGGCGGCGGAAACGGCATGTCGTTCCTGTCGGATGTGAAGCAGGCGCTGGATCAGGCGTCGTTGCTCATTGAGGCTTGTGAAAATTCGCGCCATTCGGTCGATGAGGCCTTGTCTGTCGTCAACGACACGCTCGGCAAGTTTCGCACGGCGATCACCGAGCTTGCCGGAGTCGTTGTCGACATCATCCTCATCGGCATGAATGCCGGGCTGAAGGCCGGTCATCTCGGCGTGCGGGGGCGAACGTTTGTCGTCATTGCCGGCGAATTGAAGATCACCGCCGATCAGATCTCCGGCAGTGCGAAGATATTGCAGCCGGTGCTGGACCGGATCGAGCAATCCGCCGCGAACCTGAAAGTGCTGCGCGCCGAAAGCGATCCGTCGGCGATGGCCCGGCTGGAGCCTGTCGTTGTGTCCGCGATGGCCGAGATCGAAGCGGGCAACACGCAGCTCGAACATCTGATGACACGTCTTGTTGCCGAGGGCGGCGAATTCGGGCGCATGGTCGCGCATGCCAGATCGCTGCTCACCGATCTCGGCGCGAAGGTTCGGTCGTTCCCGGAAACCGCGCGTTCGCTTGAAAGCGAAACGATTCCGTTCATCGCTCCCGACGAGGCGGCCTGCCTCGCGCCGCTATTCGACGATCTTTATGCGCAATATACGATGGTGAGCGAGCGCGACGTGCATGCAAGCTTCGCAGGGAAAATCGGATTGGCGGTGACGGAATCGCCATCTGTCGTGGCGGACGATGCCGCGGAAGACGTGCTGTTTTTTTGATGGGAGCGGTGGGGCATAAGGCGCCACGGAACCGCTAACATCTTGAAATTTGCTGGCGCACCCGACACGATTCGAACGTGTGACCTTTGCCTTCGGAGCGTGGCTTCTTGTGTTTTCCCGAGATTTCCAGTGATCGCTCGACTGTGCCTAGATAGTTGATTTCTTTGAAATATTCCTGTTTCTCTTGATTGAGCGGCGGTGTGGTGATCGCTTGAGATTACCACCCCCGTGCTACCCCGGTGCTACCCGGAGCGGTCAAGAGATGGCGAATGAAAAGCTGACAAAGAAGGTCGTGGACGCTCTTCTTCCGCAGGCGAAAGACTATGTCGTCTGGTGCGGAAAGCTGCCCAGTTTCGGATGCCGCGTGCGCACGACCGGCACCAAATCCTTCATCGTCATGTATCGGATTGGCGGACGCAACGCGACACCGCGCAAGGTCACCATCGGCACCTATGGAAAGATCACCGTCGAGCAGGCGCGCGATGAAGCCAGCAAAGTTCTGGCCAAGGCCGAGCTGGGCGAGGATGTTGCCGCCGAGCGTGCGCGCGTCCGTGCTGAAATGAACGTCTCGCAGCTTTGCGACGAGTATCTGCGCGAAGGCGTGGACCACAAGAAGCCGTCCACCATCGAGAGCGACAAGAGCCGGATCGAAGCCCATATTCGCCCACTCTTGGGCACCAAGCGGATCGGCGCGGTGACACGGGGCGACATCAGCAAGTTCCTACGCGACGTGGCTTCGGGCAAGACGGCCCGACCTAAGAAGCCGGGGAGGCGCGGCAGCGGCGTGAAGGGCGGCAGAGGAACCGCTACCCGAACCGTTCGGCTGCTTGGCGGTATGTTCACCTATGCCGTGCGTCGCGACTATCTCAAAGAGAACCCGTGCCGGGGTGTGCTCCTCTACAAGGATCGCAAGGGCGAGCGCTTTCTGACGACCGAGGAGTTTCGGCGACTAGGCGAGACGCTGACGCTTGCCGAGACGGACGGCCTGCCTTGGGCCTTCAACGAAGGCAAGAAGGCCAAGCACCGGCCTGTCCGCCCGGAAAACCAGCGCGAAGTGTTTTCACCGCACGTCACCACCGCGATCAGGCTCTTGATGCTAACGGGCTGCCGGTTGCGCGAAATCCTGCATCTGCGCTGGCTGGATATCGATTTCGAGCGAGGCGTTCTGAATCTGCCGGACAGCAAGACCGGCCAGAAAAAAGTACTGCTGGCCGGATCGGCCTTGGCGATCCTGTCGGACCTGCCACGCAGCGGCGTGTATGTCATTGCCGGAAACGACCCCGAGAAGCCGCGTGCCGATCTGCACCGGCCTTGGGCGCGCATTATCAAGCACGCGGAGCTTGAAGGGCTACGCCTGCATGACCTTCGGCACTCCTACGCTTCCATAGGGGCAGCGAGCGGGATCGGATTGCCCGCGCTTGGCAAATTGCTCGGCCACAACAACCCCTCCACAACGCAGCGCTATGCGCACCTTGCCGACGACCCGTTGCGGCGGGCGTCGGAGGAGATCGCCAACACCATCGCCGCCGCCATCGGAAGTGTGACCTCTGAGCAACGCGGTGCAACTTCCGAAGGCGAAACATCGTCACCCGTTGGAGGACAAATGGCGAACGCCGGTATACCCTAGAGCCGGGGAAATGCCCGGCGACCTTCGGAACAGGAGAAAGCCGGGATGAAATCCATCTACCTCAATCGCAAGCAGGCCGCCCATTACGTCACTGAAATGTGGGGCGTGCCGTGTTCCTATAAATGGCTGGCCAAGCTCGTTGTCGTCGGTGGTGGCCCGAGGCACTGGAAGTGGGGCCGTGCCGTCCGTTATCGCGCTGACGCCCTGGACGCATGGGTGTTCGATCGTATGACTGGCCCCTTCGCCTCCTCAAGCGAGGCTCATTTGCACCTTCGCGCTTTCTCTTACCTGAAAAGCGGCCAAGGCCTGCCGTTCGAGGAGGTCTAAGAGATGCGTGAAGAAAAATTTTCAGAGAAAAATCAATTAGTTGACACCATATGGGGGTCTGGTTTGTATTGGAGGGGCGAGGATGGCTCGCCCTTTCAACGCCAACTGAAAGGACCACTTCTATGGCCGACTTCGACACCGAAGACAATTTCATTCTCATCCCCGCCGCTTCGGGCGGTGGCGCTTTGGTGCGCCGCAGCCAGATTGCGGGAGGACGCGCGAACGGCGCAGACGGCGCCATCGTCTACTTGGCGGCTGGACCGAGCGTCTACACGACCGCGACCGTGCCGCAGCTTGCGCGCTATCTCGGCGCGGAGGTGGCGGACATCCGCCGCGAGTAACCAGCACCGCCATGCACCATCGGAGTTCTCCGATGGTGCATGGTCGCGCGGGAGGGCATGCCCGTGAAGGCCCGCAAAAACCCCACCGACGAACAACTCCTGCGGCGCATGCAGCATGACCCTATTGGGCCGAATGACCCCCGCGCTCGCAATGATGCCTATTGGGCCCTGCGCCACCAAGGCTACCCCGCAGCGCTCGCCCGCCGCGCCCTTCGAAACACACCGCCGCGCTTCTACCGTGAAGAAGTGAAACTCTCTGGCGAATATATTGACGACATCGATCCCGAGGACCTGCTGATCGTCCCGAAGGTGAATGTAGAGGTGCAAAAGCTCGCCGTTCTCGTGCGACCGGACCTCACCGAAGAGATCGCATTGAACGCCCCGGGACGGGCAACCGAGTATACGATTTGGTCAGAGGCGATTTCGGGATTTGGCGTCCGAGTTCGGCCAACAGGCGTCAGAACATACGTCGTCATGTTTCGGATCGGTGGACGCGGCCCGCAAGGCAAGATCAGTCTTGGGAAGCCGGGCGTCCTATCCTTCGACCTCGCGAAGCGCGTGGCACGTGAAGTCCGATTGGAAGCCTTGTCCGGAACCGATCCGCGGCCGATGCACAAAAGCGGCGAATTGTTGCGGCGGGCGAAATGAAAAGGGAGCCGTCTCGGCCCGGTTCCCTTTCGTTACCCCAGACGCTGCGAAACACCGCTGAAACGAGCGGCCATTTTGTTGAGTCCCCAGGAGTCTGTTTCCAGCGCAGCGCTTGAAACAAAGGGATGAAACACGCGAGACAAATGAGAAATGCCAGCGAGACAGCATGAAACGGGTCATCGCCGCCGTGGAATCCGTTTTCGATATTCGCTGGCGACCTTGTATGTCTATGCAGCGAACGGAAAAGCCGCGAGGCCCATTTCGGACGCTCTCTCCGCGGGGTTGTCGCCGGGCTCAGAAACCGAGAGAGTACAACGTAAAGCGCCGGCACCACCCCCCAACCCTTCTTTTCGAATGAAAATTCGAACTTGGACAACGAAAAATAGCAGGACTTGGAAAATCAAAGGGATAGCCTTGAACTTTCTGGTCTCATAAGGAAACAGGACAATTGAAGAAATGGGTGTCTCTTCCAAGGTTTGAGCTTTCGAAGAGACCTCCCTGCCTCGATCACCCATCCTCCGGCCCTTCCCACTCCCCCGCCTCATAGCGCCGCCAAAGCTCCCGGCGCACCCGATGCCACTTGCCTCGCTCGAAGGTCTCGGAATAGCGCCACGCTCGATCTTCCTCGATAAAGGCGATTTCCTCAGCGCGCGGACCGTACTTGGCGACCAGATCGTCAGCCAACGCCTTGATATCACCTACTGGGATAAGCCGGGGCCGGATGCTCAGCTCCCATGTGTGCCAGAGCAGCGTGCCCCAAATGGGCAAGAGGCATACCGCCCAAACGGCGATTTCCGCCCATCTCCAATCGAGCATCCCCTGCGCCCCCGCAACGCACGTTGACTACGATTTGTTCTTATACCACAACATATTGTACGTAGCCATATTGGTGTCTGTCAGGAACAGATTGTTCCTATGGACACATTCGGGATGAAATTGCGGGAGCGCGCGAAACAACTCGGCATCTCAAATGCTGAGGTGGCGCGTCGTGCGGGACTCGATGAGCGTCGATACGCCCATTACGCCTCGGGGCGAAGGGAGCCGGACTTAGCAACCTTGGTGTTGATCGCCAAAACTCTTGAAACGACACCAAACTGGTTGCTGGGTTTCGCGAACCCAAGCCGTGAAGATAGCAATGTAACGGCGCTCATTGAACGATTCGCCAACGCCGCGAACGGAATGTCGAAGCAGGAAATCGAGATGTGCGTCATCCAGGCCGAAGCGGTTGTCGCTGCGAAGCAAGTGGATCGGAAAGACTAATGGCGAATGAAGACACTTTTGCCCGCCTAAAGGCGGAACTCGAGCGCGGTATATCCTCGAACCTCGTCCACCTCGATGAGGACAGTAAGAACGTAATCTATATCGCACAAAATAAAAAATACCGGCTCAATGACACAGAAGAACTTGTTCGTGCTCTAGCCTATGTTTCGCTCATTCTTGATTATAACTACTCGCCTCAACAGATCGACATTGAGTTTACGGTTCCGCACCGGGTTCCAAATATCCATGCTGATATCGTCGTCTTCAAGGACAGGGCAAAGAAATCACCCTACATCGTTGTGGAGTGTAAGCGCGAGCTGGCCAGTCAAGGTGAGCTTGATCAGGCGGTAGAGCAGGGTTTTGGGTATGCTAACTCGCTGAAGGCCGACTTCCTGTGGATGACGTCGGGCATTCGAAGCGATTACTTCAAAGTCTCTGGATTTGGCGGCGCAGAGCGTGTGGAGAATCGAATTGCCGACCTTCCGAAGCAGGGTAAGGCGGAGGCGTCGCGCGCCAAATACACCAAGGGCGGCAAAGACGGTTTCGAGCTGGAAGTCGTCGAAGAGAACGAGCTCACCCGCAAATTCAAACAAGCCCATGATGCTCTGTGGGCAGGCGGAAAGCGCAATCCGTCGGAAGCCTTCGACGAACTCGACAAATTAATCTTCTGCAAGATCTGGGATGAGCGGACAAGACGAAAGCCCGGCGAACCCTACGATTTCCAGGTGTTCACCGACGATAAAGGGGATGCTCTGAAGAAGCGCATCCAGAGTCTGTATGAAAAAGGACGGGAGAAGGACCCCGAGGTCTTCAAGGAAGACATCCGGCTCTCCAACTCCGAACTCCAAACCGTTGTCGGCTACCTTGCCGGAACGAATCTCGGAGAGACCGACCTCGACAGCAAGGGCCGTGCGTTCGAGACCTTCATGACAGGCTTCTTCCGGGGCGAGTTCGGCCAATACTTCACCCCGCGCAACATCGTGAAATTTATCGTCGATGCGCTGCCGATCAACCACGAATCGGTCGTCATCGACACATCATGTGGCAGCGGCGGCTTCCTACTTCACGCCCTGGACAAGGTGCGGCGAGAGGCCGACCGGATGGCTAAGGAAGGCTACTTCGCGGAAGGCTCGCACCAACATCGAGATCATTGGCACGACTTCGCCGAGAACAACCTTTACGGCATCGAAATCTCCGAAGGGATCGCTCGCACCGCCAAGATGAACATGATCATCCATGACGACGGGCATACCAACGTCATCGCCTTCGACGGGCTCGAGCCGATCGACACCATGCGCGAACGGACCAAGAACCAAGGCTTCAAGCCTGGCCGGTTCGACTTCATCATCACCAATCCGCCCTTTGGCGCCAAGGTGAAGCTCAGCGAAAAACGCTACCTCGAAGACTATGATCTCGGCTGCAGGGATATCGACTGGATCGATGCCAAGCTGAAGAACGTTACCGTAAAGCAGAAGAAGGTGGGCGAGAAGGACTTCATCCGTCGCACCTTCCTTGAAAAGGCGCGCGATCAGCAGACGACCGAGGTGCTTTTCATCGAACAGTGCCACCGCTTCCTAAAGCCGGGCGGCTACATGGCGATGGTCATCCCTGACAGCATCCTAACCAATTCCAGCATGCAATATGTCCGCGACTGGATCGAGGAGCATTGGCGCATCGTCAGTGTCGTCTCGCTGCCTCAATTCGCTTTTGCTGCCAATGGCGCAGGCGTGAAGAGTTCGGTGCTGTTCCTGCGGAAGTATGACGAGGCAACGACCATCGCAATCCAGCGCGCCAAGGAGAGGGCGCAAGACGCGATCCATGCCCGCAAGGACGGCGGCAAGGCGCTCGAAAAGCTGATCAAGGAAAAGTCGGCGAAGCTCAAAAAGGGCGACGCGACGATCCAGCAGATAGAGCAGGAGCTCGTGGCCAAGCTCGATGCCCTCGACGCCCAGGGCAACCTGACGCCTGACGTACGGCGCAAGCTCAAGGTCGAGGCGGACAAGGCCAGGAAGGCCCATGAAGAGACGGAGGCCTACCAGCAATGGAAAGCGGCCACGTCCGAGGAATACAACGAACGCATCGCCACCCTCCGCGAAACGCTGAATGACGAGTTTCTAGCCAAGGTGAAGGCCGAGGTTGCCGACTACGAGATCTTCATGGCGATCGCCGAGGACATTGGCTACGACGCCACGGGGCGACCGACCGGCGGCAATGAGCTCGACACCGTGGCCACCGAGCTTAGCCGCTTCATCCAGCATATCGAAGGGGGAGCGCCGCGCCCTTTTGCCTGAGCCCCGGCTTGAATGAAGAGCATTTCTTCATGGTGAGTTGGGGCAAGATCGAGCGCAGGCACGATGTAAGATTCTACCTCCCCCGCTTCGTGCAGCTTGAGGAAAAGGTTCGAAGCCGGACCGATCGTCGGCTTCGAGATTTCTTCCTTGCAATGGCAGGCGGTGCAACGCCGAAGGCCGAAGAGAAGGAGCTCTATTACTCCGAGGACCCCGACTTCGGCGTTCCCTTCATTCGTGTTCAAAACCTTAGCACGAGCGGAGAGTTGGACCTTGGCGAAGTCAAACTCATCAACGCCGAGACGCACAACGGCATGCTGGCCCGCAGCCACGTGCACGAAGACGATTTGCTCGTGAAAATCACAGGTGTTGGACGCATGGCCGTGTCCTCCGTTCCACCCAGGGGATTTGAAGGGAACATCAACCAGCACATTGTCCGGGCAAAGACACGGAGCAGAATCGAAAGCGAAACACTTGCCGCTTTCCTGAACACGGATATCGGTGAAGCGCTGGCCACGCGCCGCGCGACAGGAGGTACGCGTCCCGCTCTCGACTATCCAGCGCTTCGATCAATTCCAATCATCTATAATGAGGCTATCCTGCCCCTGCTTGAAGCAGCCAATACCCGAAGGAAGGACGCGCTCAGGAAAGCCGATGCGCTGTTCGCTTCGATCGACGATTATCTGCTGGCCGAGCTTGGCATCACGCTGCCGCCCGAGCCGGAAAACACGATCAAGGAGCGCATGTTCCGCACCAAAGCCAGCCAACTCGGCGGCTGGCGGTTTGATCCGCTCTTTCATTCTTTCAAGCTTTGGCAAGCAATCGAAGCATCACCGACACCAAGCGCCCACCTGGGTCGGTATTGTCGGCTAGTAAAGACTGGCTTCGCTGCCGGAGGCAACATGCAGCTTCACGATGACGATGGGATAATCCAGATTCGACCGACTAACATCGGCTCGGATCGCCAGCTCAAATTTGATCGCAACGTCTACCTGGACAGTATCATCTTGACCGAGCAGCCAACCGATGTGCTTCAACGAAGGGAAGTGCTGTTCAACAATACAAACAGCCAGGAGCAAGTAGGAAAGACGGCGCTCTTCGATATCGAGGGTTCGTTCGTGTGCTCGAACCACATCACACGCATCGCAACAAACGAATCGGCACTTCTTCCCGAATACCTGACCGCTGTCTTAAACGCATACCAGCGCTTGAAGGTCTTCTACAGCATTTGCACCAATTGGAATAACCAGTCGGGCGTCAACGTCGATCTGCTTCGCAAGCTTACAATTCCTGTCCCGTCCATTGAAAAACAGCGGGATATAGCTCGTGAAGTTCACACCATCTTCGATCAAGCGAATGCACTTCGGCGGGAAGCGACAGAAGAACTGGATCGAGCCAAGGTATCCATCGAAGCGATCTTGTTTGGGGATGCAGCATGAGCACGGTTTTCAACGGTGCCTTTGCCCCCTCGATTGGCGGCTTCCTTACCGTGCGCGGCTATGCACGGCTGATCGACATCGCCCGCTGCTCCTACGCCGACGAAGCCTACCAGCGCGACCTTAAGCCTGCGCATGTGGAGGACATCAAGAAGTTCTTCGACGACGGCGAGTACTTGTTCTTTCCCGAGATCATCCTGTCGGTGCAGTTGGACGTCGACTACGAAAAGCCAGGCGCTCCGTCTGCCGATCCGTTCCAACTGATCCGGGAAGGCGAGCCCTTTAAATCGAACACCAACGGTCTCGACATCAAGCCCCGCAAAGCGAGATCAACCAGTGACCTAACGCGCTACGAGATCACGGTTCCCGATGGCCAGAAGCTCTTCAAACGGATTGACGGCAACCATCGTTTGAGCGCCTTCGAAGCGCTGCAGGATATTGAATTCGACCGCTATGTCGCGCCGTTCTGTCTGGTGTTCTTTGGCAGCGCTAAGGATGCTCGCCGCAACGAAAAGGCGCTGTTTCACAATATCAACTCCAAGGCCCTGCCGCTGACCTCGGAAGAGGTATTCAAGGGCATTGTCGATGCGCCTGAAGACTTCCCCGACAGCGACCTGAGTGACCGCTTCGGGCCCGAGTACCTGCAATGCCGCCAACTGAAGGACCGACTCGACTTTTCTTACCTATCGAACCTGAAAAGCGTGTTCGGCAAGAACGAGGGCCAGGATGAATGCGCGCGTTCCGTGCTGATCAAGTCCTTGCAAGATGTACGGGGGCAGATCGACCCCAAGGCTACGCTCGACACCGAAGCTGTGTTCGAGGCAATCAAGCGCATCAACGACACCTACGGCGACAAGCGGCTGCAAGCCTCGACCGCGCAGGGTCTGTTTGCCGCCTTCCTGTACTTCCAGCTTTCCGACGACCGTAACCGAGGCACCAATGAGCAGTTCACCAACTGGGTGCTGCGGACCCACCAGTATGAGCTGAAGTCGATCAACGCCTCCGACTTGATCAAGATTTTCGGGAAGATTGCTCAATCCCGAAAGCGGCAAGTCTTTGTGTCAATGCAGTTCAGCGACGACACGAAACCCAACTTCGACGCGATCAAGAGCGCGATCGATGACCTGAATGCCAAGCACGATCTCGACATCGCCATCTGTCCCATCCGGATCGACAAGTTCGACACGGGTTATTCCTACGAGATCAACGCTGAAGTCCTCCGCCTGATCGAGGATTCAGGACTTCTGATCGCGGACCTCACCCACGGCAACAAGAACGTTTACCAAGAAATCGGTTACCTCATGGGCCTGAACCAGGGCAAAGGCCTTGCCCATGAAAACTTCCTGCTGGTGCACAACGCATCCATCGGCGACGTGAAAAAGGATATCGGCTTTAACATCGCCGGGATCAAACAATTGCGCCTGAGTGACACCAACGCGCTCCGCGAAGCGGTGAAGGAGCAGGTGTCGAAGTTCTACGGGTTGGGGTGAAGGGGCAGTAGATGACCAAGCTCAAAGGTCCGAAGTTTATTCAGTATTTTCAGCCCGTAATCGACGGGTTGCGTGATCTCGGGTCTTCGGCAAAGCCGCGTGAGGTTTATACCTGGATTGCCGAGCACCATCCCATCCCCAAGGAAGAGATCGAGAGCACGACCAAAGGCGGGCAATCGAAGTTCGAGAACAAAGTCGGGTGGGCGCGCTTCTATTTGGCCAAGGGCGGGCTGATCGACACCGAGCAACGCGGCGTGTGGGTGCTCACCGAAAAGGGGCGCAAGGCGAACCTCTCTCACGAGGACGCATACAACCTTTTCAAGTCGATCCACGACGGATTTCAGCGCGACGACGGCCAGCCAGGCGAGACAGAGACCGAAAGGACAGTCGACGAAGCCGACGCCAGCGCGCCGGATGAAAAGGCCTACCTAAACCAGGACGCTATCCAGGAAGAGCTTGTCCGCATATTGCGCGGCATCACGGATAAAGGCTTTGAGGAACTGTGTGCTCGCCTCCTTCGGCACATTGGCTTCGAAAACCTGAAGGTGACGGGCCAGACCGGCGACCATGGAATTGATGGCGAGGGCTTCCTACTCATCAACCGGTTCGTTCGCATCAAGGTCATGTTTCAGTGCAAGCGTTACGCGGGCACGGTGCAGGTCAAGGAAATCCGCGACTTTCGAGGCGCGATCCAGGGCCGCGCCGAACGCGGCATCTTCTTAACCACCGGCACCTTCACCAAGAGCGCCCGCGAGGAAGCCGCCCGCGAGAATGCGACGGCGATTGAGCTGGTGGACATCGATCGCCTGCTAGAATTGCTGATCGAGGAGGGGCTTGGGGTCCGCGAGACCAAGGCATTGACGATAGATCGAGATTTCTTCTCGCCCTATCAGAAGGCGCTTTGATTTCGGCATGCAAATTCGAGACCTACCAGCGCCGGTCACCGCATCAAAGGCCGATTGGCTCGCCGGAACCACATGGCTGGGCTTTACCCCTACCGACGGCGACCTCACCGCTCGCAACCGGTGCCAAAGCACGATCCAGCGACAGTTCGGCGGCGGCTACGTCATCGAGTACATTACAGAGCAATTTAGCGAGCCAAATCCGGGATTCGAGAATGACCCGGCATATCTCGCAGAGCGGGAGGCTCATCGGGCTTTGGCCGGTCGCCTCATCGCCGTCCACAAGCTGCGCACGACGGCTCGCTCCCTTGAGACGATCCTCGGCGCGGAGGAATTCAAGCGGCTCCAGGACATGTGGGCGCAGGGAGGCAAGCGATACCGATGGTCAGTGGCCTTTCCCATCGTGGAAAGCTACGAGATCGTCGGTCGCCCTAAGGCGAAGGATGTCCTAGGCGAAGCTGCCTATCGGCGACTTTACCAACGGTCATCGGCCACGCTTCGCACCCTCACCGACGACGAAAGGCGGCTGATCGGGAACCTCGAATTGCGCCAGATCGCAACGGCGAATTCATGGATTGGTATTGAGGACGAATTCAGGCTTGCCGAGGCCAGCGAGATCAATCCTGAGGTGGAACGAGCCATCGGCCGGGACCTTGCGGCGCTTGAAGGCATGGAAGCCGAGCGTCTGGCGAAGGTAAAGCGACGCGCAGCTTGGATTGCCGACCGGTTTATCCGGGAGAGGCAAAGAGCGGGGACGATCATTTGCGACGCTTGCGCTTTTGACCCGAGAGACCTGGCGGTGGAATTAGGTGTGAAGCCACGCGGCTTCTTGGATGTCCACCATAAGAACCCGTTGGACGAGGGAATTAGGTATACGACCACGGCTGACTTCGCGCTACTTTGCCCGACCTGTCATCGCGTGGAGCATGCCAGGCTTCGGAAATCGAAGCGCTAAGTCGCTTCCTGACGGCGGTTGTTTCATTGCTCCGGCCCACCAAGGAAAGTACCCGCTCCCTATCCTCGGCCCCGCCTTCTACAGCGCTGTGTGAGGGCGCGAAGGCGGCTCCGAGGAAAGCGAACTACCCTCAGCGCTCTATCTCTATCCCTCTGTAAGATATCGTCAGAGGCATCGCCATTCGCCGAAGCTGTGGAAAACGTCAGCAGGAATCAACCGGTGGAGCGTGCTACCCCGGTGCTACCCAAAGCATTTCAGGGGTTAGCGACAAAAGGCTAACCCATTGAAAACATTGGCGCACCCGACACGATTCGAACGTGTGACCTTTGCCTTCGGAGGGCAACGCTCTATCCAGCTGAGCTACGGGTGCCTGCTGTCCCTTTATCGGATCGCGCGGCGTCCGGCAACGCGAACCTGAGGTTTCAGGCCGGGACGATGGTCTTGCCGATTGGCCACAGCGCGATGCCGGCGAGCTTGAGGTGCGCCCACGCAAACGGCAGGCCGACGATGGTGATCGCCATCAACAGCGCGGTGCCGAGATGGCCGAGCGCCAGCCACCAGCCCGCCAGGATGAACCAGATGATGTTGCCGATCACCCCGAGCGGCCCGGTGCCGACATCGGAGCGGCCGGTGACCAGCTCGCGCGAGATCGCGCGCTGGCCGAACGGAAACAGTGTGTAGCCTGCGATATTCATGGCGGCGCGCGCCCATGGAATGCCGATGATGGTGATCGCCATCAGCACGGCCGCGACCATCCAGCCGACCGCCATCCAGAAGCCGCCGAGCACGATCCAGAGAATGTTCAGGAGAAGCGAAACCGGAGACATCGGCGGTCCTCAGGGGCTGCGTTGCGCGCGTCACGTTTTTCGTGCGCGCCAGGCCTGATATTGGGTCGGCAGGCACACCGCGCAAGGACGGTACCCCGCAGCGCTCGCGCTCGCCTCGTCGGCGAAGAACACGCGATACCGCCGGTAGGTGTCGCCTTTGGCCAGCGCGCGGGCGGCGGCGCGGCAGTCGAGGCGGCCATAGATGCGCTGCCGTGCATGCCCGCCGAACAGGCCGGGCGTCGCGCTGTCATAAAATGCACCGTCGAATCCGAGCAGGCGATAGGTTTTTGGCATGCCGGTCGCCTCGTCTTGCAACTGATTGCTCCCGGCATGCGTGAGTTTCTTCAGGATGTCTCGAACAGCTTCGCATGATCGTGCGGGGCGCAGCGCAGATATTGCGGCGGCGCGTGCACATGATCGCCGAGTTCGGCGGCGGCGTGCCACGGCCAGCGCGGATCGTACAATGCGGCGCGTGCCAGTGCGATCGCATCGGCCTGCCCCTTTTCGAGAATCTCTTCCGCCTGTCTGGGCTCGGTGATGAGCCCGACCGCGATGGTGGGAATGCCGGCCTCGGCGCGGATGCGCTCGGAGAACGCGACCTGATAGCCGGGACCGAGCTTGATCTGCTGCGCAGGCGTCAGGCCGCCGCTGGAGACATGGATCACGGGGCAGCCGCGTGCCTTCAATGCCTTCGCGAAGGCAATCGAGCTTTCGACATCCCAGCCGCCATCGGCCCAGTCGGTTGCGGAGAGGCGAATCCATACCGGCCTGTCCGCCGGAAATGCCGCGCGCACCGCGTCGTAGATTTCGAGCGGGAAGCGCATCCGGTTCTCGAGGCTGCCGCCATATTGATCGGTGCGCACGTTCGAGAGCGGCGACAGGAACTGGTGCAGCAGATAGCCGTGCGCGGCATGCAGTTCGATGCCGTCGAAGCCAAGCTCGGCTGCGCGTTTCGCCGCGCGCACGAAATCGTCGCGCACGCGCTTGAGCCCCTCCGTGTCCAGCGCGGTGGGCGCATTGTCGTCTGCCGCGAAGGGAAGCGCGGACGGCGCTTCGGTCTGCCAGCCGTCCTTTTCGGATGGCGGAATCTGCTTGCCGCCTTCCCACGGCACCTTGGTCGAGGCCTTGCGCCCGGCATGGGCCAACTGAATGGCGACCTTGATCGGCGAATAGGTGCGCACGGCTTTGAGCACGCGCGCCAGCGCCTGTTGGTTGGCATCGGAATACAGGCCGAGATCTCGCGGCGAGATGCGCCCCTCGGGCGATACGCCCGTGGCTTCCAGAATGAGCAGGCCCGCACCGGACAGCGCCAGATGGCCGAGATGGATCATGTGCCAGTCTGTGGCGCTGCCGTCGGCGGCGGAATATTCGCACATCGGTGCGATGATAATGCGGTTGGACAAGGCAAGCTGGCCAAGGTGCCAGGGTGTGAACAGTTCACTCACGTGTGATCTCACTATCGTTGTTGCGGCGGACTTGGTAGCAGACCGGACCGATAATCCAAATGAGACAGAAGCATGAGCCGGAGCGAAACGGAATGAGTCGGGACAGCGATGCCGCGTTCTATTCTGGCATTCCGACATTCGATGATTTCGGCCGGCTGATGGAGCCGTCGCTGTACCGGCCGCTGCCGGATGGCTGGCTGGTCGGCATCGCGGACATCGTGCGCTCGACCGATGCGATCGCGAGCCGGCGCTACAAGGCCGTCAACATGGCGGGCGCGGCGGTGATCGCGGCGATGACCAATGCGATGGAGCTGCGGGATTTTCCGTTCGTGTTCGGCGGCGACGGCGCGAGCTTCGCGGTGGCGGCGGCCGATCGCGAGATTGCCGAACGCGCCCTTGCAGAAACCGCCGCGTGGGTGGAGGAGGCGCTTCACCTCACCATGCGCGTCGCGCTCGTTCCAGTGGAGGCGATCCGCGCGGAGGGTTTCGATGTGCGTGTGGCGCGCTATGCGCCGTCGTCTCATGTCTCCTATGCGATGTTCGAGGGCGGCGGTTTGAGATGGGCCGATGCGGCGATGAAGCGCGGCGCATTCGCGGTGCCGCAGACGCCGCGCGGGTCTCATCCCGATCTCACCGGCCTGTCATGTCATTTCTCTGAAATTACGTCGGCGCGCGGCGTGATGTTGTCGATCCTTGTGGTGCCGCATGGTGAGGATACGTCCGCATTCCGCGCGGTGATCGACGCCATGCTGGCGCTGGTGGAGATGAGTCCCGAGGGTGGCCGCCCGATTCCGCCGCAAGGCCCAATGCGCCGCTGGCCAGCGCCGGGTGTGGACTATGTTGCACGAACGCGCCAACGCGGCCCCTTGTGGTGGCGGCGCATGGCCGTCACCGGATGGACGCTCTGGCTCTACGTGCTGTTCCGCTTCAACCTGCGTGTCGGTGGATTTTCTGCGCCGGCATATTTGCGCGAGGTGGTCGAGAACTCCGACTTCCGGAAATACGACGACGGTTTGCGCATGGTGATCGATTGTTCGCCACAGACCGCGAGCGCGATCGAGACGCTGCTGACCCGCGCGGCGGATACAGGCACGATCCGCTACGGCCTGCACCGGCAGGATGCCGCGCTGATGACCTGCTTTTCGCTGCCGCAGGCGCAAGCCGGGCATTTCCATTTCATCGATGGCGCGCGCGGCGGCTATGCCTCCGCAGCGGTCGCGCTCAAGGCGGCGATGAAGTGAAGGCGCTTACGCCATGCCGGTGAGGAACGGATTGGTCAGCCGCTCCTGGCCGATGGTCGAGCCAGGGCCGTGGCCGCAGATGAAGCCGACCTCGTCGCCGAGCGGCAGCACCTTGTCGCGGATCGAGGCCAGCAGCGTCTCGTGATCGCCGCCGGGCAGATCGGTGCGGCCGATCGAGCCGCTGAACAGCACGTCGCCCATGATCGCGAATTTCATGTCCGGGTTGAAGAACACCATGCTGCCCGGCGAGTGGCCGGGGCAATGCAGCAGGTCGAACGTCAGTTCGCCGACGCTGACCTTGTCGCCTTCCTCAAGCCATGTATCAGGCGTGACGTTGCGCAGGCCGGTGAGGCCATAGCGCCGCGCGCTGTCCGTCACATGGTCGAGCAAAAATTTGTCGGCGATGTGCGGGCCGGTGATCGGCACCTTGAGATGTTCGCGCAACTCATCCGCGCCGCCGACATGATCGACATGGCCGTGGGTCAGCCAGATATGCTCAACCTTGACGCCGGCCTGCTTGATCGCGTTGAGAATGTCGAGCACGTCGCCGCCGGGATCGATCACCACGGCTTTCTTGGTCGCTTCGCACCACAACAACATGCAATTCTGCTGGAACGGCGTGACGGGGATGATGCTGGCGCCGGCCTTGGGCGCTTCGGGAGTCTGATCGGTCATGCGGCCACAAAGCGTATTTTCCGCTCCCGGCCAAGTGAATTTTAAGTGGGTTTTGCGGATTATTCGGCGGCGGTGCTGACGATCGGCACCAACGCGCTTTCGAACATGCCGAACGCGATCTGGGCGCCCTGCACGACGGAATTTGGATCGTTCAGCGCCGCGGGATGGTTTTCCAGCGCGTCGAGAAATGTCGGCCACAGCCGCTGGCCGAAACCATGCCGCAGATATTTCGTGGCGCCGATCGAGCAGGAATCGGGATGCTCCGCGAGGCGCGACAGCATCACGCGCGCGCCCATGCGCAGCGCCTCCAGCACATAGACCGTGCCGAACATCTGCGCGGGGTTGTCGAGCTGCGGCTCCGGCAGCGGATCGCAGGACGCATCCATTACGATGAGATCGTGTTCGAGTGCCGCAGAACGCGCGCGCCGCGGCCAGTCGGGCAGGATGAACACGATGCCGTTGCGCTCAAGCGCGGCCTCGATGGGAAACAGCGCCTCGGCCTGTCCGCGCAGGAAGCTCGCATAATAGCGCGGCTTGCTGAGGTCCAGCCAGGACAGCGCAAGGTCGAGCCGCCGGTGGGAAGTGTGGGTCGCTTCGCGGATGAGATCGTGGATCATGGCCCGCTCGCGGATGGCTCAGGCTCTGGAGGATCGCGTAACGACGATCCCGCGTGCCGGCACAAGTTCGGCGAGAAGGTCTGCGATATAATTCTTGGTGATCTGTGCGGGATATGCCGCGCGGCCGCGCACGGTGATCCGGGGCGCGCCGAGAGGCTTGTCCCAATCCACCCGGTAGTCCTCCAGAAGGCCGAGACGCTTGGTGGCTTCGAGCCGGGTCGAAATATCGAGGTGGCGGGCTTTTCTCATGCGATGGCGCAGCGAACTGCTCTCCGTTCAGGTTCGCCAGTGCAACGCGGAGCAGCCCAAAAAAGTTCCGGCCCGCTGGGGGCAGCGGGCCGGATGACGAATTCGGATTTTGAAGCTCTCGCTTAGCGCGGCGCGCGCTTCGCCAGAATGCGCTGAAGCGTGCGGCGATGCATGTTCAGCCGCCGCGCCGTCTCCGAGACATTGCGATCGCACATCTCATAGATGCGCTGGATGTGCTCCCACCGCACCCGGTCAGCCGACATCGGGTTCTGCGGTAATTCCGACTTGGCGCCGCCGACCGCGAGAAGCGCGGCTGCGACTTCATCGGCATCCGCGGGCTTGGCGAGGTAATCGACCGCGCCGAGCTTCACGGCGGTGACGGCGGTGGCGATGTTGCCGTAACCCGTCAGCACGATGGCGCGAGCACCCGGGCGCTTGCTCTGCAAGGCGGCCACGACATCAAGTCCGTTGCCGTCGCCGACGCGCAGATCGACCACCGCGAAAGCCGGCGGCGATTGCTCGATGGCGGCGAGACCCTCGGGGACGTTGTCGCAGCTCGTGACGGTGAACCCGCGGGTTTCCATCGCGCGCGACAGGCGTTCGAGAAAGGCCTTGTCGTCCTCGACGATCAGCAGGGTGCGGGGCGCGGGCTCGACAGGCAACTGATAGGAAGACGATTGGGTGGCTGCGTACATGGCTTTTCCTTTGTCCATGGTCATCCTATTCCAAATTGATCCGGCAATATGTCGGGTCCATGCGTCAGAACGCCTCACCCGGAATTATCCTTAAGTGGGGCCGCTGATGCCGGTTTCAAAGCGTTCGCGCGGCCAGGAAATGGTGACGACGGCGCCATGGTCCGGGAATGAGCGGTTGGAGAAACCGACCTTCGCGCCGGTTCGTTCCAGCAGGGTGCGGGCGATGAAGACCCCGAGCCCGAGGCCGCGATGGCCGCTGCGGCTGTCGCTGGCGGCCCGGCGGGAGAGGTAGGGTTCGCCGATCCGCTTCATGAGGTCGGGCGGGATGCCGGGGCCGTCGTCGGAGATGACGATGGTGACTTCCTCCATGCTCCACCAGGCATCCACTTCGACCGCGTCGCGTGCAAAATCGACTGCGTTCTCAACGAGATTGCCGATGCCATAGAGCACAGCCGGATTGCGCAAGCCGACCGGCTCCGGCGGGCTGCCTTCGGCGATGCGAATCTTCAGGTCGATGCCGAATTCGCGATGCGGCGCCACCACCTCCTCGATCAGGTTGGTCAGCGGCATGCGGTCGAACGGCGCGCCGCTGGAGGAGAGCTGGGTGATCTTGGCGAGGATGTCGCGGCAGCGTTTGGCCTGTTCGCGGATGGTCGCGACGTCGGCGATCAGGGGATCGTCGGGGGCGCGGTCCTTCGCGGCGTTCTGCAATTCGTTGGCGATCAGGAAGATGGTCGAGAGCGGCGTGCCAAGCTCGTGCGCGGCGGCGGCCGCGAGGCCGTCGATTTGCGTCAGGTGCTGCTCGCGGGTCAGGACGAGTTCGGTGGCGGCCAGTGCGTCGGAGAGCTTGCGGGCTTCCTCCGTCACCTGGAAGGCGTAGAGGCTCGTCACCACCAGCGCCATGATGATCGAGAGCCAGACGCCGATCATGTAGGTCGGCGGCAGCACCAGCGGCTCGTCGCCGTTCCACGGCAGCGGCAGATGGAAGAAGCCGAGGATGGTGGCGCAGGTCGCGGCCAACAGCCCGAGCGCGATGGTGTAGCGGGTCGGCAGCGCCGTCGCCGAGATCAGCACCGGGGCGAGAAACAGGAACGAGAACGGATTTTGCAGTCCGCCTGTCAGCATCAACAGTGCGGCAAGCTCGATGATGTTCATGCCGAGCAGCGCCGCCGCGAACACCGGGTCGAGCCGGTGGGTGGGCGCGAAGGCGATCTGCAGGGCAAGGTTCAGGCCTGCCGACAGGCCGATGACGATGAGGCAGGGCAGGATCGGCACTTCGAAATCGAAGCCCTGGGCGACAATGAAGATCGCGCTGAGCTGCCCCAGAACCGCCAGCCAGCGCAGCCGCAGGATGGTGTGCAGGCGCACGTCCGGCCGGGGGTGCCGGAAATCCGAGTGGAGGGTGTCGGTCATAGCCGGCATTTATACGTCAACCCTCGATGGCGGAAAGTTCCGAGTGAAAAAAAGCCTGCGATTAAAGGGGGAGAAAGCTTTCTAACGCTCCATAGGGCGGATTGACGCAGATTAAAGCTGCCCTCATGCTGCTGCAGCGCAAAATCGGAGAAGGGATTCGCGATGCCGATTGGAGAATTTGGGCGGCCGCCATCTTTACCAGAAGATGTGGGCGCGCCTGTCGTCTCCCCCATGTACTGGATGTACGAGATGGGGCAGGCGTCTCTCAGCCCGGCACGCGCTTTCGCCGATGCCACCAAATTGATGTTCCAGAGCCCGCTCAATCCGCTGGCAACCACCGAGATCGGCAAATCGATCGCGGCGGGCTGCGAAGTCTTCGAGCGCACCACGCGCCGCTACGGCAAGCCGGAATGGCACATCGACCACACCGAGGTGCAGGGCGTCTCCACCCCCGTTGAGATCAGGACGGTGTGGGAAAAACCGTTCTGCCGGCTGTTGCATTTCCGCCGCAAGCTGCTGCGCCCGCTGCGCGAGCCGCAGCCGCGCGTGCTGCTTGTTGCGCCGATGTCGGGTCACTACGCGACGCTGTTGCGCGGCACGGTCGAGGCCTTCCTGCCCAACCACGAGGTCTACATCACCGACTGGGTCGATGCCCGCATGGTGCCGCTGGCGATGGGGCGGTTCGATCTGGATGACTATGTCGATTACGTCGTCGAGATGATGCACGCGCTCGGCGGCAACGTGCATGTTGTCGCGGTGTGCCAGCCTTCGGTGCCGGTTCTGGCCGCCGTTTCGGTGATGGAAGCGCGCAAGGACCCGTTCGTGCCGGCCTCCATGATCCTGATGGGCGGGCCGATCGACACAAGGCGCAATCCGACCGCGGTGAACGATCTGGCCGCCGAAAAGGGCATGGACTGGTTCCGCAGCAACGTCATCAGCAAGGTGCCGTTTCCGCATCCGGGCTTCATGCGCGATGTCTATCCGGGCTTCCTGCAGCTGACCGGCTTCGTCAGCATGAATTTCGACCGTCATCTCGAGGCGCACAAGAAACTGTTCGGCAATCTGGTGAAGGGCGACGGCGATCTCGTCGACAAGCACCGCGAGTTCTATGACGAATATCTCGCGGTGATGGACCTCACGGCGGAATTCTATTTGCAGACCGTCGAAGAAGTGTTCGTGAAGCATTCTCTGCCCAAGGGCGAGCTGATGCATCGGGGCACGCCGGTCGATCCGTCAAAAATTCATCGTGTCGCGCTGATGACGGTGGAAGGCGAGAACGACGACATCTCGGGGCTTGGCCAGACCGAAGCGGCGCACGACCTCTGCACGTCGATTCCGGCCGAGCAGCGGGTGCATTACATGCAGAAAGGCGTCGGCCACTACGGCGTTTTCAACGGCTCGCGCTTCCGCTCCGAAATCCTGCCGCGGATCTCCGATTTCATCCGTTCGGTTCCCGCCGCCGCCGGTTCCAGGGCCGCCGCCGAATAGCCAAGTTGCGAGCGGGATTCGCAAGAAGTGCCGGATTGACGGCCTTTTCTGGCCCCGGGGCGACTCCGCGCGCTGCTCATCTGGCGCAAGTTATTGAATCCTTATCGCTTTCTGCGTTTAAATTCTGTGGCATCAAAGTGACCAATTCAGATGCCGGGGAAACCGGATTTTCTGATAAAAATGAACCGCGAATCTCTGTTCCTTGCCCCCTGATGTGGGAGAGGAACCGATAAGTCCCACGAGATATTGGGCAAATGATTTGTTTTAGCCGAAGCGGATTTCCCTGGCGGCAGATATGGCAGAATCCGGGCCTCCTTCTTGCCCCCGGATCTCCAGACATGGCTTTTCGCGCCCTCCTTTATCGCCGCCCCACCGAACCTCGCACGCTCGCCGTCAAAATCGGTGCCGCGATTTATGCGGTTCAGTTGCGCAGGCACAGGCGCGCGAGGCGATATACTTTGCGCATTCATCCGAGCCGCCGCGAAGCCATTCTCACCATGCCGCCGCGCGGCAATCTGGCCGATGCCAAGGATTTCGCGCAGCGTCACGGCGCCTGGATCGCGGCCCGCCTCGGCGGGTTGCCGAAGGCCGCGCCGTTCTCGCCAGGCACCACGCTGCCGCTGCGCCATGTTGCGCACAAGATCGTGCATCGCGCCGGCGAGCGCGGCACCGTTTGGACCGAGACCCGCGACAGCGGCGAAAAGATTTTGTGCGTGGCGGGCGGCGTCGAGCATGTCGAGCGCCGCGTGCTCGATTTTCTCAAGCGCGAGGCACGGCGCGAACTGACGCGCGCCTCCAACCATTACGCCGAGATGCTGGGCGTGAAGGTGAAGCGCATTTCGATCCGCGACCAGTCGAGCCGCTGGGGCTCGTGCACCTCGGCGGGTGCGCTGTCCTATTCCTGGCGGCTGATCCTCGCGCCGCCTTACGTGCTGGATTATCTCGCCGCGCATGAAGTCGCGCATCTGGTCGAGATGAATCACTCGGCGCGGTTCTGGCGGGTGGTCGGGAAAATCTGCCCGCACACCGAGCGCGCCAAGAAGTGGCTCGATGTCCACGGCAACAATCTGCACCGCTATGGCGTCAAGGACTGAGTGCGCGGTTTAAGTTCACCGCCCGCCGAACAGCCGATCCATCAGCCAGCCGCCGCCGGATAATCCGGCGGAGTCTTCCGGCCGTCCCGAGGTCTGCGCGGGACGTGGCTGTGTGTTGCCGCTGCGGGATGGATAGACGGGCGGGCTGTTACGCGCCGCGCCATAGGATTGGCTTCTGTTGTCGTACACGGCCTGATCCGATGGCGCTGCGCCGAGTTGCGCAGGAGCTGGCCTGCCGCCGCCGCGCGAGAACGACTGGAAGAAATCGCTGATCGGATTGCCGGCCTGCGGCACCAGCAGGTTCGCGACCGGCACGCCCTGATGCGCGGCTTTCATGAAGCGTGTCCACACTTCCACCGGCAGGCCGCCGCCGGTCGCCTTCTTGGTCGGCGAACTGTCGTCGTTGCCGAGCCAGACGCCGGTGACGAGATGCGCGGTGTAGCCGACGAACCAGGCGTCGCGGAAATCCTGGCTGGTGCCGGTCTTGCCTGCTGCGTACCAGCCGGGAATGTCGGCTCGCTTGGCGGTGCCGATCACCAGCGTTTCGTGCATCATCGCATTCATCATCGCGACATAGCGCGGATCGACCACCTGCGAGGCGGGATCGGGCGGGCGCACATAGAGGACTTTGCCGGTGTCGGCGGCCTTGATGCGCATGATGACATGCGGTGACACGGCGATGCCATTGTTGGCGAAGGTTGCGTAGGCACCGACGAGTTCGGTCGGCGAGACTTCCGAGGTGCCGAGCGAGATCGTGGCGTTCGGCTCAAGTTTCGAGGCGATGCCGAGACGGTGCGCGGTGCGCACCACGTTCTGCGGGCCGACTTCGAGGCCAAGCCGCACCGCCACGGTGTTGAGCGACATCGCCAGCGCCTGCGTCAGCGTCACCGGGCCGAAATACTGGTGGCTGTAGTTCTCCGGCTTCCAGCCCTTGATGTCGATGGGGGCATCCTGACGCACGGTGTCGGGCGTCAGTCCCGCCTCGAGCGCGGTGAGATAGACGAACGGCTTGAATGCCGAACCCGGCTGGCGCTTGGCGCTCACCGCACGGTTAAACTGGCTTTCGGCATAATTGCGCCCGCCGACCATGGCGCGCACCGCGCCGTCCGGCGTCATCGAAACCAGCGCGCCCTGGCTGACATTGTATTTCACGCTCTTGGCGGCAAGCTCGTCGATGATGGCGGCTTCCGCCACGCTTTGCAGTTTCGGATCGATGGTGGTTTCCACCACGATGTTCTGATCGACCTGTCCGATCAGATCGTCGAGCACTTCGCCGATCCAGTCCGCGACGTAATTGATGGTGCCCGCACCCGTCGGCTTCACCGCGAAGGACGGATGCGCGAGCGCGGCCTTCTGTTGCGCCGGCGTGATCAGTTTGGCGTCGACCATCGCCGCGAGCACGACGTCGGCGCGCTTTTCCGCGCCTTCCGGGTTGCGGTTGGGTGCAAGCCGCGACGGCGATTTGACGAGGCCGGCGAGCATCGCCGCCTCGAACAGCGTCACGTCCTTCGCAGGCTTGCCGAAATATTTCTGTGCCGCCGCTTCGACGCCATAAGCACCGGAGCCGAAATAGACGCGGTTGAGGTAGAGTTCGAGAATCGTCTTCTTGCTGTATTTGCGCTCCAGCCACAGCGCCAGTTCGGCTTCCTGCAATTTCCGTTGCAGCGTGCGCTCCTGTGTCAGGAACAAATTCTTGGCGAGCTGCTGGGTCAGCGTCGAGCCACCCTGCGACACGCCGCGGTGCAGGATGTTGGCGATGGCGGCGCGGGCGATGCCGATCGGGTCGATGCCGAAATGCGAATAGAACCGCCGGTCCTCGATGGCGATGAAGGCATTCGGCAGATAGGGCGGCAAATCCTTCAGCGAGACATTGGCCCCCGGCATCTCGCCGCGCGTGGCGATGACGGAGCCGTCGGTTCCGACGATCTGGATCGTCGGGGGACGTTTCGGGATTTCCAGCGAATGGATCGAGGGCAGATGCGCGCCGACCCAGACCACGCCGCCGACCGCCGCGATCATCGCCCACAGGCCGAGGACCGCGCCCCAATAGACGATGCGGCTGAAGCGTTTGCGGAAAGGAATCTTGCTGGCGCGGCTGGACCTGCTTTTGGAAGCCTTGTTTGTAGAAGCCTTGCGCTCGCGCGGTTCTGGTTTCTCGCGGCGGGTGCGCACGGGCGGTTCGTCCTCGTCTTCGAAATCGCTGTTGTCGCCGACGCGGTCAGTGCGGTTCAGGCGCAATCCGTCGAGGGACGCCTTGCCCTCGAATTTCGGTTCGCGGCGTCCGCCTGATTTTTTCCGCGCCATCCGCTTGCGTCCGTGCCCTTCTGTGGTGACGGGGTGGAAGCTAACGGCGGCGGTTTAAGGGCAGGTTACCGAGTGGTTAACGGCCATTAGCACTCGGCATGGCTTTTAAGCCGCACCTCGGGCCGTATCGGCATTAGCGAGCAGATGCACCAGCGCCCGCTTGATCGCGGCCTGCCGCGTCGGTGCGGTGATCTGCGCGCCCATCAGGTCGGTGACATAGAACACGTCGCGGACGCGCTCGCCGAAGGTTGCGACATGCGCCGAGCCGATGTTGAGGCTGAGCTTTGAGATCGCGGTGGTGAGTTGATAGAGCAGGCCGGGGCGGTCGAGGCCCGTCACCTCGATCACGGTGTACACGTCCGACCACTGGTTGTTGATGATGACCTCCGGCTCGACCACGAAGATCTTGTCCTTGGTCTTGGTCTGCGTGCGCTTGGCAACCGTTTCCGGCAACCGCACCTTGCCCTCCAGCACCTGCTCGATCATCTCGCCGATCCGCGTGGCGCGGCGGGCTTCGTCTTCGTTGCGGTCGTATTCGCGCGAGATCGCGATGGTGTCGAGCGCAAGCCCGTCGGTGGTGGTGTAGATCTGCGCGTCGACGATGTTGGCGCCGTTGGCCGCGCATGCGCCCGCGATGATTGACAGCAGCCACGGGTGATCCGGCGCGAGCAGCGTCAGTTCGGTGACGGCGCGGCCTTCATCGAAACCGACTTCGATCGCGAGTTTCTTGCCGCTCTGATCGGCGCTCTTGATGAAGCGCGCGTGGCTGATCTTGCGCGGCAGGTCGACCTTGAGCCAGTAGGCCGGATATTGTCGGCCGATATAGGCGTCGAGTTCGGACTCGGGCCAGTCGCGGAAGGCGTTGCGGAATTCGGCGTGCGCGACGTCGATGCGGCGGGCGCGATTGACCTCGGAGAAGCCGCCGGTCAGCGCGGGCTCGGTTTCATAATACAGCGTGCGCAGGAGCTGCGCCTTCCAGCCGTTCCACACGCCGGGGCCGACGCCGCGGATGTCGGCGGTGGTGAGAAGGGTCAGAAGCTTCATCTGCTCGACCGACTGCACCACGGCGGCGAAATTCTCGATGGTCTTGCGGTCCGACAGATCGCGCGACTGCGCGACCGTGGACATGGTGAGATGCTCCTGGATCAGCCAGGCGATCAGTTCGGTTTCGGCGGCGTTGAAGCCGAAGCGCGGGCACAGCCGCCGCGCGACCTTCGCGCCCGCGATGGAGTGATCCTCGGGGCGGCCCTTGGCGATGTCGTGCAGGAACACCGCCATGTAGAGCACAGCGCGATGTTCGGGCCGGATTTTCTTGAACAGGTCGTTGGCGAGCGCGTACTCCTCGTGGGTGCCGGCCTCGATGTCCTGCAGGATGCCGACGCAGCGGATCAGATGCTCGTCCACCGTGTAGTGGTGATACATGTTGAACTGCATCATCGACACGATCTTGCCGAAGGTGCGGATGAACTGGCCGAGCACGCCGGTTTCGTTCATGCGCCGCAACACCGTCTCGGCGTCCGGCGAGGTCAGGATTTCCATGAACAGCGCGTTGGCTTCCGGGTTCTCGCGCACCTGCGGCGTGATCAGGTTGAGCGAGCGCGTCACCGCGCGCATCGCGTCCGGATGGAAGTCGAGATTGTTCTTCTGCGCGAGACGGAAGATGCGGATCAGGTTGACCGGATCGTGCTTGAAGACATTCGGTGCCGCGAGATTGATGCGGGCATTGTCGACGATGAAATCCTCGGTGCCTGGGATCTTGCCGCGGCGCTTCTGCGGCCGCAGCCGCGCCATCACGCGGTTGAGCACCGGCGCGGGCTTGGCTTCCTGCTCCTCCAGCTTGGCGCACAGGATCGCGGTGAGGCCGCCGACCTGCCGCGCCACCATGAAGTAGTGCTTCATGAAGCGTTCGACATCCTGCATGCCGGGATGTGAGGTGTAGCCGAGGCGCTGCGCGATCTCGCGCTGGATGTCGAACGACAGCCGTTCCTCCGCGCGGTTGGTCTGGAAGTGGATGTTGCAGCGGACCGACCAGAGGAAATCCTCGCAGCGGCGGAAGGTGCGATATTCGGTGGCGTCGAAAATGCCGCGCTTGACCAGCTCGCTGGTATCGCGGACGCGGTAGACATATTTCGCGATCCAGAACAGCGTGTGAAGGTCGCGCAGGCCGCCCTTGCCGTCCTTGACGTTGGGTTCGACCAGATAGCGCGATTGCCCGGCGCGGGTCAGGCGCTCCTCGCGCTCGGCAAGCTTGGCGGCGACAAATTCGGATGCGGTGCCCTGCACCACATCCTTGTCGAAGCGCGCAACCAGTTCGTCATAGAGCCCCCGGTCGCCGATCAGGTAGCGGCTTTCGAGAAGCGCGGTGCGGATCGTCATGTCCGCGAGCGCCTGCCGGATGCATTCGCTGACGGTGCGCGTGGCGTGGCCGACCTTCAGCCCCATGTCCCAGAGACAATAGAGGATGACTTCCGCAACCTGCTCGCCCCACGCGGTCTGCTTGTAGGGCAGCACGAACAACAGATCGATGTCGGATTCCGGCGCCATCAGGCCGCGGCCATAACCGCCGGTCGCGACGATCGCCATCCGCTCGGAATCGGATGGCGTCGGTGAGCGATAGAGATGCTTCGTCGCCGTCGTATAGAGAATGCGAATGATCGCGTCGTGCAGCGCGCACAGCCGTTCGGCGGTGCGCCGGCCGTGCCGCTCGTTGAGCAATTCCGCCTGCGCGACGTCGCGGGCGCGCACCAGTTCGGCTTTCAGCAACTGGGCCATTGCCGAGCGGAACGTGTCATCGTGCCCTTCGTGCTTCTCGGCCAGCGCATCGATCTTGCTCATCACCGCTGCGGAATCGAAGCCGAGCACGGGCTGCTCGCTGCCGCGTTCCCGCGTCGTTTCGGGCGGGGTGGCTTCAAGCGTTGAGGATTGCGGAGGGGTCATCGAAAGAAATGCGGTCGCCTAAAGAGGGCACGGGCCATTCCGCCCCTCGCGCAGGATTTGTCCATCCGACATTTGATGACAACGCTTTGAAAAACAAGCGCAACATTTCATCACCGGCCATAAAAACGCGCCGGTGACAGGGAAGGGGCTATCCGTTCAGCTTGCCCTTCAGCGCATAGAGTGCGTCCAGCGCCTCGCGCGGGGTCAGTTCGTCCGGCTGGATGGCGTTGAGCGCCTCGATTAGCGCCGCGGCCTCGGGCAAGGGCGCCGCCTCGGTTTCATGTGTGCGTGAGGTGACCGCGAACAGCGGCAGGTCATCGATCAGCGCCTGCGCGCCGTTGCCGCGATCCTGCGCCTCGAGCTTTGCCAGCACCGTCTTGGCGCGCGCGATCACGGCGGGCGGCAGGCCCGCGAGTTTCGCGACCTGAATGCCGTAGGAGCGATCCGCCGCGCCCGGCAGCACTTCATGCAGGAACACGACGTCACCGTGCCATTCCTTGACGCGCACGGTGGCGTTGAACAGCCGCGGGAGCTTGGCGGAAAGCGCGGTGAGTTCGTGGTAATGCGTTGCGAATAATGCGCGACATTTGTTGGCGTCGTGCAGATGTTCGATCGAGGCCCATGCGATGGAGAGACCATCGAACGTCGCGGTGCCGCGCCCGATCTCGTCGAGGATCACCAGCGCGCGCTCGCCCGCCTGATTGAGGATCGCCGCCGTCTCCACCATCTCGACCATGAAGGTGGAGCGTCCGCGCGCCAGATCGTCGGCGGCGCCGACGCGCGAGAACAGCCGGTCGATCACGCCGATCTTCGCGCGCTTCGCCGGCACGAAGCTGCCAATTTGTGCGAGCAATGCGATCAGTGCGTTCTGGCGCAGGAAGGTGGATTTGCCGGCCATGTTCGGGCCGGTGAGAATCCAGATCTGTCCGGAGGTCTGCGTTGGGGCGGGAGAGAGATCGCAGGAGTTGGCGATGAAGGGCTGGCCGTCGCGCTTGAGCGCACGCTCCACCACCGGATGCCGCCCACCTTCGATGGCAAACGCGAGCGAGCCGTCGACTTCGGGGCGCACGTAATTCTCGTCGATGGCAAGTCGCGCCAGCGAAGTCGCGACATCGAGCACGGCAAAGGCATGGGCGGCGGCGCGCAGGTCGTCGCCGATGGCCACTGTTTGCGTCACGAGCCGCTCGAAAATCTCAAGCTCAAGCCCGAGCGCACGGTCGGCGGCATTGGCGATGCGGGCCTCGATCTCGCCAAGCTCGGATGTGGTGAAGCGCACCTGTCCCGCCAGCGTCTGGCGATGGATGAAGGTCGCGTTCAGCGGCGCCGACATCAATTTCTCGCCGTGCTGTGCGGTGACCTCGACGAAATAGCCGAGCACGTTGTTGTGCCGGATTTTCAGCGCCTTTACGCCGGTGTCTTCGGCGTAGCGCGCCTGCATCGAAGCGACGACAAGGCGCGAGGCATCGCGCAGCGAGCGCGTCTCGTCCAGCGTCGCATCGTAACGCTCGCGCACGAAGCCGCCGTCGCGTTTCGACAGCGGCAGTTGGTCGGCCAGCGCACGGGAGAGTTCCTCGGCCAGTGCGTGGGAGGGTTTGCGCAGCGATTCAATGGCGGTGGCGATCTCCTGCGGCGGCGATTCCATTTGTTGCAGCCGCGCAATGGCTGCATCCGCTGCCACGATGCCGTCGCGCAAACCGGCGAGATCGCGCGGGCCGCCGCGCCCGACCGAAAGCCGTGCCAGCGCGCGCGACATGTCCGGCGCCGCGCGCAGGATCGTGCGCAGATCGTCGGATGCGGCGGGATCGATGACGAAGGCCGCCACCGCATCGTGGCGTCGTGTGATGGCGGCGATGTCGGTCAGCGGCGTGGCGAGGCGTTGTGCAAGAAGCCGCGAGCCTGCCGCGGTCACGGTGAGATCGATCGCATCGAGCAGTGAGCCGCGCCGCTCGCCCGCCAGCGTGCGTGTGAGTTCGAGATTGGCGCGGGTGGCGGGATCGATGGCGAGGGCGGAGCCTGCAAGCTCGCGCGCGGGAGGCGACAGCGGCGGATGCTGGCCGACCTGCGTGCGCTCGACATAGGTGACAGCAGCCGCTGCCGCAGTCGCTTCCAGCCGCGACAACGTGGCGAGGCCGTCCATGGTGGCGACGGCGAAATAGGCGCACAGCCGCTGTTCGGCGTTGGCGCTGTCGAACACGTCGCGGGTCAGCGGCGTGACGGCGGTATGTTCGCGCAAAATCGGGCCGAGCGTTTCGTCGCCGAAGATCGCGTCCGGCACGACGATCTCGTTCGGGCTGACGCGCGCGAGCGTGGTGGAGAGTTCGCTCGCGCTGCATTCGGTGACGGTGAATTCCGAGGTCGAGATGTCGATCCACGCAAGGCCCAAGCGGTCGTCGCCATTCGAGGCGCGGACGCGCGCAATCGCCATCAGGTAATTGTTGGCCTTGGCGTCGAGGAGGTTGTCTTCCGTCAGCGTGCCCGGCGTGACGAGGCGCACGACGTCACGGCGCACCACGCTCTTGGCGCCGCGCTTCTTCGCCTCGGCGGGGTCCTCCATCTGCTCGCACACCGCGACGCGATGGCCAAGCGCAATCAGCCGGTGCAGATAGTCGTCGGAGCGTTCCACCGGCACGCCGCACATCGGGATGTCTTCGCCCTGATGCTTGCCGCGCTTGGTGAGCATGATGCCGAGCGCGCGCGAGGCAGTCTCGGCGTCCTCGAAGAACAGTTCGTAGAAATCGCCCATCCGGTAGAACAGCAACAGGCCCGGATTGGCTGCCTTGATCTCGAGGTACTGCTCCATCATCGGCGTCACGCGCGCAGCCGCCTCCTTGGGCTCGGCGGGCGCGGTCGTCGCGGGTGAGGGGGCATGCATCGTCATAGCGGCGCACGCTAGCAAAATTGAGGGCAGGCTTCACACCCGGAACGGCCGCAAAATCGGGGTTTTCCCCGCTCTGCGCCGGGGTTTTACGCCCACTCCACGCCGGATTCGGCGGCGAGGTCGAGCGTGCCGCGCTCGCCGATGTCGTCGAAATGCGCGTCGAGGAATGCCGTGGCGGCGCGCACGCCTTCGTCGTGCAGCGTTTCGAAGAAGTCGTAATCGTTCTTCAGCTTGCTCAGGCCATCGAGATGCGCGGCGAATTCGCCAAGCTCGATGCGGTGGATGTTCAGCCGCCGGTACTGGTTCGCGCCCCGGCCGCGCGGCAGCCGTCCGTCGTCGATCAGCTGGTTGACGAAATCCATCGTGCGCAGTTCCGAGATCAGCGCGGAGTTGAAGGTGATTTCGTTGAGCCGCTTGATGATCTCGGCGGAGCTTTTCGGCGTGATCGCCTGCGACACCGGATTGATCTGTACCACCAGCACGTCTTCGGTCTCGGTGGATTGCAGGAACGGAAAGATCACGGGATTGCCCATGTAGCCGCCGTCCCAATAGGGTACGCCGTCCATCTCCACCGCCTGAAACAGATAGGGAAGTGCTGCGGATGCCGTCACCACATCGGCGTTGATTTTATCGCCGCAAAACACCCGCAGGCGGCCGGTGTGAACGTTGGTGGCGGAAATGTAGATCGCCAGATCGGTCTGGCGGATCGCGTCGAAATCGACGAAGCGCGTCACCAGTTCGCCGAGCGGATTGATGTTGAGCGGGTTGAAGTCGTAGGGCGAAAAATAATGCGACATGGTCTCGAACCAGTTCTGCATCGGCGAGGTCGCAAACGGAAAGATCGAGAACAGCCGGTCGGTGATCGCGCGCTGCACCGGGGGCAGGTCGCCGCCGACGCTCGCTGCGCGCCAAAATTCGGCGAGACGCTTGCGTGCTTCCTCGGGTCCGCCGCGCGCGAGGCCGTCGGCCAGCATCACCGCATTCACCGCGCCGGCAGAGGCGCCGGACAGGCCGGTGATTTCCAGCCGGCCATCGGCCAGCAGATGATCGAGCACGCCCCAGGTGAAGGCGCCGTGCGCGCCGCCGCCCTGCAGAGCGAGGTTGATTTTCTTGGCGCTCGGCTGGGTGCTTCGGTTGCCGGGCACGACCCAGGGGGCGAGGTTGTCGAGGTAGGATTTCAGGTTTGATGCCACGGCGGCCTGCTTTCTGTGATCCCGGCAAGTATTATATGGTTTGCGAATGACCGCGGCGTTGCGGCCTCGGGCAAAAGCTAGGCCCATTATGTTGCAATGCAATGGCGGACGTGGAAATCGACCCCTTGGGTTGGATTAAGTTATTGATAAATAAGGCTATGCTGCGCAGCATGGCTGCAACACAGGCGCTTCCCCATGGCTCTCAAGCCTGCCTTTCCGGCCCCGGATCACGACCACGGGCGCTGCGCGTCCGATGCGATGTCCCATGCGGAACAGCAATGCGCGGCGCGGGGGCAGAAATTCACGCCAATCCGCCGGCGGGTGCTGCAGGCGCTGCTCGCGAGCCATAAACCGCTCGGAGCCTATGAAATCATTGATGATTTGGCGCGAGTGACGGCCCGCCCGGCACCGATCACAATTTATCGCGCGCTGGATTTCCTGATGGAAAACGGCCTCGTGCATCGCATCGAGAGCCGCAACGCCTTCCTCGCCTGCGTCCATAATCATGACGCGACCCCGGTGGTGGCGCTCTTGATCTGCGACCGCTGTGGCTCGGTCGGGGAAATCCCCGCCACGCCGTTGGCCAAGAGCGTCGCCGAGATGGTCGATGGAACCGGATTTTCACCAAAACTCTCGGTGGTGGAGATCACCGGCCTGTGCGGCCATTGCCAGCGCGCCGCCTGAAAATCCGCCGGAACGCGCAAAAAGCCCTTTCCAAAGCCATTTTCGACGCCCATTTATGCCGGATACCGAAGAGAAGGCTCCGGCCTTGCGAAAACCGGCCGCGCTGGCTTTTGCCAAGGTCTTTAAGTTAAACGGGCTTTTCTGGTAGATGTTTCCATGCCCGGCGGATGGCCGGCCGTCACACAAAGCTGATATTTCAACGCCATGACCGATGCCGATTTGCTAGCCCGCCTGCAGGACGTGAAAGAAATTCAGGCAGGCCCGAAGGGCCGCCACAAGACCGTTCAGGTCACGGTCGGCAACGTCAAGGTCGGCGGCGGCGCGCCCATTGTCGTGCAGTCGATGACCAACACCGACACCGCCGATGTCGATTCGACGGTGACGCAGGTCGCGGCTCTTGCCCGCGCCGGGTCCGAGATGGTGCGCATCACGGTGGACCGCGACGAGGCGGCGGCGGCGGTGCCGCACATTCGCGAAAAGCTCGACAAGATGGGCGTGGACGTGCCGCTGATCGGCGACTTCCACTACATCGGCCACAAGCTGTTGGCCGAGCATCCGGCCTGTGCTGCGGCGCTTGCGAAATATCGCATCAATCCCGGCAATGTCGGTTTCAAGAACAAGCGCGACAGCCAGTTCACCGACATCGTCGAAATCGCCATCAAGAACAACAAGGCCGTGCGCATCGGCGCGAACTGGGGTTCGCTCGATCAGGAATTGCTGACGCGGCTGATGGAAGACAACGCCAAGTCGCCGAACCCGATCGACGCCCGCGCGGTGACGCGCGAGGCGATGGTGCAGTCGGCATTGCTGTCGGCCAAGCGCGCCGAGGAAATCGGCCTGCCGAAGAACAAGATGATTTTGTCGGCGAAGGTGTCGAACGTGCAGGATCTGATCGCGGTGTACCGCGAACTCGCCTCGCGCTCGGACTACGCGATCCATCTCGGCCTCACCGAAGCCGGCATGGGCTCGAAGGGCATCGTCGCCTCCAGCGCGGCGCTCGGCATTCTTTTGCAGGACGGCATCGGTGACACCATCCGGGTCTCGCTGACGCCGGAGCCCGGCGGCGACCGCACGCTGGAAGTGAAGGTCGGCCAGGAAATCCTGCAGACCATGGGCTTCCGCACGTTCGTGCCGCTGGTTGCGGCGTGCCCCGGTTGCGGCCGCACCACCTCGACCGTATTCCAGGAACTGGCGCGCGACATCCAGAGCTTCATCCGCGACGAGATGCCGAACTGGAAGACGCGCTATCCGGGTGTCGAACAGCTCAACGTCGCGGTGATGGGCTGCATCGTCAACGGCCCCGGCGAATCCAAGCACGCCAATATCGGCATCTCATTGCCCGGTACCGGCGAGACGCCGGCTGCCCCCGTGTTCGTCGATGGCGAAAAATTCCGTACCCTGCGCGGGCCGACCATCGCCGCCGACTTCAAGGCGCTGGTGATCGACTACATCGACCAGCGCTATGGCGCGAACGCCAAGGCCACGGCGGCGGAATAAGTCTTTTCCGTATCGCACGTTTCATCGAAGAAATTTCAATGTGTCATTGCCGGGCTTGACCCGGCAATCCATCTGTTTTTCTTAGAAGATGGCTGCGCGGATCAAGTCATGACAACTCGTATTCGACTCATAGCGGCGAATTCTTTTCGCGGTTGTCGACCACGGCTTCTTCGAGGTCGAGGTCACGCTCGATCCGTCGCCGCGTCTCGTCGGTGATCTTGCCCTCGCGCAGCAGCTTGTGCAGCAGCTTGCGTTCGATCGAGATGATTTCCCGCACCATGATGGCGCCCTTTGTGGCCGGAGTGAACTCACCTTCCTTGGCGGCCGGCTCCGGCAATGCGCGCACGCGCATCTCGTGGCGTGTTTCGAGAAAGCGCGCGAGCCCTTCGGGCAACTCGCGCTCTTTGACGATCCGGTTCAATTCCTTGCGCGAGGCCGCGACCAGCTCGCGCCGCGCAGCGATCTCCTTTTCGCGCTCATGCCGCGCCTCGAAATGCCCATACTCGGTTACGCCGAGCGCGCGCGCGACGAAAGGCAGCGTGCTGCCGATCCCGACCACGGTGAGGAAAATCACGCCGAACGACACCAGCAGGATCAGGTCGCGATGCGGAAACGGCTCGCCATTGTTCAGCGTCAGCGGCAGAGCGAGCGCCACGGCCAGCGACACCACGCCGCGAATGCCGGTGAAGCCGACGATGGCGATGCCGCGCCATGGCGGCGGTTCTTCGCGCGCCCGGATGCGCTTGCTGACGAGGCGCGGCAGGTAGGCGCCGGGAAACACCCAGATGAAGCGCGCGACGATCACGATAACGGTCGTGATTGCGATGGCCGAGATGATGTCATGGATCGGCAGCGACTTCGACGCCTCGACGAGCGCGCGCGTCTCGAATCCGACGATCAGGAACAGCAGGCCCTCGATCAGCCATGTCGCGAAGTCCCAGAAGAAGATGCCCTGCAGGCGCGTTGCCGCGGAAATCAGCAGCGGGCCGTTCCAGCTCACATAAAGACCGGCGACCACGGTGGCGAGCACGCCGGAGCCGCCGGCATGTTCGGGCACCCAGAAGGCGAGATAGGGCGTGAGCAGCGACAACGTGATCTCGATGCGCGGATCGCCTGCCCATTGCCGCAGCCGCAGGCTGAGCCAACCCACCGCGATACCGAACAGAAATTCGCAGATCACGATGGCAATGAAGGTGCCGGCCGCTGACGACAGCGAGAATGTCCCGGTGGAAACCGCCATCACCGCGAAGCGATAAAGGATGAGCGCGGTCGCATCGTTGGCGAGCCCTTCGCCTTCCAACACCACGAGGATGCGGTGGGGCAGGCCGAGACGGCGCGCGATCGCCAGTGGCGCGACCACGTCGGGCGGCGAGACGATGGCGCCGAGCACGAAGCCGACGCCCCACGGCAGGCCGAGCGCGTAATGCACGGCCACGGCCACCGCGCAGGTGGTGAAGATCACGCAGCCGACGGCGAGCAGCGTGATGGGGCGCAGGTTGAATTTGAATTCGCGCCAGCTCATCGACACGCCGGCCGAATAGATCAGCGGCGGCAGCACCAGAAGCAGCACGCCTTCCGGCTTCATCTCGATTTGCGGAAAGCCCGGCGTGAAAGCGAGAACGATGCCGACCACGAGAAAGACGATGGCGGGCGTCAGTTCGAGCCGCCGCGCCACCGTTGCAGATGCTGCGAGCACGCTCAAAACGAGAAGGAAGGTCAGAAAGACGTGAGTCACGGGAAAAGCGTTATCCTGATTAGAGGGCGCTGGCGGCGATGTTGACCATCAACGCCAGCAGCGCGGTATTGAACACAAATGAGACGATACCATGCACGGTCGCGGTGCGCCGGATCATCCTGTCGGTGATGCCGACATCGGACACCTGCGCCGTCATGCCGACGACGAAGGAGAAATAGACGAAGTCCCAGTAATCGGGGTCGCCCTCGTCACCGGGAAAGGCCAGTCCGCGCGTATCATCGTGATAGTACTCGCGCGCGTAATGCAGCGCGAAGGTGGTGTGGATGGCGGCCCATGACAGCGTGATGGTGACGATGGCGAGTCCCAGCTGGTAAGGCGCGCGCTGCGCCTGCCCAAGCTCGAAAATGATCGCGGCAAGACTCGCGAAGGCCGCGATCAACGTGATTCCGAGAACGAGAAACCGTCCGTCGTCGATGGTCGCGGCAATGCGGCGGATATAGCGGGGTCCGCCGAGGAAGGCGGGGATATAAGCGAGCAGCAGATAAAACGAGATCGCGATGTCCCATGCGATCAGCAGGCGGGTTGCCGCGCGCAGCGAGGTCGGAAGCAGAAATAGAAGGACAAGCCCGACCGCGATCGACATGAAAAAACGCGGGCGGGCATACACGACGCGCAGAACTTTCGGCATGCGCTGAAAGCGGGCGAGACTGTCGTTCTCGCGAGACGCGCTTCGGGAACGGGAAGCGGTTTTCTTTTGCGCCATGAGATCCTTAGGTCTTGCGATCCTTAGTTCTGCCGCTCCGCGACAAAGCGTGCCGCCGCGCGCAGCACATCGCCCTTCGCGCCGAACGGCGCAAGTGCTGCGTCGGCCTGCTTCAACAAATCCTGCAGGCGGCGCTTGGCGCCATCAAGTCCAAGTTGCGTGACAAACGTGGTCTTGCCGAGCGCCGCGTCCTGTCCGGCGGGCTTGCCGAGCGCCGCCGCGTCGCCTTCGACGTCGAGCAGATCGTCGGCGATCTGGAACGCTTCGCCGAACGCATGGCCGTAGGCATCGAGGGCCGCGTATTGCTCCTCTGAGGCTTGGCCGAGCAGCGCGCCGGCGATGCAGCCATATTTCAAGAGCGCGCCGGTCTTCATCTGCTGGAGTTTTGCGACATCCGGCGGCTCCTTGTCGCCGAAGCGGCCTTCGCCTGCGAGATCCATAATCTGCCCGCCGGCCATGCCGCCGATGCCGGCCGCGCGCGCCAGCGCCCGCGTCAGCAGCAACCGCACCGTCGGGTCGCTGTGGACTTCATCGCGGGTGATGATGTCGAAGGCGAGCGTCAGCAGTGAGTCGCCTGCGAGGATCGCGGTCGCGTCGTCGAATTTCTTGTGCGAGGTCGGACGCCCCCGGCGCAAATCCGAATTGTCCATCGAGGGCAGGTCGTCGTGGATCAGCGAGTAGCAGTGGATGCACTCAAGTGCTGCGCCTGCGAGCAGTGCGCCCTGGCGCGGCACGTCGAACATTGCCGCGCTCGCCACCGCGAGAAACGGCCGCAGCCTTTTGCCGCCGTTCAGGCTGGAATAACGCATCGCCTCGATCAGCCGTTTGGGGCGGAGGATTTCACCCTGCTCGGGCTTGTCCGACAAAAGCCGGTCGAGCAGCGCCTCGGTGTCGGCCGCGGTCGTGTCGAGCAGCTTGTTGAAATCCTGGGTTGAGGCGGGCGAGGCAGGGGCAGTCATCGAAAACTCCGAAATTTGGCCGGACCATGCCTTTATGGAGGCGCTCCCGTCAATTCTGCCAAGCGATGGAATCGCCGGATTCGGTGCCGGTTGCGGCTTCTGCTATGGGAGGGGATGGACTGCTCCCGCGCCAGCGGCTTTTGGACCTTCAGCCGCCCATGAAACCGTCATGAAACACCCGATCCGCGCGATCCTGCTTCTGGTGGCGGCCCTGCTTGTGGCGCCGTATCTGCTGGTCCCGGTCTATTCGGTCGGCCATCCGGTCTCGGTGCTGATGGTGGGGCGGTTTTTGACCGGCAACCCGGTGTCGCGGACCTGGGTGGACATCGGCGCGATGTCGCCCGCGATGCCCCGCTCGGTGGTGGCGGCGGAGGATGCGCGGTTTTGCAGCCATCATGGCGTGGACTGGGATTCCTTGAGCGACGTGCTGGAGGACGCCGAGGATGGTGAGGTGACCCGGGGCGGGTCCACCATCACCCAGCAGGTGGCGAAGAACCTGTTCCTGTGGCCGGGGCGCAGTTATGTCCGCAAGGGGCTGGAACTCCCGCTGGCGCTCTGGATCGACCTCGTGCTGTCAAAAAAGCGGATTCTTGAGCTTTATCTGAATGTTGCGGAATTCGGGCCGGGCGGCCGGTTCGGGGCGGAGGAAGGCGCCCGCTACGCCTTCGGCCGGGGAGTGACGGCCATTTCCCCCCATCAGGCGGCGCTTCTGGCGGCGATCCTGCCCAATCCGTTGACCCGCAGCGCCCGGGCGCCCAGCGCCCATATCCGCCGCCTGGCCGGGACCTACATGGCGCGGGCCCGTTCCGCGGCGATTTCGGCCTGCTGGACCCGGAATTGAAGATTTTGAAGCGTTTTCAGCCTTTCCGGCCCTAGCTTCTGTCTCCCGCATCCTCTATAAGCGCGGCCTCAACCGAAATTCTCCAGAAAGCTCCCGAGGGTGGGCTGCTTTCGCTTGAAGGACGACGATCCAATGGCCGTTCCCCGTAGAAAAACATCGCCATCCCGCCGCGGCATGCGCCGCTCGGCCGATGCGCTCAAGAAGCCGACTTATGTCGAAGACAAGGACTCGGGCGAATTGCGCCGTCCGCATCACCTCGACCTGAAGACCGGCATGTACAAAGGCCGTCAGGTTCTGAAGGTGAAGAAGGAAGACTAAGCGATCTCTCCAGTCGCGGCGCGAGCCGCCGCGATTGTGTCTGCCGCGGGGTATGAGGTTCGGCAGTTTTCGGAGTATCGTCTCGGAAGACCGTCAGCCCACAGAAGGCTTCGCCGATGCCTACAATCGGTTTCCCGCTCCTTCTCATTCCGATCGCAATCTACAACATCGTCGTATTCCTGATGCCCGGCGCGGCGTTTACCGCGCCGCTGTTCACGCTGCCGTTGATGTCGGGCGTGGCATGGGCCGTCAGCTTCAACGACGTTCTGTTGGCGCTCGGCATTATTCTTCTGCTGTTCGAATTCGCCCGCGCCTCGCGGCCCGGCGCGAAATACGCGATGGACCACATCCTGTCGCTGCTCGTGCTGGGCGGCGCGGGTGCGGAATTTTTGTGGCTCGCGCCGTTCGGCGCGTCGACCTTTTTCATGCTGGTGCTGCTGGCTTTCGTGGATTTCCTCGGCGGGCTGACTCTTGCCTTGCGTCATCGCCGCGCGCGCCGTGCGATGCTGCGCACCGCGGGGCCTGAGCCTGTCGTCGCGCCTGCTCCCGCACCGCCGCCGCCAGCACCCAAGCCTCGTACCGAGCCGGCTCGCATCGAGCCTGCGCCGCCCGCGCGCGAGCATGTGCCATCCTCTCATCCGCAGATGGAAGTCATCACGCCCGAGATCGACAGTGCCCCGCAGGTGCAGCCGGATACGGCGAAGCCCGGTGACGTCGGTGATGTGGTGAAGGTCGAGCCGGCGCATCAGCCGGGTTCGGAATTGAGTGTGTCCGATATTGTGCGCGGTAGTGAAGAGCACGACACCAACGCACCGGCGCATCCGCCGATCGTGCCGCGCCGGGACTGATCCCGCGTCCGGTCAGGCCATATCCTTGAACTGCAATCCTGACGTAGCGCGCGGCTGCACCGCTGCGCGCGTGGCAGTGTAACGCGCAACGCCGTCATTCGCGATGGCCTGCCGCAGCCGCCGGGTCTGCGGCGCATGGGCGGCGGTCGCGATCAGTTGCATCACGAAGGGCGGATCGGGGCGGTGCATTGCGCTGCGTAACCCGCTTGCGGACGATACCGGAGCAACCGGCACCAGCGCCGTCGATGCGGGCGAAGCCGTGGGCGTTTCGGCATGATGCGCCTCGCCCTTGAGAGGCTGCGCCGCCAATCCTTGTCGTGGTGAAATTGCCGATACCATTGCCGCCATCTTGTCTGGCCATTGTCCCGATTCGGGACAGCAGGGCCGCTTCGATGGAGACATCGCAAGGATTATGCCGGATGCAGGAGCATGGTCTTACCCGCCCGCGATACCGCCCTGAACTTGCGCTTTTTTGGATTGTTTAAGGAACGCGACCTAGTGTGGTGGTTCAGAAGTTCGCTTACCCTCTCTGCGAGTCCTCAAGCGAACTTCTGAACCTAAACCACACTAGAATCATAGATTTGCTAGTGTCCTTTCGAATCCGAAGTTCGCTACGGAGTGCGCGGCATAAGGAGGCGAACTTCGGATTCGGGACACTAGGCTGCGAGTCCACCAAAGCCTTATGCTCTACAAACGAATCAGTCGCACCTGTCCCGGATCGAGGCGCCGTGTCCGCAATTCAAACATCTTCCGCGATGCCGCTGCCCGAGGCCCAAGACGGTCTTCAAGACGGTCTGCATGACCTGTCCGTTGACACGGTTCTGTCGTGCCTGGGACAGGCAGCCTTCGTTTGGGACATCGCAAGCGACACGCTGTCGTGGAGCGACAATATCAACGACGTGCTGCCCGGCGTGCCGCTTGAGGCCATGGGGCAGGGAGCGGAATTCGCCAAGCTGATCGAGCCGCAGCCGCATGTCCGCCGCGAAGCGGTGATGAACGGCTCGGCGCAGGATACGGGGCAGGGCGTTCACTATCAGATCGAGTACGGGCTGCGCGCGCGAATGTCGGCGCCGGTCGTCTGGGTCGAGGAAACCGGCCGCTGGTTCGCAGGCGCCGACGGCAAGCCTGCCTATGTGCGGGGGATCCTGCGCATCAACAACGAGCGCCACGCCCACGAAGAGCAGCTGCGCAAGCTTTCGCAGCACGATCCGCTGACTGGCGATCTCAACCGCGCCCATCTCGTCGCGGCGCTGGCGGAAGCGGTGGAGGAAGCCGCGCGCTTCCGTTCGTCCTTCGCTTTCATGCTGATCGGAATTGATCATCTCGCGCGCCTCAATCAGGCGTTCGGCTTCGATGTTGCCGACGAGGTGATCTGCGCGGTGTCGCAGCGGATTCGCGCGAGGCTGCGCGGCGGCGACGTGCTGGGCCGGTTTTCCGGCAACAAGTTCGGCCTGATCCTGAAGAACTGCACCGCTGACGACATGCAGGTGGCGGCCGAGCGTTTTCTCGCCGGCATCCGCGACGAGATCGTACCGACCTCCTCGGGGCCGGTGTCGCTGACGGCCTCGATCGGCGCCGTCAACGCGCCGCGTTATGCGCGCACCGCGGAAGAAGCGATGAGTCGCACGCAGGAAGCACTGGAGACGGCGAAGGTGCGCCGCCGCGGTTCGTTCCATGCCTGGCATCCGAATGTCGAGCGCGATGCGCAGCGCCGCGTCAATATCCGCGTCACCGATGAGATCGTGGCCGCGTTGAACGAACACCGCATCGTCATGGCGTTCGAGCCGGTGGTCGAGGCGGTATCGCGCAAGCCGGCGTTCTATGAATGTCTGGTGCGGATGCAGCATGGCGAAGGCGAGTTTTCGCTGGCGCCCGACATCGTCCCGGTGGCCGAGAAGCTCGGTCTCATTCGTCTGGTCGATCATCGCGTGCTCGAACTGGTCGTGGACGAACTGGCGCGGTCGCCGCAGGTGCAGCTCAGCCTCAACATTTCGCCCGACACCACGATGGACCCGAACTGGTGGTCGAGCATCGAATCCCTGTTTCGCAGCTATCCCGGCGTGGCGGAGCGAATGATCGTGGAGATCACCGAGACGGTGGCGATCCAGGATCTCGACGACGTGCGCGGCTTCGTGAACCGGCTGAAGGATTTCGGCAGCCGCATCGCGATCGACGATTTCGGCGCGGGCTACACGTCGTTCCGGAATTTGCGCAAACTCGGCGTCGATATTGTGAAAATCGATGGCGCCTTCGTGCAGAACGTCGCGCGCTCGGCGGACGATCGCGCTTTCGTGCAGACCATGATCGATCTGGCGCACCGGCTCGGGCTCAAGACTGTCGCCGAATGGGTGCAGGACGAGGAAGCCGCGAAGCTCCTGCAGGGCTGGGGCTGCGATTACATTCAGGGCCGGCTGACCGGGCTCGCCACGACCCAGCGGCCCTGGGAAATGGAAGCCTTTGGCGGGCAGGCCTTCGCAGGATAGCCGTGGTTTCCTGCTGCCGATCAGCAAAGCCGATCAATGAAAAAAGGCCGGGGTGACCCGGCCTTTTTGCTGACGTGTCGTCAATCTCAGTTGGTCTCTCCGCCGGGGGGCTTCGACATCCGCTCCAGCCGCTCCTGCATTTCCTTCATCTGACGCTTCAGTTCGTCGATGTCGCCATTGTCGGCGGGCTCATCCGCCGATGGCGGGGCCTGCGTCTCCGCGCCATTGCGCGCGGGGCCTGCGAACGGCTTGAACATCGCGAAGGTCCGCTCGAACATCTCCATGTTGCGGCGGACATGCTCCTCCAGCGGAGCGAACGGCGTGCCGCTGAAGGTGTTGGTCATCTGCTTGCGGAATTTTTCCTGCTCGCGGGTCAGCGTGTCGATCGACTGCTCGAGATACTTCGGCACCACCATCTGCATGCTGTCGCCGTAAAACCGGATCAGCTGGCGCAGGAAGGTGGTCGGCAGCAGGTTCTGCCCGGCCTTGTTTTCCTGTTCGAAAATGATCTGGGCCAGTACGGAGCGGGTAATGTCGTCGCCGGTCTTGGCATCGAAGACGAGAAAATCCTCACCCTCCTTGACCATGCTCGCGAGGTCTTCGAGCGTCACATAGGTGCTGGTGCCGGTATTGTAGAGTCGCCGGTTGGCGTATTTTTTGATTGTAATGGGCTGGTCGGATTTCGCCATGA
>Ga0180223_1000282_pt1 | contig 76972 bp, 70 predicted proteins | sample eDN5th30CKraftOP_FD_151337 | JGI IMG/M metagenome (GOLD analysis project Ga0180223, IMG submission 151337) | Enriched Organic Plus compost microbial communities from Emeryville, California, USA - eDNA 5th pass 30_C Kraft OP (version 2) (version 2) ...
CAACCCGCAACTGAAGGCCGCCGTCGCCTGGTACGGGCCCCTCGGCGGCAACCCCACGGACATCCAGCCGAGGACGGCCGCCGATGTCGTGGGCGACCTCAAGGCGCCGGTGCTCGGGCTCTATGGCGGGGCGGATACCGGCATCCCGGTCGCGAGCGTCGAGAAGCAGCGCGAGACCGCGAAGGCCGCCGGCAAGACCGTCGAGATCGTGATCTTCCCCGACACGCCGCACGGTTTCCACGCCGATTACCGGCCGAGCTATCGCAAGGCGCAGGCCGAGGACGGCTGGGCGCGGATGCTGACCTGGTTCAAGCGCTACGGCGTCGCCTGAGCGGCCGCGCACCCGCCGCCGGCGCCGACATGGCCTGCGTCGGCAGCTCTTCCTTGTCCTGCGCCGGCGCTTATGCTCTTGGTCGAAACGATTGAATGGCCAAAAGCAAGAGGAAACGCATGGCTCAGCACGACAAGGTCGCGATCATCACCGGCGCCGGCTCGGGCGTCGGCCGGGCGGTCGCCATCGCCTTCCTGAAGGACGGCTATCGCACGGTTCTGGCCGGGCGCCGGGCGGATGCGCTGGAGGAGACGATCGCGCTCTCCGGCGTCGACAAGGGCCGCGCGCTCGCCGTGCCGACCGACGTCACCGACAAGGCCTCGGTCGCGAAGCTGTTCGCGAAGACGAAGGAGGCTTTCGGCCGGGTCGACGTGCTGTTCAACAATGCCGGCGTCAACGCGCCGGGCGGCGTGCTGCTCGAGGATCTCTCGCTGGAGGACTGGCAGAAGGTGGTCGACACCAACCTGACCGGGCCGTTCCTGTGCACGCAGGAGGCCTTCAAGGCGATGAAGGCGCAGGAGCCGCACGGCGGACGCATCATCAACAACGGCTCGATCTCGGCCCATGCGCCGCGGCCGAACTCCGTGGCCTATACCGCGACCAAGCACGCGATCTCGGGACTGACCAAGACCGCTTCGCTGGACGGGCGCAAATACGACATCGCCGTCGGGCAGGTCGATATCGGCAACGCCCTGACCGAGATGGCGCGGAAGATGACCACCGGCGTCCCGCAGGCCGACGGCTCGGTCAAGGTCGAGCCGGTGATGGATGTCGACCACGTCGCCTCGACGGTGCTGCACATGGCGGGCCTGCCGCTGGAGGCCAACGTTCTCTTCGTCACGGTGATGGCGACCAAGGCCCCGCTCGTCGGGCGCGGCTGAGGCGAGGCGCTCCGCCCGCGGTCATCCGGCCGGGCGGAGCTCAGACGAGCGAGCCCGCAGGGCGATGCTCCCGGGCTGCCCCCGGATCGGCGCCGCCGATGCGGCTTGCCCCGGATGACGGGGGAGGCCGGTCGCGGCGCCCCGCCGGCCTTGGCGGAGCGGGCATCCGGGTTTGCGCAACAAGGCGCAGACAGCCGCCATCGGCGGGTTATAAAGGCGGCAGGTTCTTCCAGGGATGCCGCCGCCCATGACGATCGCCGCCAAGCTGCCTTCCATCCTGATCGCCAATCGCGGCGAGATCGCCTGCCGGGTCATCCGCACCGCGAAGCGGCTCGGCCTGCGCACCATCGCGGTCTATTCGGACGCCGATGCGCAGGCGCTGTTCGTGCAGATGGCGGACGAGGCCTGGCATATCGGCGCGGCCCCGGCCCGCGAGAGCTATCTCGACGCCGGCAAGATCCTCGCCGTGGCGAAGGAGGCCGGTGCCGCCTGCATCCATCCGGGCTATGGCTTCCTCTCCGAGAATGCGGATTTCGCCGAGGCCTGCGCGAAAGCGGGGATCGTCTTCGTCGGCCCGCCGGCTTCCGCCATCCGGGCGATGGGCCTGAAGGACGCGGCCAAGGCGCTGGTCGAGAAGGCGGGCGTGCCGGTGGTGCCGGGCTATCACGGCGCCGAGCAGGGCGCCGATTTCCTCCGCGGGGAAGCGCGGCGCATCGGCTACCCGGTGCTGATCAAGGCGGTCGCGGGCGGCGGCGGCAAGGGCATGAAGAAGGTCGACCGGCCCGAGGATTTCGACGATGCGCTCACCAGCGCCCAGCGCGAGGCCCAGAACGCTTTCGGCGATGCCCGCGTGCTGGTCGAGAAATACGTGCTCTCGCCGCGCCATGTCGAGATCCAGGTCTTCGGCGACGGCCACGGCAACGTCGTGCATCTCTACGAGCGCGATTGCTCCTTGCAGCGGCGCCACCAGAAGGTGATCGAGGAGGCGCCGGCGCCGGGCATGACGGAGGAGGTGCGCGCCGCCATGGGCAAGGCGGCGACCGAGGCCGCCCGGGCCGTCGGCTATGTCGGGGCCGGCACGGTCGAGTTCATCGCCGACGGGCGCGACGGGCTGCGCGCGGACCGCTTCTATTTCATGGAGATGAACACGCGGCTCCAGGTCGAGCATCCGGTGACGGAGGCGATCACCGGGCTCGATCTGGTCGAATTGCAGCTTCGGGTCGCGGCCGGCGAGCCGCTCGGCTTCAAGCAGAAAGACGTGACGGCGAAGGGCCATGCCGTCGAGGCGCGGCTCTATGCCGAGGACCCGGAAAAGGGCTTCCTGCCCTCGACCGGCAGGCTCTGGGCGCTCGGCTTCCCGCATGGCGAGGGCATCCGCGTCGACACCGGCGTCGAGGCCGGCGATACGGTGACGCCGTTCTACGATCCGATGATCGCCAAGGTCATCGCCCATGGCGCGACGCGCGACGAGGCGCTGGATCGGCTCGGCGCGGCGCTGGGCGAGACGGTGGTCGCCGGCCCGCGCACCAATCTCGCCTTCCTCAAGAAACTGACCGAGGCGGAGGGGTTCCGGAAGGGGCCGTTCGACACCGGCTTCATCGACCGCAACATCCAGGCTCTGGGCGCCGAGCCGCAGCCGCTCGACGCGGCGGCGGTCGCGGCGGCGGCCCTGCAACTGGAAGAGGAGCGTCAGGAGGCGGGACTGGTCGAGGCCGCCGGGCGGGCGGAGGGCGAGGCGCGCTCGCCCTGGCTCGCGGCGGACGGCTTTTCGCTGATGCCGCGCCAGCCGCTCGGGCTGCCGCTGCTGGTCGACGGCGAGCGGGTCGAGGCCCGGATCGAGTGGGACGGCGCGGATGCGCGGGTCAGCCTGCCCGGCCATGAGATCGGCGAAGGCGAGCACGAGGTCTCGCTGGCCGAGGGCGAGGGCGGCGTCTGGTACGCGCTGCATCGCGGCCGGCAGACGGCGGTGTCGCTGTTCGATCCGTTCAGCGTCGATCTCGATGCGGCGGCGGGCTCCGGCGGCGTGGTCAAGGCGCCGATGCACGGCAAGCTCGTCGCGCTCTTCGTCGCGCCCGGCGAGGCTGTGACCAAGGGCCAGCGCCTCGCCATCGTCGAGGCGATGAAGATGGAGCACGTGCTGACCGCCCCGCGCGACGGCACCGTCAGCGAGGTCGTCGGGGAGCCGGGAGCGCAGGTGGCGGAAGGCGCGAAGGTGGTGGTGCTGGGGGAATAGTCGAATTTCTGGAATAGGTTGCGGGCGATTCCTGCGAGCCTGATTCAGGAAAGCGGGCTTCGATTGAAAACGCGCCGTCATTCCGGGGCGGGCCGCAAGGCCCGAGCCCGGAACCCAGAACCGATGCGCTTCGCCTATCGGGTGACGGCGCTGCTGCGGTCTTTTCGAAAACGGCATCGGTTCTGGGTTCCGGGCTCATCGCTACGCGATGCCCCGGAATGACCGTGTGGTTCCTGCGCAGGGAACCGGCGCCCGCTCACCCCCGCCCGATCACCGGGAACTGCTCGGCCTCGTAGATCTGGCCGGAGACCGGCGCGCTGTCCTCGGACAGCCAGAAGGCGGCGTGGGCGGCGATCTCCTCCGGCTGCATGATCCGGCCGGTCGGCGCGTGGCGCAGCGGCACGTGGTTCTGCCAGCCGGGCTGCTGGCCTTCGCGCTGCTGCGTGGCGTCCTCATTGGCCGTCCAGGTCCAGCCGACATTGAGCTGGTTGGCGCGGATGCGCTCGGGGCCGAGCGTGTTGGCGAGGTTGCGCGTCATCGTCATCAGCGCGCCCTTCGACATGGAATAGACGGTGAGGTTCGACAGCCCGCAATAGGCGTTGATCGAGCCGACCGTGACGATGGCGCCGGGCGATTTCTGCGCCCGGAAGGCGCGGATCGCAGCTTCGGCGCAGAGCAGCGGCGCCCGCGTATTGACCGCGAAGACATGGTCGAAGAAGGCGGCGGTGGTCTCGCCGAGGACGCCGCGCGGATAGATTCCGGCATTGTTGACCAGGCCGTCGATACGGCCGAAGGCGGCGACGGTCGCATCGACGATCGCCTGAGCGGTCTCCGGAATCGCGAGATCGCCGGTCGCGCCCCGCGCCGCGTCGCCGAGGCTCGCGACGGCGGCGCCGACCTCGGCCTCGTCGCGGCCATGGACAAGCACCTTTGCGCCTTCGGCCACGAGCCGTTCCGCCATCGCGTGGCCGATGCCGCTCGATGAGCCGGTGACGAGGATGACCTTGCCTGCAAGTCCGCGCATGATGAAACGTCCGTAGCCTGTCCGGGAGCCAACGATGACGGTGAAGCGTATCGTCGCGAACATGCTAACCGCCGAACCCGAGCGCGCGAAGCCCTTCTACGGCGACCTTTTCGACATGCACCCCGTCATGGACCATGGCTGGATCCGGATCTGCGCGGCGGATGGCGACGCGGCCGGGCCGCAGCTCGGCTTCGCCAGCGAGGGCGGCTCCGGCGCGCCGGTGCCGGATTTGTCGATCGAGGTCGACGATCTCGACGCGGTGCTGGCCAGGGTCGCGGCGGCGGGGCTGGCGATCGAATACGGCCCGGCCGACGAGCCCTGGGGCGTGCGGCGCTTCTTCCTGCGCGACCCGTTCGGACGGCTGGTCAACGTGCTCGCCCACGCCCGCTGAAGCCCGTCTGTGGAGAAGCGCGGCGGAGGCTGGCCCGATGCCGTGCCGGGGCCTATTTTGCGGGTATGGCCCTTCATCTGCTCAAGCTCTGCGTCGGCGCGGAATCGATCTCGGACCTCGAAGGCTGGGTCGAGGAGCGGATGGCACAGCGCCGGGCGCGCGGCGAACCGGCCGAGCAACTGCACACCACGCGCATGGTGCCGAAGAAGATCGACGAGATCCTCGACGGCGGCTCGCTCTACTGGGTGATCAAGGGCCAGATCGCGGCGCGCCAGCGCCTGACCAGCATCCGGCCCTTCACCGATGCCGAGGGCATCGGCCGCTGCCATCTGGTGATGGAGCCGGTGGTGGTGCCGGTGGAGCCGCGCCCGTTCCGCCCCTTCCAAGGCTGGCGCTACCTACAGGAAAAGGACGCGCCGCGCGACCTATCCGAGCATGGCGGCGATCTCGGCGAGATGCCGGAGGCGATGCGGCGCGAGCTGGCGGGACTGGGGCTGCTGTAGGGGGAGACATGATCTGGCCTGGCCGGACCGGCTCGCCGCGTCACACCGCGATATTGTCGATCAGCCTGGTGCTGCCGATGCGTGCCGCTATCAGCAGGCGGATCGGCCCGTCGGCCCGGGCCGCGACCGGGGCGAGCGTCTCGGCATGGCGGGCTTCCAGATAGTCGAGCTCGAATCCGGCGGTGATGATCTCGTTCTGCGCCTCGGCGACCGCCTGGAAGAGCGGGTCCTCGTTGCGGATGCGGGCGGCGAGCTCCTGCATCACGCGGTGGAGCAGCGGCGCCAGCGCCCGGTGCTCGGCCGAGAGATAGCGGTTGCGCGAGGACATGGCGAGGCCGTCGGCCTCGCGGATCGTCGCCAGCGGCACGATGCGGATGCCGAGGTCGAGATCGGCCGCCATGCGGGTGACGACCTTGAGCTGCTGGTAGTCCTTCTCGCCGAAGATCGCGCGATCGGCGCGAGACTGCGTGAAGAGCTTGCAGCAGACGGTTGCCACGCCTTCGAAATGCGTCGGCCGGAAGCGATCCTCCAAGCCGACGGCGGCCGGGCCGAGCAGCAGCACGCGCGTGGCGAAGCCGGGCGGGTACATCTCCTCGACGGAGGGGAAATAGACAGCGTCGGCGCCGGCGGCGACGAGCTTGGCGCAATCGTCGTCGAAGGTACGGGGGTATTTCTTGAAGTCCTCGTGCGGCGCGAACTGGGTCGGGTTGACGAAAATCGAGACGATGGTTCGGCGCGCATGGCGCCGCCCCTCCGTCACCAGCGCGATATGGCCCTCGTGCAGAGCGCCCATGGTCGGGACCAGCGCGACCTCCTCGCCGGCCGCATGCCAGCCCGCGACGGCTTCGCGCATCGCGGCAACCGTCTCGAAAATCGTGATCCCGGCCATTCTCGTCTCCTCCAACCGGCGGACGGGTAGCAAATGCGGCCGCTCTGGCCAATATCAGGATCGGGGCAGGATGCGATTCAGGAAGGCCGCCGACAGGTGATGAACGACAGGAACGACCGGGCGGCGAGCCGCGTCTTCGCGGCGATCGCGCGGTTGACCGGTGGGGCGCATGCGCGCTTCGACGTCTCGGCGCCGGCCTCGCTGCTGGAATTGCTGCGCGGTGCCGCCGGTGGACGCGAGGCGATGCTCCGCCTTGCCGGCGAGAGCCACGCCGTGAAGGGGTTGATCGCCGCCATGGGTGGAGAGCGCTAGTGGGGCTGCTCTACGGCGTCGCCGTCCTCATTCTGGCCTGGTGGCTGGTGAAGCTCCTCGCCGGAGCCAATCCGAAGGTCCTCGCCAGGCTCGGCAAGACGGTGGGCGGGGTCGCCTCGCTCGGGGTCGCAGCCCTGCTGCTCGCGCGGGGCCGGCTGGACATGGCCGTCTTCCTCGGCGGCATCGGCACCTGGCTGCTCGGCTGGAGCGCGACCGGCCCGGGCGGCATCCGCTTTCCCTGGGCCGACCGCGCCGGGCCGACGCCGGGCGCGATCTCCAGGGTGCAGTCGCTCCTGCTGGAGATGGAGCTCGACCACGACAGCGGCGCGATGCGCGGCCGGGTCAGGGACGGAGCCCATGCCGGGCGGGATCTCGACAGCCTCGGGACGGCCGAACTCGGCGGGCTGATGCGCGACTGCCTGGCGCGCGACGCCGATGGCGCCCGCCTGCTAGAGGCTTATCTCGACCGCCGGTCGCCCGGCTGGCGTGAAGACGCTCAGCGTGACGGTAACGCGGGGCAGCGCGGCCCGCCGGGCGCGGGCGCGATGACGCAGCAGGAGGCCTACGAGATCCTGGGGCTTCAGCCGGGGGCGGGCGAGGAGGCGGTCCGCGAAGCCTACCGGGCTCTGATGAAGCGGATTCACCCGGATGCCGGCGGTACGAGCGGCCTTGCCGCTCGCGTCAACCAGGCCAAGGACGTCCTTCTGAAGCGCGGATAGGGCCGGGTTCTGGGAATAGGTCGGCGACATGGCGTGAACTCCTTTCCCGGACCGGTCAGCTCTTGGTGGCGAAGCAGGAGAAGCCGCCGCGCTTCAGCTTGGCGCAGGCGTTCTGCGCGTCCTTCGAGTCGTCGAATCCGGCGAAGCGGGCGCGGAACAGGGTGGAGCCGCCCTTCTCGACCTTCTCGGTGAAGGGCGAGGCGCTGGCGAGCGGGCCTGCGGCCTTGGCGCGGGCCCGGGCCAGGATCTCCTTGGCCTTGGCCTCGTCGTCGGTGGCGCCGAGCTGGATCACCCATTTGCCGGAGGCGACGACGGCGGCCTGGTGCGACATCGCCGGGGCTGGCTCGGGCGCCTGGGCCCTGGCCGGAACGGGCTCCGCCTTGCGGACGGCGCTGGCGGTGGCGGCGGGCACGGTCTTCGCCTCGGCGACCTTGACGGGCTCGGCGGCCGGCTCGGGCAGCCTGGCGATCGATGAGGTGGTGTCGACGTTCGCCGGCGGCCGCAGGACCTTGGCGTCGGCCGGCTGGGCGCCGATCGACCAGCGCATCGCCGACGGCGTCGTGGTCGCCGTGACCGGGCGCATGTTGGAGATCTGCAGCGGCTGGCCGGCAGGCACCGGGCGCGGCGGCGCGATCGGGGTCTGGGTCGGCATCGGGGCATAGGCGCGGGCCGCGGCGGGCACCGGCGCGGAAACGGCCTCGGGGCGCGGCACCGGGATCGGCGCGGGCTCGGCGGTGGCGAGGCGCGGGCGCTCCTCGGGCCGGACGCGCTCCTCGGGGCGGGCACGCTCCTCGCGCTCCGGCGCCTCGGCGACCATCACCGCGGCGCGGCCGCTGGTGGAGGCACGCGGCAGGTTGGCGAGGACGAGATCGGTCATGATCTTGTCGCGGGAGGCCCCGGACCGGCCGCCGAGCACGATCGAGACGATCTGCCGGCCGCCGGCCTTGGCGGAGGTCATCAGGTTGAAGCCCGAGGCGCGGGTGTAGCCGGTCTTGATGCCGTCGACGCCCTCGACCTTGCCGAGCAGGCGGTTATGGCCGCGGATGGTGCGGCTGCCATACTGGAAGGCGCGGGTCTGGAAGAGCGGGAAATAGCGCGGGAAGCGCTCCTGGATGGCGCGGGCGAGGATGGTGAGGTCGCGCGCCGTGGTGATGTTCGGCGGCGAGGCCGGCAGGCCGTTCGCATTGGAGAAGCGCGTCGAGCCCATGCCGAGCGCCCGCGCCTTGCGCGTCATCATTTCGGCGAAAGCCTGCTCGGAGCCGGCGATGTTCTCAGCCACCACGACGGAGGCGTCGTTGGCCGAGAGCGTGATCATGCTCTTGATGGCGTCGCCGACGGAGAGCGTCGAGCCGGGGCGCAGGCCGAGCTTGGTCGGCGGCTGCGAGGCCGCATAGGACGAGACCTTCAGCTCGGAATCCATGTCGAGGCGGCCGCGCTCCATCTGCTCGAACAGCATGTAGAGCGTCATGACCTTGGTCAGCGAGGCGGGGATACGGGCCGCATCCTCGTTGACGGCATGCAGCGTGCGACCGGTCTTCACGTCGACCACCATCGCGGCATAAGGCGGCGTGTAGCCGCCGCCGGCGGCGTGATGACGGCGCTTGCGCGCCTCGGCGGGGGAAGCGGCCATGGTGGCCGCCACGGCGACCATCCCGATCAGCCCGGCAGCGACCCGCAGACGCGGCCGCCGCAACCCAACGCAACCAAACACCATGAAAGGCCCCGAACTCAACGCTCACAAGTCCGACCCCGCGCCGTACGTGGCGCGAAGGACACAGTAGGGGAGGTTAGGACGACGCGGTTACGGAGCCGTTAAAAATTGAACGGTTGCGACCGGAACGATCTGCGTGTGGTGCATTGCAGCGTCCGCTTGACATTCATGTTGCGCTGCACAATATAGCGCCAGTCCCCGGTGGTGATCTCTTCATACGACCTTGGGGCGACACGACCGGGCCTTGCGCGGCTCGCCACCTGAGTGGGCACCCCAGCGTGCCAGGAGATAGCCATGATCCAGCAGTTCGAGACCTTCCAGAAAGCCTCCAAAGAGAACGTCGACGCCGCTCTGAAGGCCTTCGGCGCCACCTCCAAGGGCGTCCAGACCATCGCCGTCGAGGCCACCGACTACGCCAAGAAGTCCTTCGAGGCCGGCACCGCCACGCTCGAGAAGCTCGCCGGCGTGAAGACCTTCGACAAGGCCCTCGAGATCCAGGCCGACTTCGTCAAGAACTCGTTCGAGGGCGCCGTCGCCCAGCTCACCAAGATGGGCGAGCTCTACACGGCCCTCGCCAAGGACGCCTACAAGCCGTTCGAAGGCATCGTCGCCAAGTCGGTTCCGGCCGCCGCCGGCAAGTAATCTCCGGCTCGTGACCCGCGGCGCGGCCGGTCCGCGCCGATGGCGTCCCGCGATGCAGCGTTTCGGGAAGCCCGGCCGTCACGGCCGGGCTTCTTCCGTTGCGGCGCGCGCGGGGCCGCCGCTCTTTTGAACCGATTGAAAACGGGCAGGATTGGGCGCATCTCTATGGCGGACGCCGCAGATCGCGGCGAGAGGGATTTTCGCTACGCCATGCTCGACAAAGCCGCTCCGCCCCGCACGCTGAAGCTCAACGCCGCCGACAACGTCGTCGTCGCGGTCGACCCCGTCGACGTAGGCGTGACGGCGGCCGGGGTCGAGGCGCTGAAGCGCATCCCGCGCGGGCACAAGATGGCGATCGCGCCGATCGCCAAGGACCAGCCGATCCGCAAATTCGGCCAGATCATCGGCTTCGCCACCGGCGACATCGTGCCCGGCGACTGGGTGCACGAGCACAATACCGGCTTCCACGCCTTCGAGCGCGACTACGCCTATGCCGCCGAGGCGAAGCCCGAATTCGTGCTGCCGGTCGAGCAGCAGGCGACCTTCGAGGGTTTCCGCCGCGCGGGTTCCAACGGAAGGCCGGGCAAGGCCGGCACGCGCAACTATGTCGGCATCCTGACCTCGGTGAACTGCTCGGCCTCGGCCGCGCGCTTCATGGCCGAGGAGGTCAAGCGCTCCGGCCTGCTCGCCGATTATCCCAATGTCGACGGCGTCATCGCCCTGACCCACGGCACCGGCTGCGGCATCGACTACAACGGCGAGAGCTTCGAGGTGCTGAAGCGCACCACCTGGGGCTATGCCTGCAATCCGAACATGGCGGCGGTGCTGGTCGTCGGCCTCGGCTGCGAGGGCTTCCAGATCAGCCGCATGAAGGAGGCCTATGGCGTCACCGAGAGCGACGTCTTCCGCACGCTGACCATCCAGGAGACGGGCGGAACCAGAAAGGCCGTCGCCGCCGGCATCGAGGCGCTGAAGGTGATGCTGCCGATCGCCAACCGGGCGAAGCGCGAGACCGTGCCGGCCTCCGAGCTGATGCTGGCTTTGCAGTGTGGTGGATCGGATGGCTACTCGGGCATCACCGCCAATCCGGCGCTGGGGGCGGCCGTCGACATCCTCGTCGAGCATGGCGGCACGGCGATCCTTTCCGAGACGCCGGAGATCTACGGCGCCGAGCACCTGCTCACCCGCCGCGCCGCGACGCGCGAGGTCGGCGAGAAGCTCGTCGGCATCATCAAATGGTGGGAGGACTATACCGAGCGCGCCCGGATGAGCATGAACAACAACCCCTCGCCGGGAAACAAGGCGGGCGGGCTGACCACCATCCTGGAGAAGTCGCTGGGCGCGGCCGCCAAGGGCGGCACCAAGACGATGTCGGCGGTCTACCATTATGCCGAGCCGGTGAAGGCGAAGGGCTTCGTCTATATGGACACGCCCGGCTACGACCCGGTCGCGGCGACGGGGCAGGTGGCGGGCGGTGCCAACATCCTCGCCTTCACGACGGGCAGGGGCTCCGCCTATGGCTGCAAGCCGACGCCCTCGATGAAGCTCGCGACCAACACGCCGATCTACGAGAAGATGATCGACGACATGGACATCAATTGCGGCGACGTGCTGGACGGGGTCTCGCTGGAGCAGAAGGGCCGCGAGATCTTCGAGAAGCTGCTCAAGGTCGCCTCGGGCGAGCGGACCAAATCCGAGCAGCTCGGCTATGGCGACGCCGAATACGTGCCCTGGCAGATCGGCGCGACGATGTAGGTTTCCGGCGCGCCGGTTGAACCCGGCGGGAATCCGACGCGACCAAGAACGGGCCGGTGCCGCTCACGAGCGGCGCCGGCCCGTCCCGTCTCTGGTCTGGATTCCGATGAAGAACCTCTTCCTCGTCACCGTCCCGCGCGTCCTGCTCGGACTGATCTTTCTCATCAGCGCCGTCGACGGCTTCTGGTGGCTCGCCACGGGCGTGAACCTGATCCATCCGCCGACCAGCGCGCGCGGCGTCGTTTTCGAGACGGCCCTGCAGGATTCCGGCTTCCTCTGGCCGTTCGTGAAGGCGGTCAACCTCACCGGCGCGCTGAGCCTGATCTCCAATGTGGCGCCGGCTTTCGGGCTCGCGCTGATCGCGCCGGTCATGGCGGTGATCGTGCTGTTCCACCTCACCATCAACCCGCCCGGATTGCCGGTCGCGGTCATTCTCGTGGTGCTGGGCTCGCTGTTGGTCTGGGCCTATCGCGACCGCTACGCGGCGCTGTTCCGGTAGCCCCGCGCCGTCATCCCGGACGCGCTGCGCCGCCAGCGGGCCCGGAAGCCATCCATGCGCGCCGGCTTCTCATCCGTCATCGCGCGGAGCGAAGCGACGAAGCGACCGCGGGGGCCGCAAGGCTCAGGCGGCTCGACCCCGGCGCCGATTGCTTCGCTTCGCTCGTGGCGGCGGAGGCTGCGCCGGCCCTGAAACGCGGGCGGAGCTTCAGAGCGAAAAGCCCTTCAGCCGCTCGCCGAGCAGGCCGATCCGCTCGGCCGCGACATTGGCGATGGCGATGCGCAGATGGGCTTCCTGACCGGGACCGAAATAGGGGCCGGGCAGGGCGAGCACGCCGCGTTCCTGCGCCAGACGCTGCGCCACCTCGGCCGCCCTGGCGCCTGCGAAAGGGTGTGCGACATAGGCGAAATAGGCGCCCGCAGAGAGCACGCGCCAGCCGTTCAGCGGCGCCATCGTCGCGCGGAACAAGCCGGCGCGGGCGTTGATCTCGGCGCGGTTGCGCTCGCGCCAGGCGCGGATGCCGTCGATGCCCCAGCTCACGGCGGCCTGACCGGCGCGGACCGGGTTGATCTGGATGCAGTCGAGTACCTTGCCGATCTGGGCGACGACCGGCTCGCCGGCCGTGATCGCCCCCAGGCGCCAGCCCGGAACGGCATAGGCCTTGGAGAAGCTGTAGAGCCCGATCACGGAATCCCGCCAGCCGCTTGCGGCGAACACCTCATGCGGCCTGGCAGCGTCTTCCGGCAGGAAGTCGCGATAGGTTTCGTCGAGCACGAGCCAGAGCCCACGCCGGGCGCAGAGCGCGGCGAAGGCTGCGATGGTCTCGGGCGGATAGACCGCGCCGGTCGGGTTGTTCGGCGTCACCAGCACGATGGCGCGGGTCCGGGCGTCGATCAGCGCCTCGGCGGTGGCGACATCGGGAACGAAGCCGGATTCCGGCGTGCAGGGCAGCGGCCGCGATTCGACGCCGAGCATGGTCAGCGTCATCTCGTGGTTGAAGTACCAGGGCGTCGGCAGCAGCACGTTGTCGCCGGCCTGCGCCAGCGCCATCATCGTCACGACATAGGCCTGGTTGCAGCCGGAGGTGATCGCGACATCGGCCGGGTTGAAGACGGTGCCGTAGATCCGCGAGATCTCGGCGGCATAGCCCTCGCGCAGGCCGGCGTCGCCGGTGATGCCGCCATAGCGCGCATTGCCGGGCTCGGCCGCCGCCTCCGCCAGCCGGCGCAGCAGGGCCTCCGGCGGGGCCGAGCCGGGCACCGCCTGCGACAGGTCGACCAGCGGGCCGCGGGCGCCGTCATAGCGGCGCGCCCAGCCCTGCGCCTCCGGGATCGGCGGCGTGCCGGTGTCGAGGAGGTCGGGGTTCAGCGCGGGGGGAGGAACGGTCGGCATGGCAGGCCTGCTTTGCGGCGGAGCGGGCCGCGCGTCAATCGCCTTGGAAGCGTCGCAACCCTCCGCCATATCTGGAACGTTTCCCATTCCGGGACCGGGTGAGAGCCGATGCAGGACGAGACCGAGGATGCGATCGCCGAGCTGCATGCCATGCTCGACCGGGCGGACAGCATCGTCAGCTTCACCGGCGCCGGCATTTCGACGGAATCGGGCGTGCCGGATTTCCGCTCGGCCGGCTCGCCCTGGATGGTCAACAAGCCGATCCCGTTCGACGCCTTCGTGAGCCGCCGCGAGGCGCGTATCGAGGCCTGGCGGCGCAAATTCGCGATGGACGACCATTATCGCGGCGCGCAGCCGAACATCGGCCACCGGGCGCTGGCGCGGCTCGTCGCGGACGGGCGCTCGCCGGCGATCGTGACGCAGAACATCGACGGGCTGCACCAGGCCTCGGGCGTCCCGGAGGACCGGATCGTCGAGCTGCACGGCAACGGCACCTATGCGACCTGCCTGGATTGCGGCTGGCGCCACGAGCTGGCGGCGATCCGCCGCTCCTTCGAGGAGACGGGCGAGCCGCCCGCCTGCCTGATCTGTGCCGGGCCGGTGAAGTCGGCGACGATCTCCTTCGGCCAGGCGATGCCGCAGGCGGCGATGATGCGGGCCCAGGAGCTGGCGCTGGAATGCGACCTCTTCCTCGTCGTCGGTTCGTCGCTGGTGGTCTTCCCGGCGGCGACGCTGCCGGTCATCGCCAAGCGCCAGGGCGCCCGGCTCGTCATTCTCAACCGCGAGCCGACCGAGCTCGACCCGATCGCCGATCTGGTGATCCGCGCCGAAAGCGGCCGGGCGCTGGCGCCGCTGCTCTCCTGAGCGAGGCGGGCACGCCGGAGCCGGCCTCCACTCCCGGGGCGCGGCCGGTGGCGCGGGCGCCGATTCCATCTGCAGGCACGATCGTTGCCACCGGATCATGTGGAAGATCCGATGGGGGGTGTATCCCGAATCCGCAGCGGTGCTATCGTGACGGCACGAATCAAGACGTTCTGCGTGGGGTGAGCGGCACATGTCCGACGAATTCGGTGAGAGCGGGCGGCCACCGATGGGTCCCATTCAGTCATTGAACCGCGTCGTGCGGCTGGACGGCCCGGCGCATGGCGTCTCGGACGTGCCCGTCGAGATCTCCGGCTACGTCAAATGGTTCGACGTCTCCAAGGGCTACGGCTTCGTGGTGCCGGAGGCCGGCGGGGCCGATGTTCTGCTTCACGTCACCATCCTGAAGCGCGACGGATTCAACGCCATAGCGGAAGGCGCTCGCATCGTGCTCGAAGCGGTCGAGAAGCAGCGCGGGCGCCAGGCGGTCCGCGTTCTCTCGATCGACACCACCGCGGCGCGCCATCCCTCGGAGATGCCGCTCGCCCGCACCAACGTCACCGTCGCGCCGACGAGCGGGCTGGAGCGCATGGTGGTGAAGTGGTTCAACCGGCTGCGCGGTTTCGGCTTCGTCTCGAAGGGCGAAGGCGCGCCGGACGTCTTCGTGCATATGGAGACGCTGCGCCGCTATGGCCTCGTCGAGCTGGTGCCCGGGCAGACCGTGCTGGTGCGCTACGGACCCGGGCCGAAGGGCCTGATGGCGGCCGAGATCCGGCTCGAGGCGGGCGGCGCTTCCGCCGCGCATTGACGCCGCCGGAACGGGCGGAATGAACGGGCCGGCGGGTCGCTCCCGCCGGCTTTTTCGTTTTCTGTCGCGATTGCAGCAGGTTTCGGGACCGCGGCTTTTACGGTTCCTCAACCCCTCGGGCTAAAATTGGGCGTTCCCGCCGGAGGTTTGGCCCATCGTCCTTCTCGTCAGCGACCGCGACCGGCAGCGTCTGGCGCTGCAGCGCGCGCTCTCGGTCTGGGGAGCGTGCCGGAGCTTCGATCTCGCCGAGACCGATGCGATCGCTGCCGCCTCCGGCCGGATCCTGATCGTCGATCTCGACCTCTCCGACCCGGCGACGATCGGCGCGGCGCGCGCCGTGCTGGCTCCGCACCGGAGCCGGGGCGCTCCTTTCCTGTTCCTGCTCAGGGACATGTCGGCGCGCTGTCAGATGCAGGCGAACGCGCTCGGCGCGAAGGCGGTCCTCCCGATCGCGATCTCGCAGCCCGAGTTGCTCGACCGGGTCGGCGCGATGCTGGGACTGCTGGGGGAGGCGGGGCCGCAGGCGGCGCAGCAGCGCCGTTTCGTCCGGGCCTCCGCCGCCTTCGCCGATCTGCTCGAAGCGGCGGGCTCCGGCGACGCGCTGCCGGTCCAGGTCATCAATGACGGGGTCGAGGCGATCAACCGGGCGGCGGCCGACGCCGATCTCGACACCTGGCTCGATCTGGTCTGGCGCCATGACGACGCGACCTACCAGCATTGTCTGCTCGTTTCCGGACTGGTCGCCGCCTTCGCGCACAAGCTCGGCTTCAGCGAGGCAGACCGGCGGCTGATCACCGGCGCCGCTGTCCTGCACGATATCGGCAAGGCGCGCATTCCGCTCGACATCCTGCGCAAGGAGGGGCCGCTGACGCCGGAGGAGCGGGCGATCATCTGCCGCCATCCGCGGATCGGTCACGACATGCTGGTCAGGCAGGGCGGATTCGCGCCGCTGGTCCTCGACGCGGTGCTGTCGCATCACGAGATGCTGGACGGTTCGGGTTATCCGCAGGGCCTCGGCGCGGACCGGATCCCTGATCCGGTGCGGGTGATCACGATCTGCGACATCTACGCCGCGTTGATCGAGCGCCGCTCCTACAAGCCGCCGCTGCCGCCGGGCGAGGCCTTCGCCATCCTCGCCGGGATGGGCGGCAAGCTCGACCGCGATCTGGTGCGCGTCTTCGGCGAGGTGGTGCTGGGCACGGCCGCCAGCCGGCTGGGCAAGGTTCTCGGCCCGGCCGGTCCCCGCGACGCGGAACGGGTGGCCTGAGCGGGAGCGCCGCCCGCGGCTTCAGATCGCGAAGGACGTGCCGCAGCCGCAGGAGCTGGTCGCGTTCGGGTTGGTGATCCGGAAGGACTGGCCGACGAGATCGTCGACGAAATCGATGGTGCAGCCGGCGAGCAGGTCGAGCGAGGTCTCGTCGATCAGGACGGTAGCGCCGTCGCGCTCGATGACGAGATCGTCCGGCGCCTTCTCCCGCTCGACGTCGAAGACGTACTGGAAACCGGAACAGCCTCCGCCGGAGACGCTGACGCGCAGCATCGAGCCGGGAGGTTCCTGCGCCATCACGGAGAGGATGCGCCTGGCGGCGCTGGCGGTCACTTCGATGCCGCGCGGATTGACCGCGAGATCGGTCGACATGTTCGGCTCCTCGGCAGATGCTCCTTGCACCCTTGCTGCCCGGAAAGGTAATGGCCCGGCAGCGCCTCCACAAGCAGGCGGGCGCGACGAGGCCGTTATGCCGTCATCACAAGGCCCATTTCCGCGATTCGGCCAGGGCGCCGCCGGCCACGAGCCGGGCGAGCGCTGGCGCGCGCCCTATGCCTGTCGCTCCAGCCTGAGCCGCGGCCGGCTGATCGCGGAGCCGGCCTCCGCCACCCGCGGCGAGTTCCAGCGCGACCGCGACCGCATCATCCATTCGACCGCCTTCCGCCGGCTCAAGCACAAGACCCAGGTCTTCGTCTCGCATGAGGGCGACCATTACCGCACCCGCCTGACCCATACGATCGAGGTCGGCCAGATCGCGCGCGCCCTGGCGCGCGCGCTCGGCCTCGACGAGGATCTGGCCGAGGCGCTGGCGCTGGCGCACGATCTCGGCCACACGCCCTTCGGCCATACCGGCGAGGACGCGCTCGCCGCATGCATGGCCGGGTTCGGCGGCTTCGACCACAACGCCCAGACGCTCAGGATCGTGACCCGGCTCGAACGGCGCTATGCCGGCTTCGACGGGCTCAATCTGAGCTGGGAGACGCTGGAGGGGCTGGTCAAGCACAACGGCCCGCTGGTCGACCATGACGGGCGCCCGACCGCGCGCTATGCCGCGACCGGCATTCCGGCGGCCATCGTCGAATATCAGGAGCGGCAGGACCTCTGGCTCGACAGCTACGCCTCCGCCGAGGCGCAGGCGGCGGCGCTCGCCGACGACATCGCCTATAACGCCCACGATATCGACGACGGCCTGCGCGCCGGCCTGTTCGGCCATGGCGCCTTGCGCGCGGTGCCGTTCCTGGCGGGATTGCTCGACGAGATCGAGCGCCTGCACCCCGGGCTCGAGAAGCCGCGACTGACCAACGAGCTGGTGCGGCGCGTCATCACCCGTTTCGTCGAGGACGTGATCGCCGAATCGCAGGCGCGGCTGGCGGCGCTGGACCCGGCCGATGCCGATGCGATCCGCCGCGCGGACGGACCGGTCGTCGCCTTCTCGCCCGCGATCGAGGCGGCCGACCGGGACATCAAGGGCTTTCTCTACCCCAACATGTACCGCCACCCCCGCATCGCGCCGATCCGGGAGCAGGCGGCGCGGGTGGTGCGGGAGCTGTTCGCCCGCTTCCGCGACGATCCGTCGGCGATGCCGGAGGAGTGGGCGGCCGGCTGCGAGGGGCTCGACGAAGCGCGGCGGATGCGGCGCATCGCCGACTACATCGCCGGCATGACCGACTGGTACGCGCTCGACGAGCATCGCCGTCTGTTTGACGTCACCCCCTCGCTGCGATAGGGCCGGGCGGCCGGAGTTCAATGTCCAATATAATAGACATTGAACTCCGGCCCTGAAGAGAAGCCCTCATCCCGAGGAGCCGCAAGGCGGGGCCTCGAAGGATGCTCCCGTTGACTCCAGAACCTCCTGGAACATCCTTCGAGACGCGAGCCTGCGCCCGCTCCTCAGGATGAGGGCTCGAAGGCTTTCAGCGAGCAAGATGTGACCGCGATGAACCTGTTCGAGACCTATTCCGCCCGCCTCCATGCCGCGCTCTCGGCGCTCGCCGAGCGCGGCGCGCTTCCGGCCGGGCTCAATCTCGGGCGCGTCGTGGTCGAGCCGACCAAGGACCCGGCCCATGGCGACCTCGCCACCAATGCCGCGATGGTGCTGGCGAAGGACGCCGGCACCAATCCGCGCGCGCTGGCAGCCCTGCTCGTCGAGGAGCTGTCGAAGGACCCCGAGATCACCAGGGCCGAGATCGCCGGCCCCGGCTTCATCAACCTGACGCTGCAGCCGGCGGTGTTCACCGCGATCCTGAAATCCGCGATCGAGGCCGGCACCGATTACGGCCGCGGCAAGCCGAAGCCGGCGCCGAAGATCAATGTCGAATATGTCTCGGCCAACCCGACCGGGCCGATGCATGTCGGCCATGGCCGCGGCGCGGTGTTCGGCGATGCGCTGTCGAGCCTGCTCGCCTTCGCCGGCCACGACGTGACGCGCGAATACTACATCAACGATGCCGGCGCGCAGGTCGACGTGCTCGCCCGCTCGGCCTTCCTGCGCTATCGCGAGGCGCTGGGGGAGGATATCGGCGCGATTCCCGAAGGGCTCTATCCGGGCGACTATCTCAAGTCGGTCGGCGCGGCGCTGGCCGAGCAATATGGCCCGGCGCTGCGCGACAAGGCCGAATGGGACTGGCTCCCGATCGTCCGGCAGGCCGCCATCGACGGCATGATGGCGATGATCCGCGACGACCTCGCCGCGCTCGGCGTGGTCCATGACGTGTTCTTTTCTGAGCGCTCGCTGCAGGGCCGCGACGGCAATTCCAACGCCGTGCACCAGACGATCGAGGATCTGCGCGCCCGCGACCTGATCTATGAAGGCCGGCTGCCGCCGCCCAAGGGCCAGAAGGACGAGGATTGGGAGGACCGCGAGCAGACGCTGTTCCGCGCCACCCGGTTCGGCGACGACGTCGACCGGCCGCTGCTGAAGTCAGACGGCAGCTACACCTATTTCGCCAACGACATCGCCTATCACCGCTCCAAATTCGTGCGCGGCTTCCCCGAGATGATCGACGTCTGGGGCGCCGACCATGGCGGCTATGTCAAGCGCATGCAGGCGGCGGTCAAGGCGGTGACCAACGGGCAGGGCTCGCTCGACGTCAAGCTCTGCCAGCTCGTCCGGCTGCTGCGCAACGGCGAGCAGGTGCGCATGTCGAAGCGCTCCGGCGATTTCGTCACGCTGCGCGAGGTCATCGACGAGGTCGGCCGCGACGCGGTGCGCTTCATGATGATCTTCCGCAAGAACGACGCGACGCTGGATTTCGATCTCGCCAAGGTGGTCGAGCAGTCGAAGGACAACCCGGTCTTCTACGTGCAGTACGCCCATGCGCGCTGTGCCTCGATCTTCCGGCAGGCGCGAGAGGCCTTCCCCGATCTCGACCTGTCGCCGGCGGCGCTGGCCGAGGCCGATCTCGCGATCCTGACCGACGAGGCGGAGATCGGCATCGTCAAGTCGATCGCCGCCTATCCGCGGATCATCGAGGCCGCGGCGGCGGCACATGAGCCGCATCGCGTCGCATTCTTCGTGCACGAGCTGGCGAGCGCCTTCCACTCGCTCTGGAACAAGGGCAAGGATTCACCGCAATTACGGTTCGTTAATCAAACTGATCGAAAGTCGACCTTGGCGAGATTGGCGTTTGTGCATGCGGTGCGCGGCGTCCTTGCTTCCGGTCTGGCTGTCGCCGGAGTTGCGGCGCCGGAAGAGATGCGCTGACGGTCGCTTTCCGCCGGCGCGCACAAGGTCAGGTTGACCGCACAGAGTTTCCGGCTCTCCATAGGGGGAGGCGGCTTGTGCTGGAATGGATCATGCCATGAGTGAGCCAGCTAGGAATCGTTTCGCGCTCGATCTCGAAGATCTCGAGCGCCAGCTGCGCGCGGCCGGACAGACGCAGCGTCCCGCTGCGTCGCCGGACCCGCTGGCGGAGCTGACCCGCATCGTCGGCCAGGACGATCCGCTCAAGGACATCTTCGCCGAGCGGCGGCCGCAGGCCGTGCAGCCCGCGATGCGGCAGGAGCCGAGCCTCGCGGTGGTGCCGCCGCGCCCGGCGCCGGTGCCCGCGCCTGTCTCCGAACCGCCGGCCGAGCTGCGCGGCGCCCTCGACGAGTTCGAGGCCCTGCTGCGCCGGACGGAGCCCGAGCGCCGGGCCGCGCCGGCGCAGGCCCCGGACCCGGCCTGGCCGCAGCAGCAGGCCTACCGGCCGCACCAAGCCGCGGCCGAGGACGACGACTTTCCGCCCGCTCTGCCCCCCTATGCCGAGCCTGCCTATGCCCAGCCGGCGCAGGGGCATGGCGTCGCCGCCGCCCGCGACCTCGACGAGGAACAGGGTTTCTACCAGGAGCCGGGCCACGAGCCGGCGGTGGCGCCCCATGGCTATGCCGCGGCTCAGCCGGCCTATCAGCCGGGCTACGATGAAGATGACATGCCCGATCTCGAGCCGCGCCGCTCACGCAAGGGGCTCTGGGCCGCCGCCGCCGTGATCGCGATCGGCGTGATCGGCGTCGGCGGGACCATGCTGCTGCGCGGCGGCTCGGCCTCCAAGGACGGGCAGCCGCCGGTGATCGCCGCCGATAGCGGCCCGGTCAAGGTCGAGCCGGCCAATCCGGGCGGCACCGAAATTCCGAATCAGAACAAGCAGATCTACGAGCGCTCGGCCGAGGCCCCGCAGGGCCAGACCAAGCTCGTCGACAACCAGGAGCAGCCGGTCGACATCCAGGAGGCTGCCCGCACGATGCCGTCGCGGGTCGTCCTGGCCGGTCCGGGCACCGCCGAGGCCGGCACGGTCCCGGCTCCCGCGCCCGACGCGGCGCAGCGCAGCATCGTCATGCCCGAGCCGGCGCTGACGCCGATGCCGGCCGTTCCGGGTCTGGGCGAGCCCCGCAAGGTCCGCACGGTCGCGATCCGGCCCGACGGCACTCCCGCGCAGGCCGCGGCCGCGGCCGATGCCAATGGCAGCCGGCCGCTGGCGACGGGCTCCGCCCCCGCGCGTTCCATCGCCGGCAGCCCCGGCAGCATGAGCCTGCCCCCGGCCGCCGCCACCGCCGCCGCGCCGCAGCCCGCGCCGAAGGCGCAGGAGCGCGCGACGACGCCGGCCGCGACGACGCCTGCAGCCCCGATGCGCCTCGCCAGCGCGCCGCCTGCCGCCGCTCCGGCCCCCGCCAACAGCGCGATTCGCGCCGGCACGGGCGATTTCGTGGTGCAGCTCGGCGCGCCGGGCAGCGAGCAAGAGGCCAAGGCGACCTTCGCGGCCTTGCAGCGCAAATATCCGCAGCAGCTCGGCGGCCAGTCGCCGATCATCCGCAGGACCGAGCTCGCCGGCGGCAAGACGGTCTACCGGCTGCGCGTCGGCCCCTATTCGCGCGAAGGCGCGACCTCGATGTGCTCGCAGCTCCAGGCTGCCGGGGGCCAGTGCTTCATCGCCAAGAACTGAAGCCAGGGACCGATATCCTCGGCAAGGGCAGCGCTTCCGGCGCTGCCTTTTTTTCTTGTTGGGCGGGCCTTGCCGCCGGGGCGGCCGCATGGCGGGTCGATACGACTCTTGCCGCGCCCGAATCCGCATGCGACTTAGCTGTCAACGATGCGCTCGCGGCTCCGGCCGCCATCGCGCTGAAGCATCGACCGGAGGACAAGCCATGGATCGTCGCAAATTCGTCAAGGTCGCCGGGGCGGGGGCTGCCGGCAGCGCCGTCATCGCGGCGCCCGCCATCGCGCAGTCGCAGCCCAAGATCAACTGGCGGCTGGCCTCCAGCTACCCCAAGAGCCTCGATACCCTCTACGGAATCTCGACCCATGTCGCCAAGCGCGTGGCCGAGGCGACCGACAACAATTTCCAGATCCAGGTCTTCGCGGCCGGCGAGATCGTGCCGGCACTGCAGGCGCTCGACGCGGTGCAGAACGGCACCATCGAGTGCAGCCACACTCTGTCGAGCTTCTATATCGGCAAGGATCCGGCCTTCGCCTTCGAGACGTCGCTGCCCTTCGGCTTCAACACCCGCCAGCAGAACGCCTGGCTCTATCAGGGCGGCGGGCTCGAGCTCTGTCGCGCCTTCATGAAGGGCTACAACTGCTACACGATCCCCTCGGGCAACACCGGTGCCCAGATGGGCGGCTGGTTCCGCAAGGAGATCAAGACGCTGGAGGATCTGAAGGGGCTGAAGTTCCGCATCGCCGGCCTCGGCGGGCGGATCATGGCGCGCCTCGGCGTGGTGCCGCAGACCATCGGCGGCGCCGACATCTATCCGGCGCTGGAGCGCGGCACGCTCGACGCGGTCGAGTTCTCCGGCCCGTTCGACGACGAGAAGCTCGGCTTCGTCCGGGTGGCAAAATATTACTATTACCCGGGCTTCTGGGAGGGGAACGCCAATGTCAGCTTCCTCGCCAACATGGACAAGTGGAACGCGCTGCCGGCCTCCTACAAGGCGATCGTCGAGGCGGCCTGCGCCGAGGCCAATGCGCTGTGCGTCGCGAAATACGACCACGGCAATCCCGACGCGCTGGTCCGGCTGGTCGGCGCCGGGGCGGAGATGCGCGCCTTCCCGCAGGAGGTGATGGCGGCGGCCTACAAGGAGGCCTTCGCGATGTATGGCGAACTCGCCGCCAGCAACGCCGCGTTCAAGACCTTCTACGATTCCTTCCTGCCCTACTGGAAGAAGGAGCAGCTCTGGTTCCGCATCGCGGAGCTGCCCTTCGACGCCTTCAACGCGCAGAATTTCCAGCAGGTGAAGTGAGGGCTGGGAGCATTCCGGAACCGGTCATCCCGGGTCGGCGCCGCCGAAGGCGGCCTGTCCGGGATGACAAATGCTGCCGTCCCAGCGCTTGACCGCGCCAACGCCAATTCCTACCCCGGTGTCATGACCTCGCGCGCCTTCATCGCCGGCTGTCTCGGCACGAGCCTCACCCCCGACGAGCGCGCCTTCTTTCGCGATGCGCGGCCCTGGGGTTTCATCCTGTTCAGGCGCAACACGCAGTCGCCCGAGCAGGTCGCGGCGCTGACGAGCGAGATGCGCGAGAGCGTCGGCTGGCACGCCCCGATCCTGATCGACCAGGAGGGCGGGCGGGTGCAGCGCATGGGGCCGCCGCTCTGGCCGAAATACCCGACGGCGCGCGCCTTCCTCGCCATCAACGATCCGGTGCGCCAGCGCGAGATCGTCAGGCTCTCGGCCCGGCTGATGGCGCATGACCTCAAGGCGGTCGGCATCGACGTCGACTGCCTGCCGGTGCTCGACGTGCCGGTCGCCGGCAGCCACGACGTCATCGGCGACCGCGCCTATGCCCACGACCCGGACCAGGTGGCGCGGCTCGGCCGGGCGGCGGCGGAGGGGCTGATCGCGGGCGGCGTGCTGCCGGTGGTGAAGCACATGCCGGGCCATGGCCGGGCGCGGGCCGACAGCCATCACGACCTGCCGGTCGTCGAGGCGACGCTCGACGCGCTCCGGGCGCATGATTTCCGGCCCTTCCGCCATCTCGCCGACATGCCGCTGGCGATGACGGCCCATGTCGTCTTCACCGCGCTCGATCCGAAGCACCCGGCGACCGTCTCGCGGAAAATCGTGCGCGGGATCATGCGCGGCGAGATCGGCTTCGACGGGCTGATCATGACCGACGACATCTCGATGAAGGCGCTCTCCGGCTCCTTCGAGGCCAAGGCCCGTGCGGCCATCCGCGCCGGCGTCGACGTGATCCTGCATTGCCACGGCATCATGGAGGAGATGGTCGCCGTCGCGGGCGCCGTGCCGGAGATGAAGGGCGCGCGGGCCCGCCGGGCCGCCGCCGCGCTCGGCCGCATCCGCCACGAGCCGGAGCCGCTCGATCTCGACGCCGCCCGCGCCGAACTCGCGAGCGCGCTTGCGTTGCAGGGCTGAAAGACCGATTCTCCTTTGCGGGGTTGATCGCATATTTCCGCAGGTCATCGCGGGCGACCGAAGGAAGGCCCGGGATTCACGCCCGAGCGCTCGCCGGGATCGCTCCGGCATGGGCGCCGGGATGGGCAGGACGGGGTGAGGGCAGGCCATAATGACGGCCGAACTGCCATTCGAGGAGGATCGCGAACGGCCCGAGGGCGAGCCCGCGCTCGTCGTCGATGTCGACGGCTATGAAGGGCCGCTCGACCTGCTGCTCGATCTCGCGCGCCGCCAGAAGGTCGACCTGCACCGGATCTCGATCCTGGCGCTGGCGGAGCAGTATCTCGCCTTCGTCGAGGAGGCGCGGGCGCTGCGGCTTGAGCTCGCCGCCGATTATCTCGTGATGGCGGCCTGGCTCGCCTATCTAAAGTCGCGGCTGCTGCTGCCGGAGCCGCCCCGGGGAGAGGAGCCGAGCGCGGCCGACCTCGCCACCTCGCTGGCGCTGCGCCTGCGCCGGCTGGAGGCGATCCGGGCCGCGGCGAACAGGCTCTCCGCACGCGACCGGCTGGGGCAGGATGTCTTCGCGCGCGGCGCGCCCGAGGAGATCGTCGCCGGCGCCCGGCCGGTCTGGGAGGCGGAGCTCTACGACCTGCTCGCCGCCTATGCCCAGCAGCGGCAGAAGCGGGTGCAGGGGCATATCTCGGTCGGCCACCGCGCCGTCTGGTCGCTGGTCGAGGCGCGCGAGGCCCTGCAGCGGCTGGTCGGCGAGGCTGGGGACTGGACCGAGATCGATCCTTATCTCAACGCCTATATGCGCTCGCACGGATTGCCGGCCGGGGAGATGAGGGCGACGGTGCGGGCCTCGGCCCTGTCGGCCATGCTCGAAATGGTGCGCGAGGGCGTGCTCGATATCCGCCAGGAGGAGGCCTTCGCGCCGATCCATGTGCGCCGCCGCTCCGCCCGGCCGCCGGTCCTGCCCTTTGCCGGACGCGCGGGCCGATGACGATGGCGATGACGGACGATGCCGGCGATGCGGATGGCGGCGGGGCCGAGGCCTTCGCGCAGGCGCTGCGCATCGTCGAGGCGCTGCTCTTCGCCTCGACGCGGCCGCTGCCGGCGGATGAGCTCGGCCGCTCCGTCCCGGCGGGCATCGCCGTCGAGCAGGTCCTCATGCGGCTCGCCGCGCTCTACGCCGATCGCGGCGTCAACCTGCGGCAGGTCGCTGGCGGCTGGGCCTTCCGGACGGCGCCGGATCTCGGCTACCTGCTCGCCGCCGAGGCCGAGCCGCCGCGCCGCTTGTCGCGGGCCGCGCTCGAGATCCTGGCGATCATCGCCTATCATCAGCCGGTGACGCGCGCCGAGATCGAGGAGATCCGCGGCGTCGCCACCGCCAAGGGCACGCTCGACATCCTGCTGGAGGCGGGCTGGGTGCGCCTGCGCGGGCGGCGGCGCTCGCCGGGCCGGCCGGTGACCTATGGCACGACGCCGGGCTTTCTTGACCATTTCGGGCTCGACCGCATCGACGATCTGCCGGGGCTGGAAGAATTGAAGGGGGCGGGCTTCATCGAGGGGCGCCTGACGCGCGACCTCGCCGTGCCGGTTCCCGACGACGATCCGTCCTTGCGCGACGACGAGGACCCGCTGGGCGACCTGTTCTCGCCGCTCGACGACGGCGAAGGCTAGGACGCCGAAAGGCGCTCCGGGTGTTCCTTTCCGATGTTTGCGCCCCATATCGAAGGGGTGGCGTCGGCCTGCGCGGCTGCGGCGCGGCGTCATCGGCGGGGCAGGATGAGGTGCCACGGCGCTTCGGCGCTGCGGAAGCGGCGGCCGATCCTGCGATTCCGCTGGACGAAGTCCTTGTGTTTCCGGCGGCAGGTCAATAGGTTCCGCCGCCGAGTGATCGACCGGGTCGCGATTTGGTTGGGGATCGACCCCGGTCAGAGCAATTTCGGAGGAGTTTCGCCATGGGTGGCGTGAGCATTTGGCATTGGATCGTCGTCGGCGTCATCGTGATGCTGCTCTTCGGGCGCGGCAAGGTGTCCGAGTTGATGGGCGATGTCGCCAAGGGCATCAAATCGTTCAAGAAGGGCATGGCCGAGGACGACGAGCCGACGCCGGGCGCGGCCAATGTCGACCCCAAGGTCATCGACCAGACCCAGGCCGGCAACGCCGCGGCCCAGGCCAAGGCCGAGCACAAGGCCTGATGCGGCCCGCGCCCCGGCGGCGCGGTTTGGTCATGCGCGTCTTGCGGTATCCGGCCATTCGCGGCCGGGCGTGAGCGCGCTGGGGCCGGGGTCGGCGCGGGCATGACGGCCCGGCCGGCGCATCGGCCTCCGTGAATCTGATAGAGAACGCCTGATCCGGTCCGGTTGCCTTCGCGATCCGGCCGGCGCGTGCTCCGAGAGGACGAGCCCTCGATGTTCGACATCGCCTGGAGCGAAATGGTGCTGATCGGCGCGGTCGCGCTCGTCGTGATCGGTCCCAAGGACCTGCCGAAAGTCCTGCGCACTGTCGGCCAGACCGTCGGCAAGGTGCGGCGCATGGCGGCCGAGTTCCAGGGGCAGTTCAACGAGGCGATGCGCGAGGCCGAACTCGCCGACCTGAAGAAGCAGGTCGAGGATGTCGGCGGCAGCGTCTCGAGCGCGCTCAACAGCGACTACAAGCCGATCGAGGAGCCGAAGGACTTTTCCGCCCCGGCCGCGACCGGCGATGTGGCGAAGCCCGACGAGGCGGCGCTGAAGGAGGCGGAAGCCAAGCTCGCCGCCTTGCCGGTGCCCGAACCGCCGCCGCCGGTGGATATCGCCGCCGAAACGCCGGCCGCGAAGCCGAAGCGCGCCCGCAAGCCGAAGGCCGAGCCCGCGGCTCCGGCGGCTGAAACCGCGGTCGCGGAGGCCGTCGATGCGGACAATAGGGCTGCCGGGCCGGCGCGCACGCGCCGCGTCAAGGCGGAGGCGGCAGTGCCCGTGGAGGCGCAGGCGCCCGTGGCGAAGAAGCGCGTCGCGGCTGCCAAGCCTGCCGCCAAATCCGCCACGAAGCCTGCCAGCAAGCCCGGGCCGAAGGCCGCCGTGAAGAAAGCCGCCGTGAAGGGCGAGGGGAGTTCCGCATGAGCGTCGCCAATCCTCGCGAGGGCGAGGACGAGATCGAGGCCTCGCGCGCGCCGCTTCTCGACCACCTGATCGAGCTGCGTTCGCGGCTGATCAAGTCGCTGATCGCCTTCCTGGTGATGTTCTTCATCTGCTTCGGCTTCTCGACGAAGATCTACAACATCCTCGTGCTGCCCTATGTCTGGGCGGCGGGGAGCGCGGCCAATGCGCAGCTGATCTATACCGGCCCGCTGGAGCTGTTCTTCACCCATATCAAGGTGGCGGCCTTCGGCGCCGGCTTCTTCGCCTTCCCGGTGATCGCGACGCAGATCTACAAATTCGTCGCGCCCGGCCTCTACAAGAACGAGAAGGCCGCCTTCGCGCCCTATCTGGTCGCGACGCCGGTGTTCTTCACGCTCGGCGCGATGCTGGTCTTCTTCTTCGCCATGCCGGTGCTGATGAAGTTCTCGCTCGGCATGCAGCAGGCGGCGACCGAGACGCAGGCGGGGATCGCGCTGCTGCCGAAGGTCAGCGAATATCTCTCGCTGATCATGACGCTGATCTTCGCCTTCGGCGTCGCCTTCCAGCTTCCGGTGATCCTGACGCTGCTCGGACAGGCGGGAATCATCGATTCGCAGTTCCTCAAGGACAAGCGCCGCTACGCCATCGTCTTCGTCTTCATCGTGGCGGCGGTGCTGACCCCGCCGGACATCCTGTCGCAGCTCATGCTCGCCGTGCCGATGCTGCTGCTCTACGAGCTCTCCGTGTTCTCGGTGCGGCGCGTCGAGAAGAAGCACGAGGCGGCAAAGGCGGCCGAGGAGGCGGAATAGGGCGCTCCGCCGCTCTTCGCGTCAGTGCGGGGAGCACTGCGGCGAAGGAATCCAAGGCTGCGGGGATAGGCGGTCGACCCGATCCCTCGCGGATTGCCTCGCTGCACTCGCAATGACGGGCCGCGGGATGATGAAGCCTGTTCCCTCCCGCGCCATCCCGGTCTAGAGCATGCAGCGCTGCATTCCGCAGCGACGCATGGCCTGAAAGACGATGTACGACATCAGATGGATTCGCGAGAACGCCGCGGCGTTCGACAGGGGCTTGACGCGACGGGGGCTGGAGCCGCTGTCGTCCTCGCTGCTCGAACTCGACGACAGGCGCCGCTCCGCCATCGCCAAAGCCCAGGCCACGCAGGAGCGTCGCAACGCCCTCTCCAAGGAGATCGGCAAGGCGATGGGCGCGAAGGATGTCGCGCTCGCCGAAAAGCTGAAGGCCGAGGTCGCGGGACTCAAGGAGGAGCAGCCGGCGCTGGAGGCGGAGGAGAAGGCCGCCAAGGATGCGCTCGACGAGAGGCTCGGCGCGATTCCGAACACGCCTTTCGACGACGTGCCGGACGGCGCCGACGAGCACGATAACGTCGTGCTGCATGTCCATGGCGTGAAGCCGGAGGAGCGCGGCCTGCTCAAGGGCGTCAACGACCCCAAGCAGCATTTCGAGCTGGGCGAGGCCCTCGGCCAGATGGATTTCGAGGCGGCGGCCAGGCTTTCCGGCGCCCGTTTCGTCGTGCTCCGCAACCAGATCGCCCGGCTGTCGCGGGCGATCGGGCAGTTCATGCTCGACACCCATACGGAAGAGCACGGCTATGCCGAGGTCAACCCGCCGCTGCTGGTGCGCGACGACGCGATGTTCGGCACGGCGCAACTGCCCAAGTTCCGCGAGGACCAGTTCCGCGCCGGCGAGGAGCATTGGCTGATCCCGACGGCCGAGGTCCCTCTCACCAATCTGGCAAGGGAATCAATCCTTTCGGAGCAGGAGCTGCCGCTTCGATTCACCGCGCTCACCCCCTGCTTCCGCTCGGAGGCCGGCTCGGCCGGGCGCGACACGCGCGGCATGCTGCGCCAGCACCAGTTCGAGAAGGTCGAGCTGGTCTCGATCGCGGCGCCGGAGAAATCGCGCGAGGAGCATGAGCGCATGCTTGCCTGCGCCGAGGCGGTGCTGAAGAAGCTCGACCTGCATTACCGCGTGATGACGCTGTGCGCCGGCGACATGGGCTTCGCCTCGCAGAAGACCTGGGACATCGAGGCCTGGCTGCCGGGGCAGAAGACCTATCGCGAGATCTCGTCCTGCTCGGTCTGCGGTGATTTCCAGGCGCGGCGGATGAACGCCCGCTACAAGACCAGGGACGGCAAGGGACCGTTCTTCGTCCACACCCTCAACGGCTCGGGCACGGCGGTCGGCCGCGCCCTGATCGCGGTGATGGAGACCTACCAGAACGCCGACGGCTCGATCACCGTGCCCGAGGTTCTGGTGCCCTATATGCGCGGCGTGACCAAGATCGAGAAGGCGGCCTGAGATGCGGATCCTCGTAACCAACGACGACGGCATCCATGCCGAGGGGCTGGAGGTGCTGGAGCGCATCGCGCGCCAGCTCTCCGACGACGTCTGGGTGGTGGCGCCCGAGACCGACCAGTCCGGCGTCGCCCATTCGCTGTCGCTGTCGAACCCGCTGCGCCTGCGCCAGATCGGCGAGAAGCGCTTCGCCGTGGCCGGCACGCCGACGGACTGCGTCATCATGGCGGTGCGCTCGGTGATGGCCGAGGCGCGGCCCGATCTCGTGCTCTCGGGCGTCAACCGCGGCTCGAACGTGGCCGAGGACGTCACCTATTCCGGCACCATCGCCGCGGCGATGGAGGGCACGCTGCTCGGCATCCCCTCGATCGCGATCAGCCAGGCCTATACGCCGGGCGACCGCAACGTGATCCGCTGGGACTGCGCCGAGAGCCATGCGCCGGGCATCATCCGGCGGCTGCTGGAGGAGGGGATTCCCGAGGGCGTGCTGTTCAACCTCAACTTTCCCCATGCCGGGCCGGACGAGGTCAAGGGCGTCTCCGTCACGGTGCAGGGCCGGCGCGACCAGGAGCTGGTCAAGCTCGAGCCGCGCAAGGACGGGCGCGGCAACCCCTATTACTGGATCGCCTTCCAGCGCAGCCGCAAGGAGCCGGCGAACGGCACCGATCTGCGGGCGATGGCCGAGAGCCGGATCTCGATCACGCCGCTCGAGCTCGACCTCACCCATGAGCCGACGCTGACGCGGTTCGCGCAGCTCTTCGCCTGAGGCATCGCGGGAGGGGGCATGAGCGAGGAGGTGCCGGCCAGCGAGGGCGAGCGCACCGTCGCCTTCCTGCTTTCCCTGCGCGCGCGGGGCGTGCGCGACCTCGCCCTGCTGCGCGCCATGGAGCGGGTGCCGCGCGACCGCTTCGCGCCGGCGCGCTTCGCCGATCTCGCGCGGCAGGACGTCTCGGTGCCGCTGCCTTGCGGCCAGACCATGACCGCTCCCTATACGGTCGCGAGCCTCCTCGGCGCGCTCGACATGCAGGCGGGCGCGCGGGTGCTCGAGGTCGGCACCGGCTCGGGCTATGTCTCGGCGCTGCTGGCGGCGATGGGGGGCGAGGTCGTCTCGCTGGAGCGCTACCGTTCCCTGGCGCTCGCCGCGCATGAGCGGGTCTCCGGCAGCGGCTTCGGCGGCGCGGTGGATCTGCGCCATGCGGACGGCTTCCAGCCCGATCGCACGCTGGGGCGCTTCGACCGCATCCTGGTCAACGGGGTGACGAGCGCGGTGCCGGAGGCGCTGCTGGCGCGGCTCGCGCCGGGCGGGCGCCTCGTCGGCGCCCTGCGGGTCGAGGGCGCGGCGCGGCGGGTGGTGGTGACGCGCTTCGACGACGACCAGTTCGACCACGCCACCGGGCCGGTGCTGCGCCTGCCGCCGTTGATTCCGGGGCGCTCGCAGGCGCTCTAGATCTTTTCGCGCGGGGCGCGGGGGGCGTCGCGATCGCTTCCGCAAAAAAACGAAAAAGGTGAATCGAGCGTCGCGAGGGAAACGTTTTCGTAACCTGAACGGGACTTTAATGCCCGTCATCGAGTTGCGTCGTTCGCGAGTACTCTGTCCATGTTTAGTCAAGCCGGAACGGTCAAATCCCGTCTCCTTTTCCGTCTCTCGACGGTTTGCCTGCTTGCCCTGGGTGCCAGCGCCTGCTCGTCCGAGGCGGTGCGCTTCACCGAGACGCCCTTCGACAATCCGTTCAGGACGGCGCAGGCCTCGCCGATGCGCGATCCGGTGACCACCGGCTCGATCGGGTCCGGAGCCCGCGCCCCGCTTCAGCCGGTTCCTTCGGCGCCGGTCGTGCGCTCGCAGGCTCTGCCGCCGCCGCAATCCGCCGTCGCGATGCGTCCGGCGCCGACGCCGGCTCCGGTGCAGCCCGTTGGCGGCAGCGCCGCCGGCTGGAGCGCGCAGGGCGGCACGCCGATCGTGCTCGCCCAGGGCGAGACGCTGGACATGATTTCCTCGCGCTACGGCGTGCCGCGCGCGGCGCTGATGTCGGCCAATGGGCTGAGCAGCGCCAATGTGGCGCCGGGAACGCGCCTGACCATCCCGGTCTACAATGCGGGCGGGACCGCGGCCGTCGCCGCGGAGCCGATCCGCCGGGCCGCGCCGGTGGCGGCCGAGCCGCGCGGCTTCTCCCCGCCGCCCGTGCGCCAGGCTGCGGCCGATACCCGGTCCCAGGCCCGCAGCGCTGCCGAAGCGCGGGCCAAGGCGGAAGCCGACGCGCAGGCGATGCGGGAATCGCGCGCCCGTTTCGCCGCTGAAGCCAAGGCCAAGGCCGAGGCGCGCAAGCTTTCGGCCGCCCCCACGACCCGGCCGCTCGCGGAAGCCAAGTCGGCCGCCGCCGCGCCGGTCCGCCCCGGCAGGGCCCCGGTCGAGCCGTCGCGGCCCGCCGCCGTCGCCAGCGCTCCGGCCACGCCGGTCGCGAAGGTCGAGCCCGCCTCCCTGCCCGATCCCAAGACCACGGCCAGCCTGCCGAAGCAGGAGAGCGTCGCGTCGTCGAGCGCCGACAAGGCGGATTTCCGCTGGCCGGCCCGCGGCCGGGTGATCTCGGGCTTCAGCGGCAAGGGCGGCAACGAGGGCATCAACATCGCGGTGCCGGACGGAACGCCGGTCAAGGCCGCCGAGGAGGGCACCGTCGCCTATGCCGGCAGCGAATTGAAGGGCTACGGCAACCTCGTGCTGATCCGTCACCCGAACGGCTACGTCTCGGCCTATGCTCATAACGGCGAGCTCAAGGTGAAGCGCGGCGACGTGGTCAGGCGCGGCCAGGTCGTGGCCAGCTCCGGCCAGAGCGGCAACGTCTCCTCGCCGCAGCTTCACTTCGAGTTGCGCAAGGGCTCCACGCCGGTCGACCCGACGCCCTATCTGAACAACTGATCCCCGATCGAAGCCGCCCAATCCGGTTTCACCCTTCGATCGGTACCCGCGAGACCCCGCCGATCGGAACAGAAACGGGACGGACCCTGGTCCGTCCCGTTTTTTGGCGTTGGGGCTAGCGCATCGGACCGAAAAGTGGAATCCACTTTTCGGAAGAATCCGATGCGCCAGCAATGAGATAGATCATCGTTACCGCGTCCGAAAGGACGCGCGATGATCTAGCGCCTGCGGAGCGCTCCGCGTCAGTCCTCCAGCCTCAGCCTTCCAGCCTCTTGCCGAGGCGCCCGGCGAGATCCTGGATGTACTGCCAGGCGGTGCGGCCGGAGCGCGAGCCGCGGGTGGTCGACCATTCGAGCGCGTCGCGGCGCAATTCGTCGGGCGCGATCGCCAGCCCGAAATGGCCGGCATAGCCGTTGATCATCTCCAGATATTCGTCCTGGCTGCATTTGTGGAAGCCGAGCCAGAGGCCGAAGCGGTCGGAGAGCGAGACCTTCTCCTCGATCGCCTCGCCCGGATTGATCGAGGTGGCGCGCTCGTTGTCCATCATGTCGCGCGGCAGCAGGTGGCGGCGATTCGAGGTGGCGTAGAACACCACGTTCTCGGGCCGCCCCTCGACGCCGCCGTCGAGCACCGCCTTGAGCGACTTGTAGGAGGTGTCGTCGCTGTCGAAGGAGAGGTCGTCGCAGAAGACGATGGCGCGATGCGGATCGCTGCGGAGCTGGCCCATCAGCGCGGGCAGGCTCTCGATGTCCTCGCGGTGGATCTCGATCAGCTTCAGCGGCAGCTCGCCTTTCGCCAGGCGCTGGTTGGTGTCGGCATGGACGGCTTTGACCAGCGAGGACTTGCCCATGCCGCGCGCGCCCCAGAGCAGGACGTTGTTGGCGGGAAGCCCCCTGGCGAAGCGCTCGGTGTTCTCGGAGAGCGTGTCGCGAACCCGGTCGACGCCGCGCAGGAGCGAGATCGCGACGCGGTTGACCTTCGGCACCGGCACGAGCTCGGAGCCGGCGGCCTGCCAGACGAAGGCGTCCGCGGCCGCGAGGTCGATCGGCTTGCGCGGGGAGGGGGCGATGCGCTCGAGCGCGGAGGCGATCCGCAGCAGAGTGGCGAGCGTCTCGGCGGCGGTTTGATCAGGGGTCGTGTCGGTCATCTGGCATGCGCCTTCATGGTTCGGCTGGCAACCGTACCGTACCGTCCGGTACGGTTGTGCGCCTAGCTAAACCGCTTCGCGCGATCTTGCGCAAGGGCATTGCGCGAATGGCGGCAAGCTCATAGGTGAGGAACGCGCCGGCGCGAGCGGGCGTGTCCGATTGATTTCATGGCGTTGCTGACTATAGTCCGCGCGATTTTCCCGGCGGAGCACGCGCCGATCAGGTTGCAGCGCAATCCGGTCGGAACCCGCGTTCTCCGTCCCTGAATTGAGAGGCGGAGTCGCCGGCCGGGTCGAAACGACCTGGCCGGGTTCGGCTCGGTCGATGATCTTGCCGTGTCTTTCGACGGCGTGTCTTGCGGCCCGGCGGCATCCTGCCGCCGTACCAGAGGAGTGTTTTCGTGATCACCCCCGCTTTCGCCCAGGCGACAGGAGCCGGCGGCGGCGCCGACATGCTGATCCAGCTGGTGCCCTTCCTCCTGATCTTCGTCATCATGTGGTTCCTGATCATCCGGCCGCAGCAGCGCCGGGCCAAGTCGCATCAGGAGATGATCAAGAACGTGCGCCGCGGCGACACCATCGTCACCTCGGGCGGCCTGGTCGCGAAGGTCTCGAAGGTGGTCGACGACGGCGAGGTCGAGGCCGAGATCGCCGAGGGCGTGCGCGTGCGCATCGTGCGCGGCATGATCCAGGACGTCCGCTCCAAGACCGAGCCGGTCAAGAACTAAGACGACGTCGACCACGACGACGGCCGGCTTCCGCGCGGAGCCGGCGCCACAAAAAGGCTGTTCACGCAGATGCTTCGTCTCCAGGCCCGCAAGGTCATCCTCGTCCTGCTCGTGCTGATCTTCGGTTGCGGGCTCGCCGTGCCGAACCTGTTCTCGCCCGAGACGCGCAAGGCGATCGAGGACAACGCCCCGTCCTGGATTCCGCGCCTGCTGCTGCCGATCCATGCGGTGGTGCTCGGCCTCGACCTGCAGGGCGGCTCGCACGTCCTGCTCGAGATCGATCGGGCCGACCTGGTCCGCAGCCAGGTGACGCAGCTGCGCGACGACACCCGCCGCATCCTGCGCGAGGAGCGCGTCAGCCTCCAGGGCGGCATCCAGACCACCCAGCGCGGCGTGCAGATGCGGATCGCCGATGCGGCCGAGCGCGAGCGCGTGCTGCCGAAGCTGCGCGAGCTCGCCCAGCCGGTCGGCACGCTCGGCGCCTTCGGCCCCTCGGGCAACCAGTCGATCGCCATCACCGAGCAGCCGGACGGCCTCGTCCAGCTCGCCGTCACCGAGGCCGGCTCGAACGAGCGCATCCGCCGCGCCGTCGAGCAGGCGATGGAGGTGCTGCGCCGGCGCGTCGACGCGCTCGGCACCACCGAGCCGAACATCCAGCGCCAGGGCCTCGACCGCATCCTGGTCCAGGTGCCGGGCCTGCAGGATTCGCAGCGGCTGAAGGAAATCCTCGGTGACACCGCCAAGCTGGAGTTCCGCCTGCTCGGCGACGCCAACAGCACCGATGTCGACATGCTGCCCTCGCAGGATTCCGGCGGCCAGCCGGTTCCGGTGCTGCGGCAGCCCGTCGTCGACGGCGCCGATCTCGTCGACGCGCAGCCTTCCTTCGATTCGCGCACCGGCCAGCCGATCGTGAATTTCCGCTTCAACATCCGCGGCGCCCAGCGCTTCGGCCAGATCACCACCGAGAATCTCGGCCGTCCGCTCGCCATCGTGCTCGACAACAAGGTGATCTCCTCGCCGGTCATCCAGTCGCCGATCACCGGCGGCTCGGGCCAGATCTCCGGCAACTTCACCGTGCAGCAGGTCAACAATCTGGCGATCCTGCTGCGCGCCGGCGCGCTGCCGGCCAAGATGACCATCGTCGAGGAGCGCACCGTCGGCCCCGGCCTCGGCGCCGACTCGATCCATGCCGGCAAGCTCGCCACCCTGATCGCCGGCTTGTTCGTCGTGATCTACATGCTCGCGAGCTACGGCACCTTCGGGCTGATCGCCAGCATCGCGCTCTTCGTCCATGTCTGCCTGATCTTCGGCCTGATGTCGCTGATCGGGGCGACGATGACGCTGCCCGGCATCGCCGGCATCGTGTTGACCATCGGCACGGCGGTCGACTCCAACGTGCTGATCTACGAGCGCATGCGGGAGGAGGAGCATCAGGGCCGCTCGCTGATCTCCGCCATCGAGGCCGGCTTCCAGCGCGCCTTCGCCACCATCATCGACTCCAACGTCACCATGCTGATCGCGGCGGTGGCGCTGTTCGCGCTCGGCTCCGGCCCGGTGCGCGGCTTCGCGGTGGTGTTCATCCTCGGCATTCTCACCACGGTCATCACCGCGGTGACGCTGACGCGGATGCTGATCGCGCTCTGGTATCGCTGGGCCAAGCCCAAGCACCTTCCGTTCTGACGCTGCCAACCCTTCAGGAGATTGGCCATGCGCCTGCGCCTGCTTCGTATCGTTCCCGACAACACCCGCTTCAAATTCGTCTGGTTCCGCCGGTTCAGCTATCCGATCTCGGCCGCCTATTCGATCCTGGTGCTCGTGCTCTTCCTGACGGTCGGCCTCAATTTCGGCATCGACTTCAAGGGCGGCACGCTGATCGAGATGCAGGCCAAGGCCGGCAGGATCGAGATCGGGCAGGTGCGCCAGACCGCCAACGCGCTCGGCTTCGGCGAGGCGGAGGTGCAGGAATTCGGCGACGGCACCGAACTGTCGATGCGCTTCCCGCTCCAGGCGGGCGGCGAGGCGGCGCAGCAGAGCGTGGTCAGCAAGGCGCGCGAGGCCTTCGCCTCGACCTATGAGTTCCGCCGCATCGAGACCGTCGGCCCGCGCGTCTCGGGCGAACTGGTGCAGGCCGGCGCGCTCGGTGTCGTGCTCGCGATCACCGGCGTGCTGATCTATCTCTGGTTCCGCTTCGAGATGCCGCTCGCCATCGGCGCGATCCTCGGCACGCTGCACGACATCGTGCTGACCATGGGCTTCTTCCTGATCTCGCGGCTCGAATTCAACCTGACTTCGATCGCGGCGATCCTGACCATCGTCGGCTATTCGCTGAACGAGACGGTGGTGGTGTTCGACCGCACGCGCGAATTGCTGCGCCGCTACAAGACCATGCCGATCCCGGAGCTGCTCGACCTCTCGGTCAACTCGACCCTGTCGCGCACGGCGATGACGGCGACCACGACCTTCCTGTCGCTGCTGGCGCTCGTCATCTTCGGCGGCACGGCGATCGAGGGCTTCGCGCTGGTCATGCTGTTCGGCGTCGTGGTCTGCACCTATTCGGCGATGTTCATCTCGACGCCGGTTCTGCTCTACATGGACGTCCGCGGTCAGGGCGCGCGGGAAGAGGCCCGCGAGAGGTCGCTGTCCGGCGCCAAGCCGAAGGCGGGTTGAGGCGGGGCGCCGGTGGCCCGCTTCGACGGCTTCGTTCCGGGCCGCTGGCCGCTCGACGCGATCGGCGCCGGCGGTTTCCGCTTCGCCGAGATGAGCCACAAGGGCTCGATCCTCGTGACGCCGGCCGGCATCCGCATCTGGCCGGTCGCACAATTCTCCGAGGTGACGCTGGCGAGCCTCCAGCCGGTGCTCGACGAGGCGGAGGCGATCGATTTCCTGATCATCGGCACCGGGGCGGACATCGCCTTCGTCCCGCCGGCCCTGCGCGAGCCGCTGAAACGGGCCGGCATCACCGTGGAAGGCATGGCGACGGGCGCCGCGGCGCGAACCTATAACGTCCTCGTCGGCGAGGACCGGCGGGTGGCGGCGGCCCTGATCGCGATTCCCTGAGCCGCCCGGCTGCGACGTTTTGGCCGCCCTGTATCGCGGGCATGGCAGCGGCGCGGGCATTGGCCTAGACTGAGGCGCGAAAGCGAGGCCGGAGATGACGGGCCGGAGCGGAACCACACCGCGGGTAGAGACGGATCGGCGCGGCGAGACGGTGCCCACGCGCCTGCCGGAAGCCTATGCGCATTGCGCCGCGCTGGTCCGCGAGCAGGATCAGGACCGCTATATCGCGACGCTCTACGCGCCGGAGGCGCGCCGGCACGGGCTCTTCGCGCTCTATGCCTTCAGCCAGGAGATCGCGCGGGTGAGGGCGCTGGTCAGCGAGCCGCTGCCGGGCGAGGTCCGGCTGCAATGGTGGCGCGACCTGCTCGAGGGCCAGCCGAACGGCGAGGTCCAGGGGCACCCCGTCGCCGCCGCGCTGCTCGACACGGTGAAGCGCTACCGCCTGCCGATCGCACCGCTGACCGGGCTGGTCGATGCCCGCACCTTCGATCTCTACGACGACCCGATGCCGTCCCTGCGGGATCTGGAAGGCTATGCGGGGGAGACGTCGAGCGCACTGATCCGCCTCGCCTGCATCGTGCTGGCGGGCGGGCGCGATCCGGGCGGGGCGACGGCCTGCGGCCATGCCGGCGTCGCCTATGCCCTGGCCGGGCTGATGCGCGCCTTCCCCTGGCATGCGGCGGAGGGGCAGGTCTATCTGCCCGCCGACATCCTCGCCCGCAACGGCGTCACCCGCGACGACATCGTCAGCGGGCGTGGCGGGCCGGGCGTGCTCTACAGCCTGAAGGAGCTGCGCGAGATCGCGCGCAACCATCTCCGCAAGCTCCTGAGCCTGAGCGAGACGATCCCGCCGGCGCTGAAGCCCGCCTTCCTGCCGGTCGCGCTGGTCGAGCCCTATCTGCGCCAGATGGAGGGCAAGGGCTACGATCCCTACCGGACGATCGTCGCCCTGCCGGGCTGGCGCCGGCAGTGGATCCTGTGGCGGGCCGCGCGGACGCGCTGAACGCCGGCGCGGCCCTCTCCGTCAGATATGGACGGAACGGTGCCTGACGATGAGGATCGCCGCGATCGAGAGCACGCAGCAGCCCAGGATGTAGAGCGAGACATAGCCCGGCCTGCCGCCGGCCGCGCCGACCAGCGCCTGCGCGATGAAGGGCGTCGGCCCCGCCACCAGCACGCCGTTGAGCTCGCGCGACATCGCCAGCCCCGAGAAGCGGTAGCGCGTCGGGAAGAGGTTGGCGAGGAAGGCGCCCTGCGCGCCCGAGGTGGCGCCGAAACCGAGCCCGTAGCCGAGCGCGATGCCGACCGTCGACCACAGCAGGCTGCCGGTGTCGAACAGCCAGAACAGCGGGAAGGCCATGACGCCGATCACGACCGCGCCGAGGATGTAGACCGCGGCGGCGCCGATCCTGTCCGCGAGCACGCCCATGAAGCCGACGCCGACGATGCCGAACAGCGAGCCGATCGTGACCGCGACCAGCCCGTCGGTCCGGCTCATGCCGACCGTGTTGATCATGTAGCTGAGCGAGAAGGCGCTGAGGATATAGGCGTTGGCGTTGTGGGCCGTCACCGACAGGAAGCCGAAGAAAACCTCCTTCGGGCTTTCGCGGAAGAGCTGGCCGAGCGGAACCGACTGCTCGTGGCGGCGCTCCTCGGCGCGGGCCATCGCCTCGATGTATTCGGGCGTCTCGTCGAGATGCCGGCGGATGTAGAGCGCGACGAAGAACAGCACGCCCGAGATCAGGAACGGGACGCGCCAGGCCCAGCCGAGCAGCACCTGCTCGGGCAGGTAGGAGATGGTCAGGAAGGAGAGCGTCGCCAGCATGATGCCGACCAGCGTCGCGGCGTTGGGCAGGCCGGTATAGAAGGCGCGCTTCTCCGGCGGGGCGTATTCGGCCACCAGCACGATCGCGCCGGCGAGCTCGGCGCCGGCGCCGAAGCCCTGGATCAGCCGCATCAGCACCAGCAGGATCGGCGCCATGATGCCGATGGTCTCGTAGGTCGGCAGCAGGCCCATCAGCACGGTGGCGAGGCCCATCAGCGCGATGGTGAGGATCAGCGCCGGCTTGCGGCCGAACCTGTCGCCGATATGCGAGATCACGATGCCGCCGACGGGCCGGGCGAAATAGCCGACCGCGAAGGTGGCGAAGGCGGCGAGGACGCCGGCATTCGGCGCCAGGTTGGGGAAGAACAGCTTGTTGATGATGACGCCGGAGGCCGCGCCGTAGAGCGCGTAGTCATACCATTCGATCACGGTCCCGACCGTGGCGGCGGTGACGGCCTTTCGGATATTCGCCTGGCTGGCCTGGGCGGGCGGGGTGGCAGTGGCTGCGGTCATGCGCGGAGCGTCTCCGGTCTCTTAAACGATTTAGGCCTGCGACGTTATCGCAGGCGGCCGGTCGACGTTATGGGCGTGGCGGCATGGCGCCATGCGCCGGCTCAGGCCGGCGTGCCGATCCACGCCTCCATCACGCGCTTGGCGCGCGCGGTCAGCGCCTGCTTGCGGGCGAGGCTCCTGGCCGGGCCCTTGAGGCGCTTGCCGTCGGGGCCGGTGGTGGCGACGCCCTCGATCGGCGGGAACAGGCCGAAATTGATGTTCATCGGCTGGAAGGAGCGCGGCCCCTCGTCGATCGTCTCGATATGGCCGCCGGTGATGTGGTTGACGAGCGCGCCGAGCGCGGTCGTCGCGGGCGGCAGCGGCAGCTCCCGGCCGAGCCGCTCGGCCGCGGCCAGCCGCCCGGCGAGCAGGCCGATCGCGGCGCTCTCGACATAGCCCTCGCAGCCGGTGATCTGGCCGGCGAAGCGCAGCCGCGGGGCCGCCTTCAGCCGCAGCCTCTCGTCGAGCAGCTTCGGCGAATTGAGATAGGTGTTGCGGTGGATGCCGCCGAGCCGGGCGAATTCGGCGTTCTGCAGGCCCGGAATCATCCGGAAGATGCGGGACTGCTCGCCATATTTCAGCTTGGTCTGGAAGCCGGTCATGTTGAACAGCGTGCCGAGCGCGTTGTCCTGCCGGAGCTGCACGACCGCATGGGCCTTCACGGTGGGGTTGTGCCTGTTGGTCAGGCCGACCGGCTTCATCGGTCCCCAGCGCAGGGTCTCGCGGCCGCGCTCGGCCATCACCTCGATCGGCAGGCAGCCGTCGAAATAGGGCGTGCCTTCCCACTCCTTGAATTCGGTCTTCTCGGCGGCGAGCAGCGCGTCGACGAAGGCCTCGTACTGGTCGCGGTCGAGCGGGCAGTTGATGTAGTCGGCGCCGCTGCCGCCCGGCCCGGCCTTGTCGTAGCGCGACTGGAACCAGGCGGTCTCCATGTCGACCGAATCGAAATGGACGATCGGCGCGATGGCGTCGAAGAAGGCGAGCGAGCTTTCGCCGGTCAGCGACAGGATGCCCTGCGCCAGCGCCGCGGAGGTGAGCGGCCCCGTCGCGACGACGACGCTGTCCCACTCCGCCGGCGGCAGGCCGGCGATCTCGCCGCGCGCGATCGTCACCAGCGGATGGGCCTCGAGCGCGGCCGTGACGCCTTGCGAGAAGCCGTCGCGGTCGACGGCGAGGGCGCCGCCGGCCGGAACCTGGTGGGCGTCGCCCTTGGCCATGATCAGCGAGCCGAGGCGGCGCATCTCCCAGTGGAGCTGGCCGACGGCGTTGCTCTCGGCATCGTCCGAGCGGAAGGAGTTGGAGCAGACGAGTTCCGCCAGCCCTTCGGTCTGGTGGGCGTCGGTGCCGCGGACCGGGCGCATCTCGTGGATGACGACGGGGACGCCGGCCTCGGCGACCTGCCAGGCAGTTTCGGAGCCGGCGAGACCGCCGCCGATGACATGAACGGGTTCCATGGCTGGGGATGTGTCCGCAGCCTGCTGTCAGGTCAAGCGCTGAATCGGGCTCCCCCTGATCGCATCCGGCACGGCGTCATTGTGAAGGGCGAAGCGGCGACGCCATCGAAGCGGAGCGGATGAGAGGTTGCCAGCCCCCGGGGCGGCATCGCGGAGCTGCTCCTGGGCTTGGGCAGGCAAGACTTGGCGAAGGCAAGACTTGGCGAAGTCAAGAGTTGGGGCAGGCAAGACCCGAGGGCTCGCAATGACGGGAAGAAGGAAGCCCGGAATGCAAAATGCCCGCCGTGAGGCGGGCATTCGCTCTTCGACCGAAGCTCGAGGGGAGGGGAAACACGAGCCTCGGGAGAAACTACACCGAACGCGCCGCGCCCGATGCGCGGCGGTTCTCGTTCAGAGACTTCAGGCCGCAGCGTGCGAGCGGGCGATGAAGTTGATCTCCGAGCGCGACAGGCCGAGATCGTCGAGCTCGCGGTCGGTCAGGCGGGAGAGCTCGCGAACGGTCTCGCGATAGCGGAGGTAGGCGCGGATTTTGGCGGCGATCATGGTGACGAACATGGCGGTTTCCCTTGCGTATGGTCCGGAGCGGGACGGTGCCCACAGCGACAATCTCGTTGTGCACTGCATATAAGCGAGGCAGGCCGCTTCAAACAGAGGCTCCAGTTCAGCTCCGTTATGCGCTGTAAGCATGAACCTTTCGTTCACCAGTTGATTTGGAGGGGGAGTCCCGCGCTGAGCGCGGCTCTTGTTTCAAATGCAACCGATTATCTGCCTATTTAGTCATCATTTGGGAGAGGTGTCACTGGGCGTGCTCGGTGTCATGGCTTTAAAATAGGCATGTTGCGACTGCTCACTGGTGCGCCGCGGCCGCATGGTCGGTTTTGCGGTGCGAAATCAGCCGGAAGCCATCATCCGGCCGTATTCGCAGCCCGGGCCGGCAGGCGCGCCCGGCGCGATTCAGCCGGAGCGCCTCGTCGGGGTTTTTTGCTGTCCAGGCGCGGGCGGAGCCCTGGGGAGACGGCCTTGCGGAAATCCCCGCGCGGCACCCCCGAGCGCCGGGCTCAAGCGGGCTTGCCGGCGTCGAAGCGCAGCAGGCGAAGCGCATTGGCCGTGACCAGCACCGTCGCGCCGGTATCGGCGAGGATGGCGACCCAGAGCCCGGTATAGCCGAGCACGCTGGTCACCAGGAACACCGCCTTGAGGCCGAGTGCGATCGCGATGTTCGCGCGGATATTGCCCATGGCGGCGCGGGCGAGCCGGATCATCGCCGGCACGTCGCTCACCCGGCTCTTCAGCACGGCGCCGTCGGCCGTCTCCAGCGCGACATCGGTGCCCGACCCCATGGCGATGCCGATGCCGGCGGCTGCCAGGGCCGGGGCGTCGTTGATGCCGTCGCCCACCATCATCACCGTCGTGCCGGCGGCAAGTTGCTTCAGGGCCGCGACCTTGCCGTCGGGCATCAATTCGGCCTGGTGCTCCATGCCGAGCGCGCCGGCGATGGCGGCGGCCGTGCGGGCGTTGTCGCCGGTCAGCATGGTCGCGCGGACGCCCATCGCCCGGAGCTCCGCCATGGCGGCGGCGGCATCCTCGCGCGGCTCGTCGCGCAGCGCGATCAGCCCGGCCAGCGTGCCGTCGACGATCACGGCGGCGACGGTCTTGCCGGCGGATTCCAGCGATTCGACGGCCGAATCGGCGCTGCGGTCGAAGGGCGCGCGGGAGGTGGCGTGGCGCGGGGCGCCGACGAAGACCGTGCGGCCATCGACCTTGCCGGTGACGCCCTGGCCGGCGAGCGCCGCCGCTTCCGCCGCCGGGACGAAGGCGACGGCATCGGCGCGGGCGCGCTCGAGCACGGCCTCGGCCAGCGGATGGGCCGAGCCGGCCTCGACCGCGGCGGCGAGCGCCAGGACGTCGCGCCCGTCGCGTCCGAGCGCGACGATGTCGGTGACGCGCGGCCGGCCCTGGGTGAGGGTGCCGGTCTTGTCGAAGGCGACGAGGCCGGTGCGGGCGGCGGTCTCGATGACGACGCCGCCCTTCATCAGCAGCCCCTGGCGCGCGCCGGCCGAGAGCGCGGCGGCGATGGCGGCGGGGACGGAGATGACCAGCGCGCAGGGGCAGCCGATCAGCAGCAGCGCCAGCGCCCGGTAGATCCAGACCGACCATTCGCCGGAGAAGAGCAGAGGCGGCACCAGCGCGACCGCCAGGGCGAGGCCGACGATCGCCGGCATGTACCAGCGCGAGAAGCGGTCGATGAAGCGCTCGGTCGGGGCGCGGGCCTCCTGCGCCTCCTCGACCAGGCGGATGATGCGGGCGATGGTGTTGTCCTGCGCCGCCTTGTCGACGCGGATGCGCAGCGCCGCCTCGCGATTGACCGAGCCGGCATAGACGGGCTCGCCGACGCCCTTGGTCTTCGGCACGGATTCGCCGGTCACCGGGCTCTCGTCGATGCCGGAGGTGCCGTCGGTGATCTCGCCATCGGCCGGGATGCGGTCGCCGGGGCGCACCAGCACGATCTGGCCGATCGACAGGCTCGTAGCATCGACCTGCCGGCCGACGCCGTTCTCCTCGACGATGGCCGTCTTGGGCACCAGCGCGCCGAGCGCCCGGATCGAGGCGCGGGCACGGTCGGCCGCGACGCCTTCCAGGACCTCGCCGACCGCGAAGAGGAAGACGACCAGCGCCGCCTCCTCGGCGGCGCCGATGAAGAGCGCGCCGATGGCGGCGATCGTCATCAGCATCTCGATGGTGAAGGGGATGCCGGCGCGCGCCGCCGCGAAGGCGCGCTTCGCTACCGGCGCGACGCCGATCAGGCAGGCGACGAGGAAGGCCCAATAGGCGATGTCGTGCCGGACCGCGCCGACGATCCAGGCGGCCGCCAGCAGCGCCCCCGTGACCAGAACCAGCCGGCCCTTGCCGGTCCGGTACCAGCGCGCGCCTTCCGGCGTGGCCTCATGGACATGACCCGGCAAGCCGTGGCCGCGATCGGCCTCGTCGCCTCCGGCGGCCTTGCCGCTCTTGTGGGCGGCATGGTCATGCCCTGCGTGATCGTGGCCGTGATCGGCCCGGTCGTGATCGTGGCCATGGCTCCCGGCGTGCCCCGCGCAACAGGCGGCTCCCTGCGGTTCCGCGGCGTGGCCCGGAGCATGGCCGCGATGGTCGTGGCCATGTCCGCCGCAACAGGCGCCTGCCTCGGCCGCCGGCTTGACGACGGGCGCCTGCGCCAGCGCCGCGGTGGTATAGCCGAGGCCGTTGACGCGCTTCTCGACCGTCGCGACGCTGGTCTGCGTCTCGTCGAGCACCAGGGTCAGCGTTTCCGACATTACCGAGAGCCTGACGTCGCCGACGCCCGGCAGGCGCTCCACCGCGCCGCGGATCTTGGTGGCGCAGCTCGCGCAATCCATGCCGCCGACCTTCCAGGACAGGGCCTTCGGTGCGGATTCGGTGCTGGTCGACATGGCGAGTCTCCGTCTGCCTTCGCTACGGGACTCGGCTTCTACAAGCTGTAGCGACTTCAGGTTCAAGCGAAAAATTCGCCTTGCCATTCGCCGCCCGCGCGGCTCCGTTCACAGGCGAGTCGCGCGAAGCTGGGGCAGGGGATGGATTCGGAGATTCTGTATGCGGTCGAGAACGGGGTCGGCACCGTTACTTTCAACCGCCCGCAGGCGCGCAACGCGCTGACCTACGCCATGTATGAGGGGCTGGCCGCGATCTGCCGCGACCCGGCCGCCCATGGCGACCCGCGCGTCATCGTCGTGACCGGCGCCGGCGAGAAGGCTTTCGCCTCCGGCACCGACATCGCGCAGTTCCGCGCCTTTTCGGGCGCCGCGGACGCGCTGGCCTATGAGGAGCGGATCGAGGCTGTGCTCGACTCGATCGAGCGCTGCCCGGTGCCGACGATCGCCGCGGTCTCGGGCGCGGTGACGGGGGGCGGCGCCTTTCTCGCGCTCGCCTGCGACCTGCGGATCGCGTCGACGACGGCGCGCTTCGGCTTCCCGATCGCGCGGACCCTGGGCAACTGCCTGTCGATGGCGAATTACGCCCGGCTCTATGCCCTGCTCGGCCCGGCGCTGGTGAAGGACATCATCTTCACCGCCCGGCTCGTCGAGGCGCAGGAGGGGCACCGGGTCGGGCTCTACAGCGAATTGCTGCCAGACCATGCCGCGCTGATGCGGCGGGCGGCGGAGCTCGCCGAGACCATCGCCGGCCACGCGCCGCTGACGATGCGCGCCACCAAGGAGGCGATGCGGAGGCTGGCGGCCGCGGCGGCGAAGGACGTCGCCAGCGACGACCTCGTCACGCTCTGCAACACCAGCGAGGATTTCCGTGAGGGCATGGAGGCCTTCCTGGCCAAGCGCCGCCCGGTCTGGCGGGGGCGCTGAGCCCGGTGCCGGCGAAAGGCCCGCTCAGCCGTAGCGGGCTTCGAGCCGGCGATCCATCCAGAGCGCGACCAGCGTGCAGACCGCACCCGACAGCAGGTAGAGCCCGACCCAGGCGAGGCCGAGCTTGCTGGAAAGCGTCAACGCCACCAGCGGCGCGAAGCCCGCGCCGATCAACCAGGCGAGGTCGGAGGTGAGGGCCGCGCCGGTATAGCGGTATTCCCGGCCGAAGCTCGAGGCGACGGCGCCAGCCGTCTGGCCGTAGGACAGGCCGAGCAGGCCGAAGCCGATGATGACGTAGACCGTTTGCCCGGCGAGGCTGTCGCCGAAGAGCAGCGGCGCGATGATGCTGCTCAGGCTGAACAGCCCGATCATCAGCCCGGAGAGGACCAGTGTCCGCCGCCGCCCGATCTGGTCGGCGATCAGCCCCGAGGTCATGATCGCCCCGGCGCAGACGACGGCGCCGGCGCCTTGCACGATCAGGAATTCCGCGACCGAACGGTTGGTGAAGAGGTTGATCCAGCTCACAGGGAAGATGGTGACCAGGTGGAACAGCGCGAAGCTCGCCAGCGGCACGAAGGCGCCGAGGACGAGCGTGCTGGCACGCTTGCGGACGAGCTGGTTCACCGGAATCGGCATCAGCTCGCGGGTTTCCATGAGCTGGGCGAATTCGTGCGTCGCGACCATGCGCAGGCGGGCGAACAGCGCCACGACGTTGATCGTCAGGGCGACGAAGAAAGGATAGCGCCAGCCCCAGCCGAGGAAATCCTCGGTCGAGAGCGCGCCCTCGAAGAAGGCGAACAGGCCGGCGGCCAGGATGAAGCCGATCGGCGCGCCGAGCTGCGGCAGCATGGCGTACCAGCCGCGCCGCTCCGCAGGCGCGTTGAGGGCGAGCAGCGAGGACAGCCCGTCCCAGGCGCCGCCGAGCGCGATGCCCTGCAACAGGCGGAAGGCAGCCAGGATGATGCCGGACCAGATGCCGATCGTCTCGTAGCCGGGGAGGAAGGCGATCGCCGCGGTCGAGCCGCCGAGCAGGAACAGCGCGGCGGTGAGCTTGGTGGCGCGGCCGTAGATCCGGTCGATCGTCATGAACAGCACGGAGCCGATCGGGCGCGTCAGGAAGGCGAGGGCGAAGATGCCGAAGGAATAGATCGTCCCGGTCAGCGGATCGGCGAAGGGAAAGACGAGCTGCGGGAACACCAGCACGCAGCCCAGGCCGAAGACGAAGAAGTCGAAATATTCGGAGGTGCGGCCGATGATGACGCCGATCGCGATCTCGCCCGGGGTGACATGATCCCGGCCGTGCTCGTCCGTCAGATGGTTCGATGCCGGGCTTGCCGCATGGGCGCTCATTCGGGGGCTTCCTCGTTCGCGCGGAAAAGGGATAACATTCCCCGGCTCCGGACGCCATGGATGCGGTGATAAAAGCGGAGCACCCGGCATCTGCCAATGGGACATCGTGTCCTATGTGCAGTGCAAAAGAATGCGATAGACAGAGCGGCAACTTTCCGGTCACGGAGGGCTTGGTCTCTTGAGAAATCGTCGTTTTCTGGCATTGCTGCCGTTCTTGCCCTTGCTTGGCGGCTGCCAGGCGGTGCTGCTCTCCCCCTCCGGGGATGTTGCGCTGCAGCAGCGCAATCTGATGCTGATCTCGACGGCGCTGATGCTGACGATCATCATCCCGGTGATGGCGCTGACGGTGTATTTCGCCTGGCGCTACCGGGCTTCGGCCAAGGCCGAATACGACCCCGACTGGAACCATTCGCTGCCGCTCGAGGTGGTGATCTGGGCGGTGCCGCTGCTGATCATCGTCATCCTCGGTGCGCTGACCTGGATGGGCACGCATCTGCTCGACCCCTATCGGCCGCTCAACCGGATCAGCGCCGCGACGCCGATCGCGACGGCGCAGGCGGGCAGCACGCAGATGCGCAAGGAGCCGCTGGTCATCCAGGTCGTGGCGCTCGACTGGAAATGGCTGTTCATCTACCCGCAGCAGGGCATCGCCTCGGTCAACGAGGCGGTCGTGCCGGTGAACCAGCCGGTCGAGTTCCGCATCACCGCCTCCTCGGTGATGAACTCGCTCTTCATCCCCGCGCTCGCCGGCCAGATCTACGCGATGCCCGGCATGCAGACCAAGCTCAACGCCGTCATCAACCATCCCGGCGATTTCGAGGGGTTCTCGGCGAATTACAGCGGCGAGGGCTTCTCCGGCATGCGCTTCCGCTTCCGCGGCCTCGAGGGCAACGGCTTCGAGGACTGGGTCAAGGCGGCGCAGGCCAAGGGCGACAAGCTCGGCCGCGAGGAATATCTCGTGCTGGAGCGGCCGAGCGAGCGCGAACCCGCCCGCCAGTTCGGCAGCGTCGCGCCCGATCTCTACGACGCCATCCTCAACATGTGCGTCGACCGGGCCAAGATGTGCATGCGCGACATGATGGCGATGGACGCCAAGGGCGGCGGCGGCAGGGAAGGCATCTCCACCGTCATGGCGCTCGAATACGACAAATCGGTGCGCCGCGGCGGCGCGCCCCTGCCGCCGCGTCCCTTCGTCACGGCGATCTGCACGCCGGCGGATGTCTACGGCAAGGGCGGCGTCACCGCCCGGGCCGCGAACTGAGCCTTGAACTCAACGGCCGCCCGGCCAAGCTGAGAGCAGGATGCGAAAAAGTGGATATCGGTTTTCACGAGTATCCTGCTCTAACTATTTGATAAGATACGGATTCAGTCTTCACAAGGAAACGCCATCCGTTTCCGCCTGAAGTCATCCGGCTCTAGCGATCCGAGGAAGCCATGAATTCCTATCCCGACTGGTGGAAGCTCGTGTTCGGACGCTTCACGCTCGAAGCGATCCCCTATCACGAGCCCATCCTGGTCGCGACCTTCGCCGGCGTCGTGATCGGCGGCCTCGCGGTCATCGCCCTGATCACCCGGCTGAAGGCCTGGGGCTATCTCTGGAACGAGTGGTTCACCAGCGTCGACCACAAGAAGATCGGCATCATGTACATGGTGCTCGGCGTCGTCATGCTGCTGCGCGGCTTCGCCGATGCGCTGATGATGCGCGGCCAGCAGGCGATAGCCTTCGGCGCCAATGAGGGCTATCTGCCGCCGCACCATTACGACCAGATCTTCACGGCGCATGGCGTCATCATGATCTTCTTCGTGGCGATGCCCCTGGTCACGGGTCTGATGAACTATGTCGTGCCGCTGCAGATCGGCGCGCGCGACGTCGCCTTCCCCTTCCTCAACAATTTCTCGTTCTGGATGACCGTCGGCGGCGTCGTGCTGGTGATGGCCTCGCTCTTCGTCGGCGAGTTCGCCAAGGTCGGCTGGCTGGCCTATCCGCCGCTCTCGGGGGCCGCCTACTCGCCCGGGGTGGGCATGGACTACTATTTATGGGCGCTCCAGATCGCGGGCGTCGGCACGACGCTCTCGGGCATCAACCTGATCGCGACGATCGTGAAGATGCGCGCGCCCGGCATGGACATGATGAAGATGCCGGTCTTCACCTGGACCGCGCTGTGCACCAACGTGCTGATCGTGGCGAGCTTCCCGATCCTGGCCGGCACGCTCGCGCTGCTGACGCTCGACCGCTATGTCGGCACCAACTTCTTCACGAACGATCTCGGCGGCAACCCGATGATGTACGTGAACCTGATCTGGATCTGGGGCCACCCGGAGGTCTACATCCTGATCCTGCCCTGCTTCGGCATCTATTCCGAGATCGCCTCGACCTTCGCCGGCAAGAAGCTCTTCGGCTACACCTCGATGGTCTATGCGACGGTGGTGATCACCATCCTGTCCTATCTGGTCTGGCTGCACCACTTCTTCACGATGGGCTCGGGCGCCAGCGTGAACTCCTTCTTCGGCATCACGACGATGATCATCTCGATCCCGACGGGCGCCAAGATCTTCAACTGGCTGTTCACGATGTATCGCGGGCGCATCCGCTTCGAACTGCCGATGATGTGGCTGATCGCCTTCATGCTGACCTTCGTCATCGGCGGCATGACCGGCGTGATGCTGGCGGTGCCGCCGGCCGACTTCATCCTGCACAACAGCCTGTTCCTGATCGCGCATTTCCACAACGTGATCATCGGCGGCGTGGTCTTCGGCGCCTTCGCCGGCATCACCTACTGGTTCCCGAAGGCCTTCGGCTTCAAGCTCGACGAGTTCTGGGGCAAGCTCTCCTTCTGGTTCTGGGTGATCGGCTTCTACGTCGCCTTCATGCCGCTCTACGTGCTCGGCCTGATGGGCGTGACCCGGCGCCTCAACCATTTCGAGGATCCGTCGCTGCAGATCTGGTTCATGATCGCGGCCTTCGGCGCGGTGCTGATCGCGTTCGGCATCCTGTGCTTCCTGATCCAGATCGCCGTCAGCATCCTGCACCGCGACCGGCTGCGCGACGTCACCGGCGATCCCTGGGACGGGCGCACGCTGGAATGGTCGACCTCCTCGCCGCCGCCGGCCTACAACTTCGCCTTCACCCCGGTCGTCCATGACCACGACGCCTGGGCCGACATGAAGAAGCGCGGCTACCGGCGCCCGCTCGGCGGATTCAGGCCGATCCACATGCCGAGGAACACCGGCGCCGGCCTGATCATCTCCGCTCTCGCGACGATCTGCGGCTTCGCGCTGGTCTGGTATGTCTGGTGGCTGGCGGCGCTGAGCTTCGCGGCGGTGATCGTCACGGCGATCGCCCATACCTTCAACTACGACCGGGATTTCCACATCCCGGCCGAGACGGTCCTGCGCGAAGAGAATGCGCGCACCGAACAGCTCGCGCGGGCCTGAGGGATGACGATGACGACGGCGACGGCGCAACAGGCCGACACACCGGTCTTCCACGTCACGGACGACGAGCACGAGCACTCCGGCGGCTCGACCATGCTCGGCTTCTGGATGTACCTGATGAGCGACTGCCTGGTCTTCGCAGTCCTCTTCGCGACCTATGGCGTGCTCGGGCGCAGCTATGCGGCCGGGCCTTCCGGGGCCGACCTGTTCGACCTCAAGCTGGTGGCGGTCAACACCGCCATGCTGCTGTTCTCCTCGATCACCTACGGCTTCGCCATGCTGGCGATGGAGAAGGGGCGGCAGGCGGCGGTGCAGGGCTGGCTGGTCGTGACCGGGCTGTTCGGCCTCGCCTTCATCGGGATCGAGCTCTACGAGTTCCACCACATGATCCTGGAGGGCGCGACGCCGATGCGCAGCGCCTTCCTGTCCTCCTTCTTCACGCTGGTCGGCACGCACGGGCTGCATGTCAGCTTCGGCCTGATCTGGCTGACGGTGCTGATGGTGCAGGTGTCGCAGCGCGGCTTGATCGAGGCCAATCGCCGCCGGCTGATGTGCCTCTCCATGTTCTGGCACTTCCTCGACGTCATCTGGATCGGCGTCTTCACCTTCGTCTATCTGATGGGCGTGCTGAAATGAGCGGATCGCAGAACCATTCGGGCGGGCATGGCGCCGAGCGCGGCGAGCACGGCGCCTCGCATGCGACGCTGCGCGGCTATCTCACCGGCTTCGTCCTCGCCGCCATCCTGACGGCGATCCCGTTCTGGCTGGTCATGGCCGACGTGCTCGGCAACGCGACCACCACGGCGATCGTCATCATGGCCTTCGCCGCCGTGCAGATCGTCGTCCACATGATCTACTTCCTGCACATGGATTCGCGCTCGGAAGGCGGCTGGACGATGATGGCGCTGATCTTCACCATCGTCATCGTGGTGATCGCGCTCTCGGGCTCGCTCTGGGTGATGTACCACCTCAACGTCAACATGATGCCGATGGCGCCCGGCGACCATCCGATGTGAGGAGGCCGCCTTGGCCTCACCGCCGCGCATGCGGGGCGAGGCGGGGAGGCCTGCGCCCGCCCGCCGCCTCGCTCTCCCGAGCCTGACGGGCCTGCTCGCCATCGTCTTCATCGGGCTCGGGATCTGGCAGGTCGAGCGGCGGCGCTGGAAGCTCGACCTGATCGCGCGGGTCGATGCCCGCATCCACGCGCCGGCGCTGCCGGCGCCCGGGCCCGAGACATGGGCCGGCTTCGATGCCGCCGATGCCGAATACAGCAAGGTTGCGCTCGCAGGGCGCTATCTCCCCGGCCCGGAGACCCTGGTGAAGGCGGTGACCGAGAAGGGGCCGGGCTTCTGGGTGCTGGCGCCGTTCCGCAGCGCCCGCGGCTTCACGGTCCTGGTCAATCGCGGCTTCGTGCCGGAGGGGCGGCGCGAGCCGTCACAGCGCAGCGACGCGGTTGCGCGCGGCGAGACCCGGCTCGCGGGATTGCTGCGGCTGAGCGAGCCTGGCGGCGGCTTCCTGCGCAGCAACGATCCGGCCGGGGGGCGCTGGTATTCGCGCGACGTCGTGGCGATCGCCCGGACGCGGGGGCTCGGCGATGTCGCACCCTATTTCGTCGATGCCGATGCGGCCTCCGAACCGGGGCCCCTGCCGCTGGGCGGGCTGACGGTTGTCAGCTTCCGCAACACGCATCTCGTCTATGCGCTGACCTGGTTCTGCCTGGCCGGGATGAGCGCCTGGGCGGGGTTCTACGTCCTGCGCAGGCGCGGGGACGAGGAGGCGGCCTCCTGACGCGTCGCCTCCGGAAGGTCGGCTCGGCACCGCTGGTCATCCCGGACAAGCCGCGGCGGCGGCGCCGACCCGGGATCCATGCCTGAACCGTTCCCCCATGGATCCCGGGTCTCGCTGCGCTTGCCCAGGATGACCGCGCGCGCTTCCGCGCGAGCCGCCGTGTCGGGGGGATGGCCCGCGCGTCAGGCCGGCTGCGGCATCTGCCCGAGCTCGTGCAGCAGGGCGGCACCCGTCCGCACGCCGCTGTGGAAGCAGTCCAGCGTCATGTTCTCGTTCGGCGCATGGTTGGCCTCGTCATGGTTGGCATAGGGCGTGACGAAAGCCGGGATGCCGAGGATCTTGGTGAAGACGTAGTTCGGCAGGCTGCCGAAGCCGGCCGGGATCAGGAGCGGCTCCTCGCCATGGGCCGCGACGAAGGCGCGGCGCAGCGGGGCGGTGTAGGGCGAGGCGATCGGCGTCTTCGAGGGCTGCATGCCGGTCTCGACGACGATGAACTCGACCTCCGGCGCATGTTTCTCGACATGCGCCCGGACCTTGCGCAGCACGTCCTCCGGGTCCTGCGCCTCGACCAGGCGGATGTCGCATTTCACCAGCGCCTCGCTGGGCAGCACGGTCTTGGTGCCGGGGCCGCCATAGCCGCCGTGGAAGCCGTTGATCGTCAGCGTCGGCTGGAAGCAGAGGCGGTCGTAGAAGGGGCGGTCGAGCGGCGCGTCGAGGCGGCTGAGGCCGAGCCCCTGCTTGAAGGCATCGAGATCGAGCGGCAGGCGCTTGATCGCCTCGATATCCTCGGCCGTCGCCGGCTGCACGTCGTCGTGCAGCCCTTCGATGGTGATCTCGCCGGCGGCATTCTTCATCGTGGAGAGCAGATGGACCAGCGTCCAGATCGGGTTCGGCACGACGCCGCCGAAATTGCCGGAATGGACGTCGCGGCCGGCATGGCGGCAACGCAGGTCGAAGGAGACGACGCCGCGCGAGCCGAACTTGATCGTCGGCGCGCCGCTGGCGTGGCGCGGCCCGTCGGCGGTGACGGCGAGATCGGCCTTCAGCAGCCCGGCATTGGCGCGCACGAAATCGGCGATATGCGGGCTGCCGATCTCCTCCTCGCCCTCGAGCAGCAGGATGACGTTGCAGGGCAGTTCGCCATGGACCCTGAGATGCGATTCGATCGCGAGAATCTGGGCGAAGTGCTGGCCCTTGTTGTCGCCGACGCCGCGGGCATAGAGGCGCCCGTCACGGACCGTCGGCTCGAAGGGCGGCGAGAGCCATTTGTCGAGCGGGTCGGCCGGCTGCACGTCGTAATGGCCGTAGAGCAGCACGGTCGGCTTGCCCGGCGCCTTCTCCCAGCGCGCGACGACCATCGGGTGCCCCGCCGTCGCGACCAGGCTGGTCTCGAGCCCGATCCCCGTCAGCATCTCGCGCAGCAGATTCGCGACCTCGGCGATTCCGAGGTTCTCCGCGCTGATGCTGGGGTGGCGCAGATAGTCGATCAGGCGATCGAGGAAAACGGGCCGGTTTGCTTCGATATGGTCGAGAACCGGGGTCAAAGCGCCAGAGGAAGCCATGAAAATCTGCCTGGAAGGTTGGAGGAAGCGTCGCGGAATCCGGCCGCGCGGCTCATACTAAAGGATAAGACTCTGCGGTGTTTTGCCGCCGGCATACAGGATACACAATAGTCGAAAGCGGGCTTCAAGACCCGATCTAATCCATTGAAACGGGAGGACATCCATGCATTTGACCCGTCGCGGGTTCACGACCGCGCTCGCCGGCACGATTGCCGCGCCGGCCGTTCTTCGCAGCGCCTACGCCCAGGGCGCGACGGTCAAGATCGGCATGGTCATGCCGATGACCGGGGCAGCGGCCGAGTCGGGCTCCTTCGCCCAGACCGGCGCCAAGATCGCGCTGGAGCAGGTCAACAAGGCCGGCGGCGTCCTCGGCAAGCCGCTCGAGCTGGTCTACGAGGACGACCAGACCACCAATCCCGGCGCGGTGCTCGCCTTCTCCAAGCTCGCCAGCCAGCCGGACATCGTCGCCTTCCTCGGCTCGATCCGCTCGACGCAGATGCACGCCATGGCGCCGGACATGCTCAAGGCCGGCAAGCCGGTCGGCTTCGGCGGCACCGATCCGAACCTGACCAAGCTCGGCAATCCCTGGCTGTTCCGCTTCCGCCCGAACGATTCCTATTCCGGCCGCGTGATCGCGCAATACGGCGCCAAGGAGCTCGGCAAGAAGAAATGGGCGATCGTCCATTCGACCGACGCCTTCGGCACCGCCGGCGCCAAGGCGCTGGAGGAGGCGCTGCCGGACAACGGTTCGACGCTTGCCCTGAAGCAGGGCTACGCCAACCAGAGCCAGGACTTCACCCCGGTCGTGCTGGCGGTGCGCCAGTCCGGCGCCGACATCCTCGGCACCTATTTCACCTTCGAGACCGATCTCGGCATCTTCGCCCGACAATTGCGCCAGCTCGGCGTCAACATCCCCTGGGTCGGATCGCCCTCGATCGTCAACGTCTCGGCGCTGAAGCTCGCCGGGCCGGCGCTCTACAACACCTTCGGCGTCGCCGACTACGCCGAGGATTCGAGCGAGGCTTCGAAGGCCTTCGGCAAGGCCTATCGCGATATCCGCAAGGTCGCGCCGGACAACCAGTCCTCCTGGACCTACGACGCCGTAACCTGCCTGGCGATGGCGATGAACAAGGCCGGCTCGACCGAGCCCAACAAGGTGCGCGAGGCGATGCTGGCGATCCGCGGCCACAAGGGCGCCGAAGGCGAATACAACTTCGACAAGAACGGCGACGGCCTGCACGGCTACAACATCGTCAAGAACGAGAAGGGCGACATCAAGTTCGACAAGCGGATCGATTTTCCGCCGAACCTGGGCTGATCCCCGGCGGGCGCCGGCTCTCCGTCTCGCGGGCCGGCCTTCCGTTCAGCGTTGCCCGCATCCGTGGATGCGCGGATGCGGGCGGCGCCCGCACATTCCGTACCCCGCCTTCCGAGGGCGGCGGCCGATGCCGCCCGCCGCGAGGGACTGATCGGCTCCATGCAAGCGCGGTAGACAGATGGATCTCGTACTTCAGCTTCTTTTCACCGGAATCGGCATTGGTTCGGTCTATGCGCTGGTGGCGCTGGGCTTCGTGCTGATCTTCCGGGCGACCAATGTCGTGAACTTCGCCCAGGGCGAGTTCTCGATGGTCGCGGCCTTCCTGATGGTGGTCTTCTCGGTCAAGATCGGGCTGCCCTACTGGGTCGCCTTCATCATCGCCCTGATCTGCATGGCGGGGCTCGGCGCGGTCTTCAACCTGGCGGTCTATTACCCGCTGCGGCACCGGACCTATCTGCCGGTGATCATCTCGACCATCGGCGCCTCGATCTTCATCGCCAACACCACGCTCGCGATCCACGGGCCGGAGCCGGAGGTGCTGTCCGGCTGGTTCGACACGCCCGGCTTCATGCTCGGGCCGGTCTATTTCGACAACCAGTACGTGCTGATCATCGTCGTCACGGCGCTGCTGGTCGCGCTGCAATACTGGTTCTTCGAGCATACGCTGCTCGGCAAGAAGCTGCAGGCGACCTCGCAGGACAAGGAGATGGCGGCGCTGCTCGGCATCCCCGTCGCGGTGATGATCATGATCACCTTCGTCTATTCGGCGGTGATCGGGGGCATCGCCGGCATCCTGGTCGCGCCGGTGCTGTTCGTCTCGATCGGCATGGGCGCGACGATCGCGCTCAAGGCCTTCGCCGCCACCATCATCGGCGGCTTCGGCGAGGTGACCGGGGCGATCATCGGCGGGCTGGCGCTCGGCGTCATCGAGACCTTCGGCGCGGCCTATATCTCCGTGCCCTACAAGGACGGCTTCGCCTTCCTGGTGCTGATCGCCTTCCTGATCTTCCGGCCGCAGGGCATCTTCGGCGAGCGCGTGGCGGAAAAAGCATGAGCAGCAGCAGCGAAACCACCGCCTCCGCCGGCGCGGTCCGGCCCCGCCTGCGCTGGGGCATTCCGGCCTATCTCCTCCTCGTCCTGGCCGCGATGGCGCTCGCCATCGTGGTGCCCAAGACCGGCTATGTGCTCAACATCTCGCTGCAGGCGACGACCTACGCCATCGCCGTGCTCGGCCTGACGGTCGTGCTCGGGCTCTGCGGCCAGATCAACCTGGCGCAGGCCGCCTTCTTCGGCCTCGGCGCCTATGCGGTCGGCATCGGCCAGACCGAGCATGGGCTGAACTTCTGGGCCTGCCTGCTGATCGGGACCGGCATCGCCGCCGGCTTCGGCGCGCTGCTCGGCGCCTCGACGCTCCGCCTCGGCGGGCACTATCTCGCCATGGTGACGATCTCCTTCCAGCAGATCGTGACGCTGGTGCTGATCAACTGGATCCCGGTGACCAAGGGCCCCGACGGCGTGCGCGCCATCCCGCGGCCGGGCTTCCTCGCCGACGGCTCGACCTATCTCGCCTTCTGCATCGCCGTGCTCGCCGCCGTCGGCTTCCTGGTCTGGCGGCTGCGCGATTCGCGCCTCGGCAGGGCGATGCGGGCGGTCCGCGACAACGAGCTCGCGGCCGGCGTCGCCGGCATCGACGTCTACCGCACCAAGGTCACCGCCTTCGCGCTCTCCGCCATCCTCGGCGGCGTCGGCGGCGGGCTTTTCGCCGGCGGCTTCTCCTATGTCAGCCCGGACCAGTTCTCCTTCGCGGAATCGGTGGTGTTCCTGACCATGGTGCTGCTCGGCGGCGCTGCGTCGCCCGTCGGCGCCGTGATCGGCACGGGACTGCTGATTCTGATCCCGGAATGGCTGCGCTTCCTGAAGAGCATCCCGGGCCTCTACCTCGCCATCTACGGCGCGGCGGTGATCCTGATCATGGTGTTCATGCCGGACGGGATCTGGGGCTTCCTGCGCGGGCGGCTCGACCGTCTCAAGCGTGCCGTCCGGCCGGTCCGTTCGGCCGGGGCGTTGCAGCTCTCGGGCGGCGGGCAGGGGGCCGACACGGTTCTCGAGGTGCGCGGGCTCTCCAAGCATTTCGGCGGGCTGAAGGCGGTCGACGAGGTCGACCTGACGATCAGGCGCGGCGGCGTGCATGCGCTGATCGGCCCGAACGGCTCCGGCAAGACCACGACGCTGAACGTGCTCTCCGGCCTCTACAAGGCGACGGCCGGCAGCATCGTGCTCAACGGGCGCGACATCACCAACCTGCCGCCCCATGCCCGCACGCAGGCGGGGCTCGGCCGCACCTTCCAGAACATCCGGCTCTGGCGCTCCATGACGGCGCTGGAGAACGTGATGGTCGGCGCCGAGCGGCCGGGCAGCCCGGCCGGCAGCGACCCGGCCGCGCTGATGGCGCGGGCGCGGGCGGCGCTGGCCTTCGTCGAGCTGGAGGACCGAGCCGACGAGGTGGTCGCGAGCTTCTCCTACGGCCATCAGCGGGCGGTCGAGATCGCCCGCGCGCTCGCCGGCGATCCCGTCCTGCTCCTGCTCGACGAGCCGGGGGCGGGGCTCAACTCCTCCGAGAAGGTCGAGCTGCGCAACCTGCTGAAGCGCATCTCGGCCCGCGGCCTCACCATCCTGATCATCGACCATGACATGACGCTGGTGAGCGAGGTCGCCCAGCACATCACCGTGCTGAATTTCGGCCGCCGCATCGCGGACGGCTATTCGGCCGACGTGCTGAAGCATCCCGACGTGATCGCGGCCTATCTGGGAGCGGCGCCCGATGTCCCTGCTTGAACTCAAATCCGTCGTCGTCCGCTATGGCGAGGTCGAGGCCGTCGACGGCATCTCGCTCGTCGTCGAGGCGGGCGAGGTCGTCACCCTGCTCGGCTCCAACGGAGCCGGCAAATCGACGACGCTGCGCGCCATCTCCGGGCTGGTGAAGCCGGCCTCCGGGGACATCCTGTTCGAGGGCCAGTCCATCGCCGGCCTGCGACCCGAGGAGATCGTCCGGCGCGGCATCGCCCATGTGCCGGAGGGCCGCCGTGTCTTTCCGGGCCTGAGCGTGCGCGAGAACATCATGCTCGGCGCCTCGAACCGGAGCGGGCTGCGGAAGGCGCAGATCAGGCGGGAGGCGGACGAGATGTTCGATCTCTTCCCCGATATCCGCCGCTTCGCCGACGCGCTCGGCTGGACGCTCTCCGGCGGCCAGCAGCAGATGGTGGCGGTGGCGCGCGGCCTGATGGCGAAGCCGCGCATCCTGCTGCTCGACGAGCCCTCGCTCGGTCTGGCGCCGGTGATCGTGCAGGCCGTCTTCGCTATCATCGCCGAGATCCGGCGACGCGGGACCACCGTGCTCCTGGTCGAGCAGAACGCGCGGATGGGCCTCTCCGTCGCCGATCGCGGCTATGTGCTCGAGACCGGCAAGCTCGTTCTCTCGGGCACGCCGGACCAGCTCTGGTCGAACGAGGAGATTCGCGCGGCCTATCTCGGCGGCAGGACCGCCGCGGCCTGAGCCGCGGAAGCTGGTCGCGATGAAGCAGACCGGCGAGGCGGCCGGCGAACGAGCCGTGCCCGTCGGAGCTCCGGAGAGCGAATGCGCAAGCCCATCTTCATCCTGAACGGCCCGAACCTGAACCTGCTCGGACAGCGCGAGCCGGCGATCTACGGCACGACGACGCTGGCCGAGATCGAGGCGCGCTGCCGGGCGAAGGCGGGCGCGCTCGGCTATGAGGTCGATTTCCGCCAGAGCAATTTCGAGGGCGAACTGATCGAGAGCGTGCACCGGGCCCGACAGGAGGCGTGTGGCATCGTCATCAATCCGGCGGGCTACAGTTTCACCTCGGTCGCGCTGCTCGACGCGCTGAAGATGTTCGACGGCCCCAAGATCGAGCTGCACATCTCCAACATCCATGCGCGCGAGGCGACCTACCACCATTCGCTGGTCTCGCGCGCCGTGACCGCCGTCATCGCCGGGCTGGGAGCCGATGGCTACGAACTCGCGATCCAGGCGATGGCCGGAATCGTCGGGCGGGCCTGAGGCGCCTGCCTTTCCGTCATTGCGATGAGCGAAGCGACGAAGCGGCGCTCATAATAGCGGTTCGCGGGCCTTCCCGAGATCGGGTGCAGCCGGGGAACTCAGCGCCGCAGCATGCCCAGTATGGCGGCCACCGTCATGCTGCGCCGGCGCGCCAGGGCGTCCGGCGCGCACATGTCGTAGTCGAAGACCTGGCCGACCGTCGCCCGGTGCGAAACATTGTAGATGCTGAGCGCGCTGATCGTCAGGGAAATGTCGAGCGGCTCCAGCCCGGCCCGGAACAGCCCCGCCGCGACGCCGCGCTCATAGATGCCGCGCGTGACCGCGACCACCGAGCTGTTGAGGCGCGCGATGGTGCGCGAGGCCTTGAGATGGCGGGCATGGTGCACGTTCTCGACCATCACCATCCGGACGAAGTCGGGATTCCCGATATGGTAGTCGAAGGTCGCCTCCGTCAGCCGCGTCATCGCCTCTTCGGGCGGCAGGGCGTCGAGGTCGAGGCTGCGCTCGAAGCGGCGGATGCGGTCGTACATGCTTTCGAGGACGGCGCGGTAGAGCCCCTCCTTGTCGCCGAAGTAATAGTAGATCATCCGCTTGCTGGTCGCGGTCTTGGCGGCGATGTCGTCGACGCGGGCGCCGCTCAGCCCGTTCTCCACGAACGCCGCCCGCGCGGCCTCGAGAATGCCGCGACGCACGCCCTCGGGGTCCTGGGTCCAGGATGCCTGGCGGCGCCTGCCGGGGGCCTTGTCGGCCGGGTTCGTCACGATGCCTCGCCTGCGAGATGCTGCCCCCGGCGCCGGCCGGCGGCATGAAATGGACAGGGCGGTCCAATCCGCTTGACCAATTGAACCGTTCAGTACATTTATCATCGTCCCGCGGCGAAGCAAGCCGTCGGGAGAAGGGGCCCGCCGCGAGGCGAACGCGCGGAAGGGCCCCGGATCGACCCGGCAAGAAGGTCGACCGTCCAGGGAGAGAGAATGAACTACAGGCTCGATTTCACGCCGGTGATCGAGGGGCTGCCGGATCTGCTGCTGGCGTGCCTCGGAACCTTCGGCCTCGCCCTCGGCGGGATGGCGCTCGCCATCGTGATCGGCATCGGCGGCGTGATCCTGCGCGAGTCGCGCCTCGCCCCCGTGCGCTGGCTGGTGAAGGGCTTCGTCGAGCTCGTCCGCAACACGCCCTTCCTGGTGCAGATCTTCTTCATCTATTTCGCGCTGCCGCTGGCGGGCGTTCGGCTCGACCCGACGCCGACGGCGATCCTGGCGCTCGGCATCAATGGCGGCGCCTATGCCATCGAGATCATCCGCGGCGGCGTGCAGTCGATCGGCAAGGGGCAGATCGAGGCGGGGCTGGCGCTCGGCCTGCACCGGGGGCAGGTCTTTCGGCTGATCGTGCTGAAACCGGCTTTGCGCGCGATCTTCCCGTCGCTGACCAGCCAGTTCGTCCTGCTGACCCTGACCACCAGCGTCTGCTCGGCGATCTCGGCCTATGAGCTGACCTCGGTGGCGCAGCGGATCGAATCCGAGAGCTTCCGCTCCTTCGAGGTCTTCGGCACGATCACGCTGTTCTACCTCGTCATCTCCTGGGTAATGATGCGTTTCTTTTCAGGGATTTCGCAGCGCTATCTCAGCTATCCGGTGAAGTGAGGGGGCGATGGGCGAGGCTGAATTCCTGTTCCTCCTGACCGGGCTGAAATGGACCGTGCTGCTCTCGCTGGTCGGCTTCGCCGGCGGCGGCGTCTGCGGGCTCGCGGTCGCGCTGATGCGCAGCTCCGGCATCGCGCCGCTGGAGCGTGGCACCGCCGGCTATATCGCCCTGTTCCAGGGTACGCCGCTGCTGATGCAGCTCTTCGTGGTCTATTACGGGCTGGCGCTGATCGGGCTGAAGCTCGACGCCTGGGTGGCTGTCGCCATCGGCTTCACCCTGCATGCCAGCGCCTATCTCGGCGAGATCTGGCGCGGCTCGATCGAGGCGGTGCCGCGCGGCCAGACCGAGGCCGCCAAGGCGCTGAGCCTGCACTATGTCGCGCGGATGAAGGACGTCGTCCTGCCGCAGGCGATCCGGATCTCGCTGCCGGCGACGATCGGCTTCCTGGTCCAGCTCATCAAGGGCACCTCGCTCGCCGCCATCGTCGGCTTCACCGAGCTGACGCGGGCCGGCAACATCGTCTCGAACCAGACCTTCAAGCCGCTCCTCGTCTTCGGGGTCGTCGGCATCCTGTATTTCCTGCTCTGCTGGCCGCTGTCGCTCTACGGGGCGCATCTGGAGCGCCGCATGGCCGTCGCCGCGCGCTGAGCGGGGCAAATCCCTTCACCGCAGAAGCCAAGTTCACCGCAGAAGCCAAGCATGAAACGTCACAGGGAGAGAAACATGACCAGGACCACACGCCGCAGCCTCCTCGCCGCCGGCGCCGCCGCGTTCGCCCTGCCGGCGCTGCTCGCCAGCCCGGCCGGCGCCGTCACCCCGGCCGAGATCAAGGCCCGGGGCAAGATCATCGTCGGCATCCAGGGCGACAACCCGCCCTGGGGCTTCGTCACCAGCGCCGGCAAGCAGGACGGGCTCGACGCCGACATCGCGACGCTCTTCGCCAAGGATCTCGGCGTCGCGGTCGAGTTCGTGCCGCTGGAGGTCAACAACCGCATCCCGGCGCTGACCACCGGCCGCGTCGACGTGCTGTTCGCCACCATGGCGATGCTGCCGGAGCGTGCCAAGGCGGTGCAGTTCTCCAAGCCCTATGTCGCCAACACCATCGTCTTCATCGGGCCGAAGAAGGACAAGATCACCAGCAACGAGGACATGGGCCGCTACACCATCGCGGTCGCCAAGGGCGCGGCGCAGGACACGCAGGTGACCAAGAACGCGCCCGCCGGCACCGTGATCCGCCGCTATGACGGCGACGCGCCCTCGATCCAGGCGCTGGTCTCCGGCCAGGTCCAGGCGATCGGCGGCAACATCTTCTACATGCAGCGCATCGAGCAGGGCCGACCGGGCGAGTTCGAGAACAAGCTCGAATTCCAGAACCTCTACAACGGCGCCTGCACCCGTCTCGGCGAGAAGGAGATCAACGCCGCGCTCAACGCCTTCATCGACAAGATCAAGGCCAATGGCGAGCTGCAGAAGGTCTACGACAAGTGGATGAAGGTGCCGGTGCACAAGTTCCCGGACAGCCTGGAAGGCGTGTCCTTCACCGCGAACTGACGCGACGGGCGGAACCAGGGCCAATGAGCGACGCTGCCGCGACCGGAGCCTCCCCGGCGGATGCCATGATCGTCATGTCCCATGTCGAGAAATGGTATGGCGACTTCCAGGCCCTGACCGACATCAACCTCGCGGTCCGCAAAGGCGAGAAGATCGTGCTTTGCGGGCCGTCGGGCTCGGGCAAGTCGACGCTGATCCGCTGCATCAACCGGCTCGAGGACTACCAGAAGGGCGAGATCCGGGTCGGCGGCACGCGGCTCGGCGACGATGCGCGGACGATCGACGCGGTGCGCCGCGAGGTCGGCATGGTCTTCCAGCACTTCAACCTGTTCCCGCATATGAGCGTGCTGCGGAACTGCATGCTGGCGCCGATGCGTTCGCTCGGCGCGAGCCGGGCCGAAGCCGAGGCGACGGCGCGCGCCCTGCTGGAGCGGGTCAGGATCCACGAGCAGGCGGAGAAATATCCGGCGCAGCTCTCGGGCGGGCAGCAGCAGCGCGTCGCCATCGCCCGGGCGCTGTGCATGAAACCGAAGGTGATGCTGTTCGACGAGCCGACCTCCGCCCTCGACCCGGAGATGGTCAAGGAGGTGCTCGACACCATGATCGCGCTCGCCGAGGAAGGCATGACGATGATCTGCGTCACCCATGAGATGGGCTTCGCGCGGCAGGTGGCCGACCGGGTCATCTTCATGGCCGGCGGGGCCATCGTCGAGGAGGCGCCGCCGCAAGACTTCTTCAGCAATCCGCGCCATGAACGGACACGGAAATTCCTCGGCGAAATCCTGCACCAGCCCTGACTCATCCCCAGAACCAGCGACGGATCCCCTTCCATGTCCCGCCTCGTCTATGTCCTCAACGGGCCCAACCTCAACCTGCTCGGCAAGCGCCAGCCGCATATCTACGGCCACGAGACGCTGGCCGATGTCGAAGCCGACTGCCGCCGGCTCGCGCAGGAGCTGAAGCTCGAACTGCGCTTCCACCAGTCCAACCGCGAATACGAGCTGATCGACTGGATCCACGAGGCGCGCGAGGACGGGGCCGGCATCGTCATCAACCCGGCCGCCTTCACCCATACCTCGGTCGCGCTGCTCGACGCGCTCAACACCTTCGAGGGGCCGGTGATCGAGTGCCACATCTCGCAGGTGCATAAGCGCGAGGCCTTCCGGCATCATTCCTACGTCTCGCTGCGCTCCGACGGCGTCATCGCCGGCTTCGGCACGCAGGGCTACCAGCTCGGACTGAGGCGCATCGCGAAGCTGATCGACGAAGCCGCGCAGTGACCGCCGATCGGAACGGATTGCGACGGAGCTGAGCATGGCACCTGTCAAACTCGCGGTCGTCGGCGCCGGGCTGATCGGCCGGCGCCATGCCGAACATGTCGCGCGCGAGCCCGGCGCTGCGCTCTGCGCCATCGTCGATCCGTCCGAGGTCGGGCGCGATCTCGCCGAGCGGCTCGGCACGCGCTGGCATCGCGGCTTCGCCGATCTGCTCGCGGCCGGGCGGCCCGAGGGCGTCATCGTCGCCACCCCGAACCAGCTCCATGTCGCCCATGGGCTGGAGGCGATCGAGGCCGGCATTCCCGCCATCGTCGAGAAGCCGCTGGCGGACGACCTCGCCGGGGCGGCCCGGCTGGTCGCGGCGGCGGAACGGGCAGGAGTGCCGCTGCTGACCGGCCATCACCGCCGCTACAACCCGATGATCGCCAAGGCCAAGGAGATCGTCGACAGCGGCCGGCTCGGCCGCGTGCTGGCGCTTCACGGCCAGTTCTGGCTGATGAAGCCGGACGACTACTTCGAGGCCGCCTGGCGCCGGGAGGAGGGGGCGGGGCCGATCCTGCTCAACCTGATCCACGACGTCGACCTGTTCCGCTATCTCTGCGGCGAGGTGGTCTCGGTCCAGGCGCTCGGCGGGAACGCCGTCAGGGGGCACGCCGCCGAGGAGACGGCCGCGATCCTGCTGCGCTTCGCCAGCGGCGCCATCGCCACCGTCACCGTCTCCGACACCATCGTCGCACCCTGGAGCTGGGAGCTGACGACCGGCGAGAACCCGGCCTATCCGCAGCAGGACCAGTCCTGCTACCAGATCGGCGGCACGCATGGCTCGCTCACCATCCCGCAGCTCGAGATCTGGTCGAACCGGGACCGGCGGAGCTGGTGGGAGCCGCTCCTGCGCGAGCGCGTGCCGTTCGTCCCGGAAGACCCGCTCGCGCGCCAGATCCGCCATTTCTGCGACGTCATCCGCCATGGCGCCGCGCCGATCGCCTCGGGCCGGGAAGGGCTCGCGACCTTGGCGGTGATCGACGCCGTCCGGAGGGCGGTCCGCTCCGGCGAGACGGTGTTCCTGTCCGCGGCACCGGCAGGCGCGGCATGATCACCGGCACGACGCGGCTCATCGCCCATCTCGGCTATCCGACTGGGAGCTTCAAGGCGCCGATGATCTACAACCCCTATTTCGAGCGCGAGGGCATCGACGCCGTGGTCGTGCCGATGGGCTGCGGCGCGGGGGACTATCCCGCCTTCCTGAGGCTGGTCTTCCGGCTCTCCAACACCCTCGGCGCGCTGGTCACCATGCCGCACAAGGTGACCACGGCGGGGCTCGTCGACACGCTGCTGCCGACGGCGGCCATCGCCGGCGCCTGCAACGCGGTGCGCCGCGAGCCCGACGGGCGCCTCACCGGCGAGATGTTCGACGGCGAGGGCTTCGTGCGCGGCCTGCTGCGCAAGGGACGCCGGATCGCCGGCCGGCGGGCGCTGGTTCTGGGAGCGGGCGGGGTCGGCTCGGCCATCGCGGCGTCGCTGGCCAAGGCCGGAGTCGGCGCGCTCGGGCTCTACGACATCGATGCCGCGGCGGCCGAGGCGCTCGCCCTGCGGCTCGCCCGCTTTCATCCGGCGCTGGGGCTTTCCCTGGGGTCGAACGATCCGGCCGGCTTCGACATCGTCGTCAACGCCACGCCGCTCGGGATGAGGCCGGGCGACCCGCTGCCGCTCGACGTCGCGCGTCTGGACGCCGCGAGCTTCGTCGGCGAGGTGGTGATGGCGGAGGAGATCACGCCGTTCCTGGCCGCGGCGCGGGCGCGTGGCTGCGCCGTGCAGGTCGGCAAGGACATGCTGTTCGAGCAGATCCCGGCCTATCTCGAATTCTTCGACCTGCCCTCGACCACGGCGGAGGATCTGAGGAGCGTCGCGAGGCTGGATTGAGGGAAGGCCAGGGGGCGATGTCTCGCCGCGGCACGGCCTTCAGGCCGGCTTCGGCGCGGCCGCAGACTCAGTCGCGCAGGCTCGGGATCGCCGCCCGGTTCCGAATATCGCTGGTGAGCGGGGTGGGGATCGAACCCACGACCACATGATTAAAAGTCACGTGCTCTACCACTGAGCTACCCGCCCTCACAGGCCCGCTGACATACGGAGGCGCAGGGCGTCGGTCAACATGTTCGATGCAGGATCGCACAGCCATGGTCGCGGTCCGGCCAAAACGTTAACCGGCCGGAAACCACGTCGTCCTAGCGTTCCGCCATGGTCATTCGTCGCGGTCTCCGCTCCGTTTTCGTGACGCTCGCGCTCTATGTGGTGTCGGCGCTGGCGGTCAGCTATTTCCTGTTCCATGCCCAGCATGGCGCGCGCGGCCTCGAGGCGCGCGGCGCCATCCGCGAGTCGCTGCGTCAGATGGAGACCGAGCTGGCGGCGCTCTCGGCCGAGCGGAAGTCATGGGAACAGCGCCTCGCGCTGGTGCGCGACGATTCGATCGACCGCGACCTGCTCGAGGAATCGGCCCGCGCCAATCTCGGGCGCACGCACAAGAACGACGTCGTCATCATGGGGCGCTGAGCCTCCGCCCGGGCCGGAGGCCCGTCGCGGGCAAGGCCGGGCGAGGGGCTGGCCGGGCGCTGCTCCTGCGGAACGGCCCCTTTTCGGAAAGCCGGATTTTAGTTCCAGGCGTATCGATTAACCGAAAATCGGTTATGTCTTCAATTTCTTTATAAATCAGCTAGTTAAGTCATGTTGCACTGCGAGACAGCGTGCTCGCCAAGGTTTTTTCGATCCTCTACAACAAAGGTCGAAGGCCCTTGGAGGATCGTCTATGGCTGTTGCTGCGCGTAAATCGAAAGCTCCCGCCCCATCGAAAGCGGCCGCCAAGCCGGCGAAGGCCCGCTCGGCCAAGGAGGGAGCCGGACAGGCCGCCCCGGCACCCAGCAACGTCACTCCCTTCACCAAGGACGAGGATCTCCACGCCTATCGCGAGATGCTGCTGATCCGGCGTTTCGAGGAGAAGGCCGGCCAGATGTACGGCATGGGCCTGATCGGCGGGTTCTGCCATCTCTATATCGGCCAGGAAGCCGTCGTCATCGGCATGCAGATGGCCGCGAAGGAGGGCGACCAGGTCATCACCGGCTATCGCGACCATGGCCACATGCTCGCCTGCGGCATGGAATCGCGCGGCGTGATGGCGGAATTGACCGGCCGGCGCGGCGGCTATTCGCGCGGCAAGGGTGGCTCGATGCACATGTTCTCCCGCGAGAAGAACTTCTTCGGCGGGCACGGCATCGTCGGCGCGCAGGTCTCGCTCGGCACCGGGCTCGGCTTCGCCAACTGGTATCGCGGCGACAACACCGTCTCGATGACCTATTTCGGCGACGGCGCCGCCAATCAGGGCCAGGTCTATGAGAGCTTCAACATGGCCGAGCTCTGGAAGCTGCCGGTCGTGTTCGTGATCGAGAACAACCGCTACGCCATGGGCACCGCGGTGAACCGGGCCTCGGCGCAGACCGATTTCTCGCGCCGCGGCGTCTCCTTCAACATTCCCGGCGAGCAGGTCGACGGCATGGATGTCCGCGCCGTGCGCGAGGCCGGCCAGCGCGCCATCGCGCATGCCCGCTCCGGCAAGGGACCCTATATCCTCGAGATGCAGACCTATCGCTATCGCGGCCATTCGATGTCCGACCCGGCGAAGTACCGCTCCAAGGACGAGGTCCAGCGCATGCGCGAGGAGCACGACCCGATCGAGCAGGTGCGCGCCCGCCTGATCCGCGAGTTCAAGGTCGCCGAGGACGAGCTGAAGGCGATCGACGCCAAGGTCCGCGAGATCGTCAACGACGCGGCCGAATTCGCCACGCATGATCCCGAACCCGATGCGTCGGAGCTCTATACCGACATCCTGCTGGAGCCGGCGCAGGGCTGACGCCCGCGCCCTTGCCGCCTCTCGCCTTTCCCCGCGTCTCAGAATCCGGGTGCGTTCATGCCGATCGACATTCTCATGCCTGCCCTTTCTCCCACCATGGAGGAAGGAAAACTGGCCAAGTGGCTGAAAAAGGAAGGCGACCAGGTCAAGGCCGGCGACATCATCGCCGAGATCGAGACCGACAAGGCGACCATGGAGGTCGAGGCGGTGGACGAAGGCGTCCTCGCCAAGATCCTGGTGCCCGACGGCAGTGAGAACGTCGCGGTCAACACGCCGATCGGCATCATTGCCGCCGAGGGCGAGGATGTGAGCGCGGCGGCCGCCGCCGATCCGGCCAAGATCAACCCGGCCGCTCCGGCGCCTGCGGCCGAGGCGCCAAGGCAAGAGGCGGCCGCGCCGACTGCCCCGGCCGAGGCTCCCGCTGCGGGCAAACCGGCCAGCGTTCCGGCCCAGGCCAAGGCCTATGACGCCTCCTCCGAATTCCCCGCCGGCGCCGAGATCGTCTCGATGACGGTGCGCGAGGCGCTGCGCGACGCCATGGCCGAGGAGATGCGCCGCGACCAGGACGTCTTCGTCATGGGCGAGGAGGTCGCCGAGTACCAGGGCGCCTACAAGGTCACGCAGGGGCTGCTGCAGGAATTCGGGCCGAAGCGCGTCATCGACACCCCGATCACCGAGCACGGCTTCGCCGGCATCGGCGTCGGCGCGGCGTTGTCGGGCCTCAAGCCGATCGTCGAGTTCATGACCTTCAACTTCGCCATGCAGGCGATCGACCAGATCATCAACTCCGCCGCCAAGACGCTCTACATGTCCGGCGGCCAGATGGGCTGCCCGATCGTGTTCCGCGGCCCGAACGGCGCCGCAGCCCGCGTCGCGGCCCAGCACAGCCACGACTACGCCGCCTGGTATTCGAACGTGCCCGGCCTCAAGGTGGTGGTGCCCTACAGCGCCTCCGATGCGAAGGGCCTGCTCAAGAGCGCGATCCGCGACCCCAACCCGGTGATCTTCCTCGAAAACGAGATCATGTACGGCAAGTCCTTCGACGTGCCGAAGGGCGACGATTTCCTCGTGCCGATCGGCAAGGCAAAGGTGGTCCGGCCGGGCGCGGACGTCACCATCGTCTCCTTCGGCATCGGCATGACCCATGCACTCGGCGCCGCCGAGGCGCTGGCCCAGGAGGGCACCGACGCCGAGGTGATCGACCTGCGCACCATCCGCCCGATGGATATCGAGACCGTCATCGCCTCGGTGCAGAAGACCCATCGCTGCGTCGCGGTCGAGGAGGGCTTCCCGCAATCCGGCGTCACCGCCGAGATCGGCATGCGGATCATGGAGGCGGCCTTCGACTATCTCGACGCGCCCGTCGCCCGCGTCACCGGCAAGGACGTGCCGATGCCCTACGCGGCGAATCTCGAGAAGCTCGCCTTGCCGCATATCGGCGAGGTCGTCGCGGCGGCCAAGGCCGTCTGCTATCGCTGAGAGGGGGCTGACCGATGCCGACCAACATCCTGATGCCCGCGCTCTCTCCGACGATGGAGAAGGGCAATCTCGCCAAGTGGCTGAAGAAGGAAGGCGATACGATCAAGTCCGGCGACATCATCGCCGAGATCGAGACCGACAAGGCCACCATGGAGGTCGAGGCGGTCGACGAGGGCATCCTCGCCAGGATCGTGGTGCCGGAAGGTACGGCCGACGTGCCGGTCAACGAGATCATCGGCGTGATCGCGGGCGAGGGCGAGGACGCCAAGAGCATTTCCGCTCCCGCTGCCGGCACTGCACCCGCCAAGACGGAGGCGCCCAAGGCCGAAGCTCCGGCTCCCGCCGCGGCGGCACCGGCCGCTGCGCCTGCCCCGGCTGCAACCGCTCCGGCGGCGGTTCCCGCGCCGGCCGGAGGCGAGCGTCCCTTCGCCTCGCCGCTGGCGCGCCGTCTCGCCAAGGAGGCGGGGCTCGACCTCGCCGCCATCCAGGGTTCCGGCCCGCATGGCCGCATCGTCGAGAAGGATGTCGAGGCCGCCAAGAAGGGCGGCGCCGCCAAGGCCGCTCCGGCTGCGGCTCCTGCTGGTGCACCGGCGGCGAAGCCCGCCGCCGCGCCGCTGGCAGCCGGCCCCTCGGACGAGGCGGTCAAGAAGCTGTTCGAGCCGGGCTCCTATGAGGAGATCCCGCATGACGGCATGCGCAAGACGATCGCGCGCCGCCTGACCGAGGCCAAGCAGACCATCCCGCATTTCTACGTCACCGTGGATTGCGAGCTCGACGCGCTGCTGAAGCTGCGCGCCGAACTCAACGCCGCCGCGCCGGAGAAGGACGGCAAGCCGGCCTACAAGCTCTCGGTCAACGACATGGTGATCAAGGCGCTGGCGCTGGCGCTCAGGGCTGTGCCGGACGCCAACGTCTCCTGGACCGAAGGCGCGATGCTCAAGCACAAGCACGCCGATGTCGGCGTCGCGGTCTCGATCCCTGGCGGGTTGATCACGCCGATCGTGCGCGACGCCTGCCAGAAGACGCTGTCGCAGATCTCCAACGAGATGAAGGACTATGCGGCGCGTGCCAAGGCCCGCAAGCTGAAGCCCGAGGAGTATCAGGGCGGCACCACGGCGGTCTCCAATCTCGGCATGTTCGGGGTCAAGGACTTCGCCGCGGTGATCAACCCGCCGCATGCGACGATCCTGGCGGTCGGCGCCGGCGAGCAGCGCGTCGTCGTCAAGAACGGCCAGCCGGCCGTCGCGACGGTGATGTCGGTGACGCTCTCGACCGACCACCGCGCCGTCGACGGCGCGCTCGGCGCCGAGCTGCTGCAGGCGTTCAAGGGCTATATCGAGAAGCCCATGGCGATGCTGGTCTGAGGCGGCGGGAGAACCACCATGGCTGACTACGACATCATCGTCATCGGCTCCGGCCCCGGCGGCTACATCGCCGCGATCCGGGCTGCGCAGCTCGGCTTCAGGACCGCGATCGTCGAGCGCGAGCACCTCGCCGGCATCTGCTCGAACTGGGGCTGCATCCCGACGAAAGCCCTTCTTCGGTCTGCCGAGATCCTGCATTACGGCGAGCACGCCAAGGATTACGGGCTGACGCTGGAAGGTTCGTTCAAGGCCGATCTGGAAGCGGTGGTGAAGCGCTCGCGCGGCATCGCCGTGCGCATGAACACCGGCGTCCAGTTTCTGATGAAGAAGAACAAGGTCGACGTGATCTGGGGCGAGGCCAAGCTGACCAAGCCCGGCACGATCGCGGTCGCGCCGACCAAGAAGCCGGCGATGCAGCCGCAAGGGCCGGTGCCGAAGGGCGCCAAGGGCGAGGGCACCTACACCGCCGACCACATCATCGTCGCGACCGGCGCAAGGCCGCGCGCGCTGCCCGGCATCGAGCCGGACGGCAAGCTGATCTGGACCTATTTCGAGTCGCTGGTCCCGGCCAAGCTGCCGAAATCGCTGCTCGTCATGGGTTCCGGCGCCATCGGCATCGAGTTCGCCTCCTTCTACCGGACGCTCGGCGTCGAGGTGACGGTGGTCGAATTGCTGCCGCAGATCCTGCCCGTGGAGGATGCCGAGATCGCGGCCTTCGCGCGGAAAGCCTTCGAGAAGCAGGGTATCAAGATACTCACCGGCGCCAAGGTCACCAAAGTCGAGAAGGGCGCCGATTCCGTCACCGCCCATATCGAGGACGAGAAGGGCGGCAAGCAGACAATCACCGCCGAGCGCCTGATCTCGGCTGTCGGCGTCGTCGGCAATGTCGAGAATATCGGGCTCGAAGCGCTCGGCGTGCAGACCGATCGCGGCTGCATCGTCATCGACGAATTCTGCCGCACCAACGTCAAGGGCGTCTATGCCATCGGCGACGTCGCCGGCCCGCCGATGCTGGCGCACAAGGCCGAGCACGAGGCGGTGATCTGCGTCGAGGCGATCAAGGGGCTGCATCCGCACCCGATGGACAAGGCGATGATCCCGGGCTGCACCTATTGCCACCCGCAGATCGCCAGCGTCGGCCTGACCGAGGCGAAGGCCAAGGCCGCCGGCCACGAGATCAAGGTCGGCCGCTTCAACTTCGTCGCCAACGGCAAGGCGGTGGCGCTCGGCGAGGATTCGGGCCTCGCCAAGACGATCTTCGACGCCAGGACCGGAAAGCTGCTCGGCGCCCATATGGTCGGCCCGGAAGTGACCGAGCTGATCCAGGGCTTCGTCGTCGCGATGAACCTCGAGACGACCGAGGAAGAGCTGATGCACACCATCTTCCCGCATCCGACCCTGTCGGAGGTGATGAAAGAGAGCGTGCTCGACGCCTATGGCAAGGTGCTGAACGCCTGAGAGGCGAGCCGCGGGCCACACCACCGTCATTCCGGGGCTTCGCGTAGCGAAGAACCCGGAACCCACGACTGGGTGAGCGGCCCGCAACGAGCTTCGAATGTCTCACCCGGTCGTGGGTTCCGGGTTCGCGCCTGCGGCGCGCCCCGGAATGACGAGGGCGGCGCTTGGCGCCCGCACGCCGACGCTCCATATAGCCCCTCATGCCGCCACGCAGCCGCACCCGCAAATCCGCCAAGCCCGACCGCGTCGTCCGTGACGAGGAGGTCGAGATCCTGCCGCCGCGCCGGACGCTGCCGCTCGACTGGAGCGTCATCGTGCCGACGGTCGCCTCGGGAACCGTCATCGGCTTCGTCGCGAGCCTCGTGGTCGGCGGCGGCGGGCTGATCCGCCATGCGGTGGTCGGCGTCCTCGGCATGCTGGTCGGGCAGGGCATCGTGCGCCTCACCGGCTGGCGGCTGTACACCGGCTACGGCTTCCTCGATGATGCCGGTATGGCGGTCCTCGGCGCCATCCTGGTCATCCTGCTGGCCCGCTTCATCGCCTGAGCGCATCGTCATTCCGGGGCGGGCCGCAAGGCCCGAGCCCGGAACCCGGAACCGATGGCCCGGATCGAGAAGGCATCACCCGATCGACCGACTTCCCGACAAAGCGCATCGGTTCTGGGTTCCGGGCTCATGGCTTCGCCATGCCCCGGAATGACGGTGGTGGTTCCGTACGGAACCGGAATGGCGGTTGCCGTGCCGCGTGCGGTATTCAGTCCGATGCCCTAACCGCGCAGCGCCGCCAACGCCTCTGCTCCCGTAACGGTCGCCGCCGCCGGCCAGGCGAACCAGTTGCCCCGATGCCGCAAGGCGTCCTCCAGCCGCTGGCGATAGGCGTCGCGCGGGATCTCGATGGTGCCGAACTGGGCGAGATGGCCGGTCTGGAACTGGGTGTCGAGCAGGCGATAGCCGCCATGGCGCAGCCGCGCGACGAGATGGACGAGCGCCACCTTCGAGGCGTCGGTCTCGCGGTGGAACATGCTCTCGCCGAAGAAGGCGGCGCCGAGCGACAGCCCGTAGAGCCCGCCGACAAGCCGCCCGTCGCGCCAGCATTCGACCGTATGGGCGTAGCCGAGGGTGAACAGCTCGCCGAAGATCGCGCGGATGCGGCTGTTGATCCAGGTTTCCGGCCGGTCCGGCCGCTGCTCGGCGCAGGCGGCGATCACGGCTGCGAAATCGCTGTCGACCCGGACCTCGAAGCGGTCGGAGCGCAGGGTGCGGGCGAGCCGCGCGGAGAGATGGAAGCCGTCGAGCGGGATAATGCCGCGCCATTCCGGCTCGACCCAGAACAGCCCCGGGTCGTCCGCCGTCTCGGCCATCGGGAAGACGCCGGCCGCATAGGCGCGCAGCATGATCTCCGGCGTGATGTCGGGCGTGTGCACGGGAGCGGACCGGGCTTTCATGAGAGGATGGGAGCCTGCGGCGGCAGGCGAGTCAAACGGGAAGGCCGTCTTTCGCGCAGCATCACGCAGGATAGCCCGCCATCGCCGCGGCGCCGCTTCCGGCATGACCGGAGAAGAGCCGTGTCGTTCCGGACAAGCGGTCAGGCCGCGCCGATCCGGCATCCCTGCCCGAACCCATCCTGCGAAGGTTCAGGCAGGGATCCCGGGTCTTCCTTCGATCGCCCGGGATGACACGCGGCGGAGGGCGGCGACCTTCAGGCGAAAGCTGAAAATACCGCCACAACCGCCTGAGCCATCAATCCTCCGCCGGCTCGCCGCCGGAAGCCTCTTCGCCGGTTTCCTCGTCGCCTTCGCCGTCGTCGTTGATGCACTCGACCGAGACGACCTTCTCGTCCTTGGCGGTGTTGAACACCGTCACGCCCTGCGTCGAGCGGCCGGCGATGCGGATGCGGTTGTCCGGCCCGGCATCGATCGGCACGCGGATGAGCTGCCCGCCATCGGTGACCAGCACGAGCTGGTCCGTCTCCAGCGCCGGGAAGGAGGCGACGAGCTTGCCGTTGCGGTCGTTGACGACCATGGCGACGATGCCCTTGCCGCCGCGCCCGGTCACTCGGTACTCGAAGGAGGAGGTGCGCTTGCCGTAGCCCTTCTCCGAGATCGTCAGGATGAACTGCTCGGCTGCGCCCATGGCGGCGTATTTCTCCTGGCCGAGCTCGATGTCGCCGGCGCTCTCCTCGGCATCGGCCTCGACCGACGCCGTGGCTTCGGCTCCTTCCTCCGCCTCGCCGGTCAGTGCCCGGCGCGCCGCGGCCGCGCGCTTGAGATAGGCGGCGCGTTCGTCCGGCGTGGCGTCGAGATGCGTCAGGATCGCCAGCGAGATGACCTCGTCGCCCTTGGCGAGGTTGATGCCGCGCACGCCGGTCGAGTCGCGGCCCTTGAAGACGCGCACCTCCGGCACCGCGAAGCGGATGCACTGGCCGTTCGCCGTGGTCAGCAGCACGTCGTCGTTCTCGGTGCAGATCTGCACGTCGACGATGTGGTCGCCCTCGTCGAGCTTCATCGCGATCTTGCCGGCACGGTTGACGTTGACGAAGTCGGAGAGCTTGTTGCGCCGCACGCCGCCCGAGGCGGTGGCGAACATCACGTCGAGCGTCTCCCAGCTCGCCTCGTCCTCCGGCAGCGGCATGATCGTGGTGATGCGCTCGCCGGCCTCGATCGGCAGCATGTTGACCAGCGCCTTGCCGCGGGCGTTCGGCGCCGAGAGCGGCAGCCGCCAGACCTTCTCCTTGTAGACCTGGCCCTCGGAGGAGAAGAACAGCACCGGCGTATGGGTCGAGGCGACGAAAAGGCGGGAGACGAAATCCTCATCCTTGGTCGCCATGCCGGAGCGGCCCTTGCCGCCGCGGCGCTGCGCCCGGTAGGTCGAGAGCGGCACGCGCTTGATGTAGCCGCCATGGCTGACGGTGACGACCATGTCCTCGCGGGCGATCAGGTCCTCGTCGTCGAGGTCGGAGCCCCAGTCCTGGATCTCGGTGCGGCGCGGCGTGGCGAAGGCGGCCTTGGCCTCCGCCAGCTCGGTCTTGACGATTCCCTGGATGCGGGCGCGCGAGCGCAGGATGTCGAGATAATCCCCGATCTCCCTGGCGAGCTTCTCCAGCTCGTCGCCGATCTCGTCGCGGCCGAGAGCGGTGAGGCGGGCGAGGCGCAGTTCCAGGATCGCCTTGGCCTGCGCGTCGGAGAGCCGGTAGGTGCCGTCCGGGTTCATCGGGTGGCGCGGATCGTCGACCAGCGCGATCAGCGGCGCGATGTCGTCGGCCGGCCAGTCGCGCGCCATCAGCGATTCATGCGCGTCGGCCGGGGTCGGCGCGGTGCGGATCAGGCGGATGACCTCGTCGATATTGGCGACCGCCGTGGCGAGGCCGCAGAGCACATGGGCGCGCTCGCGGGCCTTGTTGAGCAGGAAGCGCGTGCGCCGCGAGACCACCTCCTCGCGGAACTCGACGAAGGCCGAGATGAAGTCCTTGAGGTTCAGCACTTCCGGGCGGCCGCCGTTCAGCGCCACCATGTTGGCGCCGAAGGAGGTCTGCAGCGGCGTGAAGCGGTAGAGCTGGTTCAGCACGACGTCGGCGACGGCGTCGCGCTTGATCTCGATGACGACGCGGATGCCCTCGCGGCTCGACTCGTCGCGCAGGTCCGAGATGCCCTCGATCCGCTTCTCGCGGACGAGATCGGCGATCTTCTCGACCATCGTCGCCTTGTTCACCTGATAGGGAATCTCGGTGACGATGATCGCCTCGCGCTCCTTGCGCAGCTCCTCGATATGGGTCTTGGCCCGCATCACGATGGAGCCGCGCCCGGTCTGGTAGGCGGAGCGGATGCCGCTGCGGCCCATGATCTGGCCGGCGGTCGGGAAATCGGGGCCGGGGATGATCTCGTTGAGGCCCTCGATCGAGATCTCCGGGTCGTCGATATAGGCGAAGCAGCCGTCGATGACCTCGCCGAGATTGTGCGGCGGGATGTTGGTCGCCATGCCAACCGCGATGCCGCCGGCGCCGTTGACGAGGAGCTGCGGATATTTCGCCGGCAGCACGCTCGGCTCGCTGCGGCTGTCGTCGTAGTTGGGCTGGAAGTCGACGGTGTCGCGGTCGAGGTCGTCGAGCAGCGGCATCGCCGACTTGTCGAGCCGGCTTTCGGTGTAGCGCATCGCCGCCGGCGGGTCGCCGTCGATCGAGCCGAAATTGCCCTGGCCGTCGACCAGCGGCAGCCGCATCGAGAAGGGCTGCGCCATGCGCACCAGCGCGTCGTAGATCGCCTGGTCGCCATGCGGGTGATACTGACCCATCACGGCGCCGACGATGTTCGCCGACTTGACGTGCTTGCGGTCCGGGGTGTGGTTGTTCTCCCACATCGAATAGAGGATGCGGCGGTGGACGGGCTTCATCCCGTCGCGGACATCGGGCAGAGCGCGGCTCACGATCACGCTCATGGCGTAATCGAGATAGCTCTTCTTCATTTCGTCAGTGATTGCGATCGGCTTGATGTCGCCGCCGAAATCCGGGGCGTCGTCGCGCTTGTCGTCGTTGTCTTCGCTCAACTGGGAATGTCCCGATTCCTGTTTGTTTTGAGCTTTCTGGCTACCCGATTCCGGCTCTTGGCGCCAGTAAAAGCGGGCTCTGTCCAAGCAAAAATTTCATGATTTGTATCAATGCGTTACGGGTCGTTTTTGAGCCGCCGCGGACAGCCTGCCATAATCCCGCCTTTCTTGGTGGATGACGGCGGGCGAAACTCGTGGTCAAGTCCGCCCGATGTTCGTCGAATTCGCCACCGCTGCCCTCGTCACCATGCTGGTGACGCTCGACCCGCCGGGGCTCGCGCCGATCTTCCTGTCGCTGACGCGCGGCATGTCGGCTGGGGAGCAGCGGCAGGTCGCCACCCGCGCCTCGATCATCGCCTTCTGCATCATGGCCTTCTTCGGCGTCGCCGGGGACGTGGTGCTGAAGGCGCTCGGCGTCTCGTTGCCGGCCTTCCGCATCGCCGGCGGGTTGCTGTTGTTCTGGATCGCCTTCGAGATGGTGTTCGAGCGCCGGACCGAGCGCAAGCAGCAAACGGCCGAGACGGCGATCACGCAGGATCACATCCGCAACGTCGCGGCCTTTCCGCTGGCGATCCCGCTGATGGCGGGGCCGGGTGCGCTGACGGCGACGATCCTGCTCGCGGGCCGCGCGCAGGGCGACCCGGTGCTGCTGGTCACGCTGGCGGTGATCTGCGGGCTGGTGATCCTGTGCTGCCTCGCCGTCTTCCTGGCCGCCTC
>Ga0180223_1000283_pt1 | contig 76737 bp, 77 predicted proteins | sample eDN5th30CKraftOP_FD_151337 | JGI IMG/M metagenome (GOLD analysis project Ga0180223, IMG submission 151337) | Enriched Organic Plus compost microbial communities from Emeryville, California, USA - eDNA 5th pass 30_C Kraft OP (version 2) (version 2) ...
CACCAGGTGGGCGGTCACGCCGCCCCCGCCGATCCAGCCCAGCTTGATTTCGGGCGCCCCCAGCCTGGCATTGTCGGACGCGATGCGGATGTCGCAGGCCAGCGCCATTTCCAGCCCGCCACCGAAGGCGTAGCCGTTGATGGCGGCGATGGTGGGCTTGCGCAGCGCGCGGATGCAGTCGCAGTATTCGCGGCGGTTGCGGAATTCCCAGGGGCTGGCGTAGGTATCCAGCTCGGCGATGTCGGAGCCGGCGCAGAACGCCTTCGGGCCGGCGCCGGTGAGCACCACGGCCCGCACGGCGTCGTCGGCGTTGCATTGCGCCACGGCCTGCTCCAGCAGGTCGGCCATTTCCGGCGTCATGGCGTTGAGCTTGTCGGGACGGTTGAATTCGATCAGGGCGACGTGCCCGTCGCGGCTCAGGTTCAGGTGCGAGGTCATGCGCGGGGTTCTCCGGGCGGGTGGCTGGCGGCGTGCAGGCGGGCCAGTTCGCGGGCCAGTACGGCCGGGCGCTCGCCGGCGGCCAGCCGGTCGCGCAGCAGGGCCGAGGCCTGGTCCTGGAAGGCGATATAGCCGGCATGGCGCGGGCGGATGGCGGCGGCTTCCAGGGTGCGCCGCGTCTGGCGGTAAAAAGCGGGGCTCGGCATGTCGGCCGGCGGTTCGGTCCAGCTGCGGCGATGGCTGGGCTGGCCGTCATGCATGGGAATGAACGCGGTCTGCATCGGCTCGCTCATCAGCCGCGACAGGTGCTGGCGCAGGGCGTCGTCGACCCGGCAGCGGCGCGCAATGGCGATGCCCGTGCCGCCCAGGATCGAGCCCGGCACGCCCGCGGCGCCGGCCGGCGCGTCGTGGAACGAAAGCGGATGCGCCAGCGCGGCCGAGGCGTAATTGACGTAGCCGTACACCAGCGGGCATAGCGCGACGTCGTCGTGCGCCGTCATGTGGGCCAGCAGGCCGATGGGGTTCTTGGCGCGCACTGCCGCGGGGCTGCTGCGCGCCAGTCCGGCCAGCAGCGCGCACGCCTCGGTGGCCACCGCCTCGGCATGCCAGCGGCTGCCATCGCGCAGGTCGGCGGCCGGGTCGAGCGCGGCGCAGATGGACAGGAACGACAGCAAGGCGTGCGGGCCGGCCAGCGACATGGCCACCTTGCCGGTGCGCGCCGCCAGGGCGCGCACCGCGTCCCAGTCGCGCGGCGGCTCGCCGTCCAGCAGGTCGGGGCGCGCGGCCATGACTTGCGTGGCGGCGTCCAGCGGCAGCGCCCATTGGCGGCCCGCCATGGTGTAGCTGTCGTACGCGCGGCCAATGCTGTCGGCGGCGATGCGCGCCAGCTCGGCCGGCGTGAAGACCTCGTCGAGCGGCCGCAGGCATTCGTGCGCCAGGGCTTCGCCCAGGTGGGGATGGTCCAGCACGACCAGGTCGTAGCGCTGGCATAGGCCGGCGATGGGCGACGATTCGAAGCCTTCGAGCGGATGGGTGTCCCAGTCGATCAGCGGGTCGAGCTCGGCGGCGGCCCGCAGGGCGGCGTAGCCGCGCGGATGGTCCCAGGTCAGGCCGCGGTAGGGGCGTGTCACGGCTGTTCTCCGCGCAGCACGGCGCCCTCGGCCGCCAGCCGCGCGACTTGTTCGGGGCTGTAGCCGAACTCGCGCAGCACCTCTTCGGTATGCTGGCCTGTCAGGGGCGCCCCGCGCTCGACCCGGGCCGGCGTGCGCGAGAAGCGGATCGGAAAGCCCGGTGTCTTCACCCGGCCTTCGGTGGGGTGCTCGTATTCGACGAAGGTGCCGTTATGGGCGATCTGCGGGTCGGCTACCAGGTCGGCATAGCCGTACACCGGCCCGCACCAGATGCCGGCCTGGTTCAGGCGGGCGAAGGCGTCGGCGGTGGCGAACTTCGCCAGCGCCTCGCGCACCAGCGCGAAGATGGCGTCGCGGTGCTCCCAGCCGTCGTTCTCGCCGGCGTAGTCCAGCAGTCGTCGCTCGTCCAGCACCTCGGCCAGCACCCGCATGTCGGGCATGGCCAGGGCCAGGTAGCCGTCGGCGGTGGCGAAAACGCCGTAGGGCGATCGGATATACACGTGGGCGTGCGGCTCGGCGCTGCGCACCTGCGGCTTGCCGCCCACGGTGTACACCGACAGCTCCTGCATCTGCAGCGTGGTGATGGCGTCCAGCATGTTCACTTCGACCTTCTGGCCCTCGCCGGTGCGCTCGCGGTGCAGCAGCGCGGCCAGCACCCCTTCGAAGGCGCAGTATGCGGTCACCGCGTCCACCAGGTACTGGCCGGCGGCGCGCGGCGGCTCGCCCGCGCGGCCGGTGGACAGCATGGCGCCCGACATGGCCTGCAGCAGCAGGTCCTGGCCCGGCCGCTGGGCATAGGGGCCGTCTTCGCCATAGCCCGAGATGCTGGCGTAGACCAGGCGCGGGTTGAGCGCCGACAGTGTGGCGTAGTCCACGCCCAGCCGCTGCGCGACCCCCGGCCGGTAGTTCTGGATGAACACGTCGGCCTGCGCGGCCAGTTCGCGCAGGACCGCCTGCCCGCCCGGGCTCTTGAGGTCGACCGCCAGCGAACGCTTGTTGCGGTTCAGGGACAGGAACGAGACGTTGATGCGCTTGCCCTTCAGCCCGCCGGCGGGGGCGTGGCGCTGCCATTCGCCGCCCGGCGGTTCTATCTTGATCACGTCCGCGCCCAGGTCGCCCAGCCGCTGGGCCGCGAAAGGGCCCGCCATGGCGATGGAGCAGTCGAGCACCTTGTACCCGGAGAGGATTCCCATGCGTATTTCCTTGGTCGGTCAAATCTTCAGTGCATGATCCAGCCGCCGTCGACGGCGAGGTTCTGGCCCGATATGAAGCCGGCCTCGTCGGAGGCCAGGAACAGGATGGCCGCGGCGATGTCGCCAGGGTGGCCGCGCCGCTTCACCGACTGGCGGTCCAGCACCATGCGGCGGTAGCCCTCGGGGTCGGGGTGGATTTTTTCCGCGTCGGTCGGGAAGGCGCCGGGCGAGATGGCGTTGACGGTAATGCCCCATTTGCCGAACTCGCGGGCGAGGGCGCGCGTGTTGCCCAGCATCGCGCCTTTCGACTGCACGTAGGGCTGCAGGTGTTCCCACCCTCCGGACAGCGTGATCGAGGTCACGTTGATGATGCGCCCCCATTGCTGGCGGCGCATGCCGGGCAGCACGGCGCGCGCCAGCTGCACGGCAGCGCCCACATTGACGCGGTGCACCCGCGCCTGTTCATCGTCGCTGTACTCTTCGAACGGCCGCGACGGATAGATGGCGGCGTTGTTGATCAGCACGTCGATCGGGCCGGCGGCCAGCAGCCGCTCCAGGTGCGCCTGCAGCGACGCGGCGTCGGCCAGGTCGGCGGCGACGATCTCCAGGCGCGGCGCCAGTTCGGGCGCCACCGCGGCGCGCAGCCGTTCGATGGCCGCCGCGTTGATGTCCAGGGCGATCACGCGGGCCCCGGCCCGCAGCAGGGCCGGGGCGATGCCGGCGCCGAATCCGCCGGCCGCGCCGGTGCACAGCACGCGGCGGCCTTCCAGGGAGAAGGGCGGGCGGCTCATGCGCGGCCCCCGATCGGCAGGAAGCGGCCCGAGGGCGGGGGGTAGTCTTCTTCGGGCTGGCCGGCGATGGCGCGGATGCGGGCTTCGCTGGCCGCGATCGCGGCGGCGCTGCCCAGCACGCGCAGGCAGGTGTCGTAGCGGCGTTCGTCGCCGTGTTCCAGCCAGATCAGTTCGCCGCGCTCGCGCGCGGCGCCGTGGCCCAGCACGTGGTTGGTGGACGGCTCCAGGCCCAGCGCGTATTGGCCGGCCTGCAGGTTCTGCCACTGGTACTGGCAGGGGAACTGGTCCTTGCGCGTGGTGACTTCGAAACCGATGCCCAGGCGGTCGTTGACCAGCGCCACCGGCACCGCGCCATCGGCATCGGCGCCCATTTCATGCTGCCAGACCTGTTCATGGAACTGATGGCGCGGCGCCGGCATGCGGCGGTACCCCACCTCCTGGTCGCGGTACTGGCCGGCATGGGCCGCCCACACGACGTCGCGGATCGGCGCCAGGTAGCGCGAGCCTTCGTCCAGCACCGGATATCCTACGTTGATGTGGTAGCACAGCATGTGCGGCGTGCGGTAGAAGCCGCGGTTCACCACCCGGTCCGACAGGCGGATGTCGTCGGTGCCGACTTCGATCTCGATGCGGCGATGCAGTTCCAGGTGCTCGCCGAACACGGTGCCCTGTGACACGACGCCCTCTGCCCACAGGAAGCAGCGCTCGCCGTCCCAGCGTTCGCCGTAGCCGGACAGGCGGGCCGGGATGGTGCCGGCCCGCCCGTGGATCGAGTGCTGTACGGTCTTGCGGGGACCGTAGACGTAATGGTCGGCCGGCGCCTCGTACATGAAGAGGATGTGGTCCAGGCCGCAGGTCACCATCAGGCCGGAGAACGAGCGCATCCAGGCCAGCCCGCCTTCGCCTTCGTACTCGTGCAGGCCCGGGTGGCGAAAGCCGGCCGGCGAATGCCAGCCGATGGCGCAGCCGCGGTATTCGCAGTCGGCGATGTCCATGGCGCGGTCGACCAGCACCGTGAAGCGCAGGCCGGTGCCGCTGCGGAACTCCAGCATGCGGATGCCGCGTTCCAGGCCGTCTTCCAGGGTCATCAGGCGCACGCCCGCGAATTGCCCGAGCTGGCCCGAGCGCTCCTCGACCTGCCGGCGGGTCATGCGAGCCGCATAAAGTTCTGGCATGTGTGTTTCCTGTGTGCCGTCGGTGACTCAGACGCCGTTGGCGCGCAGCTTGCCGTCGAGAAACCGCTTGGCGCGCGGCACGTCGTCTTCCGACAGGTGTTCGATGATGATGGGGATATTGGGGTGCTTCTGCGCCAGCCGCCGCAGGTACAGGTCGTAGTTCAGCGAGCCCAGGCCGGGGGCGGGCAGCTCGATCTCGCCCACGCCGCGGAACGTGTGGCTTTCGGCGGCCGCGTCGTCGCCGATGTCGCTGTGCTTTTCGGACTTGTCGTCGCCCGAGCGTTTCACGTCCTTGGCGTGCGCGATGCGGATCTTGTCCGAGAGGGCGTCGAAGACCCGGTTGAGCGTATCGTCCATGGCGTCGATGTTGTGGGCCTCGAAATAATTGGTCGGGTCCATGAGCAGCCCCAGCCCGGGATGGTCGACCTCCGCGAACATGCGCAGCGTTTCCTCCACCGAACCCACTACGTTGTTGACGTAGGTTTCCAGCAGGAACACTGCGCCGTGGTCGTGCGCGTGGCGCGCCAGGTCCTGGATGACGGCGCGGCATTCTTCCCAGCCCGCCTCGGTCTTGTTGCGCGGGTGATGCACCCAGTCGCTGTCCGGGCAGAAAGTGCCGGTTTCCGAGATCACATAGGGCGACCCCAGGTATTGCGCGTGCGCCAGGATCTGCTTGAGCGCCCGGTTGCGGCGCTCGCGCTCGGCCGGGTCGGGATGCACGATGTTGGTGTAGCCCGAGATGCAGGACACCGGCAGGTCGTGGTCGCGGAACACGTCGCGGATGCGCGTGCACTTGTCGCGGGTCAGGGTGGCGAGGTCCATGTCCTTGAAATGCAGGTCGAGCTGGACTGTGTTGAATCCGTGGGCGCGGATGCGGGCTGCGCTCTCTTCGAGCGAGTAGGGGAAATAGCCCGAGAAAATGCCGGTTTGCATCATGGTTGTCTTCCTCCGTTGTCTGTTGCTCAGTCGTCCTGCAGGATTTCGTCCAGCCGCACGGTGCGGCGCTGGTCGATCGACCGGTAGGCGGCCTCCACCAGGGCCATCGTGCGCACGTTGTCGGCCACGTGCAGCGCGGGTTCGGTGCCGCTGGCCAGCGCATACTGCAGCTGCTCCATCACGCCGATGAACGCATGCGGGAACCACATGGTGTCCCAGGCCGGCTGTACCCACTGGCCATTGGTGGTCAGGCGCGAGGCGTAGGCCAGCGTGGACGGCTCGCCGGTGGGCCAGCCGATGGTGCCGCGCGCGACGCCTTCGGTGCCTTCGACCCGCCAGCGGATATGCGGGTCGTCCTGGAAGTCCGCGCCGCGCGGGCCGGCCCACACATCTTCCAGCGACAAGGCCAGCAGGCCCGACGGGAAGCGCAGGGTGGTCGCCACCAGGCCGTCGCGGTGCGCGAAGGCGGTGCGCGGATCGGGGCGGGTCACGGCGGTGACTTCTTCGGGCTCGCCGAACAGGAAGCGCAGCGCATCGAGGTGATGCACGCTCATGTTCGAGAGCGTCAGGCGGTCGTAGCCTTGCAGGAAATCCTGCCAGTGGGGCACGGCGTGCATGTCGATCTGCGCGAACACCGGCGTGCCGAGTTCGCCGCGCGCCAGCAGCTGCGCGAGCACGCGCATCGACTGGTCATAGCGCATGTTCTGGTTGACCGACAGCAGCTTGCCGGCCGCGCGGGCCTCGTCGCGCAGGGCGCGCGCTTCGTCCAGCGACAGGGCCAGCGGCTTCTGGGCCAGGATCGCGCGCACATGCGGCGCGCGCAGCGCGGCGCGGATCAGGCCGGGCTGCTGGTCCGGCGGGAAGGCGATGTCGACGACCTGCACCTGGCGATCGTCGATCAGCGCCTGCGGCGTGTCGTGGACGGTGCCGATGGCATAGCGCTGCGCCACTTCGCGGGCGCGCGCCGGCGTGCGCGAGGCAATGGCGGCCACCGTGAAGCCTGCCTGGCGGTAGGCCTCGAGGTGGCATTCGGCCATGATCATGCCCGCGCCGATGCAGCCGATGCGGAAGCCGCGCTCGCGCACGGGAGCATCGGGAATCAGCGCGGGCGAAGAGGGCGACGCGGCATGGTTCATGTTGTCTCCTTGGGGCTGGCCGATATGCTGGCCGGCCTCTACTGAATTGATTTGTTTGATGCGTTTTGTTGATTTATTTGCATCTAATTCTCACATCAAAAAAATCGCTGGTAAAGCTGTACGAAGCTTGATTTGGGCCCGAAATGCCGCCAAAATGCGCTTCAAACCGCCATTTGAGCGGTAATGATTCAATATGATTTCTTTTGATTGACGCGGCCGGAAACTACCCTCATGCGTACCACCATCCAATCCATCGCACGCGAAGCCGGCGTTTCCACCGCCACGGTCGACCGCGTGCTCAATGGGCGCCCGGGCGTACGCGGCAAGACGCAGGACCGGGTCATGGCGGTAGCCACGCGCCTGGGCTATTTCGGCGAGCCGCCACAGGACGCGGCCGAGCCGGCGCGGCTGGATTTCGTGCTGCCGGCAGGCACCAACAGTTTCATGGCGGCGCTGGGGCGCCACCTGCTGGAAGAGGCCGCCATGCGGCCGCACGTGCGGGCCAACCTGCACCTGGTCGAAGGCTTCAGCGCGGCCAAGCTGCAGGCGCGCCTGAACGAACTGCGCGGCCATACCGACGCGGTCGGGCTGGTGGGGCTCGACCACCCGCAAGTGCGCGACGCCATCATGTCGCTGCGCGACAGCGGCGTGAAGGTGGCCACTCTGGTGTCGGACATTCCCATCGCGGCCCGGGTCGGCTACGTGGGCATCGACAACCGCGCGGCCGGGCGGCTGGCCGGGCTGCTGCTGGGCCGTTTCCTGCCGCAGGGCGTCGAGCATCGCATTGCCGTGTTTGTCGGTTCGCTGGCCTATCGCGGCCACGAAGAACGCGAGATGGGCTTCCGGTCGGTGCTGGCCGAGGAATTCCCGCACTTGCGCATCGCCCACAATCTGGAGATCGGCGACGACCGCGAGCGCGCCTACCAGGTAACGCGGGACTTGCTGCGCGACGATCCGCCCGCCGGGCTGTACAACGTGGGGGCCGGCAACCAGGGCATCGCGCGCGCCCTGCAGGAGGCAGGGCGCCAGCATGACACCGTGTACATCGGCCACGACCTGACCGAGGCCACGCAGCGCCTGTTGCTGGACCGCACCATGGATGCGGTGATCGACCAGAACCCGCGCGTGGAGGCGCGCGAAGCCGTGCGGATGCTGGCGGCGGCCGTGCGCGGCGAGTCGGAGCAAAGCTACCTGCCGCGCCTGCAGGTCATTTTTCGCGAGAACATCCCGGTGCCATGAGCGGCCGTTTCGTATACCGCGAATACCCAAATCCGGCTTCGTTCAGTCAACAGTAAGGGTAAGCACTAGGCTTTCTTGGACGAATTGTATATAGAATACAAATCATTCTCGCGCGGCATGAGCAGTCGACGTCGCCGAAGTCGTACATTCGTTTCAAGGCAGTTCCGGCCTGCGGGATCGCGCAGGCGCGATATCCAGTCTGGAGAAGCCATGTCCTGCTCTCGCCGTCGCTTGCTCGGCGCTTTTGCCGCGCTGCCCCTCCTGGCGCGTCCGGCCCGCGCGCAAACCGATTTTCCGTCGCGTCCGGTACGGCTGGTCGTGGGCTTCGCGCCGGGCGGCCTGACCGATACCGCCGCCCGCGCCCTCGCCGAACGCATGGCAAAGGCGCTGGACAACCCGGTGGTGGTCGAGAACCGGCCGGGCGGGCAAGCCATCATCGCGACCGTCGCGGTGGCGCGCGCCGCCCCCGACGGCTACACACTGGCTTTCGCCGGCACCAACGGCATGATCCTCAACCCCCTGCTGTACAACAACCTGCCGTACCGGCAGGCCGATTTCCGCCAACTGGGGTCGATGGGCCGGTCGCCGATGCTGCTGATCGTCCATCCCGATCTGGGCGTGAACGATGTCCAGCAATTCATCGCGCTGGCCAAGCAAAAGCCCGGCGCGATCACCTGCGCCCATGCCGGGCGCGGCATCATCAACCACCTGGCGCTGCTGCACTTCCAGTCGCGCACCGGCACGCAATTCCAGGACGTGCCCTACAAGGGCAGCGGGCCGGCCCTGCTGGACCTGATGGCGGGCACGGTGCAAAGCACGTTCGATTTCCCGACCTCGGCGCTGGCGCATATTCGCGCCGGCAAGCTGAAGGCATTGGCCGTGACGGCCGACCAGCGGCTGAGCAGCCTGCCGGATGTGCCGACCATGCGGGAAGCCGGGCTGGATGACTTCGAGCTGTATACGCGCATGATGATCTCCGGCCCCGCCGGCATGCCCGACGACGTCGTGCGCATCCTGGAAAAGGCGGTTGGCGAAGGGACGCGCGATCCCGGCCTGGTTCGCCAGTTCGCCGAACAGGGCGTGACGGTGGTGTATACGCCCGGGGCGGAACTGGATAAGGTGATCGCGCAGGAATCGGCCATGTGGGCCAAGGTCATCGAGGCCAACAAGCTGCCCAGGGTCGACCTGAAGAGTTGAGGAGGATGAGTCCATGCCGCCGAGCATAAGCGTGGCGCCCGCGCGGGCGCTGATCGACGTCGAACGCGATATTCGCATCACGGGGTTTGCGGCGCACAGCCTGGTGACGGTGACGGCCGGGATGCAGATGTGCGGCATGGCATGGCGTTCGCGCGCCGTGTTCCTGGCCGACCATGACGGCAGCCTGGACCTGCGCCACGCCAGCCCGGTCGAGGGCGATTATGCCGAGCCCTCGGCCATGGGCATCGTCTGGTCCATGCGCTGCGACGACGTGAATCGCGTGGTGTTCCCACCCGATCGCACCGATGCGCTGGAGGTCCACATCGAGGCCAGCGATGGCGAGCGCCGGGCGGGGGCGACTCTGGTGCAGGAATTCCTCGCGCCCGGCGTGCGGCACGAGGCCGTGCGCGCGCAACGGGGCGGCATGTCCCTGTCTGGCGAGCTGTACACCCCCGCCGGGGCCGGCCCGCATCCCCTGGTGATCTACATGAACGGCTCTTCCGGCGGCGTCAATGCGCCGCGCGCCGCGCTGTTCGCCGCGCACGGCTATCAGTGCCTGGCGCTGGCCATTTTCAATTACGAAGGGCGGCCCCGGTATCTCAACCGCATGCCATTGGAGTACTTCGAGCAGGCGCTGCTATGGAGCCGCGAACAACTGCGTCCGCGCGACGGCTTCGTGGCGCTGTCGGGCATCAGCCGCGGCGGCGAGGCTACGCTGCTGGTGGCCTCGCAGTATCCGGAACTGGTCTCCGCGGTGCTGGCCTATGTGCCGTCGCCGGTCATGCATGGCGTGGTCAGCGCGGGCGAGCCGGGCAGCGGGCGCAACGCCCAGGTCTGGACGCTGCGGGGCGAGCCCCTGCCGCACCTGTGGCAGGACAACGCGCTGGGCGATTGGGACGCCGCCTATGCGTGCGACCCGCCGTACCGGCAGAGCCGCGCGTTCCTGTCGGCCACGCGCGACCGGGCGGCGTTCGAGCGCGCGCGCATCCCGGTCGAGCGCTTCGGCGGCCCCATGCTGCTGGTCAGCGCGTCCGACGACGGCTTCTGGCCCAGCACCGCCTACGCGGAACTGGTCATGCGGCGGCGCCAGGCCGCCGGCCTGCCCACCGAGCATTTCGTCTGCGCCGGGGCCGGGCATCATGTGCACTATCCGCACCTGCCGGCTACCTTGATCAGCAAGCCGCACGCCATGTCGGGGCTGCTGCTGGACGCCGGCGGCACCCCGGCGGCCAATGCCGCGGGCAACGCCGCGTCCTATCGCGCCGCGCTGGCGTTCCTGGCGGCGGCGCGCCAGCCGGCCGCCTGAGGGCGGCAAGCAGGGCGGGGCGGGCCGGGTCTACAATCCCGACGCCCGCTTGTTTTCCCGCGCATATCCATGACCTCAGCTTCCGAGCCGCGGCGCCTGGCGCATCCCGCGCTGGGCATCGCCGTTTTCCTGGCGCTCGCCGCCATCGGCCTCTACTACGTGAAGTGGTCGCCGTATTATCACCGCGCCTTCGTGGCCGCCGAAACCCATTCCATCGGTTCGTCGATCCTGACGGGCGCCGCGGCGCAGCCGCCGGCGGCCTCGCTGGACGCGGCGCTGCAGTATGCGCTGGCCTATGGCAAGGCGATCTGGCAGGCCATGGTGCTGGGCCTGCTGCTGGGTTCGGCGGTGCAGGCGCTGCTGCCGCGCCGCTGGATCGTGCGCGCGCTGGGCGGCACGGGCCTGGGCAGCGTGGTGGCCGGCGGCCTGTTGTCCGTGCCGGCCATGATGTGCACCTGCTGCGCCGCGCCGGTGGTTGCCGGGCTGCGCAAATGCCAGGCGGCGCCGGGCAGCGCGGTGGCGTTCTGGCTCGGCAACACCATGCTCAATCCCGCCACGCTGGTCTTCATGGGGTTCGTGCTGGGCTGGCACTGGATGGGGCTGCGCCTGGCGCTGGGCGTGGTGCTGGTATTCGGCCTGGGCTGGCTGCTCAACCGCATGAGCCGCGGCGGCCAGCGCGGCTTCGACGCCGGGCAGATGGCGGTCCTGCAGGCCCAGGCGCAGGCCGCCGGGCTCGACCACCCCAATCCCTTCAGGCGCTGGCTGTCGCTGTGCGCGCGCATGGCGCTGCGGCTGGTGCCCGAGTACATCGTGCTGGTGCTGCTGCTGGGCGCGGCCCGCGCCTGGCTGTTTCCGCAGATCGGGCCGGACGTGGACAACCACATCCTGTGGATACTCGGGCTGGCGGTGGCCGGCGCGCTATTCGTCATTCCCACCGCCGGCGAAGTGCCGATCGTCCAGGCCATGCTGTCGCTGGGCATGGCCGCCGGCCCGGCGGCCGCGCTGCTGATGACGCTGCCGCCCGTCAGCCTGCCGTCGCTGGCCATGGTGGCGCGCTCGTTCCGCGCGGCGGAGCTGGCGGCGCTGGTGCTGGGCGTGGTGGCGATGGGCCTGGCGGCGGCCGGGGCGGCGATCGTGCTGGGGTTCTAGCGCAGCTCAGGCATCGGCGGGCCGGCGTGGCAGGCCCCAGGCGGCCAGGAAGCGGTCGATCAGCGGATCGCTGTCGTCGGCGATGCGCACCAGTTCCAGCGTGAAGCTGATCTTCAGGTCGCCGGCGGCGCGAAAGACTACGCCCGGGCCCCATTGCGGGCTGAATGACATCGGCGCGATGGCATAACCCAGCCCCGCGCATACCATGCCCAGCATGGCCTGGATGTCGGCCGCCGAGATGCGGCAATGGCGCGGGTCGAAACCGGCGGACAAGCAGGCGTCGACGACTTTGTCGTAATGGACGGGCGAGGCTTCGCGGGGGAACATGATCATGGGCAAGCCAGCCAGGTCGCCCATCGTCAGCCCCTTGCGCTGCCGCGCTTGCGGCCAATGGCCCGGCAGGGCGATGCCCATCGTTTCCTCGCATACGCCGGTGCCCAGGAAGCTCGCGTCGAACGGCGAGCGCCAGGCAGCCAGGCAGATATCGATCTTGCGCTGCTTGAGCAGGTTCAGCAGCTCACTGGACCGGAACGCCTCGACGTGGATTTCCAGCTCCGGCGCCTGTTGGCGCAGCGTCCCGATGGCGGCGGCGAGCTGCGGCATGGCGCTGTATCCAGGCATGATGCCGAGGCGGATGCGGCCGGTCATGCCGTGCGAGGCAATCTTGAGCTGTTCGCCGAGCGCCAGCGTGCGCGACAGTATGTCGCGCGCGAGCGTTTGCAGTTCCTGCCCGGGCCGGGTCGGTACGACGCCGCCGGGCAGGCGCACCAGCAGCCTGGTGCCGAGCTGGTGTTCCAGCGAGGCGATGTGGCGAGACAAGGCGGGTTGGGCGATGTGCAGGTTGCGCGCGGCCGCGGCAATGCTGCCCGAGTCGCATACTTGCAGAAAGTACCGTAGCTGCTTGAGTTCCACGTCCGCCCCCGTGCTGGCGTATGCCGAAAAAGTATAGGCTCTATAGCGAAGTAGCATTTGCGGCTTCGCTTGCGCAGGTCCTAGCATCATCCATATCACCACAAAATCCAAGGGGTATGACGATGAATGGCCAGGCCGCTGCGTCTCACGAACTCCGCTCTATGTCCGGCCAGCATAGGCCAGCCGCGAATCGGGAGCTGGCCACGTACTTCAGCGACGTCGAGCTGGACCGGCCGGGAAAGCAGGCCGGCTATGTGTACTTTCCGCATTCGCCGCACGACGATGCGTGGGGTACGGTGCGGGTGCCGATCGCCGTGCTGTCCAACGGGTCCGGCCCGACCGTGCTGCTCGAGGGCGGCAACCATGGCGATGAATATGAAGGGCCGATCGTGCTCGGCGAGCTCATCCGGACGCTGCGGGCGGACCAGGTGCAGGGCCGCCTGATCATCATTCCGGCCATCAATGCTCCCGCGGTCGATGCTGGCCGGCGCACTTCGCCGGTCGACGACAAGAACATGAACCGGGTCTTCCCCGGCGACCACGCGGGCACCCTGACCGACCAGATCGCCGCGTTCGTCAACGACGAGCTGATTCCGCGCGCGGACGCGTTTCTCAGCCTGCATTCGGGCGGATCCTCCTTGAACATCGTTCCCAGCACGATCGTCATGCCCAGCGGCGACCCGGCCCAGTTCCGGCGCTGCCTGGATGCCGCGGCGGCGTTCGGGGCGCCGATGTGCGTGGTGATGGACAACCTGGGCGACCGGCGGCTGTGCGTGACCGCGGCCATGGCGGCGGGGCTGACCTGCGTCAGCACCGAGATGGCGGGCGGCGGCCTGGTCAACCCGGAGGCCGCCGAATTGTGCCGGGCCGGGACGCGGCGGGTGCTGGACCTGTGGGGCGTGCTGGCGGATGCGCGCCAGGCGCCCGCGGCTGCCCCGGAGCGGGCCTACAGCGAGATCAGCGGCGCGCAGGCCTACGTCATCGCCTCGGAGCAGGGAATCTTCGAGCCCGCCGCCCGCCTGGGCCAGGCGGTCCGGGCCGGCGACCTGGCCGGGCGGATCCACTTCCTCACCGCACCGCATAAAGCGCCGGCCGAGTTGCTGTTCCGCGATTCCGGCGTCGTGTACGCGATCCGGCAATTCGGCCGCGTACAGCCCGGCAACACCTGCATGGTGGTCGCCGGCGAGAAGGCCGCCAAAACCGCTTGAGGCCTGGGAGATCAGCGATGAGTTTGTCCGCCGGGCACAGGCTGCCCTCCGGTGCCGCCAACTGCGCGGCCATGCCTGCCGCCGAACGCGTGGACCGCAAGGCGGTCGTCGCGGCCACGGTCGGCTGCATGCTCGAATGGTATGACTTCGCGCTATACGGCTACTTTTCCGTGCTGTTGTCGCGGCTGTTCTTTCCCGCCGAATCAGAATGGGTCTCGCTGCTGCTGGCCGTCGCCACGTTCGGCGTCGGATTCGCGATGCGCCCGGTCGGCGCCCTGGTGCTGGGCACGGTGGCCGACCGGCTGGGCCGCCGGGTGGCGCTGAACTGGGCGATCTCCACCATGGTGCTGGGCACTGCCATCATCACGTTCACGCCGGCCTACGCAACCATCGGCTTGTGGGCGCCGGCCCTCATCGTCATGGCGCGCCTGATCCAGGGGTTCTCGGCCGGCGGCGAGATGGGTACGGCCGTGGCTTTCCTGATCGAGCACGCGCCCCGCCAGCGCCGCATGCTCTATGCCAGTTTCCAGCAATTGACGCAGTTGCTCGCCTTGTTGCTGGGGTCGCTGGTCGGCGCCGCGGTCAACGGCTGGATGTCGCCCGCCGACCTGGAGTCCTGGGGCTGGCGCCTGCCGTTCGCGCTGGGGCTGGTGATCGGGCCGGTCGGCTGGTATATCCGCCGGCATACCGAGGAACCGCGGGAGTTCGCGCAGGTCCTGGCCCGGCGCCGGGAGCAGGGCGCCGAGGCGGCCGCCTTTCCCTGGAGCGCGGTCCGGCGTTATCCGCGCGAGACCCTGGCAGGTTTCTGCATCACGATCCTGTGGACGGTGGGCACGTATTTTTTCCTGGTGTACATGCCGACCTACGCGGTGCGCGAGCTGCATTTGCCGGCGACCGTCTCGTTGTTGAGCAATTCGGCCGCACTGCTGACGGCCGCACTTTTCCTGCCCCTCTTCGCCATCGCCGCGGACCGCTGGGGGCCGCGTCCGATCCTGCTGGCTGCGGCGCTGGCGATGATGGCGCTGTGCTATCCCCTGATGGCATGGCTCGCGGCCGCGCCGGAGACGATGGTCCTGGTTGCGGTGCAATGTATCTTCGCGGTCATTCTGGCGGCCTTCACCGGACCCGCCAGCGGCGCGATCGCCGCATTGTTTCCGGCCGATGTCCGTTCGACCGGTGTCTCCATCGCCTATAACTTCGCGGTTACGCTGTTTGGCGGATTCGCGTCCTTCATCGCCACCTGGCTGATCGGCGTGACAGGCAGCTCGCTTGCGCCGGTCTGGTATGTCGGGTTCGCGGCCGCGGCCGCCGTGGCGGGCGCGGCGATTTTCCCTGAGCATGCCGGCCGTGGCCGGCAATAGGTATGCCCATGTCATTACACGTCCTGACCCCTGTCCTGCATTCGATCGAACTCGGCGCGGCCGTCGGGCTCGATGTCTCGCTGAAACTGGAATGCGTCCAGCCCAGCGGTTCGTTCAAGATACGCGGCGTGGGCCATGCCTGCGCGCGCAAGATGGCGGACGGCGCGCGACGTTTCATATCCTCGTCCGGCGGCAACGCCGGCTATGCCGTCGCCTATGCCGGCCGGCGGCTGGGGGCCGAGGTTGTGGTCGTCGTTCCCGCGACGACGTCAGAGCGCGCCAAGAGCCTGATCGGCCAGGAAGGCGCGCACGTCATCGTGCATGGCCGTAGCTGGCAGGAAGCCAACGAACACGCGCTGTCCCTGCTGACACCGGATTCGGCCTTCATCCACCCATTCGACGATCCGCTGCTCTGGGAAGGGCACGGCACCCTGGTTGACGAGCTGGCCGCGCAAATCGACCGGCCGGACGTGATCATCTGCTCGGTGGGCGGCGGCGGCTTGCTGGCAGGCGTGGCGGCCGGCCTGCGGCGCAACGGCTGGGAAGCTACGGGGATCCTGGCCGTGGAAACGGCCGGCGCCGCCTCGTATGCCGCGGCCCTGGCTGCCGGCCGGCCAGTGGAAATCGATGCGATCAGCACGGTGGCTACATCGCTGGGAGCCCGGCGCGTGTGCTCGCAGGCGCTCGCGCTGGCGGAGGAATTGACCGTCAAGAGCCACGTGGTCAGCGACGCGGCGGCCATACGCGGCAGCGCGGACCTGCTGGATGCGCATCGCTTGCTGACCGAACCGGCCTGCGGCACCTCGATTGCCGGCCTGCAGGCCGTGCGCACGCAGTATCCGGAGGCGCGCAGCGCGGTTGTCGTGGTGTGCGGCGGCGTGGGCGTGACCCGCGAGCAGCTGAACCGCTGGCTGGCCGCGACCTGACCGGCCGGGCGGGCCGTCGTCGCCGCCGCCGAATGCGGCGACGCGCGGCGCGGTCACTTGCCCCGCATCAGGTCGATCAGGCGGCGGTCGCGCTTGGTCGGCCGCCCCGCGGCGATGCCGTGGGCGGGTTCCGGGGCCAGGCGCCGCAGTTCCGCGGCCCGTTCGCGCGCGGCAATGCTGCCGGGCGTTTCTTCATACAGTTGGCGCGCCACCGGCGCCGGGCCGCGCACAGCGCTCAGCGCGCGCACCCGCGCCTGGATGGCGGGGTCTTCCTTGCGCACGCTGACCAGGTCGCCGACGGCGATTTCGCGCGCGGGCTTGGCGGGCTGGTCGTTGACCAGCACCCGCCCCTTGCCGATTTCCTGCGCGGCCAGGCTGCGGGTCTTGTAGAAGCGGGCCGCCCACAGCCATTTGTCGAGTCGCATTTTGTCTGCCATAGGCGCCATTCTAGCGGCCGGCCGCCGCTCAATCGCGGTCCGGCGCGCCCAGCGGGAAGAATGCCCGGTACGGCCGCGCCTCGTCGACCGCTCGCGCGAACGACGGCCGCTGCAGCAGCCGGCGGCGGTAGGCGGCGACGTTGGGGTAGGCGTCGCCGATGGGGTGGGTCCAGTCGGCGTAGAACAGGAAGGGCGCGGCGGCGCAGTCGGCCAAGGTGAAATCCGGCCCGGCGGCCCAGGTCCGGCCTGGCAGCATGCGTTCCAGCCAGGCATAGGAAGTTTCCAGCATGTCGCGCGCCTGCTGCACGCCATGGGGGTCGCGCGCCTCGGGCGGGCGCAGGGCGTCGAACACGACCTTCTGCTGCGGCGTGGCGACGTAGTTGTCGAAGAACCGGTCCAGCATGCGCACTTGCAGGGCGGCGGCCGGGTCGGCCGGGATCAGCCGCACCGGGCCGGGGTGGTGCACCGCCAGGTGCTCGATGATGCAGGTCGCCTCCATGACGGTGTGCGCGCCGTCCACCAGCAGCGGAAAGCGCTTCATCGGCCACAGTTCGGCCAGCCGCCGCATGGCCGGGCTGTCGGGGCCTTCGACCAACTGCGGCTCGAACGGGATGGCGTTTTCATAGAACGCGATGAGCGCCTTCTGGCAATACGAGGAAAAGGGGTGGAAAAACAGTTGCAGAGCCATGTTCGCAGTCTCCTGGTTGGGAAGGGACGGGTTCGTCCTGACAGACGACGAACGGCGCGGCCCGGAATCGACATCCTGGCCGGGGCGGCCGCCCGTTCGCCGCCCCGGGCTTGTGCTAATCTGTTTCATGCCGGACGCGCCGCGTTTACCCCGCTCGCGATCCGGCTGCGGCCGACTGCGCGGTTACCTCCAGCAGCCGGCCTTTGCACCAGACAACGCATGACACAATCAAGCGTGGAGACAATACATGAGCCAATACGGGCCATTGAAATTGCACGTCCCCGAGCCCACCGGACGGCCGGGTTGCAAGACCGATTTCTCTTATCTGCGCCTCTCGCCGGCCGGCGAGATTCCCAAGCCCCCCATTGACGTTGCCGCGGTCGACACCGGCGAGCTGGCCTATCGGCTGGTGCGCGTGCTGGACGACGATGGCCGCGCGGTCGGCCCCTGGGCGCCGGACCTGGCGCCCGAGGTGCTGCGGGCCGGCATGCGCGCCATGCTCAAGACTCGCATCTTCGACGCGCGCATGCTCACCGCGCAGCGCCAGAAGAAGATCTCATTCTATATGCAGAGCCTGGGCGAGGAGGCGATCGGCGCGGCCCACGCGCTGGCGCTGGCGCCGGGCGACATGTGCTTTCCCACGTACCGGCAGCAGAGCATCCTGCTGACCCGCGACGTGTCGCTGGTCGAAATGATGTGCCAGCTCATGTCCAACGAGCGCGACCCGCTCAAGGGCCGCCAGCTGCCGGTCATGTATTCGAAGCGCGAAGCGGGGTTCTTCACCATCTCGGGCAACCTGGCCACCCAGTTCATCCAGGCGGTGGGCTGGGGCATGGCCTCGGCCATCAAGGGCGACACCCGCATCGCGTCGGCCTGGATCGGCGACGGCGCCACGGCCGAGGCCGATTTCCACACCGCGCTGACCTTCGCGCACGTGTACCGCGCGCCGGTCATCCTGAACGTGGTCAACAACCAGTGGGCCATCTCCACCTTCCAGGCCATCGCCGGCGGCGAAGGCACGACCTTTGCCGGCCGCGGCGTGGGCTGCGGCATCGCGTCGCTGCGGGTGGACGGCAATGACTTCCTGGCGGTGTACGCCGCCTCGCAGTGGGCCGCCGAGCGCGCCCGCCGCAACCTGGGCCCGACGCTGATCGAATGGGTCACCTACCGGGCCGGCCCGCATTCCACTTCCGACGACCCGTCCAAGTACCGTCCCGGCGACGACTGGAGCCACTTCCCGCTGGGCGACCCGATCGCGCGCTTCAAGCAGCACCTGGTCGGCCTGGGGATCTGGTCGGACCGCCAGCACGACGAGCTCAAGGCCGAGCTCGAGGCCGAGATCCTGGCCGCCCAGAAAGAGGCCGAGAGCTACGGCACGCTGGTGGACGGGCACGTGCCCAGCGCCGCCAGCATTTTCGAGGACGTGTACAAGGACATGCCGGAGCATCTGCGCCGGCAGCGCCAAGAGCTGGGAGTCTGATCATGGCGAGCGACAAGAATATGGGTCCGGCGACCACGTCGATGACCATGATCCAGGCTTTGCGTTCGGCCATGGATGTCATGCTGGAACGCGACAGCAACGTGGTGGTGTTCGGCCAGGACGTCGGCTATTTCGGCGGCGTGTTCCGCTGCACCGAGGGCCTGCAGGCCAAGTACGGCACCTCGCGCGTGTTCGACGCGCCCATTTCCGAGGGCGGCATCGTCGGCGTGGCGGTGGGCATGGGCGCCTACGGCCTGCGGCCGGTGTGCGAGATCCAGTTCGCGGACTATTTCTATCCGGCCTCCGACCAGATCGTGTCGGAAGCCGCGCGGCTGCGTTACCGCTCGGCCGGCGAATTCATCGCGCCCATGACCATCCGCATGCCGTGCGGCGGCGGCATCTACGGCGGGCAGACGCACAGCCAGAGCCCCGAAGCCATGTTCACGCAGGTGTGCGGCCTGCGCACCGTGCTGCCGTCCAACCCGTACGACGCCAAGGGCCTGCTGATCGCCGCCATCGAGAGCGACGACCCGGTGATCTTCCTGGAGCCCAAGCGCTTGTACAACGGCCCGTTCGATGGCCACCACGACCGGCCGGTCACGCCGTGGAGCAAGCATCCCGCCAGCCAGGTGCCGACCGGCTACTACACCGTGCCGCTGGAATCGGCCGCCATTGTGCGGCCGGGCAGCGAACTGACGGTGCTGACCTACGGCACCACCGTGCACGTATCGCTGGCCGCCGCCGAGGAGACCGGCCTGGATGCCGAGATCATCGACCTGCGCAGCCTGTGGCCGCTGGACCTGGACACCATTGTCGAGTCGGTGCGCAAGACCGGCCGCTGCGTGGTGGTGCACGAGGCCACCCGCACTTGCGGCTTTGGCGCCGAGCTGGTGTCGCTGGTGCAGGAACATTGCTTCCACCACCTGGAAGCGCCTATCGAACGCGTCACCGGCTGGGACACGCCTTACCCGCATGCGCAGGAATGGGCGTATTTCCCCGGGCCGGCCCGCGTGGGCGCGGCGCTGCAACGCGTGATGGAGGCCTGACATGGGAATTCACATCATCAAGATGCCCGACATCGGCGAAGGCATCGCCGAAGTGGAACTGGTGGGCTGGCACGTCAACGTGGGCGACACCGTCGCCGAGGACCAGCCGCTGGCCGACGTCATGACCGACAAGGCCACCGTCGAGATCCCGTCGCCCGTGGTGGGCAAGGTGGTGGCGCTGGGCGGCACGGTCGGCGACACCATGGCGGTGGGCAGCGAATTGATCCGCCTGGAAGTCGAGGGCGCCGGCAATGCCCGGGCCGAGGCCGCGCCGGCCGGTCCGGCGCAACCGCCGGCCCCGGTCGAGGCGGCCGACGCGCCCGGCCAGGCCGCCGCGCAAGCGCCGGCGCGGCCGCCCGGCGGGATCGCCGGGAGGATCGCCGCGGACATGGCCAGCGGCGCGCCCGCCGCCCCGGGGGCGGCGCTGCCGGCGGATAAGGCGCCGGCGCCGGCCAGGGCGGCCCAGCCGTCCGCGCCGGCCCGCCAGCCGGGCGAGCGGCCGTTGGCCTCGCCCGCGGTGCGCAAGCGCGCCTGGGACATGGGCATCGAACTGCGCTTCGTGCACGGCTCCGGCCCGGCCGGGCGCATCCTGCACGAGGACCTGGACGCCTACCTGCAAGGACAGCGGGCGGCCGCGCCGGCCGCCCGTTCCGGCTATGCCGAGCGGCACGACGAGCAGCAGGTGCCGGTAGTCGGCCTGCGCCGCAAGATCGCCCAGAAGATGCAGGAGTCGAAACGCCGCATTCCGCACTTCAGCTATGTCGAGGAAATCGACGTCACCGAGCTGGAAGACCTGCGTGCGCAGTTGAACCGCAAGTATGGCGAGTCGCGCGGCAAGCTGACGCTGCTGCCGCTGCTGGCGCGCGCCATGGTGATCGCGCTGCGCGATTTTCCGCAGATCAACGCCCGCTATGACGACGAGGCCGGCGTGGTCACGCGCTACGGCGCGGTGCACCTGGGCGTGGCCACGCAGACCGACGGCGGCCTGATCGTGCCGGTACTGCGCCATGCCGAGGCGCGCGACATCTGGTCGCTGGGCGAGGAAATCGCCCGGCTGGCGCAAGCCGTGCGCAGCGGCAAGGCCGAGCGCGACGCGCTGACGGGCTCCACCATCACGCTCACCAGCCTGGGCGCGCTGGGCGGCATCGTCAGCACGCCGGTGATCAATCATCCCGAAGTCGGCATCGTCGGGGTCAACCGCATCGTCGAACGGCCGGTGATCCGGCAGGGCGCGGTCGTGGCGCGCAAATTGATGAACCTGTCCTCGTCGTTCGACCATCGCGTGGTCGACGGCATGGACGCGGCGCAATTCATCCAGGCGGTGCGCGCGCTGCTGGAACAGCCCGCGCTGCTTTTCGTGGAGGCGTCATGAGCGAGACCCGGACCACAACCCTGCTGGTGATCGGCGGCGGACCCGGCGGTTATGTGGCGGCCATCCGCGCCGGGCAACTGGGCGTGCCCACCATCGTGGTGGAAGGCCGGCAACCCGGTGGCACCTGCCTGAACATCGGCTGCATTCCGTCCAAGGCGCTGATCCACGCGGCCCAGGAGTATGAGCGGGCGCGCGAATATGCCGGCGCGTCGCCGCTGGGCATCTCGGTGCGGGCGCCCGTCATCGACATTGCCCGCACGGTGGCCTGGAAAGACGGCATCGTCAGCCGCCTGACCGGCGGCGTCGAGGCGCTGCTGAAGAAGAACGGCGTGCAACTGGTGCGCGGCTGGGCGCGCGTGCTCGACGGCAAGACCGTCGAGGTCGATACCGGCCAGGGCGCGCAACGCATCCAGTGCGAACACCTGCTGCTGGCGGCCGGCTCCGAGCCCATGCCGCTGCCTTCGATGCCGTTCGGCGGCAAGGTCATTTCCTCGACCGAGGCCCTGTCGCCCACGGCCATACCGGGACGCCTGGTGGTGGTGGGCGGCGGCTATATCGGCCTGGAGCTGGGCACGGTGTATCGCAAGCTGGGCGCCGAAGTGACCGTGGTGGAGGCGCAGGACCGCATCCTGCCCACCTACGACGCCGAGCTGACCAAGCCGGTGGCGGCCGCCCTGGCGCGCATGGGCGTGCAGCTGTGCCTGGGGCGCAAGGTGCTGGGCATGAATGCGGCGGGCGACGCCGTGCGGGTGCAGGACGCTTCCGGCGCCGAAACCGCGCTGCCGGCCGACCAGGTATTGCTGGCCATCGGGCGGCGGCCCCGCACCCAGGGCTGGGGGCTCGAGGCGCTGCGGCTGGACCGCGCCGGCAATGCGCTGCGCATCGACGGCCAGTGCCGCACTTCCATGCGCAATGTGTGGGCCATTGGCGATATCGCCGGCGAGCCCATGCTGGCGCATCGCGCCATGGCGCAGGGCGAGATGGTGGCCGAACTGGTGGCGGGCCAGCGGCGCCGCTTCGCGCCCGCGGCGATTCCCGCGGTCTGCTTCACGGATCCGGAAATCGTCACGGCCGGCCTGGCGCCGTCGCAGGCCCAGGCCGCCGGGCTCGACTGCCTGGCGGCGGCATTCCCGTTCGCCGCCAATGGGCGGGCCATGACGCTCGACGCCACCGACGGCTTCGTGCGCGTGGTGGCGCGGCGCGACAATCACCTGATCGTCGGCTGGCAGGCGGTGGGGCGCGGGGTGTCCGAGCTGGCCGCGGCGTTCTCGCAGTCCCTGGAAATGGGCGCGCGGCTGGAGGATGTGGCGGGCACCATCCATGCGCACCCCACGCTGGGCGAGGCGGTGCAGGAGGCGGCCCTGCGGGCGCTGGGACACGCGCTGCACATCTGAGCGCGGGCCGGGCGTCAGCCCGGCTGGCGTTCGGCCGCCGCCAGTAGTCCCTTGGCGATGGTGTTGCGCTGGATCTCGCTGGTGCCCGTGACGATGCGGTACAGCCGCAGCCGGCGGAAGATGAATTCGACCGGGTGGTTCTTGGTCACGCCGACGTTGCCGTGGATCTGCATGGCCTTGTCGGCGATCTCGAAGCAGCGCTCGGACACGAACAGCTTGCACATGGCGGCCAGTTCGCGCACGTCCTCGCCGGCGTCGGCGCGTTCGGCGGCCGCCAGCACCATTTGTTCGCACGCATACAGGGCCGTGGCCATGTCGGCCAGCATGTGCTGGATGGCCTGGAAGCGGCTGATGGGGCCGCCGAATTGCTGGCGCGTGCGGGCGTAGTCCACCGCCATCCGGAAGGCCTGGCGCGCCAGGCCGATCATGGTGGGGCAGTGCAGCAGCCGGTTGACGCTGACGCGGTTCATGGCAATGCGAAAACCGGCGCCGGGCTGGCCGATCAGGTTCTTCTTCGGCACGCGCACCTGCTCCAGCACGATATCGGCATCCACATACTGGCCGGTCATCGGCACGCAGTCGTGCACCAGCCGCACGCCGGGCTGGTCCAGGTCGATCAAGATGGCCGAGATGCCGTCCACGCCCTTGTCCGGGTCGGTCACGCACATCGTCACGGCGAAGTCGGCGAACATCGACGCCGTGATGAAATGCTTCACGCCGGTCACGATGTAGTCGTCGCCGTCCGCCACCGCCAGGGTGCGCAGGCTGGTGGCGTCCGAGCCCGATTGCGGCTCGGTCATGGCGAAACAGGCGCCGCGTTCCGCGTTGATCACCGGCATGATGTAGCGCTCGAGCTGGTAGGGCGTGGCGTAGCGCACCAGGTTGCCCACGCGCGACGGGCCGCCCCAGTCGCCCAGCACATGCGGAAACAGAATGGCGCCCGAGGCCGCCGCATCGTCCTTCAGCACGCACAGGTCGCGGTAAGACAGGCCCTGGCCGCCCAGCTCGCGGGGCAATTGCAGGCCGTACAGGCCGAGGGCGCGCGAGCGCTGCCAGATCGAGCGGACCAGCGCGCGCGGGAATTCGTCTTCGTAGCCCAGGCCTTGCGAGCGTTCCATGGGAAGCAGCTCGTCGTGCAGATAGCGGTGCAGGCGCTCGCGCAAATCCGCCAGTGTCGGGGTGTCCTGTGCCATGGTGCATGTCTCCTTCGGATGTCCACGCAGCTTGACAGTCCCGTGCTGGTTCGCGATTATCTTTTTCCTGTTCTTGATAACCAGGCGGAATCGTGCGACTCGAAGATCTGGACTATTTCCTGGCGGTGGCCCGCGCCGGGCACGTGGGACGCGCGGCCGACGGCATGGGCATCAGCCAGCCGGCCCTGACCAAGGGCATACGCCGCCTCGAAGAAGAGCTCAAGCTGCAGCTGTTCGTGCGCACGCCCAAGGGCATGGAGCTGACCATGCCGGGCAAGGCGTTCTACCAGCGCAGCATGCAGGCGCGCCGCGAACTGGACGAGGCGCTGCGGGAGGCGGGCGACCTGCATCGCGGCAGCATCGGGCTGGTGCGGGTGGGCGTCACGCCGCTGCTGGTCGAGCCGGTCTTCAACGGGGCCTGTGTCGAGCTGCTGGCCCAGCGGCCGGCCGCCAAGGTCAACGTGATGGTGTCGCTCAACGATGCGCTGATCCCGGCGCTGCGCCAGGGCGAACTGGATTTCTCCATCAGCTCGCTGCACGACTCGGCCGCGCCGGCCGAGTTCGACCGCATCCCGCTGTTCCGCGACCGCCTGTTCGTGGCGGCGCGCCGCGGGCACCCCTTGTTCGACCGGGCCAGGATCCGCTTCGAACACCTGGCCGGCCATGGCTGGATGCTGCCCGGCCTGCAGGTCGCCTCGCGCCGCTGGCTCGAAACGCGCTTCGAGCAGCGCGGCGCGCCCCGGCCCGAGATCGTCATCGAGTCGAATTCCTCGGTGGCGAGCCTGGTCAGCATCCTGCACAACACCGACCTGCTGACCGTCATCAGCGAGATCACGCTGCGCTCGGAAGCCGGCCAGGGCCTGGCCGCGGTGCCGCTGGACGACGTCACCTGGCACCGCGAGGTCGGCATCATGACGCGCCGCGGCGGCTATCAATCGCCGCTGGCGCAACGGCTGATCGAGATCCTGCGCGAGCGCGCCGGCGCCGCCCAGTCGCGCGGCTGAAGCCTGTGGGCGACTATTGGTTGCGCAGGCCGAGCCGCTCGATGAGCGGGCCGTAGCGGTCCGCCTCGGCCGCGATCAGCTCGCGGAACTGCTGCTGCGATCCCGCGATCGGCTTGAACGACTGGGATTCCAGCGCCCGCTGGACGTCCGGCTGCGCGACCGCCTTCACCAGGGCCTGGTTGAGCCGGTCCACGATCGCCTGCGGGGTGCCCTTGGGCACGGCGATGCCGCCCCAGCTGCCGCTTTCGAAGTCGTCGTAGCCGGCTTCCGCAACCGTGGGCACGTCGGGCAGGGAGCCGGCGCGCTCGCGGCTGGTGACGGCGATGGGCCGCACCTTGCCGCCCTCGATGAACGGCACGGCCGGCGCGACCGCGATGATGCCGACGCCGACCTGGCCGCCCGCCAGGTCATTGATCATATTGCTGCCGCCGCGATAGGGCACGTGCAGGGCGTCGATGCCGAAATGCTGCTTGACCGCCTCGAAGGTGAGGTGCATGGACGAGCCCACGCCGGGGCTGCCGTAGCTGAGCTGGCCGGGATGCGCCTTGGCGTATGCCGCCAGGTCCGCCAGGCTATGGATGGGCAGGCTGCTGTTGGCCAGGATGACGTGCGGCGACAGGCTGATGCCGGCCACCGGGACCAGGTCGGCGATGGGATCGAAGGTCAGCTTGGGCGACAGGTGCTTGGCGATGGCGAAATTGCCGCCGTACTCCAGCAGGGTGTAGCCGTCCGGCGGCGCATTCGCCACCTTGGCGCCGCCGATGCTGCCGCCGCCGCCGCCGAAATTCTCGACGATGATGTTCTGGCCCAGCTCGCGGCCCAGCGGCTCGGCCACCAGGCGGGCAATATAGTCGAACTGGCCGCCGGCGGTGAACGGCACCACCAGGCGGATCGGACGGTCGGGGTAGGCGCCGGCTTGCGCGCCACCCGGCAGCAGGGCCGCCAGGCTGCCGGCCAGGGCGGCCACGGCCAGCCAGGGGCGGAAGTTGGATAGTTGCACGAATGTCTCCTGGATATTGATAAGCAGGCTTGCGAGCATGCTGCCGGCTAGATTTAACCCGTCGCGCGGCATGCAGCGATGCCGCGCGCGTCGATCTCGATAACCGTCCGGTATGGCGCGCCCCGATAACGCGGCGGCATGGAGATTCGCGGCGGGGTTATCCGGCGGGCGCCGCGCAGCCGCCACCATCGCGCTACGGAAACGATGGAGGCATCCGCATGAACCAAGGACGATATACCAGCCGCAACGCGGCTTACTGGCGCGACCGTCCCGCCATCATCTTCGGCGACCGCACGGTCAGCTTCGGTGAGCTGGATACGCGCTCGAACCGGCTCGCCAACGCCTTGCTGGGGCTCGGGCTCGCCAAGGGCGACCGGGTGGCCGTGCAGGCCTGGAACTGTCCGGAGATCATCGAGCTGGAGTGCGCCCTGTACAAGGCGGGGCTGGTCAAGGTGGCGTTGAACGCGCGCCTGTCCAGCCGCGAAGTGGTCGACACGGTGAACAACGCGCAGGCCAGCGTGTTCATCGTCGACCCTGCCCATAGCGAGGAGGTGGCCGCCGTGCGGCAGGAGCTGGACAGCGTCCGGCACATGATCGTCACCGGCGTCGACAGCGTGGCCGGCTGGCGGCCCTATGAGTCCTTCATCGCGGCGGGCGCGGACCGCAATCCGGATGTGGAGATGGCCGAGAGCGACCTGGCGGTGCTGCATTTCACCTCGGGGTCCACCGGCAAGCTGAAGGCCGCCATGCAGACAGTAGGCAATCGCATGGCCTCGCTGCGCAAGGTGGTGATGGGCCGCATGCGGGCCAACCCCGGCGAGGTGCTGGCGCTGGCCGGGCCCATCACGCATGCCAGCGGCATGTTCATGCAGCCGTTCCTGTTCCAGGGCGGCACCATCCTGCTGCACGACCGCTTCGACCCGGAGGCCTTCCTCGCATCGGCCGAGCGCCACCGCGCGGCGTTCAGCTTCATGGTGCCGACCATGATCAACATGCTGATCGCCGAGCCCAGCCTGCGGCGCCGCGACCTCGGCGCGTTGCGGCAGATTTCCTATGGCGGCGCGCCCATGGCGCCGGCGCGCGTGCGCGAGGCCTGGGAAGCCCTGGGGCCCAAGCTCAGCCAGGGCTATGGCACGGGCGAGACCACCGGCGGCCTGGCCCTGCTGAGCACTGCCGACCATGCGCATGCGCTGGCCGCGCGTCCCGAGCGGCTGTCCTCCTGCGGCCGCCTGTTCGGCGAAGGCGAGCTGCGCCTGGTCGACGAGCAGGGCCAGCCGGTGGGCTGCGGCGAAGTGGGCGAAATCACCGTGCGCGGGCCCGACGTGTTCGCCGGGTACTGGGGCGAACTCGAGCTGTCGGCGCAGGCCCTGCGCGACGGCTGGCTGCATACTGGCGACCTGGCCCGCATGGATGACGAAGGCTTCGTCTACATCGTCGACCGCAAGAAGGACATGATCATCACCGGCGGCTTCAACGTGTATCCCACCGAAGTGGAACAGGCGCTCTACCAGCATCCCGAGGTGTACGAGGCCTGCGTGTTCGGCATTCCGGACGACAAATGGGGCGAGGCGGTCAAGGCCGTGCTGGTGCTCAAGCCCGGGGCGCAGGCGGACGAGGCGGCGCTGATGGCGCATTGCCGCGCGCACCTGGCCGACTTCAAGAAGCCGCGCAGCATCGACATCGTGGCCGAGCTGCCGAAGAACGCCAACGGCAAGCTGGCGCGCAAGCCGCTGCGCGACGCCTACTGGCAGGGCCACGAGCGCAAGGTCGGCTAGGGCCCGCTGGCGCGGGCCGGCGCCGGTTTGCGCGGCCGGCGCGGCGCGGTAGACTGGCCGCTTTCCGCCTGGAGCCCGCCATGTCGTGCGCTTTGCTGGTCATCGACGTACAAGAAGGCCTGTTCCGCCCCGCGCCGCGTCCGGGCGACGCGGATGCCACCGTGGCGCGCATCAACGAGCTGGCCGCGCGCGCCCGCCGGCAGGGCGCGCCGGTGATCTACATCCAGCATGAGTCTGCCGACGCCAGCCTGGCGCACGGCTCGGCCGGCTGGCAGTTGTTGCGCGAACTGGACCGGCAGCCGGACGACCGGGTCGTGGGCAAGACCACGGCCGACGCCTTCCTGCGCACCGGGCTGGCGGCCCTGCTGCAGCAGCATGCCGTGGCGCGCCTGGTGGTGTGCGGCTATGCCTCCGAATTCTGTGTCGACACCACGGTGCGCCAGGCGGCCGCGCGCGGGTACGAGGTGGTGCTGGCGGCCGACGCGCATACCACGCACGACAAGCCGCACGCCGACGCCGCGGCGATACGCCTGCATCACAACATGACGCTGCCGGCCATTTCGAGTTTCGGCCCGCGCATCGTCGCGGTGCCGGCGGCGCAGGTGGCATTCGCGTAATCAGCGGGCGGCCGCGCGCCGCCGCTCGACCCACCAGGAGTTCGCATGCAAACCTTGCTGGACCACATCGCCGTGGCGGCCCCCGACCTGGCCACCGGCGCCGATTTCGTCGAACGCGCGCTGGGCGTGCGGCCCGGGCCGGGCGGCGCGCATCCGCGCATGGGCACGCACAACCTGCTGCTGCGGCTGGGCGACGACGTCTACCTGGAGGTCATCGCGCCGGACCCGGCCGCGCCGCGGCCGGCGCGGCCGCGCTGGTTCGAGCTGGACCGGCTCGGCGCGGGCGCGCCCGCGCGGCTGGCGACCTGGGTGGCGCGCACCGATGACATCGGCGCGGCGCGCGCGGCCTGCGGCGCGGAAGTGGGCGAGATCGAGCCGATGACGCGCGGCGCGTTGTCCTGGCGCATCACCATTCCGGCCGATGGCAGCCTGCCGTGCCAGGGCGCCGCGCCCACGCTGATCCAATGGGATGCCGAGCCGCATCCGGCCAGCGCGCTGCCCGACGCGGGCTGCGCGCTGGAGGCGCTGGAGGTCTGGCACCCCGACCCGGCGCGCGTGCGCGCCATGCTCGACGCGGTGGCGTTTGCCGGCGACGTGGCGGTGCGCGGCCTGCCGGCCGGCGCCGCGCCGCAGTTGCGGGCGCGCATCCGCACCGCCGGCGGCGTGCGGACGCTGGGGGCCTGGTGACGAGCCGGGCAGCGCGCCTCAGTGCGCCATGCGCGGCGCCGCCATCAGGGTGTAGCCCTGCGCCGGCAGGCGCAGCGCGATGAGCGCGGCGGCAAGCAGCAGGGCGCCCGCGCTGCCGAACGCCACCCAGTGGGTGCCGAAGGTCTCGTAGCCCCAGCCGCCCAGCCAGGAGCTGATCATCGCGCCCACCTGGTGCCCCAGGTAGGCACAGCCGTACAGCACGCCGACCAGACGCACACCGTATATGTCGGCCAGGATGGCCGAGGACATGGCGATGCTGCCCGACCACACCACGCCGCCGATGGCGGCCGCCACGTACAGTTCCCAGTGCGTGCCCACGATCATCAGCGCGAAGAAGCCCAGGCCGCGGACCAGGTAGATGGTGGCGAGGATCTTGCGGCGCGGCAGGGCGTCGGAAACGCGGCCCAGCACCAGGGTGCTGAAGATGGCCACCAGGCCGATCAGGCCGATGCCCAGCGAACTGGTGGTGGCGTCGAAGCCGTGGTCCATCAGCATGGGGATGCCGTGCGTGCCCAGCAGGTTCATGCTGAAGCCACAGGCGAACAGGCCTAGGGTGATCGTCCAGAACGGCGCGGTGCGCGTGGCCTCGCGGAATTTCAGGCTTTCCGGCAGGGCCGCGCCCGTGCCGGCGGGCCGGGCGGCGACCTGCTCGGGTGTCAGGTCGGCGTGCGGCGGCGCATGGTCGCGGATCACGAACAGCGCCATCGGCACGGTCAGCACGGTGAACACCGCGGCGAAGCCCAGCAGCGCGGTTTGCCAGCTGGTGGACTCGACGGCGTAGGTGAGGGCGGGCGTCATGATGGCGATGCCGGCCATCGAGCCGGTGGACAGGAAGAACAGCGCCATGCCGCGTCGCCGCGTGAACCAGCGGGTCAGCACCGGCGTGAGCGCCACCGGGCTGGTGAAGGCCAGGCCCAGCGACATCAGCACCCCGAACGCGAGGAAAAAGCTGAACGGGTCGCGCGCCTTGACCGTCCAGACGATGGAAGCCGCGACGATGACGGTGCCCAGCAGCAGCACGAAACGCGTGCCGTGGCGCGCCACCAGCACGCCGGCCAGTGGCATGCCCAGGCCATAGCAGAGCATGCCGATGGCCACGATGCTCGACAGCAGGCTGCGGCTGAAGCCGAGGTCCTGCGCCATGGGCAGGAAGAACGGGCCGACGCCCATGCGCATGCCCACGGTCAGCAGGGTGAGGAGGGTGGCCGCCGCCACGATGTTCCACCCGAAATACCAGCCGCCGATACGTGTCCCAGCCACCTTGGTCTCCTGAATCTTGTTAGCGTGGCCGCCGTTGCGTGGCGGCCCAGGCGCGATTGTGCGCCTTTTTGGGCGGCCGCGCTGGCGCGGCGTTCGGTCAGCGAACTTTCGGCGGGGGGGAGCGAAAGGACGCGTCCGGCGGCCGGATTCAGTAGGTGCCGGGGTATTCGCCGCCGTCGATCAGCCAGCTCTGGCCGGTAATGTAGCCGGCCAGGTCGGAGGCCAGGTACGCGACCAGCGCGCCGACTTCGTCGGCGCGGCCGAAACGGCCGGCGGGGTTGGCCGCCATGCGGGCCTGGCGGATTTCCTCGTACGGGCGCCCGGTGGTCTGGGACAGCTTTTCGATGTGGCGCTGCTGCGCGCCGGTGTCGAAGGCGCCCGGCAGCACATTGTTGATGGTGACATTGTTGCGGATGGTCTGGCGCGCCAGGCCGCCCACGAAGCCGATCAGGCCGGCGCGCGCGCCGTTCGACAGCCCCAGTTCGGCGTGCGGCGCCTTGACGCTGCGCGACACGATATTGACGATGCGGCCGTAGCCGCGTTGCTGCATGTCGTCCACCACGCGGCGGATCAGCTCGATGGGGCCGAGCATCATGGCGTCCAGCGCGGCGTGCCAGGTGGCCTTGTCCCAGTCGCGGAAGTCGCCCGGCGGAAAGCCGTCGGCGTTGGTCACCAGGATGTCGGGCGCCGGGCAGGCGGCCAGGGCGGCGTCGTGGCCGGCGGTGGTGGTGATGTCGGCCACCACGTAGTCGACGCGCTGGCCGGTTTCGGCGGACAGTTCCTCGGCCGCGGCGCGCAGGGTTTGCAGTGTGCGGGCGGCGATCACCACCCGCGCGCCTTCCTGCGCCAGGCGGCGGGCGGTGGCGCGCCCCATGCCCTGGCTGCCGCCGAAGACCAGTGCCGAGCGTCCGCTGATTCCGAGTTCCATGGCTGTTCCTGCTGTCGAGGGTTGTGAAGAATCAGTGCGATTGGAACACGAAGCTGTCGGCGTACAAATGCGCCGCGTCGGCGCCGGCGCGCGCGAAGCGGGCCTTGGCGTCCTGGATCATGGCGGGCGAGCCGCACAAGTACAGCGAGTGCTCGGACAGGTCGGGCAGGTCCTGCAGGATGGCGTCCTGCACGTAGCCGGCGCGGCCGCGCCAGGCGCCAGAGGGGCGCGACAGCACCGGCACGAAGTCGAACTCGTAGAGCCGGTCGCGCCAGCTGGCGATCTGCTCGGCCAGGTACAGCTCCTGCTCGCCGCGCATGCCCCAGTACAGGCTCACGGGCGGGCAATCGTCGTCGTCAAGCAGCGACTCCAGGATCGCCTTGATGGGCGCAATGCCGGTGCCCGTGGCGGCGAACACCATCGGCCGGTAGTCCTGCGCGTGATAGTGGAAGGCGCCGTGCGGCATCTCGACGCGCAGGCGCTGGCCGGGCCGCATGCCGCCCAGCAGGCGGTCGGTGAAGTAACCGCCGGCGATGCGGCGGATCTGCAGGTCCACCCGGCCGGCGTCGGGCGGATTGGCCATCGAGAAACTGCGATGGCCGGCGTCGTCCAGGTGGATGTTCAGGTATTGCCCGGGGCGGTAGACGATGCCGTGATCGGCCGGCAACTGCAGCTGCAGGTGATAGATGTCGGGGCTCAGCAGGCGCAGCTCGGCAACCTCGGCATCGACCAGCGTCGGTTCGGAATAGCCGGCCGGCCGTTCCACGCTGATGACCAGGTCCGACAGGGCGCGCGCCTGGCAGGCCAGCCCCTGGCCCTGCGCATGTTCCTCTTCGCTCAGGGCCAGGGGCAGTTCCTCGTAGTCGACCCGGCCTTGCAGCACCTGGATGCGGCAGGTGCCGCAGCCGCCGAAGGTGCATTCGTGCGGCAGCTCGACGCCCTGGCGGCTGGCCGCCGCCAGGATGGTCTCGCCGTCGGCGACGTCGAATTGTTGCTGGCTTTGCAGCCACAGGACGCGGTGTGCCATGTCGGTTTCCTGTCGCGCTGCGGCGTTATTTCTTGATGTCGGCCTGGACCACGACTTCGGCCTTGCCCTGCAGCAGGTCGCGCAGCGCCTGCAGCGCGGCGACGCCGCAGGCCGTGTCCTGTTCGCCGTTGCCGCCGGACAGCCCGACGCCGCCGATGACCTCGCCGTTGACCACGATGGGGTACCCGCCCACGAACACCGCGAACTTGCCGTCGAAGCTCCACTGGATGCCGAATGCTTCGTTGCCCGGCAGGGCGGGGCCATTGGGGGGCGTATTGAACAAGTGCGTGGAGCGCTTGTGGCCGGCGGCGGTGAAAGCCTTGTTCCAAGCGATCTGCGGGCCGGTGACACGCGCGCCGTCCATGCGCTCCATGACGATCGGGAAGCCGCCCTCGTCGGTGATGCAGACGGTCTCGGTCACGCCGATCTCGCGCGCCTTTTCCAGCGCCGCGGCGGCCATGGCGCGGGCTTCGGCCAGTTCAAGTTTCAATGCGTTCTTCATGGTTCGATCCGTAGTCAGTGAATGGGCATGGCGGCGGCTCAGATGCCGCGGTAGATGGTCTTGATCTGGGTGAAGAAGTCCAGGCCGGCGCGGCCCGACTCGCGGAAGGTTGACGTGCTGGAATGCTTCAGCCCGCCGAACGGCGCGTTGACCAGGTTGCCGGTGGTGGTGCGGTTGATCTTCACGGTTCCCGCCTCGATATCGTGGGCGAACACGTGCATGTAGTGCGGGTTGCGCGTGGCAATGGCGGCCGACAGCCCGTATTCGGTGTCGTTGGCCTTGGCCAGGGCGTCCTGGAAGTCGCGCGCCTCGATGATGGCCAGCACCGGCCCGAAAATTTCCTCGCGCGCGATGCGCATGTCCTGCGTCACGTCGGTGAACACGGCGGGCGCGACGTAGTAGCCGCGCTCGTAGTCGCCGCCGCTGAGGCGTTCGCCGCCGCACAGGTGGGTAGCCTCGGCGCGGCCGATCTCGATGTACTGCAGGACCGTGTCGAGCTGCTTGGCGGTGGCCAGCGGCCCCAGGTCCATGCCGGCCGCCATGCCGGGGCCGATCTTCAGGGTGCGGATGCGCGCCAGCAGCTTCTCGGTGAAGCGCTGCTTGATCTCGGCGACGGCCACGATGCGGCTGGTGCCCGTGCAGGCCTGCCCGGTCAGCGAGAAGCCGCCCTTGATGGCGAGGTCGACGGCGGCGTCCAGGTCGGCGTCTTCCATGACGATCAGCGGGTTCTTGCCGCCCAGCTCCATTTGCAGCCGGGTGGTCAGGTGCACGCTGCGGTGGATGTGGGCGCCGGCCTGGGTCGAGCCGGTGAACGAAATGGCCCGCACGGCGCGCGAAGTCGTGATGACCGGGCCCACGTCGGCGGCGCGCCCGGTGACGCAGTTGACCACCCCGGCGGGTATGCCGGCATGGGCCAGCGCCTCGACCAGGTGCAGGCCGCTCAGCGGCGCGTCCGACGACGGCTTGAACACCACGGTGTTGCCGGTGATCAGCGCGGGCGCCAGCTTGCGCGCCGGTATGGAAGCCGGGAAATTCCACGGCGAGATGACGGTGACCACGCCGAGCGGCTCGCGATGGCTGTATACGTACTGCAGCGGATCATCCTGCGGGTAGGTCTCGCCGCCGAAGGTCTGGCCTTCCACCGCGTAGAAGCGCAGGGTCTGCGCGCTGCGCAGGATCTCGTCGCGCGCCTGCGCCAGCGCCTTGCCTTCCTCCAGGGTCAGGTCCTCGGCGAAATGGGCCACATTGGCCTCCAGGTAACTGGCGGCCTCGTTCAGGATCTTGGCGCGCTTGCCGATGGGCGTGGCGCGCCAGGCATGGAACGCACGGGTCGCGGCGGCCACCGCGGCTTCGGCATCGGCCGCGCCGGACGCCTGGAAGCGCCCGACCACCATTCCGGTGTCCGCCGGGTTGATGTTGTCGAACGTCCGGCCGGACTGGCAGGGCTGCCACTGGCCGTCGATGTAGTTCTGGTAATGCGTGATGGAGTCGGTCATGCCGCTGCTCGGGTGATGGTTCGGTGATGGGCGGGGCGCCGCGCGGCGGCGCCCCGGCGGCTCAGGCCAGCGCGAGCTCCTCGCGCGGCACGTCGTTGGCCACGTAGTCGTAGTACAGCGCGGTGGTGTACAGCAGCCGCATCTGCGCGCCGATTTCGCAGATGCGCAGGCACTTGGCCTGCAGCTCCGGCGTGTTGGCATGCTCCAGCACGATCTGGTAGCCGCGCTCGCCGTGGATTTCGTCGGACACAATGTGCAGGTCGAAGAACTCCACTTCCTCGTCGGTGAAGCCGTACTTCTCGCGCAGCGTGGGCGTCTGCTTGCGGTAGATGGAAGGCACCTGCGATTCCAGGCCGACCACCAGGCCCGCCACCGCGACCACCGGGTCCTCGCGCATGGCGACGGTGTAGCACCAGGCCTGCAGGCCGCGCGTGGTGGGCGACATGTTGTCGGGGTCGACCACGCGCTCGCGCGTCGTGCCGCAGGCTTCGGCGAAGCGGATCAGCAGATCGGTATGGCGGTCGCCGCCGATCTCTTCCTCGTACATATTGGCCAGCAGGAAGTCCTTCGCCTCGGTCATGTGGTCGGGCGTGCGCGCATACAAGTAGCCGAGGTAGTCGGCGAACGGTCCGACATAGTGATAGTGGTTTTCCGCCCAGCGCGCCAGGTGGGCGCGGCTGAGCTTGCCTTCGGCCCAGGCGACGCTGAAGGGCGCCTTGTTGGCGCTCTTGCCCTTGATGGCGTTCTCGAGCGCGGAGCGGAAGTCGTCGCGATTCATCAGTTCAGTCATGGCTATTACCTCGGTAGTGGGTGGGCCGCCGCAAGTCTCGGGTCATGCTGGAATGCGACGATGTAGAATACTGTATACCAGATAGGGCGCAAGTCAATGCATTCGCATCAGGGATAACCCGTAACCGATACTCATGCCACCGGGGAGATAGCGTGTTTTCCTCTATGAAGCGGGCCGCGCGCCGGCGGATAGGGATTTACGCTTATTGGCGGCTGCTTTGATAATCGTATACAGTATACCTATGTCGCGCCAACACGCCGCGCAGGAGATGTGTCATGCCCCGAGTCATATTCCACAAGAACGGCCAGACCTATACGGATGAGGTCAAGGCGGGCTCGAACCTGGTCGTGCGGGCCGGGATCAAGCAGTTCCCGTTCCCGCACCTGAGCTATGAGTGCGGCATGGGCAAGTGCGCGCGCTGCGCCTGCAAAGTCGTGGCGGGGGCCGAGCACCTGCCGCCACCCAACTGGAAGGAAAAGAAGCAACTGGGCGAGCGCCTGGAGCAGGGCTACCGGCTGGTCTGCCAGCTCTGGCTGGAGCACGACATCGAGCTGCGCCAGGAAGCGGCGGCCTGAAGGAGCGGACTCACATGTACGTCATCCTGACTTCCAAGCCCGGCCAGTATCGCACCGAGGCGGGCGCCGATATCGCGCTGCTGGAGGCGTGGGACTACATCCTGTGCGGGCGCGTGCGCGCGCATTTCGAGATCGGGCGCCTGCACCGGGAGACGCGCGTGCGGGTCGTCGAAGAGGACGGCAGCGGCACGGTCAACTGGGTGCCGTCGAAATTCCTGGAACGCTTCGACAGTTATGACGCGGCGCGCCGCGAGCTGGACCAGCTGTGCGCGTTTGGCGGGCTGGATGCCCGCCTGCAGGCCGCCGACCTCGCGGCGGCGCCTTCCGATATCAACCGGCCCTAGACTCATGATCCGCATCACTTTCATCACCAACCAAGGCAAGACCGCCGAGATCGCCGAGAAGACCAACTTGCTGCGCGCCTCGCTGCGCGCGCAGGGCGGCATTCCGTTCAAGTGCGGCGGGGGGCTGTGCGGCACCTGCAAGTGCACGATCGAGAGCGGCCGCGAAAACGTCGACGAGATCAAGCCCAAGGAACGCAAGCACCTGACCGAGGAACAGCTGGCGCAGGGCCGCCGCCTGGCGTGCCAGACATTCGTGCACGGCGACATTTCCGTGTCCTGGTAGCGCCCCATGGCATTCGCGCAGAGCCTCATGCAGTTCGGCTCGGACCTGAGCTGGCCGGCGTACCTGGGCATGGGCGTGATGGTGGCGGCGGGAGCCTGGCTGCAGGGCATCGGCGGCCTGGGCTACGCCATGTTCTGCGCGCCCATCGCGGCGCTGCTTTTCCCCGTGCTGGTGCCCGGCCCGCTGCTGGCCATCGGCGGGCCGCTGGCGCTGCTGGCATACCTGCGCGAGCGTCCGGCGATGGACTGGCGGGTGGCCGGCGCGACGGTGGCGGGCCGCGTGGCCGGCACCATGCTGGCGGCGGTTTTCTTGGTGTGGTTCAGCGCCCGCACGCTGTCGCTGCTGTTCGCGCTGCTGATCCTGGCGGGCGTGGCGCTCAGCCTCATCGGCTGGCGGGCGCGCCCCAGCCTGCCGAACCTGGCCGCGGCCGGCGTGGCGTCGGGGCTGATGGGCACCATCACCGCCGCCGGCGGGCCGCCCTACGCGGTGGCCATGCAGAGCTTGCGTCCCGCCACCGTGCGCGCCACGCTGGGCATGGTGTTCCTGGTCGGCACGATCGTCTCGCTGGCGGCGTTGAGCTGGGCGGGACGCATGAATGCCGCCCAATGGTGGATCAGCGCGGCCCTGCTGCCCTGGATGTGCGCCGGGTTCTGGCTGTCCACGCCCATGGCGCGGCGCTTTTCCCAGCAGAAGATCCGCCGCTACCTGCTGGTGGTCGCCACGCTGGGCGCGGCCGGCGTGCTGGCCCGCGTGGCGCTGGGCGGCTGATCCGCGTCCGCTTGCTCACTGGAGACACGATGCTACATATCAACGATGCCATGGTCGACGAGCTGGTCGACGCCGCGGCCGCCCAGCAGGTGGTGCGGGACGCCTTCGCGCACTTCGGGCGGGGCGAGGCTGCCATGCAGCAGCGCGAGCGCACCGAGGCCGGCGGCGTGAAGCTGTCGACGCTGGGCGCGGTCATTCCCGGCCAGCAAGTGGCCGGCGCCAAGGTCTACACCACCATCGCCGGCCGCTTCGACTTCGTCATCCTGCTGTTTTCCACCGTCGACGGCCGGCCGCTGGCCACGCTCGAGGCCAACGCCATCACGCGCCTGCGCACCGCCGCCAGCACCGTGGTGGCGGCCGCGCACCTGGCGCGCCCGGATTGCCGCCGCATGATGCTGTACGGCGCCGGCGTGCAGGGTCAGGCGCATGCGCGCCAGTTGGCGCGCGCCTATCCCCTGGAACGCATCATCGTGTCCGACCCGGGCGCCAGCGACGAGCTGTTGCGCGCCATGGAAGACGATTGCCAGGTGGAGGTGCGGCGCAGCCCGGCGCGCGCGCCGGTCGAGGAGTCCGACATCGTGGTGACCGCGACGCGGGCGCGGCAGCCGCTGTTCGACGGCGCCCGCTTCGCGCCCGGCACCTTCGTGGCCGCCATCGGCTCCAGCCTGCCGGACACGCGCGAGCTGGACGACCGCGCGCTGGCGCGCGCCGGGCTGATCGCGGTGGAATGGCTGCCGCAGAGCCGGCGGGAGGCGGGCGACCTGGTGCTGGCCGATCCGGCGCTCGACCTGGGCGGGCGCCTGGTCGAGCTCGGCGCGCTGGTCACCGGCGCCCATCCGGGGCGGCGGCAGGCGAGCGAAATCACCTTGTACAAGGCGGTGGGGGTGGGGCTGGAGGACGTGGCGCTGGCGGGCCTGGCCTACCAGCGCCTGCGCGGAGACAGCGCCGGCGCCTGACGGGCGGCGGCGTCAGGGCTCCATCTGGGCGGCGTTGTAGACGTGGCGGGCGGCCAGCAGGCTGGCCAGCTCGGCGTCGCCCTTGATCACCGCGCGCAGGATGGCGGCGTGTTCTTCCCAGTTCTGCTGTGCCCGCGCGCTGCTGAAGGGCGCGAACAGCACCGCGGTGCGGTCGCGCAGCGACAGCATGACTTCCTGCAGCACGGAATTGGCGGCCACGCGGCCCAGCGCCCCGTGAAAGCGCCGGTTCAGCTGGGTGAGCGTGTCCAGGTCGGCGTCGGCGGCCAGGCGCGTGCCTTCGGCCAGCAAGGCTTCCAGGTCGGCGATCTGGGCCGGGTCGTGGCGTTGCGCCGCCAGCTTGGCGTTGAGGGCCTCGAGCGTGGCGCGCACCTCGACCAGCTCGCGCAGCTGGCCGCGTTCGAACTGGGTTACCGAGGCGCCGCGTCGCGGCTCGATGGTCACCAGCCCGCACGCGGCCAGTTGCCGCAGCGCTTCGCGCACGGGCATGCGCGACACCGAGAATTCTTCCGACAAGCGGCCTTCGACCAGGCGTTCGCCGGGGGCGATGGCGCCGCTGAGGATCTTTTCCCGCAGCGCGTCGACGACCAATTGCGTCAGCGGAGAGTGATTGAGCCCGATGCGGTTGTCTCCGTTGGCAGGGGCCGGGGTCTGCATTGTGTCCATCCGTTTATTCCATCTATCGTGCGTGCGCGTGGGCGATGGCGCGGGCGCTCGCAAGCCAGCATGATGCCTGGCTAATGTATACGGAGATGGATTCGTGTGTCGAGCCGATACCGCCTCGCCGTCACGATTGTCATTGCGCAATGTCAGCGTTGCGCGGCCTCGCGCCGGGCGCGGCGGATCTCGGCGAAGGAACGGGGGTCCTGCATGGCGGGCGCCCACAGGCGCTCGGGCGAGAGGGTGCGCAGACGCGCCGCCTGCCAGGCCACGAAGGCCCGTTCGATGCGGGCCGCGAGGCTGGGGCGGCGGGCGCCGCGCAGGGTGTTCCAGCCGGTGGTGAGGCGGGCGGGTTCCTGGGGTTGGTCGGTGAATTCGAATACGGAGTCAGTCATGGTAAGACCTGTTGCCTGAAATGGCGGACCGCGACGGATGGCCGCGCCGCCGGTGGAGCGAGTCCCTCCATTATAAGGGTTTCTACGGATATCGTATTCACTAAGGCCCGCGGCGGCACAAAAACGACGATTCCGCCGGGCCGTGCGCACCCGCCCGGGGCGCCCGCGTGGTCCAGGGCGGCGCATCCGAAGCGCTTTGCACCATTGCGGTGCATATTTGTATACCGTTCTGTAATCTTTGCCGCGGATTGGCATAGAAATTAGCTGGAATGGCATCTACAACGGGCGATTTTCCGGGTAAACACTAGGGGATTTTGCCGTCGTATATGTATATTGTATACGGAGTAGCTTTCTTTACTTGAAAATTGGGGAGAAGCAGCCATGGACACTTCGTTGGCCATCGGGCCAGCCCACTGGGCCTATCTGGCCGGCGTGCTGGTGATCATCGTCACGATGGCATTCCGCGCGAACGTGGTCGTGCCGTCGATCATCGCCACCGCCGTCGTGGCGTTCGCCTGGTCCGGCAGCCTGGTCACCGGCATCGGCAGCATCTTCAGCGCCAGCATGACCGCCGCCCGGGAGCTGTTCAACATCTTCCTGATCATCGCCCTGATGACGGCGCTGCTGAACTCGCTCAAGCACATTGGCTCGGACATACGCATGGTGCGGCCCTTTCGCGCCGTGATGACCAACGGGCACACCGCATTTTTCATCCTGGCCCTGGTCACTTATCTGATCTCGCTGTTCTTCTGGCCCACGCCGGCGGTGCCGCTGGTGGCCGCGGTACTGCTGCCGGCCGCCATCGCCGCGGGCCTGCCGCCGCTGGCGGGCGCGATGGCGATCGCCATCGCCGGGCAGGGCATGGCGCTGTCGTCCGACTACGTCATCGGAGTTGCGCCGGGCATCAGCGCCAAGGCGGCCGGCGGCATCAGCGCGGCGCTGGTGGGCGACCGCGCGCTGGTGTTGTCGCTGATCGTCGGCGCAGTGGCGCTGTCGCTGTCGTACTGGAAGATCCGCAAGTTCATCCAGCCGGGCAGCAATGCCTTGCTGGAACGCTGGGAGCTCACGCCTACCGGCCTGGGCCTGCAGCCCGTGCAGGGCGCGGGGCCCTACGACAAGGCGGAGATCGCGCGCGGCACGGCGCACGAGCACGATCTGGCCACGGACGCCGAAATCGAAGCCGAACTGCGGCGCGACGATCACGCCGGGGCCTCGCGCATGTTCGCCATCATCACGCCGCTGGCCTTCCTGCTGGTGGTGTTGGTGATGATCGCGCCCAAGTTCGTCAGCGGCGCGCCCGAGCTGAAGGGCGGCGAAGCCGCCATGCTGATCGGCGGCGTCGCGGCGCTGCTGATGATATGGGCCACCATGGCGGCCGAGGGCTGTCGCAAGATGCTCGACCTGGCCGCGGACCACCTGACCGACGGCTTCGTGTTCGCCTTCAAGGCCATGGGGTCGGTGCTGCCGATCGCCGGCTTTTTCTTCATCGGCTCGGACAGCACGGCGGGCAGCATCCTGGGCATTCCGGCCGGCCAGCACGTGCCCAACCTGCTGTTCGAACTGGTGCAGGCGGGCCAGCACCTGATCCCGGACAGCCAGCTGCTGGTGGGCCTGGGCGTGCTGGCGATGGGCATGATCACCGGCATCGACGGCTCCGGCTTCTCGGGCTTGCCGCTGACGGGCACGGTGGCGGGCGCGCTCGGGCCCGCGGCCGGCGTCGAGCCCGCCGCGCTGGCCGCCATCGGCCAGATGGGGGCGGTCTGGACCGGGGGTGGCACGCTGATCGCCTGGTCGTCGCTGATCGCGGTGGCGGGGTTCGCCCGCGTGCCGGTGCTGGAAGTGGCGCGCGCCCTGTTGATTCCGGTGGTGTGCGGACTGGTGCTGGCCACCGTGGCGGCGGTGCTGCTGTGGGGCGTGGCGTGATGCCGCGTCAGTGGCGGCGCAGCGTGAACGCCGGGCGCACCTGTCCGGTGCGCAGCCCGGCCGCGTTGCGCAGTTCGGGCCGCGCCAGCGCGTGCAGGGCCGAGCCGGGCGCGCCGGCGGCCAGGCCGAGCTGCCGGAGCGCCTCGATAGCGGCGGCATAGACGGCGGCCATGTTGCCGTCGGAGACTTTCACCGCGATGCCCAACCCCTCGCTGCGCAGCCCGAGACCCTGCACGCCGTCGGCCCCGACCTTGGCGACCCAGTCGCCCGGCGCCGCGCTCATGAACGCCAGGTCCGAGCGCCGTGAGCCGGACACCAGGAAAGGGTGGCTCACCATGGCGTCGTACAGCAGGTGCAGCGCCGCCGCCATGTCGCCGCGCCGGGCGCCCGACGCGGCCAGGCCGGCATAGCCGCGCGCCAGCGCGGACAGGGGCAGCGCGTAGGTGGGCGCCGAACAGCCGTCCGTCCCGATGCGCAACGCCTCGGCCGGCGTGCCGCACGCCTGTGCGATGGCGCCGCGCACCGCGGCCTGCAGAGGGTGGCCGGCCGCCAGGTAATCGTGCCGCCCCAGCCGGTGCTGCGCGCAATACGCCAGGAACCCGGCATGCTTGCCCGAGCAATTGTGGTGCAGCGGGGTCGGCTGGAAACCGGCCGGCGCGCTCGCGCCCGGCATCTCGAAGGCAATCGGCACATGGCAGCCGCACTGCAATTCGACGGGCGCGCAGCCGGCGCGCTCCAGGATGGCGGATACGCCCGCCACGTGCTCGTCCTCGCCGGAGTGGCTGGCGCACAGCAGCGCCAGGTGCCGGGATGGCAGGCCGAAATGCTGCGCGCCGCCGGCCCGTACGAAGGGCAGCGCCTGGAATGGCTTGAGCGCGGAACGCGCGAAAGTCAGGGCGTCGGGGTCGCCGGCGCTGGCCACCAGGCGGCCGTCGGCATCCACCACGGCAATCGAGCCGTAGTGCTGGCATTCCACGGTGTCGCCGGCGGCGTCGGGGCCGCCGCGCGTGCGTTCGATGAGCAGCGTATGCGCGGGCATGTGGCGGCCTGGCGGCGTCAGTCGCGCGGCTCGCCGCTGGCGCGCCAGTCGGCCTCGCTCCAGCGCGGCACTTCGACCAGTTCGCCCTGGTAGGTGTACCAGCCGCCGCCATGCATGCGGCCCACCAGGTCGAGGTTCGGGGTGTCGATGTAGCAGCGGTCCGCATCCAGCACCGCGTCGTCGCGCACATGGAAGGCCAGGATCTCGGCCACGACGATGCGCCGCTCGGGGCCCATGTCCAGGATCTGGCGCACCACGCATTCCATGGCGACCGGGCTGTCGGCGATGCGCGGCGGCGCCACCTTGTGCGAGGCGGCGATCGCCAGGCCGGCGGCCTGCAGCTCGTCGACGCCGGGAGCGAAGTCGATGGCCGTGACGTTCATGCGCTTGAGCAGGGCCGCGGACACCATGTTGACCACGAAACCCGAATCGACGCGCAGGTTGGCGCCCGTGTCCTTGGGGCCGTCCGGCCGCGAGCCCACGCCGATGCAGACAATCGGCGGGTCGCCCGACATGGCGCCGAAGAACGAGAACGGCGCGGCGTTGTTGCGCCCCTGCTCGTCCTGGCTGACCACCCAGGCGATCGGGCGCGGCACGATCGTCGAGGTCATCAGCTTGTAGGCATTGCGGCGGTCGATGGCGGACAGGTCGAAATACATGGCGTGGGGTCTCCTACGGCACGATGGACAGGCCGATGCGGAACTGCGATTTGTTGCGCTGGTCGTAGCCCAGCAGCGTTTCGCCGTAGCCGTTGAAATACTGCAGGTGCAGGTAGCCGTTCATGTCGAGCCAGGTACGGCGCAGCGGCCAGGCGAAATCGAGCTGGGTGGTGCGATGGCGGCTGGCGCCCTGGCGGTACATGGCCGAAATGACGGCGCCGTTGTCCTGGGCCCAGCGCAGGTTCCAGTCGACGAAGCCGGCGTAGTCGCGGTAATCGGAATTCTCGTCCGCCACGCCGACATAGGCCTTGATCTTGGGCGCGAAGGTCAGGGTGCTGCCGCCGTCGAAACGGTAGTTGATCGCCGGCTGCACATAGGCGTCGTTGAGCGAGCGCGAGTCGTCGCCGCTCTTGCCGTTGGACATGTGCTCGATACCGGTGTTCAGGCCCAGCCGCCAGTGCTGGCTGGGCGAGGTCCAGAGGTTGTCGGACAGCCAGAACACGCTGGGGTTGAAGGTCGTGTCGATGAACGGCATCGAATCGCCCTGCAGGTCCCACAGCGAAGTCTGCGTGTAGCCCAGGTAGAAATTCTCGCCGAAGGTGGCCGGGCGGCCGCCGGGCGGGGTGAACAGCCGGTACTTGGCGCTGATCTGGAAGCGCGCCGTGGTGCGGCCGCGCGTGCCGATGTCGAAGTACATGGGCTGGTATTCGGAGATCGCCCCCCGGAAGGCGTCGAACGCGGTGGGCTGGGCGTGGAACTGGCTGCGCGCCGCGTCGGCGGGCGCCGGCCCGGCGTCCGGCTGGGCGCCGGCGGCGGTGACGGCGGCCACCGGCACGGGCGCGCCGGTGCTGGCGTCGACCACCGGCCCCTGGGCCGGCGCGCTGGCCAGCGTGCCGCTTTCGCGGCCCGACACGTCCAGCGCCATCATGGTGGGCTCGCCCTCGATCGACAAGGCCTGCAGGCCCTGCGCCTGGCGGGGCACCACCGTGCTCCAGGCCACGCGGGCGAAATTGTTCACCGGGATGTTCAGCGGCGCCTGCGGGCTGGCCAGCGATGCCATGCTGCGCACAATGGCGCCGTCGGCGCCGCGCCATTGCACCACGAGTTGCGCCGGTGGCTGCCATTGCGCGCCGGTTTCGCCGTCGTTGAAATAAACGGCCTGGATCTGCACCGTCTCGCCGGGCGAGGCGGCCGGACGTTCGAGCTGGTAGGTGATGCCGGCCGTGGCCGGCGTCGCGAGCCCCAGCAGCGCCGCCAGGACCGGCGCGCGCAGCGGGGAGGGGATAGCAGTGTCCGAAAACATGATGAAGCAGGGAAATTAGATGACGACGCACTGTAGCACCGCATCAGGGGGCTCCTGCAACCGCATGTAAGCAAACGATTGCGCGGGCCCCGCGCGAGGCCCGCTATGCGCCGAACTTGATGCCCTGCGCGAGCGGCAGTTCGCGCGAATAATTGATGGTGTTGGTGGCGCGCCGCATGTAGTTCTTCCAGGCATCCGAGCCGGACTCGCGGCCGCCGCCGGTTTCTTTCTCGCCGCCGAACGCGCCGCCGATCTCGGCGCCCGAGGTGCCGATGTTGACGTTGGCGATGCCGCAGTCCGAGCCGGCGGCCGACAGGAAGGTCTCGGCTTCGCGCAGGTCGTTGGTGAAGATCGCCGACGACAGGCCCTGCGGCACGCCATTGTGCATGGCCAACGCCTCGTCGAAGGCGCTGTAGCGCATCACGTACAGGATCGGCGCGAAAGTCTCGTGGCATACCACGTCGGTCTGCCCCGGCATCTCGACGATGGCCGGCCGCACGTACCAGGCGTCCGGATAGGTGTCGGCCAGCACGCGTTCGCCGCCGGTCACGGCGCCGCCCTGTTCGCGCGCGGCCACCAGGGCCTGCTGCATGGCGTCGAAGGCGGCGCGGTCGATCAGCGGCCCCACCAGGGTGCCGGCGTCGAGCGGATTGCCGATCGGCGCGCTGGCATACGCGGCGCGCAGGCGCGCCAGCAGGTCGTCGGCGATGCTCTCGTGCACAATCAGGCGGCGGGTGGTGGTGCAGCGCTGCCCGGCCGTGCCGATGGCGCCGAACACGATGCCGCGCGCCGCCATGTCGAGGTCGGCCGACGGCGCCACGATGATCGCGTTGTTGCCGCCCAGCTCCAGCAGCACCCGGCCGAAGCGCTGCGCCACGCGCGGCGCCACCTGGCGCCCCATGCGCGTGGAGCCGGTGGCCGACACCAGCGCCACGTCGTGCGAGTCGACCAGCGTCTCGCCCACCTGGCGACCGCCGATCAGCACTTCCAGCAGGCCCGCCGGCGCGTCGCCGAACTGCTGCAGCGCCTGCGCGAACAGCGCCTGGCAGGCCAGGGCGGTCAGCGGCGTTTTTTCGGACGGCTTCCATACCACGGCGTTGCCGCATACCAGCGCCAGCGCGGTATTCCACGACCACACCGCGACCGGGAAATTGAAGGCGCTGATCACGCCGACCACGCCGAGCGGATGCCAGGTTTCCATCATGCGGTGGCCGGGGCGTTCGGAGGCGATGGTCAGGCCGTACAGTTGTCGCGACAGGCCCAGCGCGAAATCGCAGATGTCGATCATTTCCTGGACCTCGCCTTCGCCCTCGGCCAGGATCTTGCCCGCCTCCAGCGACACCAGCCGGCCCAGGTCGCGCTTGTGGCGGCGCAGCACCTCGCCGAACAGCCGCACCAGCTCGCCGCGGCGCGGCGCCGGCACCAAGCGCCACGCCTGGCTGGCCTGGCGCGCCCGCGTGATGGCCGCGTGGGCCTGCGCCACCGTGTGTTCGTGCACTTGCGCCAGGCGCGCGCCGTCGATGGGGCTGTGCGCCGCCAGCGTGCCGCCCTGCAGGACGGTGTCGTTCAGGCCGAGGGCGCGCAGGATCTCTTGGGGCGTGGTCATCGGTGGTCTCCTTGGGGCGGCAGCGTTAGGGAAATGCCTAAGTGGAATCGCGGCAGAAAAATTTACTATACGAAACTCTGACGTCGAATGCGAAACCTTTTTTTGGGATGGCAGCCCGTGCCGGATCCATTGGTCGTGGTCGAAGCAGTACACAAGACCTTTCATCGCGAAGGGCAGCCGCCGCATGCGGCGCTCACCGACATCCACTGCCGCATCGAGCGCGGCGAAGTGCTGGTGGTGGTCGGGCCGTCGGGCTCGGGCAAGAGCACCTTGCTGCGCACGCTCAATGGGCTGGAGTCGATCGACGCGGGCGATATCCGCATCGACGGCGTGTCGATCTCGGACGCCGCCACCGACCTGAACCGCTGGCGCACCGAAGTGGGCATGGTGTTCCAGCATTTCAACCTGTTCCAGCATCGCACCGCCCTGGACAACGTCGCACTGCCGCAATGCGTGGTGCGCAAGCGCAGCCGCGCCGAGGCCGAGCGCTATGCGCGCGGGCTGCTGGAGCGGGTCGGCATGGCCGAGTTCGGTGCCCGCTATCCCAGCCAGCTATCCGGCGGACAGCAGCAGCGGGTGGCGATCGCCCGGGCGCTGGCGATGGACCCGAAGCTGATGCTGTTCGACGAGGCGACCTCGGCGCTCGATCCCGAGACCGTCGGCGGCATTCTCGACCTGATGCGCGAGCTGGCCCGCGACGGCATGACCATGGCCGTGGTCACCCACGAGATGGGCTTCGCCCGCGACGTGGCCGACCGCGCGCTGTTCATGGACGGCGGCCGCATCGTCGAAGAGGGCGCGCCCGAGATGCTGTTCCGCGCGCCGCGGCATCCGCGCACGCGGGCGTTCCTGGACAAGATTCTGTAGCACCCGCGCCGGCCGCCGCAGGGCGCGCGGCCGGCGCGGCAACCACTGCAGTACCGCCCGGCGTGTTCCGCACCCGGCGGCCCATACCACCAGAGAGGGTCTTGATATGCAGAAAATCAAACAATGGCTGGGCATCGCGACACTGGCCGTGACCGCGGCCTGCGCCGCCTCCGCGGCGCGCGCCGATGCGCTGGACGACATCCTCAAGCGCGGCGAATTCCGCGTGGCGGTCCAGACGTCCGGCCCGCTGATGAGCTTCATGGACAAATCCGGCAAGCGCACCGGCCTGGCGGTCGAGCTGGCGCGCCGCATGGCCGACGACCTGGGCGTCAAGCTGGTGCTGCAGGACTACGAATGGAAGGGCCTGATCCCCGCGCTGCTGGCCGGCAAGGCCGACATGATCGCCGCCGACATGACGCCGACGCCGCAGCGCGCCGCGCAGATCCTTTTCTCGGCGCCGATGTTCTATGCCGAGACGGTCGCCGTGGTGCCGGCCGATTCGCCGTACAAGCACTTCAACGAGCTCAACAAGGCGGACGTCACCATCGGCGCGCTGGGCGCCAGCACCTATGCGGAAGCCACCCGCAAGCTGCTGCCGCAGGCCAAGCTCAAGGAATTCTCCGGCGGCAGCGCGCCGGTGGGCCAGGCCCTGTCGAGCAACCGCCTCGACGCCGGCGTGATGGCGCTCAGCACCGCCAACCAGTTCGTGGCCGACTTCAAGAACCTGCGCGTGCTGGATGGTGTCATGGTGCGCGAGCCCCTGGCGTTCGCGGTGGCGCCCGACGCCTATCGCCTGAAGTTCTGGCTGGACAACTGGCGCGAACTGCGCACCGCCGACAACTCGCTGCCGGACGCGGTCAAGTACTGGTATTCGACCGACTGGAAGAAGGAACATTGATGGCGGTCCGGCGCATGGTCCGCTGGCGTGCCGACAGGTCATAGCCCATGAACTGGCTGATCGACTACTACAACTGGCGCATCGTCGGCCAGTACACCGACCAGTTCATCGCCGGACTGGCCAACACGCTGATCGCGGCGGGCGCCAGCCTGGTGCTCGCGGTGGCGCTGGGCGTGCCGGTGGCGCTGGCGCGCATGGCGCACCGGGGCCTGGTCTGGCGCCCGGCGGCCGGGTATATCCAGTTCATCCGCGCCACGCCGCTGCTGGTGCAGATCTACCTGGTGTATTACGCGCTGCCGGCTTTCATACCCGCCGCCAAGGGCTGGAGCGAGATGATCCTCGGCATCGTCGCGCTCACGCTGCACCATACGGCCTACATGAGCGAGATCGTGCGCGTCGGCATCCAGTCGGTGCCGCGCGGCCAGATCGAGGGCGCCAAGGCGGTCGGCATGAATTTCGGCCAGCGCCTGCGCTACGTGGTGCTGCCCCAGGCGTTCGCCAATACCCTGCCGCCGCTGCTCGGCCAGACCGCCGTGCTCATCAAGGATACCTCGCTGCTGTCGCTGATCGCGGTGTTCGAGCTGGTGGCCGCCGGCGTGCTGATGAACAGCGAGCGCATCGTGCCGAACGAGAGTTTCCTGACCATCGCGGCCGGATACCTGCTGATCTACGCCTTCATGCTGGGGCTGTCGCGGCTGGTCGGCCTGTGGCTGGCCGGTCCCGCCTGGAACGCGAGGTAACGCATGCTGCAAGAATACCTGTCGACCGCCGTGACCGTGATGCCCTTCCTGCTGAAGGGCTTCCTGGAAACGCTGAAGGTGTCGTTCGTGGCCATCATCGCCGGCTCGGCGCTGGGGTTCGTCATCGGCGTGCTGCGCAGCTACCGCATCCGGGTGCTGCACCAGCTGCTGGGCCTGTATATCCACGTGCTGCGCGGCACGCCGTTCCTGGTGCAGCTGTACGTGTTCTATTTCGTGCTGCCCAGCAGCGGCGTGGCCTGGCTGGAATGGGATTCCGACACGGCGGCCTTCGTGTCGCTGTCGGTGTACACGTCCAGCTACGTGGCCGAGATCGTCATGGGCGCCATCCAGGCGGTGCCGCGCGGCCAGACCGAAGGCGCCATGACGCTGGGGCTCAAGCCGCTGCAGATCCTGCGGCTGGTGGTGCTGCCGCAGGCCATGCGGCTGATCGTGCAGCCGATGAGCGGGGTATACGTCATGCTGATCAAGAGCACCGCCATCCTGTCGGTGGTCGGCATTACCGAACTGACGCGCCAGGGCGAGGTCTTCATGATTACCTACCCCAGCAAATCGCTGTTCATCTACGCCCTGATCGCGCTGATCTATTTCATATACTGCTATCCCTTGCTGCGCCTGGCCAACTGGGTCGAAAAGCGGGTCGCCGGGTCGCTGGCGCCGGCCTCGCTGGCCTGAGCCGCACGCCGACGCCAGTATCCCAAGCCGGTCTGCACGCCGAGCCACCATGGTTTCCGACTACATCGACACCTTCTACAAGCGCACGCTGGGCGATGCGCACACGCGCTACGACGCGCTGGCCGGGCTGGCCGACACCGAGGTCTGCGTCGTGGGCGGCGGCCTGGCCGGCCTGACCGCCGCGCTGGAACTGGCGCGCCGCGGCCGCCAGGTGACCTTGCTGGAGGCGCGCCGCGTCGGGTGGGGCGCCTCCGGCCGCAATGGCGGGTCGGTATCGCCGGCGTTTTCGGCCGGCGCCGACCTGATCCGCAAGCGCGTCGGCCAGCGCGGCTACGAAGCGTTGTACCGCTTGTCCATCGAAGGCGTGGAAATCATCCGGGCCAACATCCGCGACCTGGCCATCGACGACGCCCGCAAGGTCGACGGCCGGCTGCGCGTGCTGCGCTACGACGACACCGATGCGCTGCGCCGCTATTGCGATGAGCAGCGCCAGTTCGGGCGCGACGTGCAACTGCTGGCGCGCGACGAGGTGCGCGAACTGCTGCGGTCCGAGGCCTATTTCCAGGGCATCTACGACCCGGCCTCGTTCCATTTTCATCCGCTCAACTATGCGCGCGCGCTGGCGCGCGAATGCGTGCGCCTCGGCGTGCGCATCCACGAGGATTCCCCGGTGCGCTCGGCCGACCTGGCGGGCGCGGTCAAGCGCCTGGCCACGCCCGAGGCCACCCTCGAAGCGCAGACGGTACTGATCGCCACGGGGGGCTATACCGACGGGCTGGTTCCGGCGCTGCGGCGCGCCATGTTGCCCATCGCCACCTACATCATGCTGACCGAGCCGCTGGGCGAACGGGTGCGCGAGGCCATCCGCACCGATGCGGCCATCGGCGACACGCGCCGCGCCGGCAATTACTACCGGGTCGTGGAAGGCGGGCGCATCAGTTGGGGCAGCCACATCACTACGCGGATCGACGACCCGCCCGACCTGGCCGAGTCGCTGCGCGCCGAGCTGTTGTCGGTGTACCCGCAGCTGGCCGGGGTGCGCGTCGAAGTCGCCTGGTCGGGCCGCATGTCCTATGCGCGGCACCTGATGCCGCAGATCGGCAGGCTGCAGCCCGGCGTCTGGTATTGCACCGCGTTCGGCGGACACGGCATGAACACCACGGCCATCGGCGGCCGGGTGGTGGCGGAAGGCATCTGCGGCGAGAGCGAGCGCTATCGCCAGTTCGCGCCGTTCGGGCTGGACTGGAACGGCGGCCCGCTGGGCACCGCGGCGGTGCAGATGACGTACTGGTCGTACCAGGCCCGCGACTGGCTGCGCGAACGCCGTTCACGCGCATGAAAGGGGAACGCCCATGCAAGGCACCAAGCAAGGCGCCCTGGCGCAACGGCTGCGCGACCTGCGCAAGGCGCGCGACTGGACCCTGAAGCAGGCTGCCCAGGCCACCGGCGTCGCCGCCTCGACGCTGTCCAAGATCGAGAACGGCCTGCTGTCGCCCACCTACGACAACCTGCTGAAGATCGCCGCCGGGCTGGAGCTGGACGTGGCCGAGCTGTTCATGCCGTCGCACGAGCACATGGGGACCGGCCGCCGCTCCATCAGCCTGCGCGGCGAGGGGCGCTCCTACGAAACGCCGTACTACGACCACCGGCTGCTGTGCAACGCGCTGTCGCACAAGCGCATGATGCCGTTCTATACGCGGGTCAAGGCGCGCTCGTTCGGCGAATTCCAGGACTGGAGCCGGCACCGCGGCGAGGAATTCGTCTACGTGCTGAGCGGCGAGATCGAGCTGTACACCGAGTACTACCAGCCGGCCCGCCTGGCGGCCGGAGAGAGCTTCTATATAGACAGCCGCATGGGGCACCGGGTGATCAGCGTCGGCGCGGAAGACGCCATGGTGCTGTGGGTGTCGACCGCCGCCGAACTGGACGGCGAGTGAGGCAGGCGGGACAACCGGCACGGTACAATTGCCGCGCGTTATCATACGCGCAGGCCCGTAACCCGCCCTTAGCTCAGTTGGATAGAGCACTCGCCTTCTAAGCGAGCGGTCACACGTTCGAATCGTGTAGGGCGGGCCACCCCCGCGGATTCCGGTCCCCCAGGAGGCGAGAACCATGAGAAAGCAAAGTGCGTTATTGGCTGGCGGCGTGCTCCTGGCATGTTCCGTCTCGGCGCAGGCGGCCAGCATGGCCTTCGTGAACCACACCATCCTGACCAGCATCCCCAAGCAGGACCTCGCCGATTTTCGCGCCACGGTCCACGATGTGCTGGAAAGCCAGCCCGATGGCGCCAGTTCCACCTGGACCAGCTCCGCGCCGCGGCGCGGCCAGCCGGTCAGCGTGAAAATGACCGTCGACCACACCGTCGAGACCCAGAAGGCCAGCAAATGCCGCCAGCTCGACGCCCTGGTCAGCAGCGGCGCCGGCTCGGAAGACTGGTCGTTCCTGTTCTGCCGGCAGCCTTCGGGGCAGTGGAAGGCCAGCCATAATTGACGGACGGCGCGGCCGCCCGGCTGGCCGGAGGCGGGCCGGCCTGGCGGACGCGGCTGCCGCCTAGAGATACGGCGACGCCAGCCAGATGATCTTGTTGCGCAGGCGCTTGGCGAACGGCTGGCTGTACAGGTGCTCCAGCGTCACCAGCCGCGCGTTGGCGATGTGCCCGTCGATGCGCGCCGCGATCCAGTCGGCCAGCGCGCGGTCGTAGACCTCCGTGTCCAGCTCGAAATTCAGCCGCAGGCTGCGCGGGTCCAGGTTCGACGAGCCGACGTACGACCAGGCCCCGTCGATGGTCATCAGCTTGGAATGGTCGAACGGGCCGGACGCCCGCCAGACGCGGCAGCCCGTGCGGACGATCTGGTCCAGCTGCGCATTCATGGCGTAGTTGACCAGCCGCAGGTTGTTGCGGCCCGGGATCACGATGTCCACCGTGATGCCGCGGCGCGCCGCCGTCGCCAGCGCGCCGATCAGCGGCTGGTCGGGCAGGAAGTAGGGCGACTGGATGCGCACGTGGCGCTGCGCCACGGCCAGCGCGCCCAGCAGCATGTTGCGGGTGCTGACCACGGCCCGGTCGGGGCCGGAAGGCACGCAGCGCATCGGGACGGTGCCGGGCGCCGGGACCGGCGGGGGGAACCACAGCGCGCCGTCCAGGGTCTCGTGCGTAGTGAAATTCCAGTCGTGCGCGAACACCGACATCAGTTGCGCCACGATCGGGCCTTCGAGCTGGAAATGGACATCGCTATTGGTGTCGTCGCCGGCCAGCGCGCGCACGAACGCCGCGCGCACGTTCATGCCGCCGGTAAAGCCGATGCGGCCGTCCACCACCAGGATCTTGCGGTGGCTGCGCAGGTTGGCGTACGGCATGCGCATGATGCCCAGCGGGTTGGTCATGAAGCGTGCCGTGCGCACGCCGCCGCGCTGCAGCCGGCGGATGATGGGAGGGCGCGAGTACTTGCTGCCGATGGCGTCGATCAGCACGCGCACCTGGACCCCGCGTTCGTGCGCCTCGATCAGCGCCTGCGCCACTTCGCGGCCGATGGCGTCGCTGTCGAAGATGTAGCTTTGCATGGCGATGCAGTGGCGCGCCGCGCGGATGGCCTGCAGCATGGCCGGGTAGGTCTCGTCCCCGCCGGAGAGCGGCCGCACGATGTTGCCGCCCAGCAGCGGAAAGCGGCTGACCCGGTCGCCCAGCGTCTTGAGCGAGGCGAACTGGACGGCGGAATAGGGCACCACGTCGTCCACCGGCGCCTGCGCATGGCCGGCGTAGGTCAGCATGGCCTCGTCGCGCTGCTGCGATACGCGGGTGTGGTGGATGCGGTTCACGCCCGCCACGAAATAGAACAGGGCGCCGAACAGCGGCGAGAACAGCGCCACCCCTACCCAGCCGATGGCGGCGCGCACATCCTGCTTGGTCATCGCCGCATGCACCGCCGCGCCGGTGCCGGCCACCACGCTGACGCCGAAGACCAGGTGCGGCCAATATTCGTTCAGAAGCTCGTGGAAGCGATCCATATCTACTTATAGAAGCCCGAATGAGTCACGCCGGCCGCGCCCCAGCACGCGGCGGCGGATGCGCCAGGATAGCAAGGCGCGGCCCGCTGGGGAACGGTTCCCCGCGGCGGCCAGGCAAGACTGCAGGCCGGAAAAAATATGCTAGAATGCGGCCTCTTTGCAGTAGCAACGGTGGCTGTAGCTCAGTTGGTAGAGTCCCGGATTGTGATTCCGGTTGTCGTGGGTTCGAGTCCCATCAGCCACCCCAATAAACTGCCATGAGATCAAGACGTTACGCCGCTCCCTCGAGCGGCGTTTTCGTTTGTCGCGGCCGTCGGCGCCGCGCCGCCTTCCCGTCGCGCATAAACCACCAGCCGCAGGTGCCGGTCCTCGTCGATGATCAGCGAGGTGTGCTCGAACGGTTCGGCCTTGCCGTCAACGATCAGGTTGCGCACGCCATTGCAAGGAGCGTGGACATCGTGCTTGTCCCACCATGCCTTGAATTCCGGCGACACTTGTTTCAGTTCGTCCGCCAGTTCGTGGATATCGGTCTGCTGGGTGGCGCGGGCAAAGTCGCGGCGAAAGCTCGACAGCATCAGCGGCGCCTGCTCCTCCCAGGCGTCCACGCGCTCGCGCAGGCCGGGGTCGGTGAATAGCAGCCACAGCAGGTTGCGGCGTTCGGGCGGGTGCGCCCCGAAGGAAAAAAGCCGATCGGCGGGCGTGTTGAATGCCAGCACATCCCAGCGCAGATTCAGCACATAAGCCGGATGCGGCGCCAGGTCTTGCATCAGCCGCAGCACGAGCGGCGGCACCACGCACCATGTCTTGCCCGGTTCGGCGGGCGGCCGTTCATGGGCCAGCAGGAATAGGTGCCGCCGTTCGGCGGCGTCCAGCTTCAGCACCCGCGCCAGGTTGTCCAGGAAGGTGGCCGACACGCCGATGGCGCGCCCCTGTTCCAGCCATGTGTACCAGGTAAGGCCGACGCCGGCGAGGGCGGCGACTTCTTCGCGCCGCAGCCCGGGCGTGCGACGGCGCCTGCCGCTGGGCAAGCCTACATCGGCCGGCGACAGGCGCTCGCGGCGCGCCCGCAGGAAGGCGGCGAGGTCGTGGCGCGTGCGTTCCAGGGTTCGCATGAGCCTATTCCATTGCCTTTGGTAATAGCATAAATGGCTAAATTGTAATTGCTTAAAAGGGCGTTGAGAATGCTGGCCTCACTTCCCTGGATCAGCAAGATGTGCACCAAATTTCCGCTTTCCGACTTGCCCGCCCACGCTTCCCCGCGGTCCTCCTGGCTGGGGCTGTCCGTGTTGCTGCTGGGCGGGTTCGTGACGATCTTCGACTTGTTCGTGGTCAATGTGGCCATTCCCAGCATGCAGGCCGGGCTGGGCGCGAGCTTGTCGCAGATAGGGTTCATCGTGGCCGGCTACGAGCTGGCTTTTGGCGTGCTGCTGATTACCGGCGGGCGGTTGGGCGATCGGTTCGGACGCCGCCGCCTGTTCGTCGCGGGCATGGCGGGCTTTACGCTGGCCTCGCTATTGTGCGGTCTGGCGCCCAGCGCCGGGTTTCTGGTCGGCGCGCGGGTATTGCAGGGGTGGGCTGCGGCCTTGCTGTTTCCGCAGGTCTATGCTTCGATCAGGGTCAACTTCGAGGGCGACGACCGCCGCCGCGCTTTCGGGCTGCTGGGGATGACGCTGGGCCTGGCTGCCATCGCGGGCCAGGTGCTGGGCGGCTGGCTGGTGCATGCCGACTTGTCGGGGTTGGGCTGGCGCAGCATCTTCCTCATCAACGTACCCATCGGCCTGTTCGCATTGGCCGCCGCGCGCGGCATTCCGGAAACCCGTGCGCCGTTCCGCCCGGGCCTGGACTGGCCGGGCGTGGCGCTGGTCAGCGCGGGGCTGGCGCTCTTGCTGGTTCCGCTGATCGAAGGGCCTGGCCAGAATTGGCCGGCCTGGAGCATCGCGTCGCTGGCCGCGGCGGTGGCGCTGCTCGGGCTGTTCTGTCGGCAGCAAGAGCGCCGGCGCACGAGCGGCCAGTTGCCGCTGGTGGACATGCGCCTGCTCGGGCAACGCCGTTTCGCGCTGGGAGCCTTGCTGGTGCTGCTGGTCTATTCCACGTCCAGCTCCTTCTTCTTGTGTTTCGCCTTGTTGACACAGACCGGGCTGGGGCTGGATGCCTTTGCCGCGGGCAGCATTTTCGCGCCGTGCAGCGTGGGCTTTGTGCTGGCGTCGCTGGCCGCGCCGCGGCTGGCGGGGCGGTGGGGCGTCAAGGCCATCGTCGCGGGGGCATTGGTCTACGCGGCCTCGATCGGGGTGCTGGTCGCGCAGGTGCAGATGGCAGGCGCAACGCTCGCGCCGGCACGGCTGATCCCCGTCCTGGTCGTGGTCGGGGCCGGTCAGGGCCTTATCATGACGCCGCTGTTGAACCTGGTGCTGGGGCTTGTCGAAGAGACTCATGCCGGCATGGCGTCGGGAGTGATTTCGACCGTCCAGCAGGTCGGCGCGGCGCTGGGCGTGGCGGTGGTCGGGATGCTGTTCGCCGGCGCGCTTGCGGCAAGCGACGCGGGGGCGGCGCAGGCCGGCCGATATGCCTCGGCCTTCGTCGCGGGGATGCTGTACAACCTGGGCGCGGCCCTGCTGGTTTGCGTGTTGCTGATCACGCTGGCGAGAACGCCGCGGCTATGTCATGAAGCGGGTTCGGTCCGGTAGACTGTGCGCACCTCGCCGTCGGGCGTGTTCGACGATATGTACGAACCCTCGGCGCCCCTTCGATATCAAAGGACCTCCATCATGCGGGAAGATCGCCTGGCCCGGCTAGTGCCCGAACTGCTTGTCACCGACCTGTCGGCCAGCCTGAAGTTCTGGGTCGATCTCTGCGGGTTCTCCATTTTGTACCAGCGCGAGGAGGAACGCTTTGCCTTCCTGGACCTGGACGGGGCGCAGGTGATGCTCGATGAATTGCGCGGCAACGGCCGCTGGGTTACCGGACCCCTGGACAGGCCATTCGGCAGGGGGCTCAATCTGGAAATCAAGGTGGCCGCCGTAGAACCGCTCATCGCCGGCTTCGAGGCCGGAGGCTGGCCGTTGTATCAAGGGCTGGAGGAGCAGTGGTACCGCAGCAACGATGTCGAGATCGGCGTGCGGCAGTTTCTTGTCCAGGACCCGGACGGCTATTTGCTGCGATTTTCCGCCCGGATCGGTACGCGGCCCTACCCGGGCCGATAGCCGGCGCGCCAGGCCCGGGCCGCCTCACTCCCCCCGATACCCCAGCCGGCGCGAGACTTCCAGCGCGCAGGCGCGCAGCGGCCGCGCCACGGCGCCATCGAAGTCGCTGTCGAAGGTCACCGACGGCCCCATGACGAGAATGCCCAGCGCCAGGTGGCCGGCCGAGTCGAACACCGGCGCGCACAGGGCGTCGATGCCGGGGATGGGCTGGCTCAACGAGCGCGACATGCCGTGGCGGCGCGTTTCCGCCAGGGCGGTCTCGAAGGCCTCGGTGGTGATGCTCACCCGCGCGCCGCTGCGCGCGCCGGGATAGGCGCGGTCTTCCTGCAGGGCGCGCTCGACGATCTTGTGCGGCAGGTACGCCGCGAACAGCCGTCCGGTCGCCGTCGTCGTCAATGCCATCACGGTGCCCGTGCGCAGGTTCACGTGCATGGGTTCGATCGGTTCTTCCAGCCGCACGATGGTGGGGCCCAGGTTGCCCCAGACGGCCAGCGCCACGCTCTGGCGGGTCTCGGCGGCCAGGGGCTCGATGAACTGCGTGGCTTCCTTGACCGGATCCAGGCGCTGCAGGCGCGCGAAGCCCAGCTGCAGGGCGAGCGGCCCGAGCTCGTAGTGCCCGGCATCGTTCTGCGTGACAAACCCCACCTTCAGGAAGCTCACCATGTAGGGGTGGGCCTTGCCGGTTGTCATGCCGGCGGCGCGGGCCAGGTCTTTCAGCGCGATGGGTCGCACATGGCGCGCCAGCTGGAGCAGCAGCGCGCTGCCTATTTCTACGGATTGGATGCCGCGCCGGTTTTTTTCCATGGGCAGATCTGCAGCCTGTTTTTCAAGAATCATCGGCATAGGGTAAACCACGACATTAACGGATGCGTTCGTCTAATACGTACTATTCGATACTATCATACGCATTGACAATTATCAGATGAGCGGTACAGAATGGCCGGGCACATCAAGAAAAGCGGAGACATGGCATGGCGCAAGAGGACGTTGCGGTAGACGTGCTGGTGGTGGGCACCGGCGCATCCGGCATGGCGGCGGCGATCACCGCGGCCTCGCAGGGGCTGAAGGTGCTGGTGGTGGAAAAGGAGAGCCGCTACGGCGGGACGACGGCGCGCTCGGGCGGATGGCTGTGGGTGCCCGGCACGCACCTGGCGACAGAGCAGGGTATTCGCGAGCCCGCCGGCGCGGCCAAGGAATATCTGCGGCACGAGGCGACCACGCATTTCGACGAGGCGCGGGTCGACGCCTTCCTGGAGAACGGGCCCAAGGCCATCGAGTTCTTCACGCGCAACACCTGCGTGCAATTCGACATGCCGGCGGTGTTTCCCGACTATCACGCCGAAGCGGTGGGCGGGCAGCCGGGCGGGCGGTCGATGGTGACGCGCCCGTTCGACGGGCGCGAGCTCGGGGCGCGCGTCAAGCAGCTGGCGCCGGCGCTGCCGGAACTGACGGTGTTCGGCATGATGCTGGGGTCGGGGGCCGAGATCAAGCATTTCATGCGGGCCTTCAAGTCGCCGGCGTCGTTTGCTTATGTGGCCAGGCGCCTGGCGCGGCACTTCCTGGACGTGCTGCGCCATGGCCGTGGCATGACGCTGACCAATGGCAATGCGCTGGCGGGCCGCCTGGCCAAGGCCGGGATGGACTTGAATATTCCGGTATGGCTGTCCGCGCCGGTCACGCGCCTGCTGTTCGAGGACGGCCGCGTGACCGGCGCCATCGTGCGGCGCGAGGGCCGCGAGCTGCAGGTACGCGCCTCGGCCGGCGTGGTGCTGGCCTGCGGCGGCTTTCCCTACGACATCGAACGGCGCCGCGCGCTGTTCCCGCATGCGCCTACCGGCCAGGAGCACTTCTCGCCTTCGCCTTCGACCAACACCGGCGACGGCTTGCGCCTGGCGGAGTCGGTCGGCGGCGTGGTGGACGGCACCATCCCGCATGCCGCGGCCTGGGTTCCCACTTCCGTGACCACGCGCCCGGACGGCAGCCAGGGTGTCATGCCGCATTTCATCGACCGCGCCAAGCCCGGCGTCATCGCCGTCACGACCGAGGGGCGCCGCTTCACCAACGAAGGCAATTCTTATCATGACTTCGTACAGGCCATGGTCGCCGCGTGCCGCGGCAAGCCGCAGGTCTCGGCCTGGCTGCTGTGCGACCACAGGGCCCTGCGCAACTATGGCCTCGGCTGCGTGGCGCCTTTCCCGATGCCGATCGGCCGCCACCTGAAGTCCGGCTATCTGAAGCGCGGCGCCAGCGTGGCGGAGCTGGCGGGCAAGATCGGCGTGGACCCCGCGATCCTGCAGGCCACCATCGAGGAATTCAACGAAGGCGCCCGGCGCGGCGAGGACCCGGCTTTCGGCAAGGGCAGCAAGGCCTACAACCGATACCAGGGCGACGCCAGCGTGACGCCCAATCCCTGCCTGGCGCCGCTGGAGCACGGCCCCTACTACGCGATCAAGCTGGTGGTGGGCGACATCGGCACCTTCGCCGGCCTGGTGACCGATGCGCGCACGCGCGTGCTCGACGCGCAGCGCCAGCCGATCGCCGGGCTGCACGCGGTGGGCAACGATGCCGCCAGCGTGATGGGCGGCAATTATCCGGGCGCGGGCATCACGCTGGGGCCGGCGCTGACCTTCGGCTATATCGCCGGCATGCAGCTGGCGGCCGCCGCCCGCGGGCGCGCCGCGCAGGGCGAGCCCGCGATGGCCGCGACCGCGGCCGCAATGGCCTGAATACCGCTGCCAGACGCGAACATCACCAGGAGGACTGCATGCATTATCCCGACACCATCGCGCCGCCGCTCTTGCCGGGCAGGCTGGCCCTGGTGACCGGCGCGGGCCAGGGCAATGGCCGCGCCATTGCCCTGGGGCTGGCGCAAGCCGGCGCCCGCGTCATCGTGACCGATATCAATGCCGCCGCCGTGGAAGAAACCGCCGCGCAGGTGCGCGCCGGGGATGGCACGGCCTGGGCCTTCCCCCTGGACGTGACTTCGGCCGACGCCTGCCGCACGCTCGCCGCGCGGGTGGGCGCCGAGATCGGCGCGGTGGACCTGCTGGTCAACAACGCCGGCATCATCATTCGCGAGAACACCAGCAGCCCCAGGGCCGAGGCCAACTGGAAGGCGACACTGGACGTGAACGTGCACGGCACCTTCAACGTGACCCATGCGTGGCTGCCCGCGCTACGCGCCACGCGCGGCTGCATCGTCAACCTGGCGTCGATCGCGGCCTTTGCGGGACAGGCGGGCAGCCTGGGCTACTCGCCTTCGAAGGGCGCGATCAAGATGTTCACGCAGTCGCTGGCCGCCGAACTGGCGCCGCACGGGGTGCGGGTCAATGCGCTGGCGCCGGGCGTGATCGCCACGCCCATGACGGCGGCCACGCGCGAAGACCCGGACCGGCTGGCGGCGTTCATGACGCGCATTCCGATGGGTCGGGTCGGCGAGACCGACGACCTGGTCGGGCCGGTGATATTCCTTGCCTCCGACATGGCGCGTTATGTCACGGGCGTGACGCTGCCGGTGGACGGAGGTTTCCTGGCGGTCTGAGCCGCCCGCCCGCAACTGTCCGCATAGTCATAATCATCGAGGAGACAACATGAGGCTGAAACACTTATACCTGGCCTTCGCGGCCACGGCGGCGCTGGCCGGTACCGCGGCCTGCGCCCAGGACATCAAGTTCGGCTACAACGGCGACCTGTCGGCGTCGCCGTCCGCGCAGAGCGGCCAGGCCGCCGTGCTGGGCATGGCGGCCGCCATCGAGGACATCAACGCCGCCGGCGGCTTGCTGGGCCGCAAGATCACGCTGGTCACGCGCGACGATGTCTCGGCGCCGCCGAAGTCCATCCAGAACATGAGCGACCTGATCGACAACGAGGGCGTCGTGGCGGTATTCGGCCCGACCAACTCGGGCAATGCCATGGCCTGGAAGCATATCGCCAACCGCAAGAAGATTCCGGTCATGGGCAACGTGGGGTCGGGCACCGACATCACCAAGCCGATGCGCCCGAACGCCGACAACTACATGTTCCGCGTTTCCATGGTGGACCGGGAACAGGTGGCCGCGCTGATGGCCTACGTGAAGAAGAACGGCGAGAAATCCAAAGTGGTGGGCCTGATGGCCGAGACGACCGGCTATGGCCAGGGCGGCATGAAGGACATGCAGGAGATCGCCAAGCTGCAAGGGATCGAGATCGCGGCGACCGAGCATTTCGGCGTGGGCGACACCGACATGACTTCGCAGTTGAACAAGATGAAGGCCGCCGGGGTGGATACGCTGGTGGTGTGGGCGCAGGGTACGCCCAACGCCCAGCTCATCCGCAGCATGGAGAAGATCAACTATTTCCCGCTCACGCTGACCTCCTGGGCGTCGGACAACATCACTTTCTTCGACGCCGCCGGCAAGGAATTGTCGGAGAAGCCGATCTTCATGCGCACCGTGAGCGACCAGCGCACGGCGGAGCAGCAGCAGCTCTATGACCGCATCGGCGCCAAGCTGCGCGCGCCCAGCTCGTTCTCGTTCGCGCTGCACGGTTATGACTCCGTGCTGCTGGTGGCCGCCGCCATCCGGCAGGCCGGCAGTACCGACGGCCCGGCGGTGCGCATGGCCCTGGAGGACCTCAAGGAGCCGGTCGACGGGCTGCTCAAGAACTACGACAAGCCGTTCAGCCAGACCAATCACGAGGCGCTCACCGCCAAGGACCTGGTCTGGATCCGCTGGAAGGACGGCAAGCTGGCGCGCTATAGCGACGCGCTGACCGAATCGCTGACCCCGGCCGACTTCAAGCAATAGGCCGGCGCGGCGCACGACACGATAACCGCGGCGCGGCCCGACCGGGGGCGCGCCGCGAGCGGAGACATCATCTATGGCAGAAGCGCTCTTGCAGGCGATCATCAGCGGCCTGGCCGTGGGCGGCGCCTACGCCCTGGTGGCGCTGGGCTTCAGCATCACCTTCACCACGACCAAGACCCTCAATTTTTCGCACGGCGAGTTCGTCTCGGCCGGCGCCTTTGTCGGCATGAGCGCGCTGTTCCTGATGCTGGGCATCCCGGTCACGGCCACCAGTTTCGGCGGCGCGCTGCCGTCGGCCACCTCGCAGTTGCTGGCCCTGGCCGGCGTGCTGGCGGCGATGGGCGTGCTAGGCTGGTTGCTCTACATCGTCGGGGTACGGCCGTTCGCGGGCCGGCCGGGCATGGCCTGGGTGATGAGCACGCTGGGATTCGGCGTCGTCCTGCAGAGCATCGGCCTGGCGATCTGGGGGCCGAAGCCCGTGGTGGTGCCTTCGCCGGTGGGCGATGCGGTCATCCGGTACCTGGGCGTGGGCGTGCGGCCGCAGGAATTGCTGACGCTGGGCGTGGCGATCGCGGTGATGATCGTCTTCGAGCGGGTCATGAACCACACCATGGTGGGCAAGGCGATGCGCGCGGTGGCGGCCAACGGCAATGTCGCCAGTCTCATGGGCATCAATACCCAGGCCATGATGATAGGCGCCTTCGTGGTCAGCTCGGCCCTGGCCGGCCTGTCGGGTTTCCTGCTCGCGCCGATTGCGCAGGCTTCGCTCTTCATGGGACTGGCGGTGGGCCTGAAGGGCTTCTCGGGCGCCATGATCGGCGGGCTGGGCAACCCGCGCGGCTGCGTGATCGGCGGGTTCGTGCTGGGCGTGTTCGAGTCGCTGGTGAACCTGTGGCAGGCGCAATGGCGCGAGGTGGCGGTGTTCGCGCTGGTGATCCTGGTGCTGGCCTTCCGTCCCACGGGCCTGTTCGGCCGCAAGCTGGTGGAGAAAGTATGACGCGAGGACGCCATCTGGCCGCGGTGACGGCCGCCGCCGCCGCGTTGATCGGGGGGGCCGCGCTGCTGGCCAACGACTATTACCTGCGGATCGCCTTCATGATCTGCGTGTACTACCTGTGCGCGGCGGGGATGAATGTGCTGGTGGGCTACGCCGGGCAGAAATCGCTGGGCCAGGCCGGGCTGTTCGCGGCCGGCGCCTATGCCGTGGCGCTGCTGACTACCTGGTACGAGCTCGATCCCTGGCTGGCGCTGGCGCTGGCGGCGGTGGTGGCCGGCCTGTGCGGCGTGCTGGTCGCGCTGCCCTCGCTGCGGGTGAAGGGGCCTTATCTCGCCATGGTGACGCTCGCCTTCGGCATCGTGGTCGAGAAGCTGGTGGCGGAGTGGACCGACGTCTTCGGCGGCGCGCAGGGCATCTACGGCATCCAGCCGCTGACCTGGAACGGCGAGCCGTTCGACATGCGGCAGTGGGTGTGGTTCGGCATCGTGATGTGCGCCGCGACGCACCTGCTGCTGCGCAACCTGCTGTGCGGGCGCTTCGGGCGCGCGCTGCACTCGCTGCAGGCCGACGAAATCGCCGCGGCTTCGGTCGGCGTGCGCGTGTACCGGGCCAAGGTCATCGCCTTCGTCATCGCGGCGGTCACCTGCGGCGTCGCGGGCGCCATGGTGGCGCAGCAGAACCAGTACATCAATTCCGATTTCATCACCTTCCACCTGTCGATCTTCATCCTGCTGCTGGTGCTGTTCGGCGGCTCGGGCACGCAGGCCGGGCCGCTGGTGGGCGCGGTGATCCTGACGGTGGTCGATGCGATGCTGGCGCGCTGGCCCTCGGTGCAGCATTTCGTCTATGGCTTCCTGTTGCTGTTCGCCTTGTATGTGATGCCGGGCGGCGTGGTCGGCGTGGCGGCGCGCTGGCGTCCGCGCCGCGCGCGCGCCGACGCCGCGCCGCGGGTGGATGCCGCGCCGCCCCTGCGCGAGCCGGGCGCCGGGCCGCTGCTCACCGTCACGGAGGTCAGCAAGGCCTATGGCGGCGTCAAGCCCGCCAACCAGGTGTCGTTCCAGCTGCAGCGCGGCCACATCCACGCGCTCATCGGCCCCAACGGCGCCGGCAAGAGCACGATGATCAACATGCTCAGCGGCGTGGTCGTGCCCGACCAGGGGTCGATCCAGTTCATGGGGCGCGAGGTGGCCGGGCTGCCGGTGCACCGCATCTGCCAGCTCGGCATGGGGCGGACCTTCCAGAACCTGCGGCTGTTCGGCGAGCTGTCGGTGCTGGACAACGTCATGCTGGGACGCCACAGCCGCATGCGCAATAGCTTCTTCAGCTCGCTGGCGGCCTTGCCCGGCGCCCGCCGCCAGGAGGAGGGGACGCGCCGGCGCGCGTACCAGCTGCTGCGCTTCGTCGGCCTGGCGGAGCTGGCCGGGCAGCCGGCCGGCAGCCTGCCATATGGCCTGCAACGCCGCGTGGAGCTGGCGCGCGCGCTCGCCACCGAGCCGCACCTGCTGCTGCTGGACGAGCCGGCGGCCGGGCTGAACCCCCAGGAAACCGCGGAGCTGGGCGAACTGCTCACCCGCATCTGCCGTTGCGGCGTGACCATCCTCATGGTCGAGCACCACATGGACCTGGTGATGTCGGTGTCGGACCATGTGATCGTGCTGGACTACGGCGTGAAGATCGCCGAAGGCAAGCCGGCCCAGGTGCAGGCAGACCCGCGCGTGGTCACGGCATATCTGGGCGTGGACGACGAGGCCGACCGCGCCGGCGGCGCGCCACTGCCGGTCGGCGCGCCCGCCTGATGGAGACGACGATGCTGAAACTTGAATCCGTCCGGGTGCGCTATGGCGCCATCGAGGCCGTCAAGGGCGTGGACCTGGAAGTGCGCGCGGGCGAGGTGGTGACCATCATCGGCGCCAACGGCGCCGGCAAGAGCACGTTGTTGAAAGCGATCTGCGGCCTGGAGCCGCTGGCCGGCGGGCGCGTGCTGTTCCAGGACCGCGACTGCACCCGCTTGGCGCCGCACAAGCGCGTCGCGCTGGGGATCGCCATGTCGCCCGAAGGGCGCGGGGTGTTCGCCGACCAGACCGTACTGGAAAACCTCATGCTCGGGGCCTATGGCCTGCGCGACCGCAAGCAGGCGGTGGCCGCGGCGATCGAGCGCGAGTTCGCGCGTTTCCCGCGCCTGCGCGAACGGCGGGATCAGCTGGCCGGCACGCTGTCGGGCGGCGAGCAGCAGATGCTCGCCATCTCGCGGGCGCTGATGAGCGAGCCGCGCATGCTGCTGCTGGACGAGCCGTCGCTGGGCCTGGCGCCGCTGGTCATCAAGGACATCTTCGCCGCCATCAGGCAGCTGCGCGAAAGCGGCCTGACCATCCTGCTGGTGGAGCAGATGGCCAAGCAGGCGCTGGGCGTGGCCGATCGCGCCTATGTGCTGGAAACCGGCCTTATCACCCTGGCCGGGCCGGGCCGCCAGCTCCTGGACGATCCCAAGGTCAAGGCCGCCTATCTTGGCGCGCACTGAAGGAGGGCGCCGATGACCGCCGCCTCCCGCCTGTTCTCCCCGTTGCGCATCCGCGACCTGGAACTGCCCAACCGCATCGTGATCTCGCCGATGTGCCAGCACGCCGCCCGCAACGGGCACGCCGCTTCCTGGCACCTGGTGCACCTGGGCAAGTTCGCGCTGGGCGGCGCGGGCCTCGTCCTGACCGAAAGCACCGCGGTCGATCCGCGCGGGCGCATCGGCAGCGCCGACCTGGGCTTGTGGCAAGACAGCCAGGCGGAGGCGCTGCGGCCCGTGGTGGAGTTCGTGCACGAGCAGGGCAGCGCGTTCGGCGTGCAGTTGGCGCATGCCGGCCGCAAGGCGGGCAGCCAGCCGCTGTGGGAGGGCGGCGCGGCGCTGACCCCGCAAGAGATGGCGCGCGACGGCCTGCCCTGGCGGCGGCTGGGGCCGAGCGCCCGCGCCGCCGGGCCGGGCTGGTCGGTGCCCAACGCGCTCGACGAGGCCGGCATCGAGGCCGTCATCGAGGCCTTTGCCGCTGCCGCGGCGCGCGCCGAGCGCGCTGGCGTGGACGTGATCGAGCTGCATTTCGGGCATGGCTACCTGGTGGCGGCCTTCCTGTCGCCGCACGCCAACCGGCGCGCGGACCGCTGGGGCGGCTCGATCCAGAACCGCATGCGCCTGGCGCTGGCCATCGCCGCGCGGGTGCGCGCCGTCTGGCCGGCCGGCAAGCCGCTGTTCGCCCGGCTGTCCGCCGTGGACGGCAGCGTGGGAGGATGGGGCCTGGACGACTCCGTGCTGCTGGCGCGCGAGCTGGCCGCGCGGGGAGTCGATGTCGTCGATTGTTCTTCGGGCGGCCTGACCGAGGAAACCCGGGCGCTGCCGGTGCCGCGCGGGCTGGGGTTCCAGGTGCCGTTCGCCGAATATATCCGCGCGCAGGCCGGCGTCATGACCCAGGCCGTGGGCATGATCGTCGACGCCGCGCAAGCCGAGGACATCGTCGCGCAAGGGCGCGCCGATCTGGTGGCGATCGGCCGCGAGGCCTTGTTCGACCCCTACTGGCCGCGCCACGCCGCCCAGGCGCTGGGCGTGGACCCGGATTTCCGGCTGTGGCCCGTGCGCCATGGCATCTGGCTGCGCAAGCGCGCGCCAGCCCTGGCGCAGGCGCGGTCCCCGGCCACTGGCGCGTGATTCATCGATGAGGAGATTGGCGATGGCTTTCCGGATGGGCTTGATCCGCAAGCGGCCCGATTGGACGCAGGCGGCGTTCGAGCGGCATTGGCGCGACGTGCACGGGCCGCTGGCCCGCGCCTTGCCGGGCCTGTGTTCCTATTGGCAGAACGTGGTCACCGAGCGCGCGCAGCGCGGCATCGACTATGCGCGCGGCGCCTGGGACTTCGACGGTTTTTCGCAACTGCGCTTCGAAGGCGGCGGGACGGCCTTGTCCGACGACGCGCCGGCCCGCGCGCTGGCGGCCGACGAACGGCATTTCCTGGGCGGCCTGCATATCGTCACCGTGGAGCCGACCGAAGTGGTCGCGCCGCCGTCCGCGCCCGCGCGCGCCGGCCTGCTGAAGCGGATGTCGCTGCTGCGCCGGCGCGACGACATGGACGAAGCCGCCTTCCGGCGCGAATGGCGCGCGCATGCGGAACATGTATGCGAAATGCCGGGCGTGGCGGGTTATCGGCAGAACGTCGTGCTGGCGCGCGAACGGGTCAAGGGCCAGGCATGCGACTATGCCGGCCTGCCGATCGACGGCATCGTCGAGTTGTGGTTCGAAGACGCGGCCAGGCTCGAAGCGGCGTTCCGCAGCGACAGGGGCCGGCGCACCATGGCGCATGCCAGGACCTTCCTGGCCGAAATCACGGTTTTCGCCGTGCGCGAACGCGATGTGCTGGCCGGCGACGCCGGGCCGCGCGCCGCCTCGGCCTGAGCGCGCCCCGGCAAGGCAGGTAAACTGGGCTTCTCACCAGCACGGAGGGCCTATGAACAAGATCGCTATCGCCGCCACGGCGCTGTTGGCCACGGGATGCGCGAGTTCCGCGGGGGATTCCCCCGGACCCGTCGGCATGCCCAATCCGGCTTCGGCCTATTGTGTCGAGCGCGGCGGCAAGCTGGCCATCGAGGACCGTCCGGCCGGCCAGGTGGGCATCTGCACGCTGCCCGACGGCACGCGGATCGAGGAATGGGAACTGTATCGCCGCGATCATCCCGCCAAATAACCGCCGCGCCGGCCGCGCCGGCCCGGCCCGATGAGGAGAGACCGACCATGATGCGCATGTTGTCCTGCCTGCTGGCGCTCGCCATCGCTGCGTTGCCGGCGTTGGCGCACGCGGAGTCCGATCCGGCCCTGGCGGGCCAGAGCGTGACCCGCGAGATCGACGGCGGCCAGCAGACGCGCGAATACGCGCGCAACGGCACCCTGATCTACGAGGTGATCGAGCGCGAGGTGCGGCGCGACGGGACCAAGATGACCCAGGCCATCGAGCGCGAGTGGCAGGACAACGGCACGCCGGTGCGCGAGCAGGAGTTCCTGGGGGGCCGGGAAATGCGCGGCACCCTGTGGTACATGAACGGCAAGGTCAAGGAAAAGCGGGTCGACCAATCCATCCATGCGCCGCGCGGCACGCCGGGCACCTACGTGGAACGGTTTTCGGACATGGGCGTGCTGCAGTCGGCGGGCGTGTTCCAGGGGCAGTTCCGTCACGTCGGGGTGCACCGGTACTACGACGAGGCGGGCAAGCTGGCGCGCGAGGTCACCTACGGGCCCGACGGCGTGCAGCGTTCCAGCAAGACCTTCGACGGCGGCGCAGCCGCGGCGACCGTCGAGTACTATCCCGACGGCTCGCGCAAGCTGCCCTGACAGGCGGCGGGCCGCATGGCGCCATTTCAGTGCGCCGGCGCCAGCCCGGCCATTGCCGCCCGCACGAAACCCAGCAGGCTGTCGCTGGCCCAGGTGCCGGCCATCAGCTCCGGCTCGTTCGCCAGCGCCTGGCGGAACTTGGCGTGCGTGGCCGGGTCTGCGCCGGCATAGCTCTTGAACAAGTCCAGCCAGCGCCGCGCCAGCGCCCGGCCCTCGGGCGAGCCGGGCGGCGTGCCCGCCTCGAGCGCGTCGCGCACGTCGGCCATCAGTTGCGGCCATTCCGCCGCCCGCTGCCCGTAATGGGCGCGCATGTAGCGGGACTCTTCCGGCGTCAGGTATTGCTCGTAGATGCGCAGCTTGCTCTCCGAGAAGGCTTGCAGCACATAGTCGCGCATGGCGGGTGAAATGCCCAGGTGGGCCTGCAGCGACGGCTCGCGCTCGTGCATCTGGTTCAGCTTGACGAGCAGGCGCGGGTCGCCATCGGTGTCGCGCACCAGCTGCGTCATCCAGCGCACCGCCAGGTCGCGCGCCGGCGCGGCCTCGGGCGCGGTGCCGGCCTGCATCAGCTCGCGCGCCTCGCCGGCCAGCGCCATCCAGGCGGCGTCGCCTGTCGGGCTGTTCCGATACATGGGCAGGCGCGTGAGTTCGTCGGGGGAAAAATACTTGTCGTACACGGTCATCAACTCCAGTGTGGTGAGCCAGTCGCCCAAGTCCGGTTCCGCGCCTTCGACCAGTTGGCCGTGCAGTTGGGCAAGGCGCGCGCGCAGCCTCGCGGCCTGCCCGATCTGCCGGTCGAGCATGCTGATCTGCCTGGCGACGATGTCGGCCAGCGGGGGACTCGGGCCGTCCAGGTAAGCGCCGATCTCGGCCAGCGACAGCCCGAAGCGGCGCAGCGCCTGGATCCGGTGGAGCCGTGCGATGTCGTCGCGACCATACAGCCGATAGCCGTTCCCGGCGCGCGCCGAGGGCGTCAGCAGGCCGATCGCATGATAGTGGTGCAGCGTGCGGACGGTGAGTCCGCTACGCTTGGCCAGTTCTCCTACTTTCAGTTGCATGGTGCCTCCGTTCATTGCGCACTCCGAAGTGTGAGGCGTAACGTTACGTGAGGGTCAAGCACCCGGCAACCGCGGCGCCGGCAGCGGCCGCCTCAGATGGTCGACGGCCCGCCCAGGATCACCGTGTACTGCGACGACAGCACCCCGCCATTGCCGTGCGCCAGCGCGACTTCCGCGCCCTGGACCTGGCGCTGGCCGCACTGGCCGCGCAGTTGGCGGACCGCCTCGATCAGCAGGAAAATGCCGTACATGCCGGGATGGCAGTACGACAGGCCGCCGCCATTGGTGTTGACCGGCAAGGCGCCGCCCGGCGCGATGCGGCCGTTGCCGACGAACGCGCCGCCTTCCCCCTTGGCGCAAAAGCCCAGGTCTTCCAGGAACAGGATCGTGTTGATCGTGAAGGCGTCGTACAGCCCGACCACATCGATATCGGACGAGGTCAGGCCGGCCTGCGCGTAGGCCAGCGAACCGGATACGCGCGCGCCGGTATTGACCAGGTCCGGCATGTTGGAGATGGTCTGGTGCGTGGTGCAGTGGCCCGTGCCCAGCAGATAGACCGGCGGCTGCGCGAGCGCCCGCGCGCGCGCCGGGGTGGTCAGCACCACGGCGCCGCCGCCGTCGGACACCAGGCAGCAGTCGCGGATCGTCAACGGGTGGCTGACCATGCGCGAGGCCATCACCTCTTCGACCGTCAGCGGCGTTTTTTCCCAGGCGGCGGGGTTCAGCAGCGCCCATTGGCGCGCGGCCACGGCGACCTCGGCCAGCTGCTCGCGGGTGGTGCCGAACTCGTGCATGTGGCGGGCGGCCGCCAGGGCGTAGGCGGTGGGCGGCAGGAACGGCTTGAACGGCGATTCGTAGGGGTTCCATTCGGCGCGGCTGGTGTTCTTGCGGCCCAGCGAGCGCTGGGTGCTGCCGTAAGCGACCACGGCGACTTCGCACAGGCCGGCGGCGATCGCGGCCTCGGCCCGCGCCAGGTGGCCCATGAACGACGATCCGCCCGTCGAGGTCGAGTCGATGTAGGCCTCGGGCAGGGCCAGGTACTCGGCCAGCGCCAGGCCCGCCAGGCGGCTCTGGCTGGTGGCGCAGAACAGGCCGTCCACGTCGCGGATGGACAGGCCGCAGTCGTCGAGGGCGCGGTAGACGCCCTGCGCCATCAGGTCGATGGCGGACCAGGCGTCGCCGACGGCGCCCAGGTCGGATTCGGCGGCGCCCGCCACGACGGCGCGGCCGGGTTTGAAATCAGCACTCATTGCGCGGGCTCCAGCAGCGTGAACACGGGGATCGGATCGTCCAGCCCTTCCTCGGCAATGGCCTGGAAGCGCACGCGCTGGCCGATGGCCACGCGCGCGGGGTCGGCGAGGATGACGCGGCTCATCATGCGGAAGCCCTCGTCCAGGTCGATCAGCGCCACGTTGTAGGGGTCGCCCTTGCGCGGGTACACCACGGACGTGCTGTACACGGTGCCCAGGCCGGCGCTGATGCGCCATTCCAGGCAGTCCTGGCCGGAATAGGGGCAGCGCACGCGCGGGAAGAACACCGCGCGCCCGGCCGCCGGGCTGAACTGATAGGCCAGCTGGCCGGCCCGCAGGTGGCGCACGTAGCGCGCATAGGGCGCGTCGCCACCCGGGGCATCATCGGGTCGTGCGTGCATCACTTGCCCTTTTCGTACATCAGGTTGAGGGTTTCGGCGACCATCACGGGGCGTTCCTGGCCCTCGCGGTACATGGTGTTGCCGTAGGTCAGGCGCACGCCGCCCTCCATGCGCTCGAACGCCACCAGGCTGCGCTCCAGCCGGATGCGCGCGCCCACTTGCACCGGCGCGGTGAAGCGCACCTTGTTCGAGCCGTAGTTGATGCCGCGGCCGCGCTCGCGCACCTGCACGATCTCGCCGCCCATGCCGGACATGAGCGAGAACGTCAGCATGCCGTGGGCGATGGTCTTGCCGTCGGGCAGCTCGCGCCGCGCGCGCGCCACGTCCACATGGATCCAGTTGCGGTCGCCCGAGATGCGGGCGAAGTCGTCGATCATTTCCTGGGTGATTTCCACCCAGTCGGTCCGGCCCAGGATCTTGCCCACATGGGCTTCCAGGTCGTAGGGGGTGTCGAGAGTCAGCATCGGCTTGCCTTGCAGAAGAGGGCGTCCCCTGGACGGGACGCGCCGGGTTACAGGACGGACGCCAGGCGTCCGGCGACCAGCGCATGCGCCTGGTCGATCATGCGGCGCACCAGTTCGCCGCAGGTGGGCACGTCGTCGATCAGGCCCTGGATCATGCCGACGGTCCAGATGCCACCTTCGACGTCGCCGCTTTCATACACGCCGCGGCCCTTGGCGCCGGCGACCAGCGGGCCGATGCGGTCGATGCCGGCGCCCGCCGCTTCCAGCTCGACGACCTGGCCGGACAGGGCGTTGCGCCAGACGCGGCTGGTATTGCGCAGGCTGCGCAGGATGAGCCGGGTGTCGGTCTCGCTGGAGCGCGTGATGGCCTCCTTGATGTCGGGATGCACCGGCGATTCCTGGGTGCACATGAAGCGCGTGCCCATGTTGATGCCCTCGGCGCCCAGCGCCAGCGCCGCGACGAGGCCGCGGGCATCGCCGAAGCCGCCCGAGGCGATCACGGGGATGTCCACCTGCGCCACGGTGGCGGGAATCAGGATCAGGCCGGGGATGTCGTTCTCGCCGACATGGCCGGCGCATTCGAAGCCGTCGATGGAGACGATGTCCACGCCGATCTCCTGGGCCTTGCGGGCATGGCGCGGCGTGGTGCACTTGTGGATCACGCGCACGCCGGCCGCCTTCAGGGCCGGCAGGTGCTCGCGCGGGTTGTTGCCGGCGGTCTCGACGATCTTGATGCCGGCATCGATGATGGCGTCGCGGTACTCGGCGTAGGGAACCGGCTTGAGGGTGGGCAGGAACGTGAGGTTCACGCCGAACGGCCGGTCCGTCATGTCGCGCACGCGGGCGATTTCGCGCTGCAGCGCCTCCGGGCTGGGCTGCGTCAGCGCCGTCAGGATGCCGAGGGCGCCGGCGTTGGAGACGGCCGCGACCAGTTCGGCGCGGGCGACCCATTGCATGCCGCCCTGCACGATAGGGTGCTCGATGCCGAGCAGGCGGGTAACTGCGGTTTGCAACTTATTCTCCTAGGACGGGGGGGCGGTACACCGACCAGTCGGTGGCCAGGGTCAGCGGGGCGCCGGTGACCGCCTGCAGGTCCGGCAGGGTCCATCCTTCGGCCATGCGCCGCACGACCAGTCCGGCGGCGGTAATGTCGATGACGGCAAGGTCGGTGTAGACGCGGTCGACGCAGCCCGGCGCGGTCAGGGGGTAGGCGCATTGCTGCAGGATGCGCGGCTGGCCGTCCTTGGTGCAGTGCTCCATCAGCACCCACACCTGCTCGGCGCCGGCGGCCAGGTCCATGGCGCCGCCCACGCCGGGAATCTGGTTCGGCGCGTCGACCGTCCAGTTGGCCAGGTCGCCGTTGGCCGCTACCTGGAAGGCGCCCAGGCAGGCAATCTGGATGTGCCCGCCGCGAATCATCAGGAACGATTCGCTGTGGCTGAATACCGAGGCGCCGGGCAGCAGCGTGACGGGGGATTTGCCGGCGTTGATGACGTCATAGTCTTCTTCGCCCGGCGCGGGCGCCGGGCCCAGGCCCAGCAGGCCTTGTTCGCTGTGCAGCATCAGCTCGCGGCCGGCCGGCACGTAGTCGGCGATCAGCGTGGGCAGGCCGATGCCGAGGTTCACGCAGGCGCCGTCCGGGATGTCATGGGCGGCGACGCGGGCGATGTCCTGGCGGCTAAGCTTGGCGCTCATGGGGCACCTCCACTAAACGATCCACGAATACTCCCGGGGTGATGATGTGTTCCGGGTCGAGCGCGCCCAGCGGCACGATCTCGCGCACCTGCGCGACCACCAGCCTGGCCGCGCCGGCCATCACGGGGTTGTTGATGCGGGCGCCGCGGTGATACACCAGGTTGCCCCAGCGGTCGCCGCGCAGCCCCTTGAGCAAGGCGACGTCGCCCTTGATGGGCGCTTCCAGGACGTAGGTCTGCCCGTCGATGACCCGGGTCTCCTTGCCTTCGGCCAGGCGGGTGCCGGCGGCCGTGCGGGTGTAGAAGCCGCCGATGCCCGCCGCGCCGGCGCGGATGCGTTCGGCCAGCGTGCCCTGCGGCACCAGTTCGAGCTCGATCTTGCCCGCGCCGTAGAGCTCGTCGAAGATCGTGCGGCCTTTCAGGCCGCGCGGAAAGGAGCACACCACTTTGCGGATGCGGCCGGCGCTCATCAGTTCGGCGACGATGTCGTCGCCCACGGTGGCATTGTTGGCGACGACGGTCAGGCCCCGGACGCCGGAATCGAGCAGCGCCTCCATGAGGTCGGCCGGGCGGCCGGACGAGCCGAAGCCGCCGACCAGGATGACGGAGTCGTCCTTGATGCCGGCCACCGCTTCGGCCAATGAACTTACACGCTTGTCAATCACGGCTGGCTCCGGGGTCAGTCGAGGTCATGGCCTTTCATGTCGACGTTGCGCCGGGCCCGGTGGGCCAGGTCGCGCATGACCGGGCCGATGCGCGACACATCGTCGATCGGGTCCGCGGCCGGACCGCGGCGCCAGCCTTCCATCGCCGCCAGGTGGCCGCCGCCCAGCTCGAAGATCCGGCCGGTGACGTCCTGGCTGTCGGCGCTGGCCAGCCAGACGACGCCGGGCGCGATCCAGCGCGGGTGGCGCGCGGCGATTTCCTCGGCGGAGCGTTCGCGGATGCCCTCCGTCATGCGCGTCTGGGCATGCGGATTGATTGCGTTGACGGTGACGCCGTAGCGCTTCAGTTCACGGGCCGCGATGATGGTCATGGCGGCGATGCCGGCTTTGGCCGCGCCATAGTTGATCTGGCCGATATTGCCGTACAGCCCGGATGACGAGGACGTATTGATGATGCGGGCGTTGACCGGCTCGCCAGTCTGCTTGTAGAGGTCGCGCCAATAGGCGGCGGCGTGGCGGCTGGGGGCGAAAGTGCCTTTCAGGTGCACGTTGATGACGGCGTCCCATTCCTGCTCGCTCATGTTGCAGAGCGTGCGGTCGCGCAGGATGCCGGCGTTGTTGACCAGCGCGTGCAGGGCGCCGAAATGCTCGATCGCCGCTTGCACCATGCGCGCCGCGCCGGCAAAGTCGGCCACGTTCTCGTGGTTGGCGATGGCCTGGCCGCCCGCGGCGACGATCTCGCGCGCCACCGCCTCGGCGGTGCTCTCGCCAGTGTCCTCGCCCGAGCGCGATACGCTCAGGTCGTTGACGACCACGCGAGCGCCTTGCGCGGCCAGTTGCAGCGCGTACTCGCGGCCGATGCCGCGGCCGGCGCCGGTCACGATGACCACGCGGTCTTCACATAGTCTGGGCATGATGTCTCCTTGGAAATGGATGGCGGTCAGTTCGGGTCGCGGCCGCCGGCCGCGCCCGAACGCTGGAATACGGGAGGGCGCTTTTCCACGAAGGCGCGCACGGCTTCCTTGTGGTCGGCGCTGTCGACGCAATCGACATGGCGGGCGCATTCCCGCTCCAGCACCTCGGCCAGGCCGAGCGCCAGGCCGTCGTTCAGGTTCGCCTTGATATGGCCCAGCGCCGGCTGCGGGCCATTGGCGAGCGCGCGCGCGATGGCGGCCACCTCGGTTTCGAGGCGGTCGGCGCTGAACAGCTCGTGCAGCAGGCCCAGCGCCAGCGCCTGGCCGGCCGGCACCATCGACGAGCGCAGGTAGAGCTCGCGCGCCCGGGCCGGCCCGACGATGCGGGGCAGGAAGTAATGCCCGCCGAAGTCGCCGGAGGCGCCCACGTTCGCGAAACCAGTGCGCAATTTCGCGGTGGGGTCGCCATAGCGCAGGTCGCAGGCCAGCGCCAGCGACAGCCCGGCGCCCACCGCCGCGCCGCGAATCATCGCAATGGTGGGCTTGGGCATGCAATGCAAGTGTTCGACGACGCGGGTGCGCGCCCGCAATGCGGCGATCCGTTCCGGCCGCGGGGCCGGCGGTTCGCCGGACTGCCGGTTCATGCGGGCCACGTCGCCGCCGGCGCAAAACGCCGGGCCGGCGCCGGCCAGCACGACGGCGCCGACCGCATCGTCGCGTCCGGCGGCCTCCAGGGCCCGCAGCAACGCGGCGTACAAGTCCGGGCTGAGCGCGTTGCGGCGTTCGGGACGGTTGAGCGTGAGCCACAACACGCCGGCCTCCGTCCTGGTGATCAGTTCCTGCTGCATGTCCTCTCCATTGCGGGCCGGGAGGGTTCGTATATTGCGGGCTTTTGGCCGGCGCGATGGCGCCCGGCGGCCGGCCGGGCGTGAAAACCAGTCCATACTATGAACTCCGGCTTTCGCTTTCGATGGGAACTGGACACAATTCGACCAATACAAACGTCCAATATGCAGACGTCAGGGCGTCGCGCGCCGATCGCGCGCCACCGAGGAGACATCGATGACCGCACCCACCCCGGCCGCCGCCAAGGCTGCCCCCGGCACCCAGTCGCTGCAGCGCGCCATTGCGTTGTTGCGCATCATTGCCGTGAACAACCGCAGCGGCAGCCGGCTGGTCGAGCTGTACCGGCGCACCGGCCTGGAGCGCCCGACGGTGCACCGGCTGCTGCAGGGCATGGTCGCGGAAAAGCTGGTCCGCCAGGACTCGGCGTCCAAGCGGTATTACCTGGGCAGCCTGGCCTACGAACTGGGCCTGGCCGCCGCGCCGAAGGTCGCGCTGCGCGACATCTGCCTGCCGTACCTGGATGCCATCGCCGAGCACACGGGCGACACGGTGTTCCTGACGGTCCGCTCCGGGTTCGACGGGATCTGCGTGGCGCGCGCCGATGGCTCGTTTCCGATCAAGATGTTCGTCCACGACGTCGGCCGGCATCGCCCGCTGAATGTGGGCGCCAGCGGGCTGGCCTTGATGAGCGCCTTGCCCGACGAGGAAATCGACCGCATCTGCCGTATCAATGTCGAGCGCACGCGCCGCAAGAACCCGCGCTTCACCGAGGCCGCCCTGCGCGCCAGCATAGAAAGCACGCGGCGCCGCGGATACGCCACCAACAAGGTGATGGACGAGCCGCCGGTGCATTCGGTCGGCATGGTGATCCGGTCGCCCGATGGCACGCCGGCGGCCGGCGTCAGCGTATCTACGCTGGCTTCGCGCCTGGCGCAGAACCGCCTCGAGATGGTGGTGCGCTGCTTGAGCGACGCGGTGGCGTCCATCGAGGCCGAGTTGCGCAACCAGGTCGACCGCGACCGCGTGCCGTACGCCATGCCTACGCTGGCGCTGGTTTCCTGAGCAGGCGCTTGCCGCCCAACGTCCGGGATGCGGACGGCAGCCCCCATGGCCGGGGCGCCGCGCCATGCGCGACAGCGCGGTCGGCGCGGGAATTCCATAGCGTGGACCTGAATCTGCGTCGCGCGCCGGCGCCGCGGCAGCCGGGCCGATGGGCGCGCTTAGACTGCGGACAACTCGAGCCGGGGCGGTGTCCCGGACTCGCAGTGAATGACCGCACAGTTTGAGGAGACACGTCCATGTTGAACCTGCATTTCGCTGCAACCCGAGTGGTCGGCCGCATCGCCGCGGCGCTGGCGGTGACGGCCTTTGCCGCGCCGGCCCTGGCCCAGTACCCCGACCGGCCCGTGCAGTTCGTTTCGCCCTACGCCGCGGGCGGCGCCAACGACTACCTGACGCGCCTGATGGCCCGCTACATGGGCCAGGAAATGCAGGCCAACATCGTGGTCGACAACAAAAGCGGCGCCAACGGCATGATCGGCGCGGCCGCGGTGGCCAAGGCCGCGCCGGACGGCTACACCCTGCTGATGGGCAACAGCGCCACGCACGGCACCAACCCCACGCTGTACAAGAAGCAGCCGTACGACGCGGCCAGGGATTTCACGCCGGTGGCCATGGTGGCATCGGTGCCCATTGTGATGGCGGTCAATGCCGGCCTGGGCGTCGACAGCGTCGCGGAACTGCTGGAGTACGGCAAGCGGCATCGGCTGTCGTTCGGCAGCAGCGGCGTCGGCGGCACCGGCCACCTGACCGGCGAAGCCTTCAAGGCGGCGACCGGCCTGGACATGATCCATGTCCCGTACAAGGGCGACAGCCCGGCCGTGACCGACGCCATGGGCGGCCAGGTAGACCTGGCCTTCGTGGGCACCGCGTCCGCCATCGCCCAGCAGGCGTCGGGCAAGATCAAGATCCTGGCGGTGGCCCATCCGACCCGCACGCGCGCCTTGCCGGACGTGCCCACCATGGCCGAGGCCGGTTTCCCGGGCCTGGAATTCTCGCAATGGTATGCGTTGTTCGCGCCGGCCGGCACTCCCGCACCCGTGGTCGAGAAACTGAACCAGGCCAACAAGGCGGCCCTGGCGCTGCCGGCGGTGCAGGAAAGCCTGGACGCCCAGGCCGCCGAAGGCACCTATCGCACGCCGCAGCAACTGGAGGCCTTCTACCAGTCGGAAATCAAGCGCTTCGGCGACCTGATCCACAAGCTGCAGCTCTCGATCGACTGATCCGCGCCGCGCTACAGGCTGGTGGCGCGGTGCGGCCGCGCCGCCAGCAGGCCGACCGCCTGGTCCGGCGGGGCGGCCGGTTCCTGCATGATGCGCCGATACCATTCGTGGAAGTGCTGCATGCCGTCTTCCATGGGCGACTGGTAAGGGCCGGTCTGGTTGACGCCGCGGGCCATGAGGGCCTTGCGGCCGGCATCCATGCGCTCGGCGATCTCGTCGTCCTCGACGGCGGTCTCCATGTAGGCGGCGCGCTGTGCCTGGACGAAGTCGCGCTCGAAGGCG